>Ga0137437_1000546_pt1 | contig 11922 bp, 16 predicted proteins | sample EasRivERMGT138_2_FD_102332 | JGI IMG/M metagenome (GOLD analysis project Ga0137437, IMG submission 102332) | Soil microbial communities from meander-bound floodplain in the East River, Colorado, USA - East River MetaG ERMGT138_2 | ecosystem: Environmental > Terrestrial > Soil > Floodplain ...
CTTCGCAATCAACTCTTTCGCGGGCGTCGGCGGCGCACTGGGCCAGCTTCTGTTCGGCGCGGTGTGGGCGTGCTTCCACATCCTGGTGATCCCGCTGCAGGCCTTCATTTTCACGGTGTTGACGATCGTGTACCTCGCGCAGGCACACGAGACTCATCACTGATTCATTTGTTGTCGGTTCTTTCGGAGGAAAAATGGAAAATCTCGCAAATATCGCCCAGGTTCAGGGTTTCACCGCTCTCGGTGTCGGCCTCATCTTCGGCCTCGGCGCTCTCGGTACCGCGATCGGCTTCGGCCTGCTCGGCGGCAAGTTCCTGGAAGGCGCGGCGCGCCAGCCGGAACTCACCCCGACGCTGCAGGTGAAGATGTTCATCGTCGCCGGCCTGCTCGACGCGGTCGCGTTCGTCGGCATCGGCTTCGCGCTGTTCTTCACGTTCGCGAACCCGTTCCTCGCGCCGATTACCAGCGCCGCAGCGGGACATTGATAGTTAGATCGTCGAGGAGACGCGCGTGAATATCACCGTCACACTCATCGTCCAGATGCTGGTGTTCGCCATCTTCATATGGGTGGTGATGACCTTTATCTGGCCGATCATTCTCGGCGCGATGAACGAGCGCGAGAAGAAGATCGCCGCCGGGCTCGCCGCCGCGGAGCAGGGTCAGAAGGATCTGTCCGAAGCCAAGAGCCGTGCTGATGAGGTGATCAAGGAAGCTCGCGTCCGTGCACAGACCATCGAGTCTCAGGCACAGACGCGCGCCAACCAGATCATCGAAGAAGCGCGTAAGGCCGCCAGCCTCGAAGGCGAGAAGGCGCTGGCCTCCGCCAAGTCGCAGATCGATCTCGAGAGCAATCGCGCACGGGACACGCTGCGCGGGCAAATTGTCAGCCTCGCGGTGGCAGGTGCCAAGCGCGTGCTCGAGAAAGAGATCGATGCGAAGACGCACGGCGAACTGCTCGATCAACTGGCCGCGAAGCTCTAGACATGGCTGAACGCGTCACCACCGCACGTCCCTACGCGAAGGCGATTTTCTCGCTCGCGCGCCAGGGCAATACGCTGTCCGCAACCTCGGACGGGCTCGCACGCGCCGCGGCAGTGGTCGCGGATCCGCGCGTGCATGTCTTGTTAGGTAGCCCGCACGTCACGGCCGCACAGCTTGCCGAGCTCGTGAGCGGAGTCGTTGGCGCGAAGCTGGACGAGCATGGCCGCAACTTCATCTCGCTATTGGCGAGCAACCGCCGTCTCGGATTCCTCCCCGAGATCGCGGCGATGTTCGAAGTGATGAAGTCCGACCTCGAGAACGCGGTTGATGTTGAAGTGATCGCGGCGTCGCAGCTCACGCCGGACCAGGAAAGCCGTTACGCGGCCGCATTGCAGAAGAGATTCGGGCGCAGCGTGCGTCTGCATACCAAGGTCGACGGCAGCCTCATTGGCGGCGCCGTCCTCAAGGCCGGCGATCTCGTGATCGACGGTTCCATCAAGGGCCGGCTCGAACGTCTGGCCATTGAAATGACCGCTTAAGAATTTTTCGAGGATTCAGAACATGTCCGTGAAAGCATCCGAAATCAGTGACCTCATCAAGTCACGCATCGAGAACTTCAAGTCCGCGAGCGAAGCGCGCAACGTCGGCACCGTCGTCACGGTGACGGACGGCATCTGCCGCATCCACGGCCTTGCGGACGTTCGCGCCGGCGAAATGATCGAGTTCCCGGGCAACCTCTTCGGCCTCGCGCTGAACCTCGAGCAGGACTCTGTGGGCGCCGTGGTGCTCGGCGACTACAAGGGCATCCGGGAAGGCGACACGGTCAAGACCACGGGCCGCATCCTCGAAGTGCCGGTGGGTCGTGAGTTGTTAGGCCGCGTGGTCGACGCGCTCGGCCAGCCGATCGACGGCAAGGGCCCGATCAATGCGAAGCAGGCCGCGCCCATCGAGCGCGTGGCGCCGGGCGTCATCTACCGCAAGAGCGTCGGTCAGCCGGTGCAGACCGGCTACAAGGCTGTCGACTCGATGGTTCCGATCGGCCGCGGTCAGCGCGAGCTGATCATCGGCGATCGTCAGACCGGCAAGACCGCGATGGCCATCGACACCATCATCAACCAGAAGTCTTCCGGCATTAAGTGCGTGTACGTCGCCATTGGCCAGAAGCAGTCGACCATCGCGAACGTGGTGCGCAAGCTCGAAGAACACGGCGCATTGGCACACACCATCGTGGTGGCCGCATCCGCTTCGACGCCGGCCGCCATGCAGTACATCAGCGCCTACTCGGGCTGCACGATGGGCGAGTACTTCATGGACAACGGTGAAGACGCGCTCATCATCTATGACGATCTGTCGAAGCAGGCCGTGGCCTATCGCCAGATCTCGCTGCTGCTGCGCCGGCCCCCGGGCCGCGAAGCGTTCCCCGGCGACGTGTTCTATTTGCACAGCCGTCTGCTCGAGCGTTCCGCCCGCGTCAACGAAGAGTACGTGGAGAAGGCGACCAAGGGCGCCGTGAAGGGCAAGACCGGTTCGCTCACGGGCCTGCCCATCATCGAGACGCAGGCCGGTGACGTGACCGCGTTCGTTCCGACGAACGTCATTTCCATCACCGACGGCCAGATCTTCCTCGAAACCGACCTGTTCAACGCCGGCGTCCGCCCGGCCATGAACGCCGGCATCTCGGTGTCGCGCGTCGGCGGCGCCGCGCAGACCGACATCATCAAGAAGCTGGGCGGCGGCATTCGCCTCTCCCTCGCGCAGTACCGCGAACTCGCGGCGTTCTCGCAGTTCGCGTCCGACCTCGACGAGGCGACCCGCAAACAGCTCGATCGCGGCGTACGCGTCACCGAACTGATGAAGCAGAAGCAATACGCCCCGATGTCGGTCGCGGAAATGGCGCTGTCCATCTACGCGGTGAACAACGGCTACTTCGACAAGGTCGACAGCAAGAAGGTGGTCGAGGTGGAAACCGCTCTGCAGAACTTTGCGAAGAGCAGCCACAAGGCGACCATGGATGCCGTCAATGCCGAGCCCGTGCTCAAGAAGCACGAGGCCGCGCTCAAGGGCATCTGCGAAGAGTTCGTGAAGAACAACGTCGCCTGACGGAAAAGTTAGATGCCTGGAACAAAAGAAATCCGCGTCAAGATCGCCAGCGTCAAGAGCACGCAGAAGATCACCAAGGCGATGCAGATGGTGGCGACCAGCAAGATGCGTCGCGCCCAGGAACGCATGCGCCTGGCGCGTCCGTATGCCGCGAAGATCCGCGCGGTCATCGGCAATCTCACGCAGGCCAACCCCGACTATCGCAACCCGTTCCTCGAGGAACGCAGTGAAGTGAAGAACGTCGGCGTCATCGTCATCTCGTCCGACCGCGGACTGTGCGGCTCGCTCAACGCCACCACCTTCAAGGCGGCGCTGACTGCGATGCGCGACTGGCAGGCCAAGGGCGCGAGCATCTCGATGAGCGTGATCGGTTCCAAGGCCACCGCGTTCTTCCGCCGGCTGCCGAACCCGGTTTTGTCGCAGATCCAGGGCATCGGCGATTTCCCGCGCGTCAACCAACTGGTTGGCACGATCAAGGTCATGCTCGACGCCTATCGCGAGGGCAAGCTGGACCGGTTGCTGCTGGTGCATACGACCTTCGTCAACACCATGACGCAGAAGCCCGAAGTCGTGCAGCTGTTGCCCGTCGAACCGGTCGACGACGCCGGCCTGCAGGAGCACTGGGACTACATCTACGAGCCCGAGGCCAGTGACATTCTCGACTCCGTTTTGCGGCGGTACATCGAGTCGCAGGTTTATCGCGGCCTGGTCGAAAACGTCGCCAGCGAAATGGCCGCCCGCATGGTCGCCATGAAGGCTGCTACGGACAACGCCGGCAAGCTCATCGGCGAGCTCCAGCTCGTTTACAACAAGGCCCGCCAGGCCGCGATCACCAAGGAATTGGCTGAGATCGTCGGCGGCGCGGCAGCTGTGTGATCGCGCGTAGCGCGTAAGAAAATTTGTTAGAGGAATTGCAAATGGCCACAGGCAAGATTACCCAGATCATCGGCGCCGTCATCGACGTGGAGTTCCCGCGCGATTCGATTCCGAAAGTCTACGAAGCGCTGAAGCTCAAGGACGTCGACCTCACGCTCGAGGTGCAGCAGCAGCTCGGCGACGGTGTCGTGCGCACGATCGCGATGGGCGCCTCCGAAGGACTCAAGCGCGGTCTCGCCGTGGAAACCACGGGCGGCCCGATCACCGTTCCCGTGGGTGCCGCGACGCTCGGCCGGATTATGGATGTTCTCGGCGCGCCGCAGGACAACCGCGGCCCCGTCGATTCGAAGGAGCGCCTGCCGATTCACCGGCCCGCGCCGTCGTTCGCGGAACAGACGGGCGGCCAGGAGCTGCTGGTCACCGGCATCAAGGTCATGGACCTGCTCATGCCGTTCGCCAAGGGCGGCAAGGTCGGCCTGTTCGGCGGCGCCGGCGTCGGCAAGACCGTAAACATGCTCGAGCTGATCAACAACATCGCCAAGCAGTACAGCGGCTTGTCGGTATTCGCAGGCGTCGGTGAGCGTACCCGCGAAGGCAACGACTTCTATCACGAGATGATCGAGTCCGGCGTCATCGACAAGGACACACTTTCGAACTCGAAGGTGGCGATGGTGTACGGCCAGATGAACGAGCCGCCGGGCAACCGCCTGCGCGTGGCGCTCTCGGGTCTCACGATGGCCGAATACTTCCGTGACGAAGAGCAGGGCAACACCGGCAAGGGCCGCGACGTGTTGTTCTTCGTCGACAACATCTACCGCTATACGCTCGCCGGCACCGAAGTGTCCGCGTTGTTAGGCCGCATGCCGTCGGCGGTGGGCTACCAGCCGACGCTCGCCGAAGAAATGGGCGTGCTGCAGGAACGCATCACCTCGACCAAGAAGGGCTCGATCACGTCCATCCAGGCGGTCTACGTGCCCGCGGACGATCTGACCGATCCGTCGCCCGCGACGACCTTCGCCCACCTGGACGCGACCATCGTGCTGTCGCGCCAGATCGCGGCGCTCGGCATCTACCCGGCCGTCGATCCGCTCGACTCCAGCAGCCGCCAGCTCGATCCGCTGGTCGTCGGCGAAGAACACTACAACACCGCGCGCGGCGTGCAGGCCGTGTTGCAGCGTTACAAGGAACTGCAGGACATCATCGCGATTCTTGGCATGGACGAGCTGTCGGAAGAAGACAAGAAGCTGGTGTTCCGCGCGCGCAAGGTGCAGCGCTTCCTGTCGCAGCCGTTCAACGTGGCGAAGATCTTCACCGGCCAGGACGGCAAGATCGTTTCGCTGGCCGACACCATCAAGGGCTTCAAGGGCATTCTCGCCGGCGAATACGATCACCTGCCCGAGCAGGCGTTCTACATGGTTGGCAATATCGAAGAAGCCGTCGAGAAGGCGAAGACGCTGAACTGAGGTAGATAGAACATGGCAACCGTAAACACCATTCACGTCGATATCGTCAGCGCCGAGGGAGAAATCTTCTCGGGCGCGGCGACCATGGTGTTTGCGCCAGGCAGTCAGGGCGAACTGGGCATTGCGCCACGGCACGCGCCGTTGTTGACGCTTCTGAAGGCGGGCGAAGTGCGCGTGCAGACGCCGGATGGCGCCGAGCAGCACTTCTTCGTCGGCGGCGGAGCTCTGGAAATCCAGCCCAACAAGGTCACCGTGCTCGCGGATACCGCGCTGCGCGCCAAGGACCTGGACGAGGCCGCGGCCCTGTCCGCCAAGCAGCGCGCTGAAGATGCACTGCGTGGCAGCATCGACAAGCTCGAACAGGCTGAGACGCTCCGGGAGCTGACTCGCATGAACGAGCAGCTGCGGATGATCCAGAAGCTGCGCAAGGGCCGCGGCTGATCCATTCCGCCGCGTCGGCGGCCCCGTAAACGCACGGGAGTAGCTTCGTGCTGAAGACTTGCAAGGGCGGCTGTCACTGCGGTGCGGTGAAATTCGAAGCGGACATCGATCTCGCGCAGGGCACCAACAAATGCAACTGCACGATCTGCACGAAGACGCGCAACTGGAATGTCATCATCAAGCCCTCCGCGTTTCGCCTGCTTGCGGGTGAAGCGGAATTGAGTGATTACCAATTCGGCTCAAAGGCCGGCCATCATCTGTTCTGCAAGCACTGCGGCGTGCGCAGCTTCGCACGCGGCTATGTTGAACAGATCGGCGGCGACTACGTCTCCATCCAGGTTGCGTCGCTTGACGATATCGATCCGCAGGAGCTGATCGCGGCGCCGGTTCGCTACGCGAATGGACGCGACAACGCCTGGTGGAATCCGCCGGCGGAGACGCGGCACCTCTGAGATCAGGGAATCCCTAAGGTGCGTCTGCCGGCGCGCCGGTGCACACTGTGCGCGCGGCTCCCATGAATACCCCTGAACATTTCGAGCAGATAGGCAAACGCGCACTGTATCGACCGGTGAAGATCGTCACGTTCGAACAGGCCGTCGACATGGTGGCGGAAGCGATGATCTATTCGCGCTCGCTCGGCCTCATCGACATGATGGCCAACATCACCGGCCTGACGGGCTTTTCACCGCCGACTACTTTTGGGCGCTACGCGCTTGCCGTGAAATGGGCGGAGAGCGCAGGTGGGTCCTTGCGCGTGGCCCTGGTCATACGTCCGGAGCTCATCGACCCGCAGAAGATCGGCGTGCTCATGGCACAGAACCGCGGCGTAAACGGCGATGCTTTCACCACCGAAGCCGCGGCGCTCGCCTGGCTCGACGCGCGCCTCGGTTGAAGGCCGCAACACGCGAGCCTGCTCCCGTGCAGCTTCCCGCCGGCAATTTTTCCGAATGGCTGCGCGCAATGCGGCGCGCACTCGCCGGCGGCCCGGGCATGGACGTTGCGTGCGGTGACTGCGTCGGCTGCTGCACTTCTTCGTACTACATAAAGATCCGGCCGCACGAAACGCGGGCGCTGGCTGCAATTGGTGCGGAGCACCTCGAGCCGGCCCCCGGTGCCGGCAATGCCAATCAGCTCATGGGCTATTTGCCGAACGGACACTGTCCGATGTTCGGCAACGGCGGCTGCACTATCTACCAGGATCGCCCCGAGACCTGCCGCACCTACGATTGCCGCGTGTTCACCGCGGCGGGTATGAAGGCGGGCGACGACGACAAATCCGTCATCAATGAACGCGTCGCCAGCTGGCGTTTCGACTATCCGACCGAATTGGACCGCGAGGAGCAGCGCGCGGTGATCGCGGCGGCGAACTTCATCCGCCAACACCCCATTCGCTTTCCCAGCGGTCGCGTGCCGGCGCGGCCCAGCGAAGTTGCGGTGCTGGCGGTCAAGACGTACGCGGTATTCCTCCAGAAGCCCGCGACCGACGCCGAGATCCGCGCCGCGATCATCAGCGCCAGCCGCGAGTTCGACCGCGCCGCCAAGCCATCCGCCGGTTGAACCGCGACCCGCCGCCGCTTATCGTCACCGCAATGCGCCGAATCAGCATCATCGCCATCGTCACCGCGTTCATGGTCGAAGTCGCAGTCGACATGGTCATTTCCTTCATGCTCATGTTCATGTTTGCGATTGGAACGATCACGCCGGGCATGACGGAAGTCGATGTGCAGAAGGCAACGGAGGCGATCAGCAACAGCGGCGCATACCTTGCCGCGGTCGTCGTGTGCGGAACGGCGACGACCATCGGCGGCGGCTACTTCGCCGCGCGGCTCGCGCGCACCTTTCCGTATTACAACGGCCTCGCCATCGGGATCGTGGGCCTCGCGTGGTGCCTGTACTTCTGGCGCATGAATCCGCTGTGGTTGAGCATCTTCTCGATCATCAGCGTGATCCCCGCCTCGATATTCGGCGCCCACCTGGCAAAGCCGCACCTGCCAGCCGAGGAGTGACCATTCATATATATGGAGCGCTGAGATGAATCCGCCCGCCCGCGGAATCATGCGCATTCCAGCGCACATCCGGTTTCTCGCGGGGTGATGCACCCGCCGCTCAGCCGCCTACGTATTCCTTGAGATGAAGCTAGTCATCCTTCGCACGGTTGGACTCGTCGGAATACTGCTATTCGCGACCCTGTTTGTATTCACGTATTCGACGCCAGCCTGGGTCGAAACATTCGCCCGCGGTTTCATCGAAGCCGAAGTCGCGAAGCAGGTCGACGCGCGCATTGATGGACTCAAGGTCGAGGAGGGCGAAGGTGCGCTCGCGCAGGTGGCCGGAGCGATCTATCGGAAGAACGAACAGCAAATTGCGGAACTGAAGGCGGACCTGAAAGCCAAAGTGCACGAACAGCTGGCTGATGCGCTCGTGCAGATCGCTGACTTGAAATGCGAATGCCGCGACCGGATCGCCGCGTTCATTGCCGCTGGTGACCGCGGCACGATCCGGCTGCTCGACGCGATGAATGCCAGGATCGTCGATATCGTTCAATCGAATTACCTGCGGATCGTCGCGGAACTCAAGCACGACATTCGGATCTTCTGCGCCTCCAACTGCGTCGCGTTCCTGTTGCTGCTGCTTGCGACGTTACTGCGCCGACAGGCGATCGCGCCGTTGTTTGTGCCCGGTATTCTGCTGGCGATTGCGGTCATCACCTGCTCGGCCTGCTATTTGTTCAACCAGAACTGGCTGATGACCATCATCTACAGCGATTACCTCGGATACGGGTATCTCGCTTCCCTCGCAGTCGTATTCGGGTTGCTCCTGGATGTCCTTCTGAACGAAGCGCGAATCTGTGGTTTGATTCTGCGCATCGCCGGCATTCTCGTGGGCGTTCCGGTAGAACGGCGCAAGAACGAGGACGAGTTTTCATGAAACTTCTGCGTATTGCATCCATCACCGTCGCCCTGCTTGCGCTCGGCGCCTGCGACTTTCAGACGCAGGCGGACGCCAAGTTCGGCGATCAGCATTTCAAGACGGTCATCGCGCTGGTGGAATTGCATAAAGCACGCAACGGCGAATATCCAGCGTCGCTCAAAGAGCTGCGCTTCGTCGGTGATTGGGACGCGATCGCGCTCACGTCGGTCGACTACCAACGCGTCGACGGGGGATACGAACTGAACGTCACTCGCGGCTGGGTCGGGAAGCCGGAGCTCGTCTATCCCGCGGATTTCTGGCGCGGCCTGGGCCTCGTGAAATCCAACATGAAACCGAAGTCGTAGCGGGTTCATGCCGCGCTACGTCGCGCTGTTTCGCGGAATCAATGTCGGCAAGGCGAAGCGCATTGCCATGGCCGATCTGCGCGCGCTGCTCGCGAAACTTGGCTACACCGAGGTACGAACGCTGCTGAACAGCGGCAACGCGGTATTCACGGGTGCAACCGGGACCGCCAGCGCGCATGCCGTGCGCATTCGCGCTGCGGTTCTCAAGAAGCTCAACGTCGACGCGCTGGTGATCGTGAAGTCCGCGCCGGAGATCGCGGGGATCATCGCGGGCAACGAGCTCGAGGGAATCGCCACCGACGGGTCGCGCCTCCTGATCGCGATGACGAACGACGGAGAGCCACTCGCGGCGTTGAAGAAAGTGGCGCAAGCGCAGTGGGGTGAGGAGAGAATCCACGTGGGCAAACATGCCGCCTACGTGTGGTGTGCGAATGGCATCCTCGAGAGCAAGGCGGCTGTCGCGTTGCTCAAGGATCTCGAGAACCTCGGTACCACCCGCAACTGGTCGACGCTGAACAAGATCCACACGCTGCTGCAGGAGAAGAATTGAAATGGACGCCATGGTCGTTGCCGCCGGCATCTGCTTCATCGTCGGCGCGTTGGCGTTCGTCGCCGTGTTCAGTTACCTGGCCGCGCGCTTCGACTACCCGCGGGTGCTCGATGGCGACGCCGCAACGGTGCTGCCGCGGCTGCGCGGCGGCGGCGCATCCATGCGCGCCGTCTGGGCTATCTACTCTCTGTTGCCCCTGCTGCTGATTCCCGGCGCGGTCGGCGCCTCGCTGGCGTTGACGGGAAGCCCGGGTGCGATGACGCTCGCGCTCGTGCTCGCGTGTCTCGGGGCGCTCGCGATGTGCCTGGGTCTCATGCGCTGGCCCAGCATTCATTGGGCGCTGGCGGAATCGTACGAATCCGCCGGCGGCGACGCGCGCCGCAGTATCGGCGCGGTCTTCCACGGGCTCAATCTCTACCTCGGCAACTACATCGGCGAGTTCCTGGGCGAGATCAGCCTCGGCGCCTTCTTCCTGCTCACCGGCTGCGCGCTCACCCAGGATGCGCGGTTCCCGGTGTGGCTGGGCGTCTGCGGAATTGGGTTCGGGGTGCTGTTCGTCATCGGCGCGTTTCGTAACGTTACGCGGGGCGTCCAGCGCATCGCGGATGCGAACAACTGGCTGCTGCCGGTGTGGATGATCGTGCTTGGCGGCGCCCTGATCTGGTCCGCGCTTTGATGAACGGTAGATAGCAACCGACGACCGGTTTCGGTCCCGACGAACGGCCACCTGTAGCCGACCGCAGACATCCCCAGGCCGGAAATCCGGGCGTATATTCCCGCTCCATGAGCCCCGAAATCGATAACAACATCGATTGGACCGTACCGAGCACCCCGAGCGGCGAGCGCGTGGTCCCCAGCCTCGCGCGTCCGAAGAAGGCACCTTCGGCCCCCGTGACCAAGTACACCGTCATGGACAAGCTGCTGGGCGAGAACAATCTCGCCGCCTTCGATTCGAACGGTACGGATCCATACAACGCGACCGGCCGGCAGATCCGCCGCTGAATCGCGTCACATTCCGGCGCCGCAAGGCGTGCGCGGGTTAACCGTGCGCGCGCCAAACCGCTAAACTCGCGGACCCATGAAGCTCGCCGTTGTCATCCTCGCTGCCGGTCAAGGCAAGCGAATGAAGTCCGATTTGCCTAAGGTCCTGCAACCGCTCGCCGGGCAGCCATTGCTCGGGCATGTTGTTAGCCGCGCGCGGGCGCTGGATCCCGCCTCGATACACGTGGTGTACGGGCACGGCGGCGACGCGGTACGCGCCGCGTTCTCGAAGGAAAATCTGCAGTGGGCGTTGCAGGCACAGCAGCTCGGCACGGGGCATGCCGTGATGCAGGCCATGCCGAATGTGGCGGACGACGAACTCGTGCTGGTGCTGTACGGCGACGTCCCGCTGATTCGTCCCGATACCCTGCGCGAGCTCATCGCGCTGGCGGGTGCGAAGGCCATGAGCCTGCTCACCGTCATGCTGGATGAGCCCACCGGTTACGGCCGCATCGTGCGCAATGCGCGCGGCGCCATCCAGAAGATCGTCGAGCAGAAGGATGCCAGCGAGGCGCAGCTCAAGATCCGCGAGGGCAACAGCGGCATCATGGTGGTGCCCGCCAAACTACTTCGCAAGTGGCTCGGCAAACTCAAGAACGGCAATGCGCAGGGCGAGTACTATCTCACCGACATCATCGCGATGGCGGTGAAGGACAAGGTGAAAGTCACACCGCTGATCGCGCCAAACGTCGCTGAGGTGCTCGGGGTCAACGACAAGGTGCAACTCGCCGTGCTCGAAGCGCTGCATCGCGCCGAGCGCGCGCATGAACTCATGGTCGCGGGCGCGACCCTGGCCGACCCCAACCGCATCGACGTTCGTGGTCACGTGAGCGTGGGCCGCGACGTGTTCATCGACGCCAACGTGCTGTTCGAAGGCAAGGTCGCGCTCGGCGACCGCGTGCGCGTGGGTCCCAACGTGGTGTTGCGCAACGTCATCATCGGCGCCGATACCGTGGTCCATCCGAACTGCGTGCTCGAGCAGAGCGAAATCGGCGCCGGCTGCTCGATCGGCCCGTTCGCGCGCATGCGCCCCGCCTCGAAGCTCGGGGACCACGTGCACATCGGCAATTTCGTCGAGCTCAAGAAAACGGTGATCGCGGATGGCAGCAAGGCGAATCACCTCACGTATCTCGGTGACGCGATCATCGGCAAGGGCGTGAATGTCGGCGCCGGTACCATCACCTGCAATTACGAC
>Ga0137437_1000547_pt1 | contig 11921 bp, 15 predicted proteins | sample EasRivERMGT138_2_FD_102332 | JGI IMG/M metagenome (GOLD analysis project Ga0137437, IMG submission 102332) | Soil microbial communities from meander-bound floodplain in the East River, Colorado, USA - East River MetaG ERMGT138_2 | ecosystem: Environmental > Terrestrial > Soil > Floodplain ...
ACGAATATTTTGTCAAACGGAATTCTAGGCGATTCGCCTGTAAATCACCTGTGCTGTTCCTTTTCGGAGAATAGACTGGAGCCACCCGCCGGAGTCGAACCGGCGACCTACTGATTACGAATCAGTTGCTCTACCGACTGAGCTAGGGTGGCTTAGCGTGGTTTAAGGAAGTACAGGAACCCCGCGACGACAAAGGACCCGATAAAAGCGGCGACCAGTTCGATAATTACGCGAAGTTCACGAAGACCGTCGAGATACTCATTCCAACCAACGTACGTTAGCATGAAGTGGCTGAGGAAGAAACCCAACAAGCCAATGATCGTGAATCCGATGACGCCCGGCCGGCGATCGGCAGCAACGAGTCTTGTGGAAAGAAACCCGGCGAGGATCACAAGAAAAAATGTCAAAATTGGATTGTCGATGATGTAAATCAGTGACTCGAGGGCGCTCTCCTGCATCGAGTTACCTCTCTAACATGGCAAGAATCGTCTTCGCTACGCCCGTCGGGTTTGGTGCGCTCATGACCGCTGAGATGAGCGCGACACCGTGAATGCCGCTAGTCATCGTTACCGCGAGATTGGTCGCGTTAATACCGCCTATAGCATAAACAGGTAGTGCGACTTTTTCCACTATTTCTTTTAAAGCGGCAACTCCCTGGGGCGCACCGAGGGGAGCTTTTGACGGAGTGAAAAAAACTGGGCCGAACAAGACAAAATCAGCGCCGTCGTGCTCAGCTTCCATGGCTTCGTCGAGAGCATGGGTCGAATAGCCGATCAATTTTCCTGGGCCGAGCAGAGCGCGCGCGGTCTCGATCGGCAAAGAAGTTTTGCCGAGCTGAACGCCGTCGGCGTCGACAGCGAGCGCGACATCGATGCGGTCATTAATAAAAAGCTGGGCTTTGTAACGTTGACAGAGCACGGAGATCTTATCGGCGATCCCCAAAAGCTCCTTACCGTCGAGATCTTTTTCTCGCAGTTGAATCGCCCTAACGCCGCCGTCCAGTGCCTGTTCAACGACGGCACAAAGATTTCCAGCCCGAGTCAACTTTCGATCGGTAATCAGATAGAGGTCGAAGTTCGGTTGTGGCACTGGTGCTGTTTAGTTCAGAATTCCATCCAGTGGACTGGAGGCCGTGGCATAGAGTTTTTTCGGAATCCTTCCCGCCAGGTATGCTTTTCGCCCGGCCTCAACTCCTTGGCGCATAGCTTCCGCCATCAAAATAGGATCTTTCGCGCTGGCAATCGCTGTGTTCATCAAGACACCGGCACAGCCCATCTCCATGGCAACCGCGGCGTCGGATGCCGTGCCGACGCCGGCATCGACGATGACCGGAACCTTGGCGTGCTCTAGGATAATGCGAATGTTGTACGGATTACGTATGCCCAAGCCCGAGCCGATCGGAGCCGCCAATGGCATCACTGCGGCGCAGCCGATGTCTTCGAGCTTTTGCGCTGTGATCGGATCGTCGGTGATGTAGGGCAACACGACGAAACCTTCCTTGACCAGAATTTTCGCCGCGTCGAGGGTCGCCGGCACGTCGGGAAAAAGCGTGCGGTCGTCGCCGATCACTTCGAGCTTGACCATTTTGCCCACGCCGGCTTCGCGGGCGAGCCGGCAAGTGCGCACCGCGTCGTCGGCGTTGTAGCAGCCAGCGGTGTTGGGCAAAATCGTATATCGTTTCGGATCGAGGTAGTCGAGCAGGTTCTCTTTGTTTGGATCGGTGATGTTGACCCGGCGCACCGCGACGGTGACGATTTCGGCGCCGGACACTTCGATGGCGCGTTTGGTTTCAGTGAAGTCCTTGTACTTTCCGGTGCCGACGATCAAGCGCGAACGATATTTAGTTCCCGCTAACTCGAAAAAATCTTCCATGTTTCATCCTCCGCCGACGAAATGAACGATCTCCAGCACATCGCCCTCGGCTAGCGCGATGGAGCCAAATGACTCACGCGGGACGATATCCCGGTTTCGTTCCACCACCACCTGGCCGGGCCGAATTTGTAAAGATTCAAGCAGTCCGTTCAGGCTCAGCCCGTCAGCGATCTGTTTTTCTTCACCGTTAATTTTGATCTTCATGAAAATTAAAAACCGCATTCACAGACCGCCTAATCGGTAGCCAGGGAATACGGTTTCAAGTTTATCCCGCTGAACGAACTGCGCGGGAGTATGACTTTCACGCTTCCCTACGCCGGTGCGACCCGGATCAGGTTCAAAGGGTTACCTGTTTCGCAGGCTCTCAGTCTGACTGTGGCAGACACCCCTAGCAATGGAGCATGCTTAACAAAGCGCTGGTGGCAAGTCAAATTGGCGGATCGAATCGGTCAAACCGCTCGAGTCGGAAGTCGTTTCCGGAGGCGAAGTTGAAGCTGAGAGCGGTTTAAAGTTGTAAAGCCACGCTGGCGTAGCCGACGACTTTGCGCATCGGCGTGACATCCCCCGAGTGGCAGTGTTTGAGCAGCGTCGCTCGTTTAACACCAAGCGCCTTGGCGGCAAAGAGCATGACGGCTGTGGGGATCACGCCGCACATGGTAATGTTTTTTTGTTCGGTAATCTGTAAGAGTCCTTGCGGATTCATTGCCAACACTTGGTCGACCGCGAGCTGATCGAGAGCGTTGGTTTCGTCGGGCGAAAGATAGTGGCTCAGGTCGCTGCTGGCGAGGATTAAAGTCTTCGCTCCGCTCCTACCGCAAGCGGCGATTGCAGCACCGAGTTCAGCGCATTCATCCGGTGAAAGATGTGCGAGTGAAATCGGCGTGAAAGTGAATTGGCGGAGCGTCCGCTGCAGAAACGGCAATTGCAGTTCGATGCTGTGCTCTTCGACGTGGGCAGCGGGCTCGCGCTTGAGAAATTCGACCCGTGCTTCGAGGCATGCGTTCAATTCTTGGTCAACTGTTACGTCGCCTAAAGGCGTGCGCCAGGCTTCCCACGGGCTTAGCGACGCTCGATGGCCGTGCGCACGGTGGTTGACGCCGATTAAAATCACGCGACTAATAGTTGGATCGAGACGTGCGAAAAGATGAGCGGCGCAGGGGCCAGAATAAATCGGCCCAGCGTGGGGCACCATGCCGGCGATTAAATCACTCCAAGGCGTGGAAACGCCGCGCGGTCCGAGTGGGCTCTTGGTAAAGCAGTCGTCGAGAAGGGTCTTCAGTTCGTCAACGGCAGCGGGATAAAATGACCCGGCTACCGCAGTGGGTCGGACGGAGGTCATGGGACCTCTAATATGAATTATGGCGCGACGATTTCTACTTGCAGTGTGCCAATGCCTTCGACCTCGCCTTCGACCTTGTCGCCGGGATTCAAAAAGATCGGCGGAGTGCGCGCGAAGCCCACCCCGGAAGGGGTTCCGGTGCTGATGATATCGCCGGGCTCAAGCGTCATGCCGCCCGAAAGCGATTCGATAATCGTCGGGATGTCGAAGATCATGTCCCTGGTGTTGCCGTCTTGCATGACTTGGCCGTTCACTCGGCAGATCAGCCGAACCTGTTGTGGGTCGGGCATGGCGCTCTTGTGCACGATCCAGGGGCCGAGTGGGCAAAGCGTGTCGAGGGCTTTCCCTTTGAACCACTGACCGTGGATGCGCTGCAGTTCGCGGGCGGTCATGTCGAGACACACAGTGTAGCCGAAAACATAATCATATGCTTTGGCTTTTGGAATATCACGGCCTTTCTTGCCAATGATCAGGGCGAGCTCGACTTCCCAATCGAGCTTGTCAGTTACTTTATGCTTGATGACTTTGCCGTTTTGGCCGATGACCGACGTTGCCGGCTTGGTGAAATATACCGGATAATCGGGATATTTAATTTCCAACTCCCGCGCGCGCGCGCCTTCCTCGACATGCTCGCGGTAGTTGATGCCGAGCATGACACAATTTTTTCTTGGTGTTGGGATCGGCGAAATGATTTTCGCCTGATTCGGTTTCACCAATGCGCCGGCAACGATTAGTTTTTTCTGCTCATCGGGATTCTTGCCCCCCACGTACTTTTCCGCTTTACGGGCGACTTGTAGAGCTTTGCCGCCGGCTTCGATAAACGCCTGCATGCTCGTTAAGAACGGCGCGTTGCCGCCTTTGAGATAGCGTCGGTTGACCTCGGCGAGATCGATGATGTGGTCCTGTGGGCCCATAAGACCAAGGCGCTGTTGGTTCTTGCGGGTAAATGTGACGAGTCTCATTATGCCTCCAATTCCAATAATTCAGTGTCTATATACCGATACCTAAAAGCCGCTGCGCATTCGCATGGGAAATTGCCTCCAATTCATTAGCGCCGATCTTGGTCCGGTGCAATGACTGCACCGGCTCGGGATCGCCCATGTCGTAGGGATAGTCGCTGCCCAAGAGCACTTTCTCAGAACCGAAATTGGCGACCAAGTACTCCAACGCCATGGCGCTGTGGGTGATGGTATCGAAGTGGAGCAGCTTGACGTACTCGCTGGGGGGCTTGGAAATTTTTGACGTCGTCGAATCTTGAACGCGATAGCCGCGCTCGAGCCTGCCCCAAGTATACGGTAAGAAGCCGCCAGCGTGGGCGAGCAAGAATTTCAACCGAGGAAAACGCTCCAGCACGCCGCCGAAGATCAGCTTGGCGAAGGCAAGGGAAGTGTCGGTCGGGTTGCCGATCAAATTGGCGAGATTGTACTCTCTCATGCGATCGGCGCCGACTACCTGATTGGGATGCACGAAAATCAAGGCATCGAGCGCCTGCGCCGCTTCCCATAACGGCATGAAACCGGGATCATCGAAATAGCGGCCGTTGATATTGCTGGCGACTTCGACGCCGCGTAGACCAAGTTTGGTCACGGCGCGTTGCATTTCCAGCACGGCTTTCGCCGGGTCTTGCATCGGCACCGAACCCAGCGCCACTAAACGCTTTGGATGTTTCGCAACCGCTTCAGCGAGGCGGTCGTTGAGCCACTGCGCGTACTCTAAAGATTGCTCCACGGCCATCCAATAAAAAAAGTAAGTGCCGGCGGGCGACAGCGCCTGCATGTCGACGCCTTGGGAATCCATTATCGACAAGCGCAGATCGAGATCGGAAAACTCCGCTTTGAGCTGAGTCAGGAAGGGTTTGCCGTCGCGGGTGACAATGTCGCGGCCGCGCTCGTTCTTGCCAAGCTTGAGTCCCTGGCGTTGGCCGATCTCACTGGCGACCCGCAAGCTGTCGGCCGGGACGTAGTGGGCGTGGATGTCGACGTTCATTTTAGTAGAGCGGGACGAGACTTCTGGCAGAGCTATCGGAGGGCTGGCGGAATGTCAAGCTCGACGGCATGCAAAGGCGAGCAGCGCTTGCACAAATTGCTTCGATTGAGCCAGGCAAGGCGATTGCCTGGCTCAATCGGCGGTGGTAGTTTGAGTCCATGAACGGCAGGCGACCGAGAAAAGACAACCGCGTGACCATGCGCGAGGGCGACCGGATTCTGATCAACAAGGGCATCTCGAAAAAAGTCATGATCATCGCCCGCACTGAAGTTCCCCATTCGTTGGAACGGATTTTCGTCACCAAGTCCGGCGGCAAGTACACGATCGGCTTGAAAGTGTGGAAGTCAGACTACGCCTGGAATGACAAAAACCAGATGTGGATGCCCAAACATTAGTGAGCGAAGCTCTCTGCGGCTTGCCGTCGCGCTGCATTCAGTGAAGCTAATTCGTGGGCGGGGAATGAAACCCGCCCGGGACCAAAGCGGATGCTCACCCCCTTTGGAAACCCCATAATTTGTTTCCGCCTCAAGAGGCGGGGCTAACAGCGTATCCAGCCGTAACACGCCGTGAAACGTGATCTCCCGACGATTCTCGCCGAGTTAAAAAGCGGCAAAGCGCCGCGCCTGCTGCTGCTTTTCGGCGACGATCTCCAGGTTCAAGAAAGCTGCAAGAGGGTGCTCGATCTGGTCGTGCCGGAGGAGCAAAGAGGTTTTAACTTCGAGCGTTTCGATGGCCGGAGCGCGCCCTGGGACCAGATCGAGGCGTCGCTCATGACGCCGCCGTTCTTGCCGGGGAGAAAGCTTTTGTGGGTCGAGAATGCGCTCTATTTCTTCTCACGCGAGCAGAAAAGCGAGCTCGGCGAAAAGCTTCTCGAACTTTGGCGCGACGGCAAACGCGACGAAGCGTTGAAGCTCTTGGTCGACCTGCTCGTGCTCGAGGGCTGGACGCAAGAGCAATGGGACCGTCTTGAGCCGTCATCGGCAAAAGCACTATTGGCGTTGCTTGACGCCGACGGCGGCGAAGCGCAAGAAGAAGTGGCGGCACTATTCAGCTACGGCAAGAGCCGTGACGTTGATCTTGCTAAACGCAAAAGCTCCCAAGGGCATCGGCTGGCTACATTGCTCGACGAAGGCTTACCCGAATGGGGTTTCTTGTTGCTCACCGCGGTGCAAGTCGACAGGCGGACGCGACTGTACAAGCGCTTCGAAGAGATCGGCGCGGTGCTTTATCTCGGTTTGGAACGGGACCGCAGTGGCAAGATCAGCCGGGAAAGCTTACTCGAATTCGTCAATCAACGGCTCGGCCAGAGCGGCAAGAGCGTCGAGCCCCAAGCGCGCGAGATGATTCTCGCCCGCGCTGGCGATGAACTGCGCGGTTTGCAGCAGGAATTGGACAAGCTCGTGCTGTTCGTCGGCGAGCGGCCGGCGATTCGTGCCGGCGATGTCGAGAGCATCTTCGCTGACCAGGGTGAGGGTTGGATCTTCGATCTCACCCGGGCGATCGGCGAGCGCGACGCGGCCGGCGCGCTGTCGCAGTTGGCGCGGCTCCTGGCGCAGGGCGAGCATCCGCTGCGCCTATTAGGGACCGTAGCAGCCGAGATGCGCCGCCTGTTATCGGCGCGCCAGCTGCTGGAAACCGACTTCGCGCGGGTCTGGAAACGTGGCATGAGCTATCAACAGTTTCAGCAAACTGTCTTGCCCCAACGGGCGCCGCTGCTCACCCGTAACCCCTACGCCGATTATATGTACTTTCAACGGGCCGAGCGGTTTTCTCTCGCCGACTTGCGCGTTTACATGGAGGGGATTTTCGACGCCGATTTCCGCTTGAAATCGAGCGGCAGCCAGGCGCGCTTGGTGTTGGAGAAATTGCTCCTCGGCATGTGCCTCGGCGGACAAAGAGCCAAACCACCGAGCGCAGCGCGAGTTGGCCCATGAGGCGCGCGGCGGCGGCGATCTGGTTTCTCTGCGCTATACTATTCTCCGTAGGAGGCAACGCCGAAATGGTCGTCCAGGCCTGCTTTAGTCCCCAGGGAAAATGTTCGGCGCATATCCGGCGCGAAATCGACCAAGCCAAGAAAGAACTATTGGTCGCCGTCTACGCTTTTACCAATGACGAGCTGGCGCAGGCATTGGTGCAGGCGAGGAGGCGTGGCGTGACGGTACAGGTGGTGATCGATCGGGAATTTGACGCCGGCAACGCTCGGTCGCAGGGTAAATTTTTCGAGGCGCAGAAAATCCCCCTGCGCCGACTGTCCGGTCTTCGCTCAACGACGCAGGACAAGGAGGCTGGGCTGATGCACCAAAAGTTCGCTGTCATCGACCGCCGGATGGTATTTACCGGCTCGTACAATTGGACCCACTCGGCGGACAGTTTAAACGACGAGAACTTGCTGCTCTTCCACGATGCTGGGCCATTGGCTGAAGAATACCGCAAGGCGTTTCTCCAGCTCTGGGAGCGTAAATTCTGATGGGCCGAAGCGCCACGACCATTGTTGCCATTTTGGCCGCGTTCATTGCCGGCTTGAACACCCATGTGCTTTATCAGCGCTGGAACCCGTCTCCGGCGGACATTTCCGTGTCGCTTTCTGTTAGGCAAGACCTGCCAACATCCAACGTTCCAGGTAACCAAGGCCACGCGGTGCGATTTGTCCCTTTGTCGGAGCCTTTGGTGCCGGAAAAAGCGCTTGATCTGCCAGTGCTTGTCGCTCGAGACGTCGACAAAATTCGCGCCCTCACCGGCCGCCAGGCGCGCATTCGCGGCCGGGTGTTTCGCGTCGGCCACTCAGCCAAGAGCAATACTTACTTTCTCAATTTCGGACCGTCGCGCGAAGCGCTGACCGCGGTGATCTTCGCGAGCAGTGTCGAGCTGTTTGAAAAAACCCTACAGGCGCCAAAACTTTATGAAAACAAAGAAGTCGAGCTAACCGGCCAAATTAAAGAACATCCGCAATACGGTTTGGAGATGGTGCTCGATAACCCCAAACAGATAAAAATTTTGCAGTAAGTAATTGGCAAATAGATGGTTTCAAGTAAAATGGCGCTTATGAGTGATCCGCTGAAAAGATGTCTGATCTGCGCCAAACTGTCCGAACTGCTCAAGGGCGGCATCTGCGAGCCCTGTCAGGAACGGATTCGGCGCGAAGCAATGGGTGAGCAGTCAGGAATCGCCGAGCGAGCCGAGCGAGAGTTGTCGCGTCACGGTATCGCGCCGACCAAGAAGTAGCTCGGTAGCGATCGAGATCCTGCAAAATCGTGAATTTGTCTCCCCGCCCGCAAATCTTTGCGATAGGTCCGCCATTTTTCTATATTAAAAATTTGAAATATGTTATAAACTGGTTCTATTTTGGTACAATCAGAGCCAAAATTAGTTTCTAACATCAAGCAACCGGGAGGTTTGACACTCTGCGCTTGTGGAAATCGATTGTTGCTGGTGCAATTCTAGCCGTCTTCTATCTGGCCTTCACGGATAAACCGGCCATAGCATTTGATCCCGACGAGAACCTAACTGCGCGGGCGGCGCTGCTGATGGACGCCAGCACAGGCAGAGTTCTCTATCAAAAAGAGGCGGATTTGCGCTTGCCGCCGGCCAGCACGACCAAGGTGATGACCGCGATATTGACCTTGGAAAGCGGCCATAAACTAAGTGAATCTTTGACCGTCTCCAAAGACGCTACTCGCATGCCAGCAACCAAGCTATATCTGCGGCCGGGACAGACGATGACTATCGAAGAACTGCTGTACGGTATCATGCTGGCGTCGGCCAACGATGCCAGCATCGTGCTCGCCGAAGGAATTGGCGGTTCGGTCGAAAATTTCACCGAGCTGATGACTAAAAAAGCGCATGAGATCGGCGCCACTAACTCCAATTTCACCAATCCCCATGGGCTGACTGCGCCGGATCACTATTCCACGGTGCGCGATCTGGCGATTCTGTTTCGCTACGCGATGCGCAACGCGCTGTTTCGCGAGATCATCCAAACCAAGTTCAGCTCGGTCAGCAGCACCGCGATGGTTCGAAAGAAAATGGTGCCGCGGCGTATCTCAGTGCGCAACCATAATCGTTTACTGTGGGATTTGGACGGCGCGTTGGGCGGCAAGACGGGTTATACCTTGGCGGCACAAAAATGCTTTGTTGGCGCGGTACAGCGCAATGGGACGACTCTTATCGTCTCAATCTTGGGCGCGCGCGATCAGTGGGGCGACACTAAGCGGCTCTTGGGCTATGGGTTCGATAATTACGAAGCGCTGAAAGCGGCGGCGCCGCCGGCGGGAAAAACCACGGTGGTGGAACCGCCGATCAGCGCACGGGGCGATCGGCTCTCGGGGGCGATAGTGCTGCCGCCGGAGTTTCGCGCCAGATCAACTGACGGCTACATTCTACAGGTCGCCTCTTTCCGCGAACGCGACCGGGCCGAACTGCTGGCCCAGCAAATCCGTGACAAAGGTTTTGAAACTACCATCGAGCTGTTTGCCGTGGGCCAGGGCGAATCGTCATTTCGTGTGCGCGTCGGCCCCTTTGCCGATCTCAACGCGGCTCAGGGAGTCGCCCAAGAAATCCTCGCCAAAGTCGGTCACCGAGCGTTGATTCTCCCCTGGCAGACGGCGCGCCAAGCAAGCTGACACGGCGGCGGTAATCTAATTTCGCGAGTGGGGTTTGAACCTCGCTCGCGACCAAAGGGGATGCTCGCCCCCTTTGGAAACCTCATTTAATTGTGCACGCTCAAGAGGCAGCGTTAAATGGATTAGACTATACCTCGATCACCATCCCATCGACCGCGACCGGTACAGCCAATTCGTCCAGGTGTGCCAGCATTTCCTCGCCGAGGTGAGTCAGAACCAGCTGCCGGCAATGCAGGCGCGACAGATTGGCCTTAAGCGTTTGGTAATTGACATGCATGCCGGGTTGTTCGCTGTAGAAAGAACATTCGCAAAGAAACAGATCGACGCCGCGCGCTTGGTCGATAAATTTTTCCGTCCACAGCGAGTCGCCGGAAAAGAGGATTTACTTTCCTTGGTAGCTAACTTTCAGTGCTAGAGATATAACCTGGCTCTGGTGCGGCACGCGGAACGGAAACACGTTGACGCCGGCGACCTGAGCCGGCTGATCGGGCTGCAAGATTTGAAAAATTGTCGGCGGCAACTCCCTGTCGTCGATCGCGCCGCCATACATCACATTAAAAAGTTGGCGCACTTTTGTTTCCGTGCCGGGCGGTCCGGCGATCAACAGCGGGGCGTTTTTAGGCTGGCGGTAAAGATAATCGATCAGAAAAAACGGCAGGCCACCGAAGTGATCGCCATGGAGATGGCTCACCAGGATCGCATCCAAACGGCGCGGGTCGAAGCCGGCGCGCTTTAGCGCCAATAGCGCCGTCGGCCCGCAATCGAGCAAAAACAGCCGGTCGTCGGTTTCCACCAGATAACTGCTTTGATAACGCCCGCCGCTGCCGAAGGCGTCACCGCAGCCGAGAATGTGCATTTTCATTGGTCGCGCCGGTTACTAATCGATCCTGCTGCGAGCATAAATATCCTCATGCAGCCCGAGGATGCAATCACTGTATTTGTCGGTTGACGCGTTGAAAGGCTCGCTTGAAACCAAGTTGCATTTTCAACCCTGTGCGACTAAAGTCGACGGCGTGGTAGTTTTCAAACGTCCTTTCTTCACGTCGTATACTACCAGTCTCTGGGTTCGCTTTCTCCGTTTCAGCTTGCAGTCGCATAAAAAATTAGAAGATGATTTGGCAAAACTGGGACTGACGCCGCCGCAATTCTATGTGCTGGCGACAATCGGTTATGCCGGCCGACTACCGTTCGGTGAAATTGGCGCCAAGATGATGGTGACGGTGAGCAATTTGACCGGCATCGTCGACCGCCTCGAAGAAAAAAAACTAGTTGTGCGCCAGCGCGACTTAACTGACCGGCGGGTCGTTCACGTGGTGCTTACCGACAAGGGCGCAAAGCTATACAAGAGCACGATTCCACTTTTTGAAAAAAGCGTCGAGAAGATCTTCCTCGGGTTGGGTAAGGCCGAGCAAAAGGAACTATCTGCGATTCTCCGCAAGCTCAATCAAGATGCTACCGTGAACTGAGCCGGCGTGGCGCGGGCATCTCAGATTTCAAATTGTAGATTTTAAATGGCCGGTAGCGATCAACTTCCCTTACAGTCCATTGGCTCGCCCATCATGTTGGGGCCGAATTGATTGACAGCGGATATTGGCGGGCTATAAATGGTTAACGTCTAAACTATTGTCAGCGTCTTGGTATTTCCATGAACGACGAAAGCAAAAAACCCATCGGGCTCGAAAGAGTCAAGCAGTGGCTTTATGCCAAGGGGCTCGACGAGCGGAGCAGCGGCTGCGTGCTGTGCGGTTCGTGCTATGGCCACGGGCCGGCCAATCCGATGGAAGACATGCCTGGGCCAAAAGAAAAATGTCCGCCTTACGAATTCTACAAATTCCAGCGCCACACGCCGAAGTCGCGTTGGTTGATGGCGCAGCGGGTTTTTCACGGCCTCGATCCAATCACGCCGGAATTGAAAGAAGTCATCTACGCCTGCACCAACTGCCTCATGTGCCAGGAACTTTGCGGCGTGCGCGGCGACGGTTACGGTCCCTGGGATATCACCGTCGCCATGCGCGAAGAGATCACTGAAAAAGACGGGCCGCTGCCGGCGCACCAAGCGATTTACGACGGGCTGCAACAACATGACAGTCCTTGGGGTCAAACAG
>Ga0137437_1000548_pt1 | contig 11908 bp, 10 predicted proteins | sample EasRivERMGT138_2_FD_102332 | JGI IMG/M metagenome (GOLD analysis project Ga0137437, IMG submission 102332) | Soil microbial communities from meander-bound floodplain in the East River, Colorado, USA - East River MetaG ERMGT138_2 | ecosystem: Environmental > Terrestrial > Soil > Floodplain ...
CCGAGCCGAACGTGTTGGTGCACGGCAGCCGCGTCGCGGTGCCGTCGCCGCTGGACGTCGAAGCGTCGGGCGTGGCGGTTGCCGCGTCGGGGACGCCGGCGTCGACCGTACTGCTGCACGTGGTGTGCGGGCTGCTCGCGTTGCGCGGCGCCGGCGCCGCCGGGCTGATGTCGGCCGCGTTGTTGTTGGTATCGGTGCAGCCACCCGCGGCGCGGAACCCGGCCGTGGTGTTGGACAGCGTCGGCGCGGCGCCGCTGCCCTCGAACTGCACGGCGCTGCCGTAGCCGACGAAGTCGTGGATGTTCGCGTTGGGCACGCACGCCGTCGCGCCGCCGCAGGCGAGCAGCGTCTGGTTCGTGACCAGGGCGACGGTCCCGCTCGTACCGGACATGTTCATCGGGCCGGTGGCGTTCGGCGCCGGGAGGCTGGCCCCGGTGCCGGTCCCCGCGGCGAGCTGGACCAGGTAGTAGCCACCCGCCGGGATGGTCCCGGTGAGGTTGGCCTTGGCAAACGAGGTTCCGGTGGCCGACGCGTACTGTACCGACCAGCCGTCGATCGCCACGGCACCCGCGCTGCGGTTGAACAGCTCGACGAAGTCGTTGGTGAACTGCGCGCTCGAGTTGCCGCCGCCGCCGTAGAGCTGGCTGATCACGATATCCGGAGAGGCAGCCGCGAACAGCTGCGGCCGGTCGTCGGACCACGCGCCGTCGCCGGACGAGCAGCCCAGCGCCGCGCACGTGACGCCCACCCCGACGACCGCGAACCACGAAGCCGAAGAACGTCGAACCTGTTGTGTCATCCGGCGCAGGATAGACGCGCTGGCGCGATAGGTCTCCCGCTGGGGACATCCCCATCCTTAAGATTCAGCACAGGATGTCAATGGCGCACCCGCCTGACGCGAAACGCGGCAGGCACATCGGCTCGACACGCGATGGCCGCGCAACGTCAGGCGCTCGGTCTCGAGGATCGGGACGTTCGCGCTCATCGTGGGCCCTCCACCAGGCGATCGCGCACGTGGTCGACCAGCCCGCGGCACGCGCGCTCGCACAGATCGAGCACGTGGTCGAACCCGGCCGGCCCACCCGCGTACGGATCCGGGACCTCGGCTCCGTCGGGCGCGGTCCCATCGAAGGCGCGCAGCAGGCCCACCACGGGCGTGCCGCGGTCGCCGACCATGCGGCGGAGCGCCGCGAGGTTGTCGCGATCCATCGCGAGCACGAGATCGAAGCGCTCGAGATCGGCCGCCTCGAACTGGCGTGCGCGATGCGAGATCTCGATCCCGCGATTGGCCGCCGCGGTGCGCGTGCGCGGATCCGCGAGCTCCCCGATGTGCCAGTGGCCGGTCCCCGCGCTGTCGAGCGTGACGCGCGCGCTCAGCCCGGCGGTCGCCACCAGGTGGCGCATGACCGCTTCGGCTGTCGGCGAACGACAGATATTACCGAGACACACAAAGCAGATTCGCACGCGGTGATCGTACGCGAACCGGGGCGCGCGGGCGACGGCGGGCCGTGCGGCGACCGCGACCCAGCACGTTTTGCATCACGGTGCGCGCGTGCGTCACACGGTCCTCGCGGGCCCCGGTCGATCATGTCCTCGCGAACTTGCGATCCTCGGCATAAGATCGGGCCCATGGGAACGCGGGATCAGGACCTCGGGGGAGACGGGGAGCTGAGCGTGCTCGTGCGCGGGTTCGACTGGGGCGCCACGCCGCTCGGCCCGATCGAGGCATGGTCGATCAGCCTGCGGACCACCGTGGGCATCATGCTGCACTCGCGCCAGCCGATGTTCCTGTGGTGGGGCGCCGAGCTGATCCAGATCTACAACGACGCGTATCGCCCGAGCCTGGGTCACGACCGGCATCCCGCCGCGCTCGGGCAGCGCGGGCGCACCTGCTGGCAAGACATCTGGTCGACCATCGGGCCGGAGATCGACGACGTGATGTTGCGCGCGCGGCCGAGCTGGCACCAGGACGCGCTGGTCCCGATCTTCCGCAACGGGCGGATGGAAGAGGTCTACTGGACCTACGGGTTCTCGCCGGTGTTCGACGACGGCGGCGAGATCGGCGGCACCCTGGTGATCTGCATCGAGACGACCGCACGGGTCGTGGCGGAGCGCCGCAGGCGCATCCTGCGCGAGGTGAACGAGCGAACCTTGCTCGTGACCGAGCTGCCGCAGCTGCTGCCTCGGGTGGCCGAGCTGCTCGCGGAGTGCGCCTACGATCTTCCGTTCTTCGCGTTCTTCGAGCTCGACCCAGGCTCGGGCGCGATCACGAGCCGGCGGCCGGTTCACCTCGACGAGCGCTCGGCGGTGATGATCGAGGAGCTCGTGCGCCCGCACCTCCATGGCGCGCCCGCGCAGATCGCGTTGCGCGAGCTCCCCGACGACGTGCCGTTGCGCGGCGGGCCGTGGCCCGAGCCGGTGACGGCAGTGTTCGCCACACCGGTCGCGATGGTGGGCGACCACGCCACGACGTTCGCGGTCTTCGGGATCAATCCCCGGCTCGGCTTCGACGCCGATTATCGCAGCTTTCTCGTGCAGCTGGGCGAGCACATCGCCATCGCCCGGGCGAGGATCGAGGCGTGGCGCATGCGCGCGATCGTCGAGGACGAGCGCAATAACCTCCTGCTCCAGGCCCCGATCGCGATCGCCGTGGCGACCGGGCCCGAGCACGTGTTCCAGCTGGCGAACCCGCTCTACCGCAAGATGGTCGGCCGCGACGACATCGTCGGCAAGGCCTATCGCGAGGCGTTGCCCGAGGTGGCCAACTCGGTGATGCCGGGGATCCTCGATCACGTGTACCAGACCGGCGAGCCGTTCGTGACCCACGAGCTCCGGGTGCCGCTGGATCTCGGCCGGGGCGCGGCCAGGGATCGGTTTTACCGGTTCAACCTCGAGCCGATGCGCGACACGGCGGGCCACGTCTACGGCATGTTCTCGGTCGCCCTGGACATCACCGATCAGGTCCAGGCCCGCCAGATCATGGAAAAGACGCACGCCGAGCGCGAGGCGCTGCTCGCCGAGCTCCAGGCGGCGAGCCGCACCAAGGACGACTTCCTGGCGATGCTCGGCCACGAGCTCCGTAATCCGCTGTCGCCGATCGTCACCGCGATCGAGCTGATGAAGATGAGCGACACCGATCACGCCTCCGGCCTCCTTTTGGTCGAACGTCAGGTGCGTCACCTGATCCACCTCGTCGACGACCTGCTCGATGTCGCGCGCATCACCCGCGGCCAGCTCGAGCTGGTGTGCGAGCGGGTGGAGCTGTCCACCGTGATCGCGCGTGCGATCGAGACGGCGAGCCCGCTGATCGAGAGCGGCGGCCATGTGCTGGCGGTCGAGGTGCCGGCGCACGGGCTCGTCCTCGACGCCGAGATCACGCGGCTCGCGCAGGTCATCGCCAACCTCTTGACCAACGCCGCCAAGTACACGCCGCACGGCGGTCACATCTGGGTCGAGGCGCGCCGCGAGGGCGACCATGCCGTCCTGCAGGTCCGGGACGACGGCGTCGGCATCGCACCGGAGATGCTGACCAGGATCTTCGGCCTGTTCACGCAGGTGCCGCAAGACCTCGCCCGATCGCGGGGCGGGCTCGGCTTGGGCCTGTCGATCGTGAAGACGATCACCGAGAAGCACGGCGGCACGGTGGCGGCGCGCTCGGCGGGCCGCGGTCACGGCAGCGAGTTCACCGTGCGCCTGCCGCTCGCGGCGCCGGAGCAAACCGCGAGCATGACCCCGATCGCGCCGGACTCGTCGGCCGGACCGGGACCCACCGGTGATGTTCATCCGTCGCGCCGCATCCTGATCGTCGATGACAACGAGGACGCCGCGTGGATCCTCGCCGAGACGCTGTCGCTCATCGGCCATGACGTGCGCTGCGCGCATGACGGGCCGAGCGCGCTGCGCATGGCGCTCGAGCTTGTGCCCGACGTCGCGCTCCTCGACATCGGCCTCCCGGTGATGGACGGCTACGAGCTCGCGGCCCGGCTCCGCGCGGAGCCGCGGGTCGCCAGCGTCCAGCTGATCGCGCTGACCGGCTACGGCCAGCCCGGCGACCGAAAGCGCTCCCACGACGCGGGATTTGCCGCCCACCTGGTCAAGCCGGTGTCGATCGACGCGCTGGTCGCGGCGATCGACGTCGTGATGTGATTCGGAGAGGCGCACGTTGCGCGAATCGAGTTCGACGAGCGAACGCGGTGTTACGCCGGCGCGATCCGATGCCGGCGCTGCGAAGTTTTCGCGCTGCAGATCAGGAATGGTGAGATCGAGCTGGTGAGGCCTGTCAGCAGGGGGTTCCGATTGCAAGCGCCCATGATTAACCCATGGCGATCTCGAACAACCGGATCATCCAGGTACTTCAGAGCTCTCAAGTTCAGCTGCTCGCAGATTGGATCAAGGCGTTGCGGGCGACGGCCACCTCGCAGGCCGCTGCGGTGATCGGCGATGCGGAGCTTCAGGCGCAGTGCCAGGAGTTCATCTCGCTCTTGTCGGCGGCGGTCGCCGGGGGCAACTTCGACAACCTCGTCGAAGAACCGTGGCGGCCGGTCAAGGAGTTCCTCGCCGGCGTGTCGCGTTCGCGCAGCCGTCAGGGCTTCTCGCCGAGCGAGACCGCGATGTTCGTGTTCTCGTTCAAGGAGCCGCTGTTCGCCAATCTACGCCGTGCATTCGACGCCCATGACGACGCGCAGCTCCTCGGCGAGATGTGGGGCTGTTTGCGAGCTCTCGACAAGCTCGGGCTCTACACGACCGAGATCCACCAGCAGGCCCGCGAGGAGCTGATCCGGCTCCAGGGCGAGGAGATGCTCGAGCTCTCGACGCCGGTGATCCAGCTGTGGGACGGCATCCTCGCGCTGCCGCTGATCGGGACGCTCGACTCGTCGCGCACGCAGATCGTGATGGAGGCGCTGCTCCAGCAGATCGTGGCGACGCGCTCGCCGATCGCGATCCTCGACATCACCGGGGTGCCGACGGTCGACACGCTGACCGCGCAGCACCTGCTGAAGACCGTGGCCGCGACCCGGCTCATGGGCGCCGAGTGCATCATCAGCGGGATCCGCCCGCAGATCGCGCAGACGATCGTCCACCTCGGGGTCTCGCTCGGCGACATCGTGACCAAGGCGTCGCTCGCCGACGCGTTCCGGATCGCGCTCAAGAAGCTTGGTCACTCGATCCCGGTGTCGTGAGCCATGGACCGTATCCCGATCCTGCAGATGGCGCGAACGCTGCTGGTCACCGTACAGGTCGATATGCACGATCAGCTCGCCGTGCGACTGCTCGACGATCTGACCACGATGATCACGAAGACCCGGGCGCGCGGGGTGGTGATCGACATCTCCGCGCTCGACATGGTCGACTCGTTCATCGGCCGCATGATCGCGGACGTCGCGGCGACCTCGCGGATCCTCGACGCGCAGACCGTGCTCGTCGGGATGCAGCCCGCCGTGGCGATCACCCTGGTCGAGCTCGGCATGGCGCTGCCCGGCGTGCGAACCGCGCTCGATGTCGAACGTGGCATGGAGATGCTCGATGACCACGGCGATCACTGATCCGGACCGCCCGGTCATTCGCGTCGAGATCGCGGGGAGCGAAGATGTCGTGGTGGTGCGCCAGCGCGCGAGAGAACAAGCGCACCGCGTCGGGTTCTCGCTGCTCGAGGCCACCAAGCTCGTCACCGCGGCGAGCGAGCTCGCGCGCAACACGCTCGAGCACGGTGGAGGTGGCTACGCCGAGATCGAGATCTGCACCGCCGGGGTCCGCCGGGGCGTCCGGATGCGGTTCGTCGACGAAGGTCCGGGCATCCCCGACGTCGAGCAGGCGATGCGCGACGGCTACACGACGGGCAAGGGCCTCGGCCTCGGCCTCGGTGGCTCCCGGCGCCTGGTCAACGAGTTCCAGATCGAAACCTCCGCGAAGCGCGGCACCCAGATCACCGTGGTGCGATGGAAGTAGCCGGGAGGTACGAGGCGTTCGATCTGGAGGACAGCGCCGATGTCGGAGCCGTCCGCCGGCGGCTGGCCACGCTCGCCGCCGCCGCCGGTCTAGACGAGGCGCGCACCGGGGACGCGGCGTTGATCGCGACCGAGCTGGCGTCGAACGTGCTCAAGCACGCGCGGCGCGGCGGTGCGGTGCTCGGCGTCCTGCGCGAGCATGACCGCCGCGGCGTCGAGATCGCCGTGTGGGATCGCGGCCCGGGGATGAACCTCGACGCCTGCCTGCGCGACGGCATCTCGACCGCCGGCACGCGCGGCGCGGGCTTGGGTGCCGTGGCCCGGCTCGCCACGCGGTACGACGCGTACACGCCGCACGGCCGTGGCAGCGTCGTCGTGGCGGCGGTGTTCCCGAACGGGCCCGCGCCGCCGGCGCGCTTCGCGATCGGCGCGGCGTGCGTGCCGTTCCCCGGCCTACCGGTGTGTGGCGATGCGTGGGCCGCGCACGTCGGCGGTGAACGCGTTACCCTCATCATGTGTGATGGGCTCGGTCACGGTGACGGCGCGGCGGCGGCGGCGGCGGCGGTGATCGCGGCGTTCGGCGCGGCTCCCGAGGATCCGCTCGCCGCGATCCTCGAGCGTGCCGACCGTGCGGCACGTACGACGCGTGGCGCCGCGGCGACGGTCGCGCGGATCGATCTGGCGTCCCGAGAGGTCGCGGTCGCAGGGGTCGGCAACGTCGCGGCCTGGGTCGCCGGCGACACGCTCGAGCAGCTGGTCATCCAGCACGGTACGCTCGGTCAGGCGATCCCGCAGATCCGCGAGGAGCGCTATCCGTTTGTGCCGGGCGCGCGGCTCGTGATGTGCAGCGACGGCATCAAGTCGCGATGGAGCTTCGACGACCATCCCGGGCTCACCGCGTGCCATCCGACGACGATCGCGACCGCGATGTGGCGCGATCTCTCGCGCGGCCGCGACGATGCCTCGGTGGTAGTCGCGTGCGAGGCCGTGCGATGATCGAGCTCGGGCTCGTCGACATTCGCGCCGAGGATGACGTGGTGCGCGCGCATCAGACGACCCGGACGATCGCCGCGCAGCTCGGGTTCTCGAGCTTCGAGCAGACGCGGATCGCGACCGCGATGTCCGAGATCGCGCGCAACGCGCTGATGTACGCTGCGGGCGGCTCGGTCACGCTCGGGCTCGATGACGGTCGTCAGGCGCTGTCGATCGTGGTGATCGATCGCGGCCAGGGCATCCCGGACGTCGCCGCCATCCTCGCCGGCGAACGGCGGTCGTCGACCGGGATCGGCGTCGGGATCCCGGGCGCGAAGCGCCTGATGGATAGGTTCGACATCCAGTCGACCTCGAGCGGTACGCGGGTCGAGATGACCAAGCGCGTGCCGCGGCGTGGGGGCAAGATCGACGCCGGGCGCATCGGCGCGATGCAGTTCCAGCTCGCCGGCCAGCTCGCCGACGAACCGAGCCAGGAGATCCGCCGGCTGCAGCACGACGTCGCGGAGCGCGATCTACGGATCGTCGAGCTCACCCACGAGCTGACCGAGACCAACCGCGGTGTGATGGCGCTGTACAACGAGCTCGACGATCGCGCCGAATATCAGCGCCACGCGGTCGAGCTCCGCACGCGCCTGTTGTCGGAGATGGGCCACGAGCTGCGCACGCCGCTGCACTCGCTGGCCACGATCTCGCAATTCCTGCTCGATCGGCTCGACGGCGAGCTCAACCCGGAGCAGGACAAGCAGGTCCAGATCATCCACGAGGTCGCCGAGTCGCTGACCGCGTACATCAACGACCTGCTCGATCTCGCGCGCACCGACGCGGGTCGCGCGGTCGTCCATGCGAGTCGGTTCCCGGTCGACCGCGTGGTCAAGGCGCTGCGCCGGATCATCCAGCCGCTGGTGCCTGCGCGCGTCGCGCTGCGGATCGAGGTCGATCCGGAGCTGCCGCCGATCACGACCGACGAGCAGAAGCTGTCGCAGATCCTGCGCAACCTGGTCGCGAACGCGATCAAGTTCACCGAGCACGGATTCGTCGCGGTGCGCGCGCACCGCGCGGCGGCGGATCGGATCGCGTTCGAGATCGAGGACTCCGGCATCGGCATCGCGCCCGAGCACCACGAGCTGATCTTTCGCGAGTTCGCCCAGGTCGACGGCCACGTGCAGCCGCGCATGCGCGGGAGCGGCCTGGGGCTGCCGCTGTCGCGCCGGCTCGCAGAGCTGCTCGGCGGGATGCTCACCGTCACCAGCACGCTCGGTGCAGGCTCGACGTTCCAGCTCGTGCTGCCGATCGAGCACCAGGGCGACGCGGCGGCCGTGCCGCGCGACGACACGCCGGTGGTCGTGACGACGAGGCCCACCCCGGGACAGCCGCGCATCCTGGTGATCGACGACGATCTGGCGTCGCGCTACGTGCTCAAGCGCTGGCTCGGCGGCCGCTACCTCGTCGACGAGGCCGCCAGCGGGCAGGACGGGCTGCGGCTGGCGGCGACCAAGCCCGACGCGATCTTCCTCGACGTGGTGATGCCGGACCTCACCGGCTTCGAGGTGATCGAGAAGCTGAAGGCGGCCGACGCGACGCGCGACATCCCGGTCGTCGTCTACACCGCGCTCGTGCTCGGGACCAACGATCGCGCGCGGCTCGGGGACGCGGCGGCGATCCTGCGCAAGTCGACGTCGTCGCGGGTCGCGGATCGCGCCGCGATCGAGGACGCCCTGGTCAGGGCTGGGGTCGCAATCCCCGAGGAGCACCGTCATGGCTGACAAACCACCCCGCGTGCTGTTCGTCGAGGATGACGCCGGCAAGCGCTACGTGATCGCGCGCCAGCTGCGCGCCGCCGGGTTCGAGATCGTCGAGGCCGCGACCGGCGCCGAAGGCCTGGCCAAGCTGTCGCCCGCGCTCGACATCGCCATCCTCGACATCGCGCTTCCGGACATGTACGGCTGGGACATCTGCAAGCGGATCAAGGAGGACCCGCAGACCGCGCCGATCATGGTGCTCGAGCTGTCGGCGACGCTCGCCACCGCGCAAGATCGGGTGCGCGGCCTCGAGCTGGGCGCCGACGTCTACCTCGTCCATCCGGTCGAGCTCGTCGAGCTGATCGCGACCCTGCGCGCGCTCCATCGCCTGCGCCGGGCCGAACGCGAGCGCGAGCGCCATCGCGAGCTGTTCCTCGGCACGGTCGGCCACGATCTCCGCAACCCGCTGCAGACGATCATGACCGCGGCCCAGCTGCTGGCCGAGTCGCAGACCCTGACGCAACCCGAGCGCCGGACCGTCGCGACGATCGAGCGCACCGCCGAGCGGATGCGCCGGCTGATCGATCAGCTGCTGATCTTCACCCAGGGCGTCGCGGGCGGCGTGCCGGTCCATCGCGAGCCCGTCGATCTCCTCGAGCTATGCCGCGCCGTGGTCCACGAGCACCCGAACCGCGAGATCGAGGTCGAGGTCGACGCGCAGCTCGCGGTGCCGATCGAGATCGACGGCGAGCGCGTGACGCAGCTCGTCGACAACCTCGTCACCAACGCGCTTCGCTACGGGACCGGCAAGGTCACGCTGCGGGTCTTGCGCGAGGCCGACCACGCCGTGATCGCGGTCCACAACTACGGGACGCCGATCGCCCCGGACCAGCTCGCCACGCTGTTCGACCCCTACAAGCGCGCCGCGCGATCGCGCGGCGGCGTGGGGCTCGGGCTGTACATCGTCGAGCAGATCGCGCGCGCTCACGGCGGGACGGTCCAGGTCACGTCCACCGCCGAGGCCGGGACCACGTTCGAGGTCCGGATCCCGATCACCACCGCGAGCGGTGGCAGCTAGCTGCCCGGCGATCGTGGTTCCGGCCGGGGCGCACGTGATCAGCGCTGGAGGTCCTTGTAGAGCATGTCGATGAAGTCGTCGGCCTTGAGGAAGCCCTTCGCCCAGCCGTCGAACTTGGCGAGCGCCTTGGCCTTCTTCAGATCGTCGGCGGACTTCTTGGCCTTGATGCCGGCCTCGATGATGGCGCTGGTGTCCTTGAGCATCGTCAGGAACGCGCGCAGCTCCTTGGCCGTCCCGACCGGGCCGTGCCCGGGGATGATCTTGGCGTTGGCCGGAATCTGCTCGAGCAGCTTCTGCAAGTTCGCGATCAGACCCTTCACGCTGCCGCCGCCCTCGATATCGATGAACGGGAAGATGCCATTGAAGAAGTCGTCCCCCATGTGGACGACGTTGGACTTGGTGAAGAAGATCACCACGTCGGTGTCGGTGTGGCCGCTGGGAAAGTGGATGGCGCGAATGTCCTCGCCGTTCAGGTGGACGGACAGCTTGTCCTCGAACGTGATGACGGGGAGCGCGACCTCTGGCGCCGGAGGCTGGTCCTTGCCGCTCCCTGCCATCATCCGCTTGCGCGTGTTCTCGTGGGCGATCACGGTCGACTTCGGCCCCCACACCGCGTTGCCGTCGGTGTGATCGCCATGGAAGTGGGTGTTGATGATGAACCGTACTGGCTTGTCGGAGATCGTCCGCAGCGCCGCCTCGACCTTGGGCGCGATCGGCGCGAACTTGTCGTCGATGAGGACGATGCCGTCCGGACCGACCGAGACGCCCACGTTGCCGCCGCTGAACTCGGGCGTGGCGTCCTCGATCACGTAGATCTGGCCGGCGACCTTGGTCGCCTTGACCCCGACCTTGGTGAAGTCGCGTTTGTCGTCCGCCGAGGCGACGAGCGGGACGAAGCAGAGCAGGCTGGCGAGCGCACGTGTTCGCATGGCGCGCACGCTAACATGGTTCTCGGCGCCCATCGGTGCGCCTACTGGCAGCGACGATCCAGCCGCTTCGAGACGTCCTCTCCGCCGTCGTCGAGCCGAGGTTCGATCTGCATGGAATTTTCTGGCGTTGGTGGTGCCGATCCCCCCGCGCGCCGATGACACGCCCCGACGACCGATGAGCAGTGCTTGACTGGCAGTGATCATCAGCGCATCGTGAAGTTGGTGGGCGGTGCTGGGGGGAACGAGATGCTTGGCTTCGTCGTCGGTGAGCTCGGGCTGGCGAGCGGTTGCTCGCGGTTGTCGATCGGGATCGGGCGAGGCGGGCGAGTGGGGTGCTGGAGAGGTCCTGTACATGCAAGCTGCCCAGTACGAATGCCCGGCGAGGTGTTCCGGGACCCGCTCGGGATGTGGCCCATGGAACATGGGTGTAACCCGTGAACGTTGAAACCTCATGAGCTCGATCAGCGACGATTCTGACGGCAAGGACGTAGGCGAACCTGCGGGTCAACGCGCGAACCGCGCGACGGTTCGTGGCGATGAGGTGCGTGGCGCCCTGGCGAAGGGAACGCGCAGTCAGGCATCGGTCACGGGCGAGCCGGCCGCGGTCGCGGTGCGATCACGCAAAGCTGGCGAGCGCGACCACGAGCGCGACCCTGCGGAGGTGTTGCGGATGTGGCCACACTCCATCGGTATGCTCACGGACCGTCTGGTGCCGGCCGAGGTCCCACCGCCGGCGCCGGCCGGCCGGCGCCGTACCGAAGACAAGATCGCGCTAGGTCACCTGGCGCTCGAGCTGTACCGCGAGACCGAGGCCCCTCCGGCCGCTCACGGCGCGCCTCCCGTACCGCGCGATGCTGCGGCCACCTGCACCAACCCGGCCTGCGAGGCTCAGATCAACGCGCTGCGTGGCGCGCTGGTCGAGGCGTGCTTGCTGGTCCAGCGCGTCGTGAGGATGACACCGGATGCCAAGGTCGAGGTCGAGGTCGAGGGTCGCGTCCGCGAGCTGCTGGAGCTGATCAAGCGGTGATTCGATCGAACCCTCTTGGCCAGCGCGGCGCCGGTACTTGCCGGTTGGATCCAGGACGTGGAGGAGGTGCAGCGCGACCGTGCGCGCCGGGGACTCGCCGGGCGATCATCCCCGAGGCGATCTCGCGGCGTGGTCAGCGCCGGAGCTCGACAAGCGGGATGCGCTCGGGGATCCCCGCAAGCACCGCGTGATCCGGC
>Ga0137437_1000549_pt1 | contig 11901 bp, 9 predicted proteins | sample EasRivERMGT138_2_FD_102332 | JGI IMG/M metagenome (GOLD analysis project Ga0137437, IMG submission 102332) | Soil microbial communities from meander-bound floodplain in the East River, Colorado, USA - East River MetaG ERMGT138_2 | ecosystem: Environmental > Terrestrial > Soil > Floodplain ...
GAGGAAAAGTATATACCGGTAGCAAGAAATCACTATTAGTAGCGATAAATCCCCAGCAATGGCGAACCAAGCCAATCCTCTCTGGTGTGCCGCGATTGAAGGCATTTTCCGCGCGTTGAACGGTGGCCAGTCCGACCGTTCGAACGCGCGGAGTTAAACCGGCGCGACGCGTCCGGATTTAACGCTATTTGGCGGTCAATTTACAACCTAACGCCCGAACAGCCCCTTCAACGCCTCCCGCGCACTGCTGCCGGATTTCTTTTCTTCCGGTGCCGCGCCGTCCTTGGCTGCGCCGCCGCCCAGCCGTTCCAGCAAGCGGCTCTTAAGTTCTTCCTTCGCCGCGTCCTTCACCGTCGCGCCGAAATCGAGTTTGTAGGATGGCGCCGCCAGCGGGCCGGAAACGCGCACCGGCACGGTGACGCCGCGCAGGTCCTCGGTGTCGCGCCCGCCCTGCCCTTTGCTGGTGCCGACGATCGATGCCTTGACCAGGTAGTTGAGGCTGTCCGCGCCAATGTTGATCTCGCCCTCGCCGCCCACTCGCAGCAGCGGCGACTTGAGCGACAAGTCATTGTTGCGGGCGACGCCGTTGGCAATCTTGAACGTCGCCGTGAGCTCGGAAAAGTCGGTCTTCTGGCTCTTGTCGGCAGCCTGCGTCTGCTCACCGCGCAGGGCGCCGAGCTTCGCCTTGGCATTGTGTATCGAGCCGGCGATATCGATGCCCTTCACCGCGCCGTCGGCCAGCTTCACGTCGGCAGTGCCATTGAGCGCCGTCTTCAGCGAACTCACCGTGTTTCCCTGCGTGGTCACTTCGAGGATGATATTACCCTTGCCCTCGAGCATGTCGCTGTTCGCGAGGTCCTTGAGGAGCGGGCCCACGCTCACGCCGTTCATCTGGTGCTTCACGGTAAACGCCGGCACGGCCGGCGCCGCGTTGATACTGATCGTGCTGGCCAGCGTGCCCTGGTAGAAGCCGGCGGTGAGCGGACTCACATCCACGCGGCCGCCGTTCGCCTTGAGATCGAAGCGCACGCTGGAAGCCTTGACGTTGTTCGCTGTAAGCGCGCCGATCTTCAAGGTGCCGTTCGCGCGCAAGTCCCGCAGCCCCGACAGGTCGAACGGCCGCTCCGGTTCCGGCTGCTTGCCGGCGCCGGCGGACGGCACGCCGGCCGGCGCCCGCGGTAGATAGCGGTCCGCGTCGAGTTGGTCCACCTCGATATCGAAGCCGATGGCGGGCTTCGCGAAACCGGTGATGTCGAGCCGCGCCTTGATGTTGCTGTCGGCGACCTTGCCGGCGAGATTGGCGCGAGCGCGCTCCTTCGCGCCGTCCACCTCCGCGTTGCCGGTCAGCTTGACCACGAGGTTGTTGAGGTTCGCCGCCGCGCCCTTTGCCTCCAGCGCGATATCGGCGAGCGCCAGCGTCTGTTTCTCCGGGTCGAACGTCAGCCGCGTTTTCAACTCGACCGGCAGGTCGAGCTTCGGCTTGTCGCCCTGGATGTGCCCCGAGAATTCAACCTGGGTCGGGACTCCCGGCGCCAGCCGCCCGGTCTTGAAGTTGAGCTTCGACAACACGTATTTCGTCCCCGCCGCGGCGTCGGCATAGCTGAGCGCGGCATTGGTGATCTCGACCCCCGCGATATCCAGCTTGAAATCCGCCCCGCCGTCTTTCGCCGCGGGCGCGCCCTTCGCGGGCGGCGGGTTCGCAAGATCGTCCATGTTGGTACTGCCATCTTTCGCCTTCACGATGCTGGCGCGCAACCCGCTGACCCGCACGGTGTCCACGATTGCCTGGCCCGACAGCAGCGGCATCAGTTTCAGTGCCACGCGTACCTCCTCAACGGCCGCGAACTCCCGGTCACTCGCGCGTTCCGACAGCGAGGTCTTGCCGATCTTCGCCCCGATGCTGGGCCAGAACGAGAGTCTGATGTCGCCTTCGAGCGTGAGGGTGCGCTGCGTCCGCTCCTTCACGGCCTGCACGATTTGCGGCTTGTACTGGTTGGGATCGAAGGTGGCGGCGATGTAGGCCAGCACCGCGCCCGCCAGGACGACCAGGCCGCCTACTGCGAACATTACGTATTTGATTATCTTCATGGTGAATAACTCCGTACCGTCAATTGTAGCGGCGTGCGGCCGTACTGGGTTTGGAAACAGCTAGAATAGGGTGGTTTCCCAGCCAAAAACGCGAGGAGCACCCGTGAAGCAAGGCAACGCTCGATGGGGACCGGGCGCGAAGCGCGCCGTGGCGATCATGCTGGCATCCCTGGCAGCCGGCACCGTCGCGGCGCAGGGCTACCCCGCCAGGCCGGTGCGGATCGTTGTCCCGTTTGCGCCAGGCGGTCCCAACGACATCCTGGCGCGAGTCATCGGCCAGAAATTGAGCGAATTCTGGGGACAGCCGGTCATTGTGGAAAACCGCGCCGGCGGCGGCACCGTGATCGGCACCGAGGTTGTCGCCAAGTCGCCGCCCGACGGCTACAACCTGCTGATGGTATCCACCAGCCACACCACCAACCCCACGCTGGTGCGCAAGCTGCCGTTTGACACGCTGCGCGATCTCGCGCCGGTCGTCCTGGTGGCGTCCTCCTCCAATGTGCTGCTCGCACACCCGTCCCTGCCGGCGCGGTCGGTGAAGGAATTGATCGCCGTGGCCAGGAGCCGGCCGGACCAGGTCGCCTACGGTTCCGGCGGCAACGGCACTTCCACGCACCTCTCGGGCGAGATGCTGGCGCAGATGGGCGGCGTAAAGATGATCCACGTGCCGTACAAGGGCTCAGGTCCGGCGAACATAGCCCTGATCAGCGGGCAGATCACCTGGATGTTCGGCAACGCCATGCCCTCCGTGCCGCATATCAAGTCCGGCCGGCTGCGGGCGCTCGCCGTCACCGGCAAGCAACCCATTCCGGCGCTGCCGGGCGTGCCGACCGTCGCTGCGACCCTGCCCGGCTTCGAGGCGAATTCGTGGTACGGCGCTTCGGTGCAGGGCGGCACGCCGAAGGACGTTATCACCAAGCTCAACCAGGACATCAGCCGGGTGCTCGGCACCGGCGACATGCGCACGCGGCTGGAAGCCGAAGGCGCCGAGCCCGGCGGTGGCAGTCCGGAGGAATTCGGCAGCTTCTTCAGGGCCGAGATCGAAAAATGGGCCAAAGTGATTAAGGCGGCAGGAATTCGGCTCGAATGACGGTGGCTTCGCCGGTGACAAGTGATAGGTGATGGGTGACAGGGGCTTACGCAAAGCGCGGCGCATTACGCGCCGCACAACCTATCACTTATCACTCATCACTTATCACGCTCTGAAGGAAGTGGAGCGGGTGAACGGAATCGAACCGTCGTATGCAGCTTGGGAAGCTGCCGTTCTGCCATTGAACTACACCCGCGCCGGGCTGCAATTTTAAGGTATCGGGCGCGTGTTGCCAAAGGCGGGACGCCGCGTGACAATGGACCCCTGCATACTGCATGGCGTCGCTGTACTTTTTTGGCATGATCTCGGTCACCATCAACGGCGAGCGCCGGCAGTTCGAGGCGCCGCTCAATTGCGTCCAGCTGCTGGCCCGGCTCGATCTGGCGGGGAAGCGCGTTGCGCTCGAGCGTAACGGCGAAATCGTCCCGCGCGGCCGGCATGCCGAAGAGTGCCTCGCCGACGGCGACCGGCTCGAGATCGTGGTGGCCGTCGGCGGCGGCTGAGACTTGCTCAATCCTCGATCCTCAATCCTCAATCCTGAAACCATGAAACCTCATGAAAACCTCGACCCGCTGGTGATCGGCGGCACGTCGTACCACTCGCGGCTGCTGATTGGCACCGGCAAGTACCGGGACTTCGCGGAGACGAAGGCGGCGGTGGACGCCAGCGGCGCCGCCATTGTCACGGTGGCGATCCGCCGCACTAATATCGGCCAGGACCCGCAGCAGCCGAGCCTGCTCGACGTCCTGCCGCCCTCGAAGTACACCCTGCTGCCCAATACCGCCGGCTGTTACACGGCGGACGATGCGGTGCGCACGCTGCGGCTCGCGCGCGAGCTGCTCGACGGCCACCAGCTGGTCAAGCTCGAGGTGCTGGGCGACCCCCACACCCTCTATCCCAACGTGGTGGACACGCTGGCCGCAGCGCAGACGCTGGTCAAGGACGGCTTCAAGGTAATGGTCTATACCTCGGACGACCCGATCATCGCGAAGCAGCTCGAGGAGATCGGCTGCGTGGCGGTCATGCCGCTCGCCTCGCTCATCGGCTCCGGCATGGGCATCCTCAATCCGTGGAACCTGCAGATCATCATTGGCAACGCCCGGGTGCCGGTGATCGTGGATGCCGGCGTCGGCACGGCCTCCGATGCCGCCATCGCCATGGAGCTCGGCTGCGACGGCGTGCTGATGAACACCGCGGTAGCGGCGGCCAGGGACCCGGTGCTGATGGCCTCCGCGATGAAGAAGGCAGTCGAAGCCGGACGCGCCGCATTCCGCGCCGGCCGCATGCCGAAGAAGCTCTACTCCGCCGCACCCAGCTCGCCCACGACAGGGCTGATCACACCACAGAAGTCCTAGTCGGCCGCAACCGGGGGCGGCGAGCATCAAATAACAAGCACAAAATAACAAACAAGCTCCAAACACCAAGCATCAAGCGCCAAACTCCAAACCAGGCTTGGACCTTTGGGATTTGGGATTTCGAGTTTGAGATTTGCGCCGCAGGCGCTCAGGTGCCGACCGCCTCCAGCGCCTGCACGTTCCAACTATTCAGCAAATGCGCAAATTCATCCGCCGGCAGCGGCTTGCTGAACAGGTAACCCTGCGCCATGTCGCAGCCCAGCGACCGCAGGAAGGCAAGCTGCTCGGCGGTCTCCACTCCCTCCGCCACTACCTGGAGGCCAAGGCTGTGGGCAATCGCGATGATGGCGCTGACGATGGCGGCATCCTCGGGGTCGCTGCTGATGTCACGCACGAAGGACTGGTCGATCTTCAACTGGTGGATCGCGAGGCGCTTGAGGTAGGAGAGGCTTGAATAGCCGGTGCCGAAGTCGTCGATCGAGATGCCCACACCCATGTCGTCGAGCGCCTTGAAACAGGCGATAACCTCCTCCGAGCGCTCGAGGATGACGCTTTCCGTCAGCTCCAGCTCGAGGCGTGCCGCCGGGAAGCCGGTCTCGCCGAGGGCGCGGTGCACGATCGCCACAAAGCTCTCGCGGCGGAACTGCTGCGCCGAGCAGTTGACCATCGCCTGCAGCGGCGGATAGCCCGCATCGTCCCAGGCGCGCCCCCGCGCGCAGGCCTCCCGCAGCACCCATTCCCCGAGCGGCCCGATCAGGCCGGTTTCCTCCGCCGCCATGATGAACTCGGACGGCGGGATCATGCCGCGCTGGGGGTGCTGCCAGCGCACCAGCGCCTCGAAGCCCGTGATCGCGCCCGATTTCAGGTTGATCAGCGGCTGGAAGTGCAGGATGAACTCGCCGCGCTCGACGGCATGCCGCAGGTCGTTCTCCATCTGAAGGCGCTGCTGAGCGGCGTCGTTCATGGCCTGGGTGAAGAACTGGCAGTTGTTGCGGCCCATCTGCTTGGCGTAATACATCGCGGTATCGGCGTTGCGCATCAGCGTTTCGACGTCGTCGCCGTCGTGGGGATAGGCGCAGATGCCGATGCTGGGCGTGGTCTTGAGTTCCTGGCCGTCTATCGTCACGGGCTCCGCCAGCGATTCGAGGACTTTCTGCGCCACCTGACGCGCATCCTCGGGCTGGGCAAGGCCGCAGAGCAGCACGACGAATTCATCACCGCCGATGCGGGCGATCGTATCGGAGACCCGCACGCAGGCCGCCAGGCGCTCGGCGACCGCTTGCAGCAGCCGGTCGCCGACCGCGTGGCCCAGCGAGTCGTTGACCAGCTTGAAACGGTCGAGATCGATGAACAGCAGCGCGAGCACGTCGCGATTGCGCTGCGATTGCGTGATCGCCTGTCCGATGCGATCGTGCAGCAGCATGCGGTTGGGCAACTGCGTCAGCGCGTCGTGGTTCGCCATGTGCCGGACCTGCTCCTCGGCGCGATTCTGCTCGGTGATGTCGGTTATGGTGCCGATCAACCCCGCGACGGTGCCGTCCGACTTATTGAACGTCGCCTTGTTGTAGATGGTGTGGTGCACCTTGCCGTCCGCGCCGACGATGGCCGCCTCGTAGGACTGGCTGCCCGGCGTGGCAAACAGTTCCTGGTCCATCGCATGGTGCTTCCTGGCCACGTCCGGGCTATTGGGAAAGAGTTCGAACACGGACTTCCCGATGAACTGCTCACGCGGTATGCCGAAGAATTTCTCCCACGCCGTATTCACCCCGAGGTAATGCCCCTGCGCGTCCTTGAAGAAGATCGGTTGCGGCACCGCCTCGATCAACTGCTGGATGAAAGCGAGCTGTTCCCGCAATCCCTCCGCGGCGCGCACGACGCTCGAGTGCCCGGCGAGCTTGAGCGCCCGCTCGCGCGAGACGAGCAGCGCCCAGACGACCCCGAACAGCAGCAGGCTGGTCAGGATCCCGCCCAGCAATATCACCCGCGGCAGCAACCCGCCGGTATCGTGGACCGGCACGGCGGGGGCGCCGAACTCCAGCCGCCAGATGCGTCCCGCCACGTCGAGGGTCATCATCTGGCTCAAGGCAGAGCGTTCGCCGTCCTGCACCGCCCGCCTGCCGACCAACCGGCCGCTGTCGAATACCAGATCGTCGCTGCCGGGCAGTGCCGCCGGGGCGGCCCCTCCCGAAAACCCCAGGTCGTGAATGACGAGGTCGAATTCGCTCCCGAGTTGCCTGCCCAGCAGGCCGCCGACCAAATCATCCACGCGAATCGCGGACGAGACCACTCCCAGGAACGCGGCGCGGCGCTGCTCGACGGTGGCGACCGGCAGGCCCCTGCGGTATACCGGCATCCTCAGCGCCAGGGAAATCTGCTTCTGCGGGTCGGCGGCGAGCCAGATCGGTTCGGACGCCGTCGCCTGTCCACTGTCGCGGGCGCGCTCCACGGCAGGACGCCGCGGCGCTTCGGAAAACACGTCGAATCCGAAGGCCCGTTCGTTACCCGCAAGCGGCTCGATGTAGGTGACTACCATGTATTCGTCGCGGACGCCGGGCGGCCTGATCGCGAAATCGGGATAACCGCGCGGGTCCACGTTTCGATCGCGCCGCACGCTGCGCTCGAACGACGGCCGGTCCGCGAGCCGCACGTAGCGCACGAACGACACCAATCGGACGCCGGCGTAGTGCCGCGCGAGGTTGAAGCCCGACAGGTACCGCTGGAAATCGTCCCGGTCAACTTGATCTGACGCCTCGAACAAACCCCGGAGCCCGATCAGGAGATTGACGTTGTCCTGAAAGCGCCGGTCCAGAGCTCCAGTGGCCTGCGCAACTTCGTGCTGGAATCTTATTTCTGCCTCGCCACCGACCCGCTGCTCGGTAAAGCGCCAGGTGCCAAAGGAGATCGCCAGTCCCAGTGCCAGCACGAAATAGGCCGGCATGGTCTGCCCGACTCGCCTGACGATGCGCGCCAACAGGCTGCCGCCGCCACTCGCCACCATGTGCCCCTCCCCGGGCGTTTTTGCTCACTCACCTTACCCGCTTTACGGACCGGCTTCAAATCGGCAATCACGGCCTGCCCAGGAGTTTATCGGACTTAGGTCCGACAAACTCCTTATGCAAAAACCGTCCGAGGATATCGAATGAGACCCGACTTTACGACCCCTCTTCGCCTACAATGAGCACGCGAGCAGCTTGGTTATGAAATTTTCACTGCCTCTTCCTTCCGTTCTCGTGCAGGCGGCCTTGCCTTAGGAGTTTGTCGGACCTTGGTCGGACAAACTCCTCTCCCGTGAATACGCCACACCGCGCCATCCGCAGCTACGTGCTCCGTCAGGGACGGCTCACCGACGCGCAGCGGCGCGCCTCCGCGGAACTGCTGCCGCGCTTCGGCATCCCCTATTCGCGGAAACCGCTCGATCTCGACCGCGTCTTCGGCCGCGCGGCGCCGAAAATCCTGGAGATCGGCTTCGGCATGGGGGAAACCACGGCCCGGATTGCCGCCGGCCATCCCGGTAACGACTATCTTGGCATCGAGGTACACGCTCCCGGCGTGGGCAGCCTGCTGCAGCGCATCGCCACGCCGGGACTCTCCAACGTCCGCATCATCCAGCACGATGCCGTGGAAGTGCTCGAATCCATGATAGCTCCGGCCTGCCTCGACGGCGTGCACGTGTTCTTTCCGGATCCCTGGCCCAAGAAGCGCCACCATAAACGGCGCCTCATCCAGCCGCCATTTGTTGCGCTGCTGGCGTCACGGATGAAGCAAGGTGCTTACGTGCATGTGGCGACCGATTGGGAGGATTACGCGCAACAAATAATGGAAGTTCTATCCGTTGAGCCGCGGCTGGCGAACACCGCGGACGGATACGCACCCCGTCCCGGGCAGCGCCCGCTCACGAAATTCGAGGATCGCGGCCTCAAGCTCGGCCACGGCGTCTGGGACCTGGTGTTCCGGCGGGTATGAACGCCCCAGGAGTTTGTCGGCCTTAGTGTCGACAAACTACTAATGCAAGACCGCCTATACGGAAAAGGGAGGAAGAGACAGTAGCATTTCATTACTCGGCTAACGGCGAGCTCATGACAGGCGAAGAGGGGTCGTAATGCCGGATCTCATTCGAAATCCGCGGGCGGTCTGGCTGTTAGCAGCCTGTCGTTTGCCTAAATTCGACAGGCTGCCATGTGGTCACTACTCGACCTTGAGACCCGCTTCCTTGATGAGCTTGCCCCAGCGCGTGGTCTCGCTCGCCATGAACGCACCGAACTGTTCCGGCGTGCTGGATATGGCCTCGACGCCGAGAACCGCGAGAGCGGATTTCACGGCCGGGGTCGCCAGCGCTTTGCCGAGGTCCGCGGCGACCTTGTCGATAATGGGGCCCGGCACGCCCGCCGGGAACAGGATGCCCCACCAGTTGACCGCCGCGAAACCCCTGACGCCTTCTTCGGCGAGCGTCGGCAGCTCGGGCGTGTGCGGCCAGCGTTTTTCGCTGGTAACCGCGAGCGCGCGTATCTTTCCGGTTTTCATGCCCTGGACCGCGGGCAGCGCATCCGAGAACATCATTCCATGCCAATTGCCCCGTCCGCGCCCGGCCGGGTATCGACCAGGACCTGCTGGCCCCGGTATTCCGTCAGCTGCTTGCCGATGATGCGCGCCATCACGTCGGAACTGCCGCCCGGCGGATAGGTGACGATGAATTTCACCGCCTTGTTCGGATAGGCCAGCTGAGCCTGCGCCGCTCCGCCGGCAAGACCGGCGGCAACTACCACTGCCCAGGCGAGCTTGATCTTCGTGTTCATGCCGTTCCTCTTGTTGAGATGGGGCCCAGACCGGGACTGCTGCGATCATGTTAGCAGCCTGTCGGACACCTCAGTCCGACAGGCTGCTGGCTTGAGGAAGATCTGCAGCAGGTCGTTCAGAAAGCGCCGACCGAGGGGGGACGGCGAAATGCGAGCGTGGTCGCGCGCGATCAGCCCGCGGCGCTCGGCCTCGTCGAGCTCGCGCACGACCGCGACGAGCGGCAGGCCGGTGCGCTCCTCGAACAGGCTCGCCGGGAAACCCCCATTCAGACGCAACGCGTTCATCATGAACTCGAAGCCGACCGCATCCACGCCGACCTCGTGCTCCTCCTGTACCGCAGCCCCGCGTTCTGCGGCTTCCATGTAGCGTTCCGGGTGTTTCACGCGCATCTCGCGCGTGATACGGTCACGAAAGCTGATCTTGCCGTGCGCGCCCGCTCCAATGCCAAGGTAGTCGCCGTAGGTCCAGTAATTGAGATTGTGCCGACAATAGGAAGCCGGAGAGGAGAGAGGAGAGAGGAGAGAAGGAGCGTCCCGGCCCCCGGTGCAGTTTTCCGCCTCTCGCCTCACGCCTCTCGCCTCTCGAATTTTCGCGAAGGCGGAAGTTTCGTAATGATCGTAGCCGGCCACCGCCAGTCTCGCTTCAATTCCTTCCTGCATGGCGGCAGTCGCGTCGTCGTCGGGCAGCGCGGGCGGGTAGCGGTGAAAGTAGGTGTTCGGCTCGAGGGTAAGGTGATAGCAGGATAGATGCCGCGGGGCATAACTCAACGCCGTCTCGATGTCAGCCAGGGCTTCCTCAACGTCTTGCCCCGGCAATCCGTACATGAGGTCAAGGTTGATATTATCGAAGTCGCGCCGCGCGATTTCGATGGCGCGCCGCGCCTCGTTGTCGTCGTGGATGCGCCCCAGCGCCCTCAGGTGGCGGGGGTCGAAGCTCTGGATGCCGAGCGAGAGCCGGTTCACTCCGGCCGCCGCGAAATCACGGAACCTGTCCGCTTCCACCGTGCCAGGGTTCGCCTCCAGCGTGATCTCGGCGTCCGGGGCGAGCGGCAGGCGCGCCCGCGCCGCGGCCAGAATCGCCTCGATCGCGCGGGCGGAGAACAGGCTCGGCGTGCCGCCCCCGAAGAACACGCTGCTGACGCGTCGCCCCCAGACCCGGGGCAACGCCTGCTCGAGGTCGGCGACCAGCGCCGCAACGTAGCGTTCCTCCGGGACCGGCGCGCGCGCTTCGTGCGAATTGAAGTCACAGTACGGACATTTTCGCGCGCACCACGGAATATGAATATACAAAGACAGCGGTGGCAGCGCGCGAAAATGTAATGACGGGCGATGAGTAATGGGCACTCGGTTAGGGCTCACGTCGCCGTCTCGATGGTCACTTCGCATATTCCATTACGCGCAGTTGCGCAACCAGCTGCGCAAGTGCGCGTCCGCGGTGACTGATTGCGTTCTTCTCGTCCGGCATGAGCTCGGCGGCGGTCTTGCCGAGATCCGGCAGCAGGAAATACGGGTCGTAGCCGAAGCCGGCGGCGCCACGCGGCGTCGCGATGATCTCGCCGTGCCAGCGCCCCTCGGCGACAAGCGGCTCGGGATCGGCGGCATGACGCACCAGCACGATCACGCAATAATAATGCGCGCGGCGGTCGGCCTCGTCCAACAGCGCGGCGACGAGTTTCCGGTTGTTGCGTTCGTCCCGATCCTGGCGCGTGCCGGCCGAGCCGGCGTAGCGCGCCGACTGCACTCCCGGCGCGCCGCCGAGCGCGGCAACGCCGATGCCGGAATCGTCGGCGAAAGCCGGCAGGCCCGCATGCCTGCTGGCATGCCGCGCCTTGGCCAGCGCGTTCTCGATGAAGGTCCCGTGCGGCTCGTCGGCCTCCGCTATGCCGACCTCCGACTGCGGCAAGATGTCGATGCCGAGCGGCGCCAGCATCTGCCGGAATTCGCGCAGCTTGCCGGGGTTGCTGCTCGCCAGAACCAGCCTACGCATAAGGATTAACCGCCAGGACGCCAAACTGCATTCAAAATCAAATCAACAAAGTACTCGCTTCCCGTCTTTCCACGTCAACACTTCGACCGACACTATGCGCCCTGCTGGTCCTTGAATGCTCTTTGGCTTCTTGGCGGTTCAATTCAGCCTTTCAGCGCGGCGCGCTGTGCGGCGACGAGTTCGCGCACGCCCTGCTCGGCGAGCACCAGCATCGCATCCATCTCCCTGCGCGAGAACGGGGCGCCTTCCGCGGTGCCCTGGACTTCGATCAGCCCGCCGCTGCCGGTCATCACCACGTTCATGTCGGTATCGCACCGGGAATCCTCGGCGTAGTCGAGATCGAGCACCGGTGCGCCCTCATGGATGCCGACCGAAACGGCCGCCACCGCGTCGCGGATCGGCGTGACCGCAAGGGCCCCCTGCCGGAGCAGGCCCGCCACCGCGTCAGCCAGCGCGACGAACGCGCCGGTGATGGCCGCGGTACGCGTGCCGCCGTCGGCCTGGATCACGTCGCAATCGAGGTGGATGGTGCGCTCGCCCAGCTTCCGCAGGTCCACCACCGAGCGCAGCGCGCGCCCGATGAGCCGC
>Ga0137437_1000550_pt1 | contig 11898 bp, 14 predicted proteins | sample EasRivERMGT138_2_FD_102332 | JGI IMG/M metagenome (GOLD analysis project Ga0137437, IMG submission 102332) | Soil microbial communities from meander-bound floodplain in the East River, Colorado, USA - East River MetaG ERMGT138_2 | ecosystem: Environmental > Terrestrial > Soil > Floodplain ...
AACAGCCGCGGATCGTTGGGCGGCGAGGTCACGAGGACCGCGGGGTTGCCGACCGCGGCGACCTCGCGCATCGTGACGGTGGTGCCGCTCGACGGGTTCGCGCACGCCGGGGCCAGCGCGTCGTCGTTGACCGCGGCGCCCGTGACCGCGGCGTCGTCGCGCGCCGGCTTCTTGCCGCCACAGGCGACGGCGAACATGGCGAGCCACGCGAGCGTGCGCACGGCGCCATCATACGCGCTTGCGCCGCGAGATGCTCGACGCGCTTGCGCCGCGCGTCCGGGTTCAGTGCCGGTTGTCGAACTTGACGCCGGCTTCGACCTGACCTATCGCGGCGCGGGTGAGCTCGAGCGCCTTCGCGCGATGCCCGCCCTTGTCGTGATCAGCCGCCTCGAGGGAGGTCGCCGCGGCGCGCAGCTCGTCGAGCGCCTCCTGCATCTTCGGCTGGCGCTCGGCGGACGCCTGGTTGACGATCGCGCCCCGGCCGACGGCCGTTGCGAGCAGGGCAATGAGTGCGAACGAGGTCAGCTTCCACGGGTTACGCATCGGGGCTCCAGGTTGGACGGCGCAGCACAGACGCAGTGCCGGCTGCCCTGGTTAAACGCCGCCGTCGCCGCCTCACGATCGCTCAGCGGCTGTTCGGTGGCGGCCGCCGGGTCCGCTGCCGCAGCGCCGCACCGAGCCGGCCCGGCGACAGCACGTAGCCGACCGCGACCCGCGCCGCGTCGCGCACCAGCGCCTTGCGATCGATCGTGTCGCCGACCGTGGCGAGCCCCTTGCGATGGAACTTCCAGAACCCCTCGTCGCGGCGCGCAAGCCAGGCCTCGGCGAGGAACATGCGATAGCGGCGGTCGCGCTCGCGCCACACCTCGTCGAGCTCGTGGGGCTCGAGGAACTGCCGGCCGAACTGGGCGACCTGATTGCGCTTCGACAGGAGCCAGCCGTTGTACGCCCGCATGCCGCCCCACAGCGAGTCGTTCTCGATCCGCGTGAAGCTCAGGACCTGGTGGACGAAGCCGAAGTCGTGGTCGGCCAGGAGATCGAAGCAGACCTCGGCGTCCTCGAACAGCCGGCCCTCGGCGTAGAACGGATCGCGGCCGCGCACCAGGTCGGCACGGAACATCACGGTCGACGGCGAGCCGAACAGGTAGACCCCGTCCTTGAGCACGACGCGGCACGCATCGCGTCCGGTCAGGAACGTACGGGTGTGCGCGAGGCCGCTGGGCTGGACCTCGGTGCCGAACATCCGGTACGCGCTGACCACGCCGATCGACGGATGGGCCTCGGCGAGCTCGACCATCTCGGCGAGGCAGCGCGGGAAGATCGTGTCGTCAGCCTGGACCATCTTGCAGTACCGGGTGTCGGACGCGATCTGGCGCAACGCGAAGTTGTAGTTGGGGACCTGATCGAGGAAGCGCGGCGGGCTCACGACCCGCAGCCGGCGGTCGCGCGCGGCATAGCGCGCCGCGATCTCCCCGCCGCCGTCGTCGCTGTGGTTGTCGACCAGGACGTACTCGAAGTCGCCGTGACTCTGGGCGAGCACGCTCTCGATGCACTCGGCGAGATAGGCGGCCGTGTTGTAGAACGGCGTGACCACGCTGACGCGCGGCAGCGCGGTCATCTCGGCGCTCCGAACACGGCATCGTACTGCGCGTCGGCCCGGCGCCGGTAGTCGGCGGCGACCGCGCAGATGTGTGCGCCGAGCGCATCGCGCTGGGCGAGCAGCTGGCCCAGCGTCGCGCTCGCGGCCACCGGATCGATCTCGTCGATCGGCGCGCAGTACGCGTCGTGGCCGAGCTCGGTCATCAGGGTCGCGACCTTGCGCTCGTGCGACACTGCGAGCACCGGGCAGCCGGCGACGTGGGCGAGCAAGACGCCGTGGAACCGCGCCGCGACCACGGCGTCGAACGTGGCCAGGAGCGCCATCAGCGTGGTGACGTCCGCGAGCGCGATCACCCGCAACCGCGGCCGCTCGTCGGAGGTCAACTGGTTCGCCGCGATCGCGTGGCACTCGGCAACGGGAGCGGCGTCGGGGCGGTCGGTGCCGAACATCGCGACCTCGTGGCCGTCCTTGACCGCGCGCGCGGCGATCGCGGCCATGGTCTGGAGGTGGCGCGCGTAGCGAGCGGCGTCGGGCCTGGGCCACACGCGCGGGTCGGCGTAACACATCGGCGCGACGCCGATCCGCCGGCGGGCGCCCGGCGAGCGCGCGGCGGTCGGCGCCGGCAACGCGTACGCCAGATCGGGCACGACCGGGTCGGTGGCGAGCGCACCGGCGAGGCCCGCCAGCTCGCGCGATCGCTCGTCGCGGAACGAGCGATAGCTGGCACCTCCAAGCGCGCTGCGCACGAGCCGGCGGCCGAGCGGGGTCGACAAGCTGCCGGTGCCGACGCTGAGCACATCGAACCGCGCACCGGCGTGCCGGGCCGCGTGACTGAAGCGGTACAGCGTATAAGGATGACCGAACGGTCCGCCCCAGAACTCGTCGAGCTGACCGCCGCCGGACACCACGACGTGGTCGAAGCCCGCGAGCCGTCCGGACACCTCGCGCCGGTGGCGCAGCTCCGCCACCGCCATCGTCACTGCGCGGCGGCCCTGGCGCACGCCCGGGAGCGCGGCGACCGCGAGGCGCAACCGGCGCAGCTGCGGCGTCGGGTCTTCGCCCGGATGGCCATCTTCGGAGGGCGCGGCCTGGCCCGGCGCACGGCGGATCGTGTAGTGCGGCAGCGAGAACGCGCCGCAGGTGTATGCCTCGACGCCATGGCGAACGCGGGTGTCGGCGGGGTTCAGCGTGAAGCCGACGATCTCGGCGTCCGGCTGCCGGCGCCGGATCCCCGCGATGAGCGAGTCGATGATCGCCGCGTCGCCGAGGTTGCCGAGTCCGCTCGGGCTCACGAACGCGACACGCACGGGCCTCACCCGGCTCGTGTAACATGGCACCGTGAATACCGTGCGGCTTTCGGGTCGGATTCTGGTCGCGCTGCTCGGGCTGATCGCGCTGTCGTGCAGTGCGTGCGGGAGCGCCACAGTTCCGGACTGTTCCGGTTCCGGCCGATCGGGCACGCTGCGATTTCCGATCGGCCGCGCGGGCGCATGCCTGGTCGATGCCGGCGGCGCGCCGGTGTGGCTGTCCGGAGAGGCTGCGTGGTCGTTGCTCGTCCGGCTCGACGATGACGAGGTCGATCGCTACCTGGCCGATCGCCGCGCGCGCGGCATCAACGCGCTGCTGGTCAACCTGATCGAGCACAAGTTCGCGGACCACGCGCCGCTCGACCGCGCCGGTGAGGCCCCGTTCACCACACCGGACGACTTCGCGACGCCGAACGAGGCGTACTTCGCGCACGTCGATCGTGTGCTGGCGCGCGTCGCCGCCGCCGGGATGGTCGTCCTGCTCGCGCCGGCGTACCTCGGCTACATGGGTGGTGATGAGGGCTGGTATGTGGAGGTCCTCCGCAACGGCCCGGCCAAGCTGCGGGCGTACGGCCGGTTCCTCGGCGCGCGCTACCGCGGCATGGCCAACCTGATCTGGGTCGAGGGCGGCGACACCCCGCCGATGGAGGCGCAGCGCGAGGTCGAAGCGCTCGTCGCGGGCATCCGGGAAGCCGACCCGGTTCACCTGCATGCGGCCCACAGCACGCGGTACCACTCCGCGCTCGACGACTACGATCGTCCGTGGCTCGATCTCAACACGACCTACTCCGATTGCGACGGCCACGCTCGCCAGCTGCGCCATGACGCCGTCCGCAAGCGCAGCATCCCGACGATCTTCATCGAGGGAACCTACGAGGGCGAGGACGCGAGTCTGGCCTGCACGATCTCGCAGGCGTACCGCACGCTGCTGTCGGGCGCGAGCGGGCACATGTTCGGCAACCGCCCGATCTGGCTGTTCGACGCGGGCTGGCCCGCGGCCCTCGACTCGCCGGGGTCACGCGCGATGCAGCACCTGGCCGCGCTGGTCGACGCGCGCGATCTGCGGGGCCTCACGCCCGACTTCGACGGCAGGATCGTGTCGGGAGATGGCGTCGCAGCGGCGCGATCGAGGTCGGGCACCACGCTGGCATTCGTCGACGCCGGCCCGCGCACGCTGCACATGGCGCCCGGCGCGGCCGGCGCGGCGCGGCGGGCCGCGTGGTTCGATCCGGTGACCGGCACCACCACCGATGCCGGCAGCCACGACGCGAGCCGGGCGCTGGATCTCACCTCGCCGCCGGGCGGGCCGTGGCTCCTGATCGTCGATGACGCCGCGCCCGCCGCGCCCGCCGCCGCCGGCTCGCCGTAGCTACGGCGCCGTCAGGACCAGCACCCAGTCGCGGTCGCCGCCGGCATTGACGCCCGGCGTGGTGAACGTGGCGCTGCCGGTGAGGCCGCTGCCCGCCGCCACCGATTTCGCGGCGGTCGGATCTTGCCAGGTCGCGGTGACCGCCCCGCGCATCCGCGTCAGATCGAGGGTGATCGTCGATGCAGCGTTGGGCGGCAGGTAGATCAGCGCCTGCGCGCTGTCGGAGGTGCGCGTGGCTGCGACCTCCGCGATCTCGGTGCCATGGCCGGTGGTGACCAGCGCGTCGTCGAGCGCGAGCCGCTGCCAGGCCACCTGCTGCGCGATCTCGAACAGCCGGGCCTCGTGGCGCGACACCGGTGAGTCAAGCTGCTGCGGCCATCCGCTGCCAAACAACCAGATCGGATTGTTGCCGGCGATCTCGCCCGCGCCGCAGCCGAGGAACCCCCACCATTGCTGGCGACGGACGTCGGAGGTCGATGCGCTGTGCTCGTTCTCGTAGGTCGTCTCGAGCAAGAAAGTCGGCTTGCGCGGCGTCACCGCACGCGCCGCCCGGCACGCCGGCAGGTCCGGATCATACGTGTAGACGCCCACCAGGTCGACCGAGTCGACGAACGCGGGCTCGGCAAGCGAGGTCGCCGGGTGGTCCCAGTGGGCGGTCGCCAGCGCGGCCGGCGGCGCGGCCAGCCCCGCGGCGCGGATGCCGTCGCGGATCGCCTTCATGCAGGTCTCGCCGGCCGAGCCGGCCAATGGCGTGTAGTCGCCGCCCCAGACCCAGATGATGTTTCGCCTGGTGGCATAGCGCCGGCCCACGAAGTCGCCGTAGCTGCGGCACTTGGTCGCCGGCAGCGCCGACATCTCCTGGAACCAGCCCTCAACACCGCCCTGGTAACCGAGGTACGACGGCGTCAGCAGCACGGCGATGCCTTGGCTGGCGGCGAGATCGATCACCTGGTCGGCGTGCGCGAAGTACGCCTCGTTGGGCGTCGTGAAGTCGCCCGCGATGGTGAAGGGCGCCTCCCCTGCCGCATTCCGCGGTGCATTGTCGGCGAACTTGTGCTCGATCAGGTTGACCAGGACCGCGTTGACGCTGCGGGTGTGGCGATCGGCCAGGTACTGCATGGCGCCGGCGGTGTCGAGCTGTGCAATGAGTGACCACGCCGCCTCGGCATGCAGGAGGAACGGCTTGCCGTCGGCGGTGACCAGCGAGCTGCCATCGCCGGCCACGCCGAGCGGGAACAGGCCGGACGGCGGCTGCGCATCGAAGCCGGGGAGCCCGCCACCGTCTCCACTGGCCGATGATCCGGAGCATGCCGCCAGCATGAGGGCCGCGATCGTGGCGAACCGCCCCAGAGAACTACATCGCGCATGTGCCATCCGCGGTCAGCCTAGACGCCGGCATCGGCCGATACAACCCAACCGTCCTGTACGAACGATGACAGCCGCCGAATCTCACACGGCCGGGGCCTGGATCGGCGCTGCCGCTGCGGTTACAGTGATCCGATGAACGTGAGCGGGAGCAGCGGCGCATGAAGGTCGTGCTGTTTTGCGGCGGAATGGGTATGCGGCTTCGTGACTATTCGGACCAGCTGCCCAAGCCGCTGGTGCCAATCGGCCCCCGGCCGATCCTGTGGCACCTGATGAGCTACTACGCCCGCTACGGCCACAAGGACTTCATCCTGTGCCTGGGGTACCGCGGCACGGCGATCAAGGAGTACTTCCTCAAGTACGACGAGACGGTGTCCAACGACTTCGTCCTGTCCGACGGCGGCAAGCAGATCGACCTCTTGCGCCGCGACATCGCCGACTGGCGGATCACCTTCGTCGACACCGGCCAGCGCGCCAGCATCGGCGAGCGGCTCCGCGCCGTGCGCTCCCACCTGCAGGGCGAGGACACGTTCCTGGCCAACTACAGCGACGGCCTGTCCGACCTCGACCTCGACGCGTTCGTCGAGTACTTCCAGCGCCGCAACAAGATCGCGACCTTCCTGTCGGTCGCGGCGCCGCACACCTTCCACATCGTCAAGGCCGACGCCGAGGATCACGTCGAGAAGATGGAGGCGGTCGGCCGCTCGGTGGTGCGCATCAACGGCGGGTTCTTCGCGTTCAAGCAGGAGATCTTCGATTACCTCCACGAGGGCGAGGACCTGGTACTCGAGCCGTTCGATCGCCTGATGGCCACGCGCGAGCTGCTCGCCTATCCGTTCGACGGCTTCTGGCGCAACATGGACACGTTCAAGGACCGGCAGGATCTCGAGGAGCTCTGGAGCCAGGGCCAGCCGCCGTGGAGCCGACCGGCGAGCGAGCGTTAGGTCCAGGGGAAGCAAGGGATCCGGACATGATGGCGATGCTCCGCCTGCTCGGCCGCCACCGCGACCTGCTCTACATGCTGAGCCGGCGCGATGTCACGGTGAAGTACAAGCAATCGATCATGGGCTTTCTGTGGGCGATCCTGATGCCGCTCTTGATCACGTCGGCCGGCGTGGTGGTCAAGATCGCGATGGCCGAGATGTCGGGCAAGGCCATCGTGTTCCGCGATGTCCTGCCGGTCGCGATCAAGGCGGCGCCGTGGGCGTTCTTCGTGGCGTCGATCCGGTTCTCGACCCAGAGCCTGTCGAACAACTACAACCTGGTCACCAAGATCGCGTTCCCCCGCGCCGTGTTCCCGCTGTCGTCGGTGGCGTCGCAGCTGTTCGACTTCGCGATCGCCACGTCGGTGATCGTGGTGATCGTCGTGTTCTCCGGGATCTCGCCGACCGTGCACCTCTTGTGGGTGCCGCTCCTGCTCGCGCTCCTGATCGCGCAGGTGGTCGGGCTCGCGCTCTTGCTGTCGGCCGCCAACCTGTTCTTCCGCGACGTGAAGTACCTGGTCGAGGTCGTGCTGACCTTCGCGATCTTCTTCACGCCCGTGTTCTACTCGGTCGCGCAGTTCGGCGACCGCGGCAAGCTCCTCCTGCTCAATCCGGTCGCGCCGGTGCTCGAGGGCCTCGACGCGGCGATCGTGCAGGGCCATGCGCCCGATCTGTTCTGGACCGTCTACGCGGCGGGCTGGGCGGTCGTGCTGTTGCTGGTCACCCCGGCCCTGTTCCTGCGGCTCGAGCCCAAGTTCGCCGAGAGCGTCTGAGTTCCGAGAGTCCCCAGAGTCCCCAGAGTCCCCAGAGCCCCCAAAGATGTCCGACATCGTCCTCGAGGCGCGAGGCCTCCACAAGAAGTTCCGCAAGGGTGAGCTCTACACGTCGCTGCGCGACCTGGTGCCGGCGCTGGCCAAGCGCGCGGTCAAGGGCGGGCTCGACAAGAGCGAGTTCTGGGCGCTGAAGGACGTCAACTTCCAGGTCGAGCGTGGCGAGGCGTTCGGCATCATCGGCCACAACGGCGCCGGCAAGAGCACGCTGCTCAAGCACCTGTGCGGCATCCTGATGCCGACCTCCGGCGAGCTCGTCGTCAAGGGCCGGCTGTCGGCGTTGATCGAGGTCGGCGCGGGCTTTCACCCCGATCTGACCGGCCGCGACAACATCTACCTGAACGGCACCATCCTCGGCATGACCCGCGCCGAGATCCGCAGCAAGTTCGATGCGATCGTCGAGTTCTCCGAGCTCGCCGACTTCCTCGACACGCCGGTCAAGCGCTACTCGTCGGGCATGTACGCCCGCCTGGGCTTCGCGGTCGCGGCCCACGTCGAGCCCGACGTGCTGGTCGTCGACGAGGTGCTGTCGGTCGGCGACTTCGTGTTCCAGCGCAAGAGCGTCGAGAAGATGCGCCAGGTGATGAAGGGCGGCACCACCGTGGTGTTCGTCTCCCACAACCTGCGGGCGGTCGCCGACCTCTGCAAGCGCGGCATGCTGCTCGACCACGGCACGGTCAGCGCGATCGGCCCCGTCACCGAGGTCGTCAAGACGTACATGGAGCGCGGCACCGAGGGCGCGGCCGACGATCCCACCAAGGACGTCTACGTGTCGCGGGTGACCCTGCGCGACGAGGCCGGCGCCGAGGCGGTCCAGTTCGACGCCGGCCAGCGCATGATCGCCGAGGTCGAGGTCACCGCGCGGCGCGCCACCGAACGGCTCGCAGTGGTGATCGAGTGCCGCGACGAGGAGATGTACGAGGTGTTCAACACCTCGACCCAGCGGCTCGGCGCCGAGACCGTGGACCTCGCGCCCGGCGAGAAGTTCACCGCGCGGCTCGCGCTGCGGCTCCACCTCGCGCCCGGCACGTACCACTTCGGCGTCTACGTCTACCGCTACGACATCCAGAAAAACTACGACACGCTGACCCCGGCCAAGACGTTCTACGTCCGCTCCCTGATCGACGTGCGCGGCGTCGCCCACCTCGAGCCCGAGGTGCTGAGCCAGGACAAGTCGGGTTGACGTTTGCGTGAAATCCTCGACCAGATCGCATGGTCGACGCGGCACCCAAGCTCGCTCGCTACGAGGATCTCTTCAGCCTGGACGAGAACGTCCGCGCGCGCTGATGCGAGTTGCCGCGCAAGGATCGCAGTGCGGGTGGACTACGCTGCCCGCCGCTTCCGGCGCTTCGTGGGTGCCGGCGCCTTCTTGGTCCCCAGCCTCCGCGACCCGATGATCAACGTGGTGTCGTTGGAAACAGCGCGGAGGAGATCGTCGAACATCTCGATCGTCGGCACCGCTCGGCCCTGCTCGTAGCGTGCGTACGCATTCTTGGACGCGCGCCCCATCGCTTGCGCAACCTCGGACAGAGACTTGCCGCTGTTCTGGCGCAGCCGCTGCAACACGAACGCGGCCAGCGCCGCTGGCTCGCTCGCCTCGACCGTCACCTCGCCGCCGGCGCGCCCGTAATCGGTGACGGTCACCCGGCAACTCGGGCGATCGATCAACGTCTCGAACGCGTCCGCGAGCATCAGCGCCGCGTCCTTGCGTGATCGCCCCTGCGTGCAGACATCGGCGATCTCGGACTCGGCGAGCCACCACGTTCCATCTTTCCAAAGTCGACCTGTGATCATCATGTTCGATTCTCCGATTCTCGGGGATCACTCCGGCATTTCCGCCTGCCTGAGCAGGCTCCGAGCGAGGTGCTCCTTGATTTCCTTGTGACGCGGCACCGCGAGCTTGCGCTTGCGCTCGGAGTGGGCCCACAGATCATGACTGCCGCCGTGCTTGAGAAAGTACCAACCCAGCGCTCCCAGTACCGACTCGAGCTCTTTCCGCTTCACTTTGAACATCGTACCCATATCGGGGTACGATGTAAACACTCCTCTGGGTCCCGGCGACGATAGCATCCCGCCGCGATCGGCTGAGAGCTCTTCGGGCGCCCCAACGCGCTGAAGCTGGCGGCCAACCTCCGCGCGCTGGCCGCGCTCCTTGCGCCGAAACCGATCGGTACCCAAGCTCGCTCGCTACGAAGATCTCCTCCCTCTGGGTAGAATGTTCGCGCGGAAGGTGTCTGGTAGGCTTCTCGACTCAGCTGGGGTACGATCCTTTGATGCAGTCCGCGTCACGACAGCAAACCTCCGACGAGCTCGCTCGCCGGATCGACGTGGCTCGAGAACGTGTGCTGCAGCAGATCCCCGATATCGACCCAAACGAGCTCATCTCGATCCTCCAGGCAATACTCCAACCGTGGGGATCCGGGCGCAGATTCCTGCTTCACGAGGTGCGACCTGGCGTCCTTATCGTTTGACGAAGAGCTCTTGATCCAGTTGATCAGCGCACTGAAGACCACCGGTCTCGAGGCGCTCGTCGTGGGTTCGACCGCGGCCATCCTCCAGGGCGCGCCGCTCATGACGCAGGACATCGACCTGCTCGTACGGGACACCGAGAGGAATCGCGAAAAGCTCGCGACCCTATGCAGCGCGCTCGGTGGGAGCGCGGTCGAGATCACCCCACTCTCGACCACGAAACGTATCGTCGGGCTCGCGGTTGGCGTCGATATCCTGTTCGACGAGATCTCGGGTGGGCTCGCGTTCGCGTCCCTGAGGTCCCGCGCAGTCGAGGTCGAGATCGGCCCGGCGGTCGCAGTCGTAGCGTCGCTCGAGGACGTGATCGCATCCAAGCGCGCCGCGGACCGGCCCAAGGATCGCGCCCAGCTGCCGATCCTCGAAGACACGTTACGAGTGAAGCGTGCCCTCGACCAGCCGAAGTAGCGCCACCCGGCGGTGCCCGGTCGCCATCGCGGGCCCTCCCGTGCTACACAGGATCCGTGTAGCACATGGCGAATCTTACCATCACGATAGACGACAAGTTATTGAAACGCGCGCGGCTTCGCGCCCTCGAACACAACACTTCGGTCAACGCGCTGCTGCGCGAGTATCTCGAGGCGTTCGCTGGCGAGGAGTCGGGCATGGTCGTGCGGAAACGGTTCGCAGCGCTCGCACGCGCAGCGAGCAGCGGAGGCAAGGGGCGGGCATGGTCGCGAGACGATCTCCATGAGCGGTAGGAGCTTCGTCGATACCAACGTGCTCGTGTATTGCTTCGATACGGGTGAGCCCACAAAGCGCAAGCGCGCGCTCGCGATCCTGGAGGGCGATGCCAACGTCGGTGATCTCGTGATCAGCACGCAGATCCTGCAGGAGTTCTACGTCACCGTCACCCGTAAGCTCAAACGACCACTGTCGCCGCGTGACGCTACGGCTGCGGTCCATGAGCTCGCCAAGTTGCCGGTGGTGCAGATCGACGTCGCGATGGTGCTGGCTTCGATCGCCGATTGTCAGAAGCATCAACTCTCGCTGTGGGACGCGCTGGTCTTAGGTGCGGCGCTCACCGCCGATTGCCAGCGCGTGCTCACCGAGGATCTCCAGCATGGCTTCGCCTTTGGATCGCTTCGCGTCGAGAACCCGTTCCTCTGAATGTTTTGAGGGCCTACTCGGCCGGATCGTCGCCGAATAGCGTGCCGACAGTGAGCTCGATCGCCTCGAACGGCTCGGCGCGGACGACCTCGCCGCGCCCGGCGCGCAAACGGGTGAGGTAGCCGTCGGGGCTCCAGCGCAGGACGGTCAGGGTGGCGTCGCGCGGATCGGCGAGCCAGTAGTGCGGGATCGCGACGTGGTGATAGAGCCGCAGCTTGTCGATCGTGTCGTGCTGTGCGTTCGAGGGCGAGACGACCTCGCAGATCCAGTCCGGGCGCAGCTTCACCGGCATGCCGGTGGGGCGCTCCGGGCAGTGCTCCCGTCGCCAGCCAACGATGTCCGGTCGCACGATGTCGCCGGTCTCGAGCAAGATCTCGACCTCGGTGGCGATCCACCAGCCGCCCAGGCCATGGCCATCGCCCGGCTTGCGCTGAAATTTGGGCGCCACGGTGGCCACGATTGCCGCCTGGGCGGCGCCATGCTCGCCGCTGGGCGGGGCCTTCTGGATCAGCTCACCGGCGATCAGCTCGTGGAAGCGCTCGGCTTCTGGAATCGCCCGAAAGTCGTCGAGGCTGGCCACCTACGGCAGCCAGCGCAGGTTCTTGTCGAGCTCGCCGCTCTCGATGCGACCGCGGATGACCTTGAGCCGGTAGTAGCGCGGGCCGAGGAACTCGGCCTCGGTCATGCCGTGTTCCTTGTAGGCAGCGTAGAGCTCCTCGATGCCGGCGCGCAGCGTCCACTGCGGCGTGAAGCCGGGCAGCGACTTCTCGGCCTTGGTGAAGTCGACGCGGTAGTTGCGGGCGTCCGG
>Ga0137437_1000552_pt1 | contig 11874 bp, 12 predicted proteins | sample EasRivERMGT138_2_FD_102332 | JGI IMG/M metagenome (GOLD analysis project Ga0137437, IMG submission 102332) | Soil microbial communities from meander-bound floodplain in the East River, Colorado, USA - East River MetaG ERMGT138_2 | ecosystem: Environmental > Terrestrial > Soil > Floodplain ...
AGGTTCAGGTCGGCTTTGAGGGCGTCTGCGTCCACGAAACGCTGGTCGGAGCGCAGGAAGTGCGGGGCGCACTTCCTGTGCAACTTGTCCGCCGACGTGAAGACCTCGCAGAAGGGCAGGTAGTAGAGGTACTCGATGTCGATCTTGTTGCTCGGCCGCTCCCGCCCGATCAGCCCTGCGTCGACGGCGGCGTAGAAGAACACCTCGACCGCGACGAGGTGAGCAGCGTACGGCGCGAAGTCGATGAGCGCCGGTCGGCCGGAGGAAATGAATCGCCGTCGAATCGATCGATGCTGCGCCTCAGGGATGTGGAACAGCGAGAAGACGAGCTTGAGAATGTCGAATGGCCACGTCCGACCTGTCACGACGCTCTTGGCGAGTGAGCGGGCCTCACCAAGGTTTCGGCACTTCGGGTCGCGGAGGATTCCGAAGTCTCGCAGCTCCTGCACTCGAACACCCATGTCGAAGTGACTGAGCGCCGCGCGCCAGCGCGCCGCGTGAGTTCGCTAAACCTCCTCGAACCGCCCTCCGATCCACCGCTGAAGAGCTTCGCTCTCCGACGACTCGCCGATGACGACGCCGATCTGGCCAGCCTCGTCCATCGACGGCGTAGACGACGGCGGCATCGGCTTACCGTCCATCGGAACGGGGTACCCGAGAAGGTCGCCGGTGGCGAGCGTGACGTGGAAAACATGCGCGCAGCTGCCCAGCTGCGGCGTTTTCTCAGCGATGATCCGGACCTCATCTTCGGCGGTTCGATCACGCAACTTTTCTTTGCGCAGGTCACCCAGGGTCTCGACGAAGAACAGCGGGCAGACGATGGTCGTGAAGAACCGGTCGAACCAGACCGACTCGTCGATGCTGAGGCCTTGCAGGGACGACTTGTCGAACAGAAGGGAGGGTCCCATCGCCATGCACTCTATCGGCGCATGACTGACGCGGAGGCGCCGCCGCCGACAGCGAGTCGGCCCCCCCGCCCAGTGGAATTCGGCCGATGGCAGTGGAATTGGCAGTACGCACACGCTCGCAGACGATCGCGGAGGGTCGCGCTCCGCCGAGAAGGTCGCTCATGCTCTCGGGGCGCGACCGAATAGCAATCGCGCCGTCGCCCACACCACGAAGACCGCCGCCATCTGCAGCAGGCAGAGCGCACCCACCACGGCGTCCTGCGCCCAGTGGACCAGGTTGTAGATGCGCGTGGTGAGCATCTCCTGCGCCCCGAACAGGAGCACGATCGAGTCGAACTCCCGCAGGCAGAGCGTGAAGCCGAGCACGCCGGCCGCCAGCGCGCCCGGCAGCAGCAGCGGGAGCGTGACGACGGTGAAGCGGCGCACGGCGCCGGGCACCGCGAGCTCGGCCGCCTGCTCGATCTCCGGCGCAATGCGGACCCACGACGCGCGCAGCGTCAACACCGCCAACGGCAGGTAGCGCGACGCGAGCGCGAGCGAGACGAGGCCCCAGCCGCGGTAGACGCGGTCGGGCGCGTGCACGAAGAGCTGCTCGACCCCCATGCCGACCATGAGGCCGGGGAACGCGAGCGGCAGCAGGACGAGCGCCCGCTGCGCGAACGGCGCCCGCCGCGCGCGCGAGAGCGCCCGCGCCGGCCCGAACGCCGCGAGCAGCAGGAGCAGCGTCGCGCCCCCCGCGATGCGGAAGCTGTTCCCGAGGTCGGGGACGTGGCGGCGAAGCGCGACCTTCACCGGGTCCTCCGCGGCGTAGACCGAGACGTCGACCGTCCCACGCGCGAGCTGCGCGGCGGGATTCGTCGGCGCGACGGGCGGCTGGACGTGGCGCCGCAGCGCGAGCTTGCCGATCTGGAACGCCGGGATGCCGATCGTGATCACGAGCAGCGCGATCAGGAATCCGTGCGCGAGCGGCTGCGTCTTCCCGAGCCGGAACGGCCGCGGTTCCGCGTGCGAGCCGCCGAGCGACGTCCTCTCGCGGCGGCTCTCGAGGCGCGCCAGCAGGAGCAGCCCGGCGAGCCCGACCAGCACGAGCGGGACGACGGTCGCCGTCGCCGCCACCGGGTCGAGCTGGCGCGCGAACTCGCCGTACGCTTTCGTCGCGCCGACCTGGAACGTCTCCGAGCCCTGGCCGGCGAAGCTGAAGAAGTCGGTGACGACGAAGTCCGACACCGCGAAGACGAAGGTGAGCAGCGCCGCCGCGCCGACGCCCGCCATCGCGAGCGGCAGCGTGACGCGCCGCAGCGCGCGCCCCTCGCCGAGGGAGAGGCGCGCCGCGTCCTCGACGTCGGCGTCGATCTCCCCGAACGCGCGCGCCGAGAGCAGCGCGGTCACCGGGAAGAGGACGCTCGACAGGATGAAGACGCAGGCGAAGCGGCCGTGCAGCGGGACGACCTGCACCCACGCCAGCCCCTCCATGTAGGGAGGCAGGAGCAGCGGCGTGATCGCGAGCAGCTCGTAGAAGCGCGCCCCGCGCAGGTTGGTGCGGCGGATCAGGAAGCCGTACGGCACGCCCACCGCCGCGGTCGCCAGGACGACCAGCAGGCCGAGCTGCACGCTGTTCCAGAGGACCTGGAGGTCGGTCGAGGCGAAGAGGCGCAGGTAGGGCCCGGCGTCGAAGCGCCCGCCCGGGAACAGCGAGCGCACGACCAGCCACGCGACCGGAACGCAGGTCAGGGCGAGGAAGGGGAGCCAGAGCAGGCCGCCGGTGATGCGGCGGCGCCAATGCGCTTGCATGGTGGACGCTCGACGCCCCCGCGCCTTCGATCCACGGCGCGGCGGATGATACCGGCGCGCGTCGCCGGAATCCGGCGCGCCCGGGTCAGTCGAGCTCGGTCGCCCGGACGACGATGCGCGTCACGAGGCCGTAGTCGACCGCCTCGGGCGCCGTGAGCCAGAAGTCGCGGTTGGTGTCGGTGCGCACCTTCGCCATCGCGCGCCCGCACTCCTCCTCGACGATGTGGTTGTACTTCTCGCGGACGCGCTCGATCTCGTTGCTGGTGATCTCGATGTCGCTCGCGGCCCCCATCGTCTGCATCGACGGCTGGTGGAGCAGGAAGCGGGAGTTGGGCCAGGAGAAGCGCATCCCCTTGCGGCCGCCGAGGAAGATCGGCACCGCCGCCGACGCCGCGAGCCCCGAGCAGATGGTCCGGATCGGCGCCTTCACGAAGCGCATCGCGTCGTAGATCGCGAAGCCGCTGTCGGCGTCGCCGCCCGGCGAGTTCACGTAGACGGTGATGAGCTTGCCGGGGTTCTTGCCGTCGAGGACGAGGAGCTGCGACGTCACGCGCTCCATCAGCGTGCGGTCGACCGGCTTCGCGATGATGATCGTCCGCTCGCGCAGCAGGAGCCGCAGCGCCGGCGGATACGGCATCGACTTCTTCTTCTCGACTTCGGCCATCGTTCTCGTCCTCTCGGGTGCACCGCGAAAGCGCCGCAGGATACCCGGGAAGGCGCATCGGACGGTACCGCCCGGCGGCTCAAGCCCGATTCGAGAAGACGAGGTCGTGGTCGGGCGACCACGCGATCGCGCGGTAGGCGGGGAGCAGGCGCACCAGCTCCGCGACGACGAGCTCGGCCATCCCCGCGCCGAGCAGCTCGGGCGCGCTCTCCGGCCAGTCGCGCCACAGCGTGAAGCGGTGCTCGCCCGGCTTGAAGTACTGCGCGAAGGTGCCGAGCATCCCCGGCGTCATCTCCTCGCAGCGGTAGTGCTTCTGGAAGTCGTGGATGCGCAGGAGGTAGCCCGACAGCGGCTTCAGCGCCTCGGAGAGGCGCTCGCGCTGCGGCGACTGCTTGCAGCTGCGCAGCAGGTTCTGCGTGTCCCACCAGCTCTTCTCGTGGATGCGGATCCCGAGGCGGAAGCCGTGGCGGTGGATCTCGCCGAACAGGAGCACGTGCTGGTAGGACGGGTCGAGGTCCTCGCTGAACTCCTGGCCGAGGATCGCCTGCAGCGGCCCGCGCTCGCCCTTCGGCCGGTAGAGCGTGAACCACTGCGCGTCGACCTTGTAGGCGTTGTACGAGTAGGGGTGGTTCAGCGAGGTGCGCGTGTCGAAGCGCGCGCCGGCCTGCGCCGCGAGCTGCTTCGCCGCGTGCTTGCCGAGGACACCGAGCTTGGTGCGGACGTGGCGGCGCGCCTCGTTGAACAGCGCGTCGCGCTGCTTGTGCGTCTCGAAGACGAGGAAGTCGCCGGGCACGAAAGGTCGGACCGCATCGGCCATCGGGACGGGATCTCCGACAGGATCGCGCTCGCGCGCGTGGGCTCCGCCGCGGCGCGCGGGCGCCTTCTTCCGCCGCGGCGGGCCGGATAACGTACCGGCCCCTCGCGTCCGGAGACAGCAAGGAGGTCCATGCAGCCCCTCGCCAAGAGCATCTGGGTCGACGGCCGGATCGTGCCGTGGGAGACCGCGCGCGTGCACGTGATGTCGCACACGCTCCACTACGGCGTCGGCGTCTTCGAGGGGGTCCGCTGCTACGCGCAGTCGAAGGGCGCGCCGGCCATCTTCCGGCTCGAGGAGCACGTCGACCGGCTGCGCGACTCGGCGCGCTGCGTCGGCATGGAGCTCCCCTTCGACCGCGCGGCGCTGATGGAGGGGTGCAAGGCGGCGGTGCGGGAAAACGGCCTCGCCGACTGCTACCTCCGCCCCATCGCGCTGCACGTGGACGGCGAGCCGGGGCTCGGTGCGACGACGCCGGTGAGCGTCTCGATCATCGCCTTCGCGTGGGGCGCCTACCTCGGCAAGGAGGGGCTCGAGCAGGGCGTGCGCGCCACCCTCTCGAGCTGGGTGCGCCACCACGTCGGCTCGGCGATGCTGCGCGCGAAGATCTCCGGCCAGTACACGACGTCCGTGCTCGCGAAACGCCTCGCCAAGGTGAACGGCTACGACGAGGCGATCTTCTGCGACGCGGAGGGATACCTCTGCGAGGGCACCGGGGAGAACCTCTTCGTGGTGCGCGGCAACGTGCTCAAGACGCCGCCGGCGAACGCCGCGATCCTGCCCGGCATCACGCGCGACTCGGTGCTGGCGCTCGCGCGCGCCGCCAAGGAGCTCGCGCTCGAAGTGCGCGAGGAGCCGATCGCCCGCGACGAGCTCTTCCTCGCCGACGAGGCGTTCTTCTGCGGGACGGCCGCCGAAGTCACGCCGATCCGCGACGTCGACCACCGCCCCATCGGCGCCGGGAAGCGCGGGCCGGTGACGGCGGCGCTGCAGCAGAAGTACTTCCGGGCCGTGCGCGGCGAGGAGCCCGGCTTCTCGAAGTGGCTCGCGCGGGTGGCGTGAGCGCGCCGCTCCGCGTCTTCGTCAGCGCCGGCGACACCTCCGGCGACCAGCACGCGGCGGAGCTCGTCCGCGCCCTGAAGGAGCGCCGCCCCGACGCGACGTTCGAGGGCTTCGGCGGGCGCGCGCTCGCGGCCGAGGGCGTGGTGCTGCACGAGCGGCTCGCCGACTCCCCGATCATGGGCTTCGTGCAGGTCGCGCCGGCGCTCGGCCGCTTCCTCGCGCTCCTCTCCGACTGCGACCGCCGCTTCCGCCACACGCCGCCCGACGTCGTCGTCCCGGTCGACTACCCCGGCTTCAACGTGCGCCTCGCCCGGCTCGCGCGGCGGCGCGGCGTGCCGGTCTGCTACCACGTCGTGCCGCAGTACTGGGCGTGGGCGCCGTGGCGCGCGCGCCGGCTCGCGAAGGCGGTCGACCTCGGGCTGGTGACGCTGCCCTTCGAGGCGGAGTTCTTCGCGAAGGCCGGGCTCGCGACGAAGTTCGTCGGCCATCCGCTCGCCGATCGTCTCGCCGACGCGCCGGCCGCCGAGGACGGGACGGCGCGCATCGTCGGCCTCCTGCCGGGCAGCCGGCGGCGCGAGATCGAGGCGAACCTCCCCTGGCAGCTCGACGCGGCGCGCAAGCTCGCGGCGCGGCTCGGCGAGTCGCTGCGCCTGCGCGCGGTCCATCCCGACCCGGCGCGGCGCGCGCAGATCGAGGCGGTCGCGCACGCCCACGGGAGCGCGCTCGAGGTCGGCGACGAGCCGCTGCCGGCCCTGCTCGCGCAGTGCCGCATCGCGCTCGCGACCTCGGGCACGGCGACGCTCGAGGCGGCGCTGCTGCGCGTCCCGACCGTCGTCGTCTACCGCATCGCGGCGTTCGTGCGGGCGGCGCTGCCCTACGCGCTGCTCGCGCCGTACGTCTCGCTCGCCAACCTGCTCACCGGCCAGGAGCTCTTCCCCGAGTTCGTGACCGACCGCGACCCGAGCGAAGCGATGGCCGCCGCGGCCGAGCGGTTCCACCGGACCGGCGTGATCCGCGAGCGATGCCTGCGCGAGCTCGACGAACTGCGCCGCCGCCTCCTCGTGCGCGGCACGGCCGGGCGCGCGGCCGACGCGATCCTGGAACGGATCGGGCGCTGAGCAACGCCGGCGACGGCGGGCTCACTCTCCGGCGAGGAGGAACCAGCGCACGCGCGGCGGCGGCTTCGGGTCGCCGCTCTGGCGCTTCCCGGCGCCGAGCGACGGCGCCCCCGCGGCGCCGCGCGACTTGCCGCTGGTCGGTTCCGCCGGCGGAGCCCCGGGCGCTTTCGTCGGCGGCCCTTTCGGTTCCTGCGTCTCGGCCTTCCGCACGGCGCCGTCGGCGACGACCGATCGCTCCCGCGCCCGCAGCTCCGACTCGCGCAGCGCCGCGAGCCAGTCGGAGGCGACCACCGTCTCGACCTTCACGCCCGCGGCCGCGAGCCGCGTCTCGAGCGCCTTCGCCTCCTCCTCGGTGAGCTCGACGACGAAGCGGCCGGCGTCGTCGCGCGCGACCTGTCCGCCGCGCGCGCCGATCAGGTCGGCGATCCGCGTCGCGGCGCCGTGCGCCCGCACAAAGCGCAGCGGCGGCGCGACGTCGGGCGACTTCTTCACGTCGTCCGCGGCCGCCTTCATCGTCGGCGCCGACTTCGCCTTCTCGTCCGCGTCCGCCCGCTGCTCCCCGTCGCGCACCGCGTCGGCGAGCGCGCCGATCTTGTGCAGCGCCTCGGCCGGCGTGCCGCGCGCGAGGTCGCGCACGAGCTCGTCGAATGCCGGCGCCGCCGCAGCCGGGCTCTCGCCCTCCTTCTGCTGCTCGAGCTTCGACGCGACGCCCGCTTCGCCTGCGGCACCCGCGTCCGGCTTGCGGCGCTCCTCGTCGCTGCGCTCGCCCGCGTCCTTCAGATTCTTGTCGCGCTCGTTCAACCCGCCCTCGGCGCGCGCCGGGTTCTCGGCGCCCTCGGTCGGAGCGCCGCCGGTGACCGGCGGGGCGACGGATCCGGGAGGAGGCGGCGACTCCTCGCCCTTCGCGACCGAACGCGCCTTCTCTTCGTCGGCCGGCGCCTGCTTGCGCTCCGGCTCGTCGGCGAGGCGCCGCAGGTCGCCTTCCGGCGGGCGCGACGCGATCTGCGCGTTCTTCGGCGCCGACGCGCGCTCGCGCTCGATCCAGAAGATGGCGGCGGCGGCGAGCAGCGCGGCGGCGGCGGCGAAGCGGACGAGGCGCACGCGCGGCCGCGCCTCGGACGACTGCGCCCGCTCGAGACGCTGCAGCGTCCGCTCGGAGAAGCCGAGCGGGACCGGCGGGACGGGGATCTGCCGGACGCCGCGCGCCACCTGCCGCGCGGCGTCGCGCGCGGCGCGGCAGTCGGCGCAGCCGGCGAGGTGGGCGTCGAGCTCGGCGCGCTCGTCGGCGGCGAGACCGTCGTCGACGTCGAGGAGCGCGAGCTCGCGCAGGCGGTCGCACGCCATGGTCACGCCTCCCCCGCGCCGAAGCCGGTGCCGCCGAGCTTGCGCGCGAGCTCCTCGCGCGCGCGCGCCAGCCGCGAGCGGACCGTCCCGATCGGAATCGCGAGCAGCTCCGCGATCTCCTCGTAGGAGCGCCCCTCGACGTCGCGCAGCAGGACCGCGATGCGGCGCGGCTCGTCGAGGTCGTCGAAGGCGGCGCGCAGCAGCGCGAGCTGCTCGTTCTGCAGCGCCTCCTCGTCGGGCCGCGCGCGCCGAGTTGGAGGATCGACCTGGAAGTACGCGTCCTCGTCGCGGTCGGCGCCGATCGGCAGCGCTCTACGCTCGGCGCGCGCCGCCAGCGTCGACGTCCGGTTGATGTGGAGGTTGAGGACGATGCGGTGCATCCAGGTGCCGAAGGCGGAGTCGCCGCGGAAGTTCGCGATGCCCTGCAGCGCGCGCACGAACGACTCCTGGGCCAGGTCCTCGGCCTGCGCCCGCATGCCGCGCGTCAGCCTCCAGGCGAGACCCCACACGACGTCCTGGTGGCGCACGATCAGCTCGCCGAACGCGGCGCGATCGCCCGCGCGGGCGCGCGCGACGAGGAGCGTCTCCTCGGGATCCGGCGTCGCCCTCGCGGGGGCGCCCTGAGATGGGGAAGTCGTCATCGGGTTCCGCGACCTGCAGGCTGGAACGGCGCGAGCTGCGGCGCACCCTCGTGACCGTCGCGCGGCCGATCCTACGGAGCGGCGCCCCGGCGCGTGAGGTCCGCGGGGGCGGCGTCACTCGACCCGGCGCGCGCGCACCCGGCCGCCGCGCACCTCGAGGAGCCAGTCGCCGTCGGCGAGCGCCGGCCAGCGCGCCGCCGCGCACGGCTTGCCCGACGAGCAGCCCGCGCAGCAAATCCTTCCCGACGCCGCGGGCGCGGACGCGGGACTCACCAGCGCGATGCCGCGCACGAACGCGAGGTCGCGCGCGGCCGGGGTGACCAGCGTGTCGCGGTCGATCTCGAGCGTCCCGCCGGCCTGGAGCCGCGCGACGTCGCGCTCCGTGATCAGCTTTCTCTTCATCGCAGGAACGCGTCGAGGTCGCCGTGCGGCTGCGGGATCACCACCTCGCCCACGAGCCGGCCGCGCTCGCGCGCGAACCCGGCGGCCGCCGTGACGGCGGCGCGCACCTGCGCCACCTCGCCAGTGACGACGAAGTACGACTTGCCGCCGAGTCCCATCGCCGCGCGCGCCGAGAGCAGGTCGACCTCCGCCGTCTTCACCGCGACGTCGGCGGCGACCAGCATCGTCGCGACGGTCGCCGTCTCGACGACGCCGGCGGAACGCAGCGCGACCTCTCGGCGCACACGCACCAGCGCGTCGCACAGGCTCGGGTCGGCGTTCGGGAGCAGCAGCGTGTCGAGCGGCGGCTCCGGGAGCCCTTCCGTTCCGGCGCGCAGCGACGACGTGACGTCGCTCACCTCGCCGCCGAAGAGAACCAGGAACTTGCCCGGGCTCGCCGGCCGGCAGAGCAGAAGGCGGACCGGCGCCTCCTTCACCACGCGGTCGGCCGCGGCGTAGCCCGCCGCGATGCTCGCGACCTCCAGCATCCCGAGCGCGGGCGCGGGCACGCCGCCGCGCGCATCCGCCGCCGGGATCTGGAACGACGGGTTCACGCGCCACCGCCCGGCGCGGAGTCGCGTCCGGTGAGCGCCTTCAGGCACTGCTCGGCGGCGCGCGCCGCCTGCTCGATCTCGGCCTCGCCGCCGCCGAGGTAGACGCGGCCGAACGCGCCGGACGCCCGCATCTCGAGCAGCTTGATCGGCGAGGCCTTCTCCGCCTCGTTGGCCGCCAGCGCCGCGTAGCCGGCCGGCTCGACCTCGAGGATGTAGAGCGTCTCCCCGCCGAGCAGCATGTTCCCGTGGCGCTCGCGGTTGATCAGCATCGCCTGGTAGTCGTCGACGTGGGTGATCACCTCGGACGACTGGATCTTCGGCTTGCGCCGCTGCGCCTCGTCGAGGCCGAGCCACGCGAGGATGCGCCGCCCGGCGTCGCGCGTCTCCGCCTGCGACTCGGAGTGGAGCTCGAGCAGCCCGAAGGCGCGCTCGACGATCTGCATGCCAGGGCGCACGTCGTTGCCCTTGAGCGCGACGTCGGTGATGCGGTTGATCGCGATGCCGGGCGCGATCTCGACGTAGAGCGCCGACTGCCCCGCGACCGGCAGGTAGCCGCGCGCCACCGTCGCGACGAACGACGCGAACTGCGGCTGCATGCGGTCGATGAAGACGAACGACCGGAGGTCGACGCGGGGCGCTTGCGCCATGGATTCCTACCGAGGAACGGGCCGGAGGGGCCGGCGGGCGCTCACGCCTCGTCCGGCGCCTTCGGGGCCGTCGGGATGATCTGCTCGACCTCGGCGTGCGGCCGCGGGATCACGTGGACCGCGATCAGCTCGCCGACGCGCTGCGCCGCGGCGGCGCCGGCGTCGGTCGCCGCCTTGACGGCGCCGACCTCTCCGCGCACCAGCACGGTCACGAGTCCGCCGCCGACCTTCTCGCGGCCGAGCAGCGTGACCTTGGCCGCCTTGACCATCGCGTCGGCCGCCTCGATGGCGGCGACCAGCCCCTTCGTCTCGATCATCCCCAGCGCGATCTGCTGCATGACTCTCGTGCCCCCTCCGTTGCCGCGGCGCCGAGGCGCCGGGGTTCAGTGACGCGTGGTCTCGATGCTCAACGCCGGCGCGGCGGCTCCGGCCACTGCCGCATGGAGAACGCCGCCGACGAGCCGTGGAACGAGGGCGGCGCGGGCCGCTTCGCGAGCGGCGCCGACCCGACCTCGCGCGACTTGCGGAAGCGCGCCTCCTCCTCGACGAAGCCCGGCTTCCCGAACGCGAGGCGCTTGGTCAGCAGCAGGTGCTTCGCCGTGATGTTGTCCGAGGTGATGTTCCCGCCGAACGACCCGCAGCCGAGCGTGAGCGACGCGTCGAGCCAAGTCGACAGCCCGATCGCGCCGTGGCTGGCCGGCGTGTTGACCAGGATGCGGTGCGTCGGCTTCTCGAGCGCGAACTCCCAGACGATCTCCTCGTTGCGCGAGTGGATCGTGAGCGTGTGGCCGCGCCCGCCGAAGTCGAGGACCTCGATGCAGCGCTCGCACCCCTCCTTCCAGTCCTTCACCGTGTACATGGCGAGGATCGGGGAGAGCTTCTCGATCGAGAGCGGGTGGTCCCAGCCGACGCCCGTCTCCTCCGAGACGAGCACCGACGTCGCACGCGGCACGGCGAAGCCGGCCATCTCCGCGATCTGCCAGGGATAGAGCCCGACGATCGCGGGGTTGAGCGCGCGCCCCTTGACGACCAGCGCGCCGAGCTTCGCGCGCTCCTCGGGGCTGCAGAACCAGGCGGCACGCGCCTTCATGCCGGCGATCAGGGCCGCCTTGACCTTCGCGTCGACCACGATCGCCTGCTCGGAGCAGCAGAGCGTGCCGTTGTCGAAGACCTGGCTCTGGACGATCGCCTCGGCCGCCTGCTCGACGTCGGCCGTTCCTTCCACATAACAGGGGGCGTTCCCCGGGCCGACGCCGATGGCCGGCTTCCCGGAGCTGTACGCCGCCCGCACGAGCCCGGGGCCGCCCGTCGCGAGGATCAGCGCCGTCTCCCGGTGCTTCATCGCCTCCTCGGTCCCCTCGAGCGTCGGGTGCGTGAGGCAGAGGACCAGGTCGGCGGGGGCACCCGCGCGCGCGGCCGCCTCGCCGGCGACGCGCGCCGACTCGCCGATGCAGCGTGCGGCGCGCGGATGCGGCGAGAGGAGGATCGAGTTGCGCGTCTTGACCGCGATCAGGATCTTGAAGATCGCGGTCGAGGTCGGGTTGGTGACCGGCACGATGCCGAGCACGACGCCGTAGGGCTCGGCGATCTCGTAGACGCGCTTCTCTTCGTCGCGCTTCACGACCCCGACCGTCTTCAAGTCGCGGATCGACTCCCAGACGTTGACGGCGGCGAAGAGGTTCTTCCTCGTCTTGCTGGGCGGGTCGCCGAAGCCGGTCTCGTCGAAGGCGAGCTGGCCGAGCGCCGCGGCCTTCATCCGGATCGCGTCGACGATCGCTTCGCAGACGCGGTCGACCTTCGCCTGGTCGGCGCGGTGCCAGACCTTCTGTGCGGCGGCGCTGCGGCGGACGAAGTCGCGCGCTTCCTGGATCGAGGAGAGGTCGCCGTCGG
>Ga0137437_1000553_pt1 | contig 11866 bp, 10 predicted proteins | sample EasRivERMGT138_2_FD_102332 | JGI IMG/M metagenome (GOLD analysis project Ga0137437, IMG submission 102332) | Soil microbial communities from meander-bound floodplain in the East River, Colorado, USA - East River MetaG ERMGT138_2 | ecosystem: Environmental > Terrestrial > Soil > Floodplain ...
GGGGTTGGGGGGGGGGGGGGGGGGGGGGGGGTGGTCGAAGAAGCCGTGGGGGGGGGGCGCGACGGCGGTGGGGGTGTTGGGGGGGGCGGGGATGTTGTCGAAGTAGCCCTTGGGGGCGGGCGCCTCGGGCTTGGGGGTGTTGGGGAGGGCGGGGGTCTCGGGTTGCCCGCCGGAGGGGTAGGACTTGGGCTGCGGGAGGTCGTCAAAGAAGCCCTTGGGGGCGGGCAGATTGCGAGGGTGATCGGCCGCGAGCTGCGGAAGGTCGTCGAAGAAGCCCTTGGGGGCGGGCAGATTGGGAGGCGGAGGATCGGAAGGGGGATGTTGATGAGGATCGAGCGCGGGCTGTGGGAGGTCGTCGAAGAAGCCCTTGGGGGCAGGGGCCCCGGGTTGCCCGCCGGAGGGGTAGGACTTGGGCTGTGGGAGGTCGTCGAAGAAGCCCTTGGGGGCGGGCAGGTCAGGAGGATGACCGGGGGCAGGGTGATCGGGATGGTCGGGCACGGGCTGCGGGAGGTCGTCGAAGAAGCCTTTAGGAACGGGCAGATCGGCGTTGCTCTGCCGCCTGGGCTGCAAGTCCGTCATCCGTGGGGCGGGCAGATCGGGGATCGTCGGTCCCTTCTTTGGGGCCGGCAGATCGGGGATCTGTGCGGGTGCCGCGTCGACCGGCTCCTTGACCTTCGGCGGGTCGGGCACGGTCGGCTTCGCGCAACCCTTGAGGGCGGGAAGATCCACCGTGCTGCGTCCGGCTTTGGGTGCGGGTAGATCGGCGATGGTGTCGCGCGTCAGCTCCGGTATCGGGCGCTGGGCGGTGGTCTTCTTGGGTGCGGGCAGATCGATGCTGCTGGCGTTCGCCTCCAGCGCTGTTGCGGCACCCGCCAGCAGCTCTTCGAGCTCGAGCGAGGGGGTCGATCCCGAGGACGGTCCTGCCGAGCGCGTGACCTTGGGCGCCGGCAGCTCGGCATCGAGCGCGGAAGCCAGCCCCGAGCGCCGGGTCGGCTTGGCGGCAAGCGACGACCTGGGCGCCGGCGTGGGTGGTAAGGGACCGAGCGTGCTGGGGCGTTTCGGCGCCGGGAGATCCGCGAGATCATCGATGATGCCCGGGGGCTTGGCGACCGGGGGAACGGCGAGCGGTGGCGGCTTCGGGATCGCAGGCGGGGTCTTCGACGGCAGCGCGGCAGCGGGCAGCGCCGGGATGACCACGCGCGCCTTACAGTCGACGCACGTGACGAACTTCGCACCGACCGCCACGGTGGCTTCGGCTACGCGATTGAGCGTCCCGCAGGCCGCGCAGGTGGCCTCGATCATCCACGCCAATCATACCCTGGCGCTGGGTGCTGCGCTCAGCGGCAGGGCTCGGTGTTCGGATTACATGGCGCCGTGTTGCCGGGAGCGTTCGACGGGGTGCCTGGCGGCACGAGGGGAGCCTCACGGCGACGCCGCGGCGGCTTCGTCGGTGGCGCGCTCTCGTCGGGCTCTTGATCATCATCGGCTTCGTCGGTGGTCCCCGCGGGCTGGCGCTGTACGATCGCCTTGCGCAGCTGGTTCTGGATCTTGCGCTCGAGAGCCGGCAGGACGATCAGGAGCTTGGCCGCCTGGACCGGCGCGAGGATCTTTCGCAGATCGGCGATCCGCTTGTCCTCGAGATCCCAGAACCCGCGCTGGTTGGCCACCGCCTCGTCGAGCAGCCGCTCGACGGCCCTGGGATCGTTGATCGAGTCGGCGCGGCGGAGCCGGCGCTGGAGCTCGACGCGTTGCTCGAGCAGCTTGTCGGTCTCGTCGTCATAGCGCGACAGCACCGGGAACAACTTGCCGGCGGTCTGCTCGTCGAGCGCCAGCTCCTCGGTCAGTGTGTAGGCGCGCATCGCGCGGATCTTCTTCTTGATCTGCTCGCGGCGCTCGGTCGTTCCAGCGGCCGGGCCGCGGCGCTCGGCCGCTCCGGCGGGACCACCGCCACGGCGTGGCTGGGCGGCGACGGGCTGCACGAACCCGAGCCCGAGCCCGACGGCGGCGAGCCAGCCAACGGCCCTCGTCGCGCGGGATCGCCGATCGGGATCGGGCAGCGGACCGGAAGCGATCGATGGCGGGACGGTCCTCATCAGCCCTTCTTCCTCGCGAGCCAGCGCTCCGCGCGATCGATCGCGGCGTCGTCGAGCTTGTCGATCCACGCCAGGTCTGTCGATGGCAACAGGCCGGGCTCGGCGTCGAGCTCGTCGCCGGGCTGCGCGGGATCGTCGTCGCCGGGCGTGACCGCGGCGAGCACGTCGGACGCGGACAGATCGACATCGACCTCCGCGCCATCGAGCCACAGGGCGACGATGACCTCGGCGTCCTCGGCAGGCCGCGGGTCGTGCGAGCCACGGTCGACGCCCGACGGCACCTCCGGCGCGATGATGAGCGCGGGCCGCGCCCACATCACGAGCAACACCGTCACGGCGGTCGCCAGCGTCGTCGCCGGCGCGAGCCACTTCCAGCGGCGCCACCACGGCCGCGGCACCTGCCCGCCCACGGCCTGGCGGATCGAGCGCTCCATCGCCATCCAGTCGGGCTCGGCGCCCTCGGCGGGCAGCGCGCGCAGCCGATCGATCAGGGTGCGCACGGCGGCCTGGTCGGCCTGTGCCTGGGGATCGACGGCGAGCCGCGCGGAGACCCGGTGGCGCTCGTCGGGGGTGAGCTCGGCGACGCCGTCGACATACGCGGTCAGGAGCTCGGCGTCTTGCTCCGGGTTGGTCGCATCGCCGGGATCACCGCTCATGGTCCACTCCGAGGATGTCACGCAAGCGCTTCACGGCGTAGTGGAAGTTCACCTTGGCGGTGTTCTCGCTGCACTCCGCCAGCTCCGCGACCTCCTTGAACGACAGGTCGTCGAACACGCGGAGCTCGAGCACCAGCTTTTGCTTGGGTGGCAGCTGCTCGATCGCCCGGCGCAACCAGGCGCGGTCGTCATCGGCGCTGAGCTGCGCGGGCGCCGGGTTGACCTCGGTCAAGGCGTCCTCGGCGAGCTCGGCCGGTTGCTCGCGGCGATGGTCGCGCAGCCACGACAGCGAGCAGTTGATCGCGATGCGGTACAGCCAGCTCCGGACCGTCGCCGTCCCGCGAAACGCGGCGAGGCCGCGAAACGCGCGCACGAACGCGAGCTGGGTGACATCGGCGGCGTCGGCATCGCGCTTCACGTAGCGTCGAACCAGCCGCCACATGCCCTTCTGGTGACGGCGGACGAGGAGGTCGAACGCGGCGCGGTCGCCGTCGCGAAACCGCTCCGCAAGCTCGTGATCTGGATCGGCCAGCGTCACGCCCGGCGCCGTGGCCCGTGGGGTGGAAGCCGGCCGCGCGAGCATCGGCGATCTTGCGGCAAGCGACTCCACGAGCAACCAGACCCCCGCCTTGCCAGCGTGGTTAAGCGGGAGGTAGTGTCCGACCCCAACTTATTTCGATCATTACCAAAACGAGGAACGGAGTCACGCATGCTCGACCCAGCCCGGATGGACGACGTCCTTCGCCGTGGCGCCCCCGATGTCGTCACGCTGGTAGCGACGTGGCGGAGCCTGGACGAGCGCCGTCGCAAGCTTCAGGGCGAGCTGGACTCGCTGCGGCAAGCGCGCAACGCGGCCAACGAGACGATGGCCAAGCTCGACAAGAAGTCGCCCGAGTTCGCGGCGGCGCGCGACGGCATGAAGGCGCAGTCGACGAAGATCAAGGACGGTGAGCTCGAGCTCGGGAAGCTCGAGGCTGCGTGCGAGCAAAACTTGCTGATGATCCCGAACGCGCCGCACGCGAGCGTGCCGGCCGGCCGCGGGGAGGCCGATAACCCGGTGCTCCACACCTGGGGCGAGCGTCCGGTGTTCGACTTCGCGCCCAAGCCACACGACGAGCTCGGCAGGGCCCTCGGCGTCCTCGACTTCGAGGGCGGCGTCCGGATCGCCGGTGCGCGCTTCACGGTGCTGCGCCGAGGCGCCTCGCGGATGAACCGCGCGCTCATCAACTACATGCTCGATCTGCACACCCAGCACGGCTACGAGGAGGCGTGGCCCCCGGCGATCGTCCGGCGTGCCTCGCTGGCGGGCACGGGGCAGCTCCCCAAGCTGGCTGATGACATGTTCAAGCTCGAGATACCCGTCGGGCCCGATCACGTCGCCGACAACGATCTGTTCCTGTCGCCGACCGCCGAGGTCCAGATGACGAACCTCCACATGGATCAGATCCTCGATGGGGACAGCCTGCCGCGGCGGTACTGTGCCTATGCACCGTGCTTCCGGGCCGAGGCCGGTGCGGCCGGTAAGGACACCCGCGGCCTCATCCGCCAGCACCAGTTCGACAAGGTGGAGCTGGTGAAGGTGACCACGCCCGAGGCCAGCTACGGCGAGCTCGAGGCGCTGCGGCAGGATGCCGAGCGGGTCCTGCAGGGGCTCGGGCTGCACTATCGCGTGGTCACATTGTGCACCGGCGACCTCGGGTTCGGCGCCGCGAAGACCTACGACCTCGAGGTCTGGTTGCCAGGCCAGGACGCGTATCGCGAGATCTCGTCGTGCTCGAATTGCGAGGACTTTCAGGCGCGCCGTGCGAAGATCCGCTACCGGCCGAGCCCCGGCGAGAAGACGCGCCTCCCCCATACGCTCAACGGCTCGGGCCTCGCGGTCGGGCGCACGCTCGTGGCGATCTTCGAGCAGTACCAGCAGGCCGACGGCAGCATTGCGATCCCGCCCGTCCTGCGTCCCTACATGGGGGGTCTCGACCGGCTGGGCTAGGCATTTGTCTTTGAAGGCTGGCGACTTGGGAGGGTACGGACCGTGGCGCGCGAAACCCCTCCGCTTTTTCGGAGAACATACTTTACAAGTGAATCGCGATCCCTATACTGCGCCCCTGCCTCTGGGAATGCCTGGAGGAGTGGCCGAGTGGTCGAAGGCAGCGGTCTTGAAAACCGCCGAGCGCAAACTCCGGGGGTTCGAATCCCTCCTCCTCCGCTGGTTGGCTTGATAACTAAATAGTGTCACTCAAGTGGTTCTGGGCGGGACGCGTTTTCGTAGCGCGCGTCCGCCCCGCTAGTTTTTTGTTTGGCAAGCAGGCGCAGCCATCTGGAGAGATGGCCGAGTGGCTGAAGGCACCGGTTTGCTAAACCGGCGTATGGGGTTTTCCTGTACCGAGGGTTCGAATCCCTCTCTCTCCGCTTCGAAGGCGACTGCCGTGAGTCGTCCGCGACGAGTAGCAATGAATGAGGATCCGTAGCTCAATGGATAGAGCACCGGTCTACGGAACCGGGGGTTAGAGGTTCGACCCCTCTCGGATCCGCCGCATGTACACCTCGCACCTGGTTGAATGAGCAGCATGACCGATGAGCACGGATGAGCACTGATGACCGACGAGCACTGGATGAAGCTCGCGCTGGAGGAAGCGCGGACCGCCGCGGCTGCGGGTGATGTACCTGTCGGCGCTGTCGTCGTGATCGGCGATCAAATCGTGGGTCGAGGACGCAATCGCCGAGAGGTCGACCGTGATCCTACCGCCCACGCAGAGATCGTCGCGCTACGGGAGGCGGCGCAGGCCCTGGGACATTGGCGGGTCGAAGGGACGTTGATCGTTACCCAGGAACCCTGTCCGATGTGCGCTGGAGCGCTCGTGAATGCGCGGGTTGAGCGGTTGGTTTTCGGGTGCGCGAACCCGAAGGCGGGCGCGGTGACGACGCTGTATCAGATCGTCTCTGATCCCCGGCTCAACCATCGCGTCGAGGTCACCGGCGGTGTTCGCGCCCAGGAGTGTGCCGCGGTGCTGCAGCAGTTCTTCGCGGAGCTACGCCGCGGTCCGAGCTACCTGAGCAGCCCTCGGGACGAGTAAGCCTCGCTCGTAGCTGAAGTCAGTTCGACGTGATGACGCAATCACATGCAGATCCTTGGATCGCCGATCTGCATCCCAAGTTCTGGAGGGGTGTCCGAGTGGCCTATGGTGTCTGATTCGAAATCAGATGTGCGAAAGCACCGGGGGTTCAAATCCCTCCCCCTCCGCCCAATTTTTGCTGACCCTCGTGAGGAGGGATGACCGAGTGGCCGAAGGTGCACGATTGGAAATCGTGTGTACTGAAAGGTACCGAGGGTTCGAATCCCTCTCCCTCCGCGGCTCCCGCGGAACGCCTGACCACTGCGTGACGTTTATGGTCCCGGGTGACGCAACAGCTGTGAACCCCGCCAGGTCCGGAAGGAAGCAACGGTAGCGGAAATAGCGGGTGCCTGGGGCCACCTTTCTTGTGAGCGACGATTCGTGACGAGTCGTCGCTCGCAGTCTTTTCGGATGTTATAGAGATCGAGATGCTCCGCGAAGCCGCGATCCTAGGTGTGCTGATCCTTTCGGGTTCTTGCAATAAGTCCGAAGGAGGCGACTCGATTGGGAGCGCCGCGACGAGCTCGACCGGGAGCGCCACCAAGTCTGGATCCGGTGGCGGTGGTGGGTTCAGTGCCGATCTTGCCAAGGAGCTCGGGTCCGGCAGCTCGGGGAAGGCCGACGGCAGCGCCGGCCCCAAGACCGGCAGCGACGCCGACAGTGCCGCGGTCACGATGGCCGGGAGCGACGCGCCGAAAGCCGGGAGCGACGCACCGAAGGCGGGGAGTGACGCGCCGAAGGCGGGGAGCGAGGCGCCGAAAGCCGGGAGCAACGCGGTGGCGATGACGGGGAGCGCGACGAAACCAGAACCGGCGCCAAAGACGGGGAGCGAGGCGCCAAAGGCGGGGAGCAACGCGGTGGCGGTGGCGATGACGGGGAGCGCGGCGAAGCCAGAACCGGCGCCGAAGGCGGGGAGCGAGGCGCCGAAAGCCGGGAGCAACGCGGTGGCGATGACGGGAAGCGCGGCGAAGCCAGAACCGGCGCCGAAGGCCGGGAGTGACGCACCGAAGGCCGGGAGCAACGCGGTGGCGGTGGCCGTCCCGATGACGGGAAGCGCGGCGAAGCCGGATCCGACACCGAAGGCCGCCGGCACCCCCGCGAGCGGGACGGGCAGTGCCCCACAGGCGCACGGTCCCGTGAAGGTCTCGGCCGAGCTGGCGGCGATCAAGCTCTCGCTGCTCCCGAACTGGGATCGTGACGTCGACGAAGCGGGCACGTTCCAGTACGTGGTGCGGATCAAAGGCACGCAGAGCACCAAGACGTTCTCGTTTCACTACGGCTACGACGATCCGAAGGCGCCGGCTGATCGCGACCAGTACAAGAAGTACCTGCAGGATTCGAAGGTGCTGGTAGGTGAGATCAAGGATCGACAGCGTGGCGCCGCGTGGTTCCTCGAAGGTACGGATGCGTCGGGACTCCCGGCATTTCGCTACATGGTCCTGTACGGCGGCCGGCGGCTGATCTGCTACGGCTCGCTGTACAAGGACGCCGACTCGAGTCGACTCGGCGATGATCGCGATCAGACGGTGATTCAGGCCAAGCAGATCTGCGAGACGCTGGCGTTGTAGCGTCGGAGGCTACAGGTATAGTGCGAGCGCATCGCATGTCGTACCTGGTCCTCGCCCGCAAGTATCGTCCGTCGACCTTCGCCGAGGTCGTCGGGCAAGAGCACGTCACGCGCACCCTCGAGAACGCCTTCGCGGCCGGCCGGGTCCACCACGCGTTCCTGTTCTGCGGGCCGCGTGGATGTGGCAAGACGACGCTCGCGCGCATCGTCGGCAAGGCGCTCAACTGCCTGGCGGAGGCCCGAGCGGAGGCCGCGCAGGGCCCACCTGGCCCGACGAGGGCGGCCGAGCCATGCGGTGTGTGCGCCGCGTGCATGTCGATCAGCAACGGCAGCGCGGTCGACTACCAGGAGATGGACGGCGCGTCGAACCGCGGCATCGATGCGATCCGCGAGCTCACCGAGGCGGTGCGCTATCAGCCGGCGGTCCTGCGCAAGAAGGTCTACGTCATCGACGAAGTCCACATGCTCACGACCGAGGCGTTCAACGCGCTGCTCAAGACGCTCGAGGAGCCGCCGCCGCACGTCACGTTCGTGCTCGCGACGACCGAGCCCCACAAGCTGCCGAACACGATCCTGTCGCGTTGCCAGCGCTATGACTTCAAGCTCGTCCCGGCGTCGCGGCTCGCCCAGCACCTCGCGAGCATCTTCGCGAAGGAGCAGCTGTCGATCGAGCCCGGCGCGGTCAGCCTGATCGTGCGCGAGTCGGGCGGCAGCGTGCGCGATGCGCTGTCGCTGTGCGATCAGCTGATCTCGTACGTCGGCGACGCGGTGATGACCGAGCGCCACGTCGCCGAGGTCCTCGGCGTGGCCGATCGCTCGTTGACGCGCACGCTGGTGCGGGCCCTCGCGAGCGGCGATGCCGGCGCCGCGCTCGCCGCGGTCGAGTCAGCGATCGAGCGCGGGGTCGATGAAGTTCAGCTCGCGCGCGCCATCGTGCGCTACCTGCGTGACCTCTCGGTGATCCAGGTCGCGCCCGGCCGGCGCGGCCTCATCGATGCCACCGACGAAGAGCTGGCCGAGCTGCATGCCGAGGCCGCCGAGCTCGAGCGGTCGCGCGTCACGCAGATGTTCGAGCGGATGTTGCGGTGCTGCGACGAGCTCGGCAAGACGCTCCAGCCTCGCCTGATCCTCGACTGTGCGTTGATCGACGTCGCCACGATCGAGCCGCTGGTTCCGCTCGGCGATCTGCTCGATCGGCTGACCGAGCTCGAGGCTCGCCTCGCCGGCCGGCCCACGCGCACCGGAGGTGGCGGTGGCGCCAAGGACAGGCCCAGGCCGGCGGCGCCGGTGAGCAGCCCCCGTCCCCCTGGGACGCCGATCCGTACGGCCGCGCCGGCAACATCCGGAGGACCGGGGCGCTCCCCAGCCGGGGATGGTCCCACAGGCGCTCCGCTCGCCGGTCCTGGCGGCGCTGCCCCAACGGGACCGGCGCAGGTGGCGCAAGCTCCTCGTCTGGCCAACCCCGAGGGGCCGGCGAGGGCCGGCGGTTCGACGCGACCGTATGAGGTGGCGAGCGGTGGGTCGGGCGGGGCACGAGCGGCCGAGGAGTCGGCGCTGGGTTCGATGCGACCGTATGAGGCGGCGAGCAGCAGGGTGGGTGGCGCGCGGGCCGCAGAGGTAGCGAGGGCGTATGAGGTGGCGAGCGGCGGGGTGGGTGGCGCGCAGGCCGCAGAGGAGGCGGGGACGACCGGGCCGAGCGCGTATGAGGTAGCGCGTGGTGGGCCGGGAGGGGCGCGGGCCGCCGAGAGCGGGGTTCCGGTCGCGAGCGATGTGTCCGTGTCGGTCGCGATGCAGCCGTCGGGACCGGTGCCCAGGCCCGAAGCGGTCGCGGCAGGCTCGGGACCGCATGACCACGCTGCACCTGCGGTTCGCAGCCTCGCGGTGCCGGCGAACGCCACCGAGGCCATGCGCGCATGGGACGACGTGCTCGGCGAGCTCGAGGCCCTGCGCAAGCCCGCGCTGCGGAGCATGTTCGAGCTCGCGCGCGTGATGAAGTGGAGCCCGGACCTGCTCGAGCTCGGCTTCCCGGTCGATGTTCATGCCATGGGTGAGATGGCGAAGGACAAGACCGACGAGCTGCGGACGATCCTCGGTACCCTCGGTCCCGCGCTCAAGCACGTCCGCGTCGCGGTCCGGCTGCTCGACGCGGGAGAGTCGAACACCGCGGGTGCGCGGTCGATCCTCGAGACCACGCGCGAACGGACATCGGCCGAGCGCACCAAGCGCGAAGCCGAGGCGCGCGCGCATCCCATCACCAAGCACGTACTCCAGACGTTTGGCGCCCAGATCAAGGAGATCAAGACCGATGTCTAACGGAAAAATGCCCGATCTCAACGCTCTGATGAAGCAGGCCCAGAAGCTCCAGGGCGACGTTCAAAAGGCCCAGGACGAGCTCGCCAAGATGACCTGCGACGGCGCGTCCGGCGGCGGGCTCGTGACCGCGACCGTCAACGGCCAGTTCGAGGTCGTCCGCGTGAAGATCGACAAGTCGGTGGTCGACCCGAACGACGTCGGGATGCTGGAGGATCTGGTCACCGCTGCGATCAACGCGGCCTCCACCAAGGTCCGCGAGACGAGCAAGGAGAAGATGGCGCAGGTCATGGGGCCGATGGCAGGGCTCCCGGGCATGCCGGGCTTCTGACCGGACGCCTCCTTTAGGAACCCGAGCGATGGCTGACCCGATCCGGCGCCTGGTACAAGAGCTGGCTCGCCTGCCGGGCATCGGCGAGAAGACCGCGACACGCCTGGCATTTCACCTGATCCGCTCGAGTCGGCAGCAGATTCGCGACCTGGCACAGGCGCTGCTCGACGCCACCGACAAGATCCGCTTGTGCTCGGTGTGCATGAATATGACCGAGGCGGATCCGTGCTCGATGTGCACGGATCCGCGGCGCGACATCGAGACGATCTGCGTGGTTGCCACGCCGTCGGACCTGATCGCGATCGACCGGGGCGGGCACTTCCGGGGCCGGTACCATGTCCTTCATGGCCTGTTGTCGCCGCTCGAGGGGGTCGGCCCCGATGACCTCCGCCTGGCCGAGCTGGTCCGGCGGCTGGGCAGCTCGGCGGAGGCCGGTTCGGTCCGGGAGGTCATCATCGCCACCAGCCCGTCTGTCGACGGCGAGGCGACCGCGATGTACATCGCCCGCACGATCAAGCCGCTCGGGATCCGGGTATCTCGGATCGCGACGGGGCTCCCGGTCGGGGGCGAGCTCGAATACTCCGACCAAGCCACGATCGCGCGTGCCCTGGCAGGTCGGGCGACCATGTAGGCCACAAACCGTTGATTCGCCGTCGCTTAGATGGGCCAAAACGTTGAATGAATTTTGGTGGGTTGCTACCGTGACTCGACGGAGGGGAGCCCGAGTGTTCGAGGGCGAACCGGCCAGCGATCGAGTTTTCTGTTCGTGTTTCTAGGAGCCAAGGCGCGATGATCCAACAGCTCGTCATGTACGAGGAGGAGCTGCAGCAGATCAACAGTATCTGCGAAATCCTTCATCGAGACTCGAATGCGAAGGCGGTCCTTGTCATCGACAAGAACGGCCAGGCGATCGCACAAGCGGGTGATACGCAACAGCTGGACGTGACGTCGCTGTCTTCGCTGACCGCCGGCAACGTCGCGGCGACCGGCGGCATCGCCCAGCTGCTGGCCGAACGAGAATTCGCCGGCCAGTTCCACGAAGGGGAGAAGACCAACGTTCACATCTCGATCGTGGGTCAGCGGGTGATCCTCGTCGTGCTGTTCGACGAGCGTAGCTCGCTGGGACTGGTACGCCTGCGCGTACGGAAGGCCGCGGCCGAGCTGACCCTCGTGCTCGAGGTGATGGTCAAGAAGAGCGCCAGCGGCTCGGGCCAGCCCTCGGTGTTCTCGGAGATCACCGACGACGACATCGACAATCTCTTCAACGACTAGCGCGTCGAGTCTGCCCCCCCCCCATGAGCTTCATCAACTACTCGTCGCGCGAGATCAACTGCAAGATCGTCTACTACGGCCCGGGCCTGTGCGGGAAGACGACGAACCTGCAGTACATCTACAACAAGACCAATCCCGAGGCGAAGGGCAAGATGATCTCGCTCGCCACCGAGACCGAGCGGACCTTGTTCTTCGACTTCCTGCCACTCTCGCTCGGTGAGATCCGCGGCTTCAAGACCCGGTTCCACCTCTACACCGTGCCTGGCCAGGTGTTCTACGACGCGAGCCGCAAGCTGATCTTGAAGGGCGTCGACGGCGTGGTCTACGTCGGTGACTCCCAGATGGAGCGCATGGAAGCGAACATCGAGTCGCTCGACAACCTGCGCCAGAACCTCCAGGAGCAGGGCTACGATCTCGATAAGCTCCCGTACGTCGTCCAGTACAACAAGCGCGATCTCCCGAACGCGATCCAGATGAGCGAGCTCGAAGAAGCCCTCAATCCGACCAAGGTCCCGAGCTTCGAA
>Ga0137437_1000554_pt1 | contig 11863 bp, 10 predicted proteins | sample EasRivERMGT138_2_FD_102332 | JGI IMG/M metagenome (GOLD analysis project Ga0137437, IMG submission 102332) | Soil microbial communities from meander-bound floodplain in the East River, Colorado, USA - East River MetaG ERMGT138_2 | ecosystem: Environmental > Terrestrial > Soil > Floodplain ...
GGCGCGGCGCGCTTGAGTTTCCGCGAGGGGACCGAGGATGAGGCCGATCACCGCCGGAGCCACCGGAATATCCCAGCGGCGCATGGCGAAACCGAGCAGGCCAAAGACATAAAGCGTGATGAGATCGACCACCGACTGGTGCAGACTGTATGCGCCAAGGGTGGCGAATACCAAAATACCGCCGTAGAGCAACGGCTGCGGTATCGCAAGCACCTTCACCCACATGCCCACCAACGGCAGATTGAGAATCAGCAGTAAAACATTGCCGATATATAAACTCGCGAGCAATCCCCAAACCAAGTCGGCCTGCATCTGAAACAGCAGCGGTCCGGGTGAGATGCCATAATTCTGGAACGCGCTGAGCAATACGGCGGCGGTCGCTGATGTCGGTATGCCGAGCGTCAAGAGCGGCACTAGCGCGCCGGTGACCGAAGCGTTATTCGCCGCCTCGGGGCCGGCGACGCCTTCGATGGCGCCGTGGCCAAATTCCTCCGGATACTTGGTCAACTTTTTTTCCACCGCGTAAGAAAGAAAGGTGGGGATCTCCGCGCCGCCGGCTGGAATGGACCCGAAGGGAAAACCGATCGCCGTGGCGCGCAGCCAAGCGGGCCACGAGCGCTTCCAGTCTTCCTTGGACATCCAGAGCGAGCCTTTGATCTCTTCCATCTTTTCTTCGAGACGGCTCGCGTAGGCGGAGACATAGAGCGCTTCGCCGACGGCAAAGAGTCCAACCGCGAGCACGACCACGTCGATGCCATCCAACAACTCCGGCACGCCGAAGGCGAAGCGGGACTTGCCGGTCTGACTGTCGATGCCGACCACGCCGAACAATAAGCCGAGGAACAAACTGGTTAGGCCGCGCGCGGTGGAGCTACCGATGACCGCCGAGACCGTCGTGAAGGCGAAAACCATCAGGGCAAAATATTCCGTCGGTCCAAACTTCAGCGCGACTTCGACGACGACGGGGGCGAGGAGCGTGACCAGGATTGTGGCAATAGTGCCGGCGACGAAGGAGCCGATGGCGCAAGTGGCGAGCGCCGGACCGGCGCGACCGTTTTTCGCCATTAAATTGCCTTCCAGCGCGGTGGCGATGGAGGCGGATTCACCTGGTGTGTTGAGTAAGATCGTCGTCGTCGAGCCGCCGTACATGGCGCCGTAATAGATGCCGGCAAACATGATCAGCGCGCCGGTGGGATCGAGCTTCACCGTAAGCGGCATTAGCATCGCGACTGTGAGCGCCGGGCCGACGCCAGGCAAAACGCCGATGAAGGTGCCGAGCATGACGCCGATGAAGCCCCACAGTAAATTGAGCGGGGTCAGCGCGATGCTGAAACCATGCATCAATAAGCCAAAGGTGTCGCCCATAGCTATCTCAGATGCCGGCGCCGCCGAGGAACGGCTTCAGCCAGCCGGCGGGCAAATTGACATTCAGAAATTTTACGAAGAAGAGAAATACCGAGAGGCCGAGCATGAGGCCGATGGCGAAATCACGCGGTAGTTTTACGCTGCCGAAACCGCGCGCGACCAGAGCGAAGAGCGCGGCTTGCGCCAAGACGAAGCCGCCCCGATCGATCAGGAGAATCTGCGCGATGAGTCCGAGACTGACCCAGATAAACGCGCCGCCGTGAAAGCGATGCTCGCCGCGCGCCTCGGGATCGTCGGCGATGGCATTGCGCCAGCCGCCGCTGAGCGCTTCGTAGAGCAACCAGATGCCGAGCAGGATCAAACCGCCGGCGATCACCGCGGGAGCGACGTTCGGTCCCACCTTGGCGTAGCCACCGGCGCTGGACATTTGCGAAGTGCCGGCGGCAACTGCGATGCCGAGAATGAGAACCGCCAGGGAAAGTGTCAGTTCGGCCGGTTTAGCTTTCATACGCTGGACAATTGAACGTAAATGATGGTCAGCCTGCAGGGCAAACCCTATTTTTCACCACGAAGTCCACGAAGGACACGAAGGGTTCGGGTAAGGGCGGGTTTGAAACCCGCCCCTTGTCATCATCTTCGTGTCCGTCGTGGTGAATGAGTCTTCTTATCGGGTTATTTTGCGCTCTTGATGCCCAGCGAGTCGATGATGCCGCCGATGCGCTTAGTGTCCTCGTCGATAAATTTCTTATAGGCATCGCCGCTCAAATAGATCGGCGACCAGCCGAGTTTATTCAGCGTTTCTTTCCATGACGCCGACTCGGTAGCGCCGCGCACGATCTTGATCAACGCGTCGGTCTGCGCCGGGGATATTCCCGGCGCGCCGAAGATGCCGCGCCAGTTGGCCAAATCGACGTCGATACCTTGTTCCTTCAACGTCGGATAGCTTTCGATTTTCCCTGGGCTCGACACGGCCAAGGCGCGCATGCGACCGCCTTTGATTTGCTCGGCGAATTCGCCGATGCCGGAAACGCCCGTCGTGACATGGCCGCCGACGATGGCGGCGATCGCTTCGCCGCCGCCCTTGAACGGCACATAGTTAATCTTGGCCGGATCGACGCCCGTGGCCTTGGCGATCAAACCGACCAAGATGTGATCAGTGCCGCCGGCCGAGCCGCCGCCCCATGAAATGCTGCCGGGATTCGCTTTGAATGCTTTCACCAGGTCGGCCATTGATTTGTGCGGCGAACTTGCGGGCACGACGATGATTTCATATTCGCCCGTAAGCCGAGCCAAAGGTGTGACCATGGAAATACTCATCGGCGAGTTTTCCAAATAGATCGCGCCGACCATGACCATGCCGCCGATCATCACGGCGTTGGGATCGCCCTTGGAGGAGTTGACAAACTGCGCCAGGCCGATGGTGCCGCCGGCGCCGCCTTTGTTGTCAAACTGTACGGAGGAAACCAGTTTCACGCTCTGCATCGCGTTGGCTAGATTCCTGCCGGTCTGGTCCCAACCGCCGCCGGGGTTGGCCGGGATCATCATTTTTATACTGGGCTGCGCGTGGGCTGAATTAGCCGCAAAAACCAGGGCGAATGCCGCGAGCAAACTAGAAAACCACTTCCGCATAATGCCTCCTTAAACTAACGGGCTAGTAATTCAAAGGATGTATAATAGACGTTGAAGGGTTTCACAAGCTTCAGGGCGACCCCATTTTCCCATCTCACAACGCGCCAGTCGCTCGCAATTGGGCAATGGCCGCGTCCTCATAGCCCAATTCCTTGAGAATCGGTTCTGTGTCCGCGCCTAGCATCGGCGGCGGCATGCTCGGTTGCGGGTTGCCGCTCGCTAAGAGAAAGCCGCCGCGAACCACAGCGACTGCCCGCTCGACGCCGGGCGCCGCTGAGAATGTCTCGACTAGCCGCCGCTGATTAACCTGCGGATGGGCCAGCACTTCAGCAATCGACAGCACTTCGCCGGCGGGCACGTTGTTTCGATTCAAAACTTCCGCCCATTCCTTGGCCGGCTTCGCCGCGAGAGCTTGCTCGATCTCGGCGCTGAGCTCACGGCGCCGCCGCTTGCGCTCATCGCGGTCAGCGAAGCGCGGATCGGTTGCGAGCTCTTTTCGGCCAATCAGATCGCAGAGCTTTTCGAATTGTTGTTGCTGGTTGGCGGCAATGTTGAGAAGGCCGGCGCCGGTTTTAAATGTGCCCGACGGGCTGGCCGTCATGTTTTCATTGCCCATTGGCTCCGGTTCGACACCGGCGATGAGCCAGTTCGACACCGCCCAGCCCATGGTCGCGATCGTCGCTTCCAACATCGACACATCGATGAATTCCCCCGCTTTGCTGCGTTCGCGGCGGAACAGCGCGGCGGCGATGGCGAAGGCGGCGGTAATGCCGCCGACGGTGTCGGCGATCGGAAAGCCGACACGCAGCGGCGCGGAGTTCTTATCGCCGGTGATACTCATCACGCCGGACAACCCTTGGACGATCTGATCGTAGGCTGGATAATCTTTGAGCGGACCGGTTTGGCCGAAGCCGGAGATCGCGCAGTAAATTAATTTCCGCTTGGTTTTTTTAAGCTCTTCGTAGCCGAGTCCGAGCCGGTCCATGACGTCAGGGCGAAAGTTTTCCACGACGACGTCGGCAGTGGCCACTAGGCGGCGAAAGATTTCTTTGCCGTCGGTATGTTTCAAATTAATTGTAATCGAGCGTTTGCCGGCGTTCTGAGCCAAGAAGGAAGCGCCCATTAATTTGCTATTGAGTTCTCGATCGGCGCCGAGCTGGCGCGCGAGATCGCCGGTGTCGGGCACTTCGATCTTGATCACGTCGGCACCCAACTGGGCGAGTTGGTAACAGCAGAATGGCCCGGCGAGCACGTTGGTCAGGTCGAGCACCCGAACGCCTTCGAGGAGCGGCATGGTTATTTCTTAGCCTAAACGCAGATGGGATGAAACCATCTTTTTGCACGGAATCTGCACAAACATTCGGCGGAACCATCACGTCCGGTTCATTAGTCCTGCATTTGGAATGCTTAAACTGGCGTCATCTTAGAACCGGAAAGGAAAATTCTTATGTCAAGGTATATTCGGGCGATCATTTTGATTTTCATTTGCACCACGATTGCGTGGTCGGTGTTGGGGACGACGATATTTTCACGGACCTATTCGTTCGACTCGACTTTGAGAAACCAAGTCGCATCGATCTGGGGTGCGCCCCATGTGCAGAGGCCGCCATCCGCTCACACGACCAAGATGGTTCTGAAAAAAGAAGAGACCAAGGAGGGCGACAAAACCGTGCTTCGAACGGTTCAGCACTACGTGACGCGAAACTTGCCGTTGGAAGGCAGCCAAGTTGATGTGAATTTGGCTCTCGATCACCGCCAAAAAGGTCTCCTGTGGTATAGCACCTACAAGGTGGACTTTAACGGCGCTTACAGGTTTGAAAATACCACAGACGAAGAGGAGGTGAGTTTCACACTACAGTTTCCAACGGCGCAGGCGATCTACGACGATCTGGTGTTCGCGGTCGACGGTACGCCGGTCAAATTGGAAAACCAAAAATCATCGGTCCGCGGTAAAGCACGAATTGCACCGGGTTCGACAGCTACACTCACCGTGAGGTATCGTTCACAAGGCTTGGAGAGCTGGCGCTATCATTTTGGCGATGACGTGAGCCAGGTAAAAAACTTCCGACTTAGAATGACAACTAATTTTGAAAATATTGACTTCCCCGAGAACACGCTGGCGGCATCGGAAAAGAAAGCAATCAAAGATGGTTGGGAGCTAGTCTGGAGCTACAAAAATCTTCTTTCCGGTTATCAAATCGGCATGATCTTGCCGCAGAAGCTGCAACCCGGTCCGTTGGCCGGTCAGATCAGTTACTTCGCGCCGATCTCGTTGTTCTTTTTTTTCTTTCTCATGTTTATCATTACAACGCTGCGCAATATCGACCTCCATCCGATGAACTATTTCTTTCTCGCCTGCGCGTTTTTTGCCTTTCATCTATTGCTCGCTTACCTCGTCGACCACGTCTCGATCCATTTGGCGTTCGTGATCTGCTCGTTGACGTCCATCGGTTTGGTGATCAGCTATCTCCGTCTGGTGGTCGGGATTCGCTTTGCCGCCGTGGAGGCGGGCATCGCGCAGTTTGTTTACCTGGTTTTGTTCTCCTACGCCTTTTTCTTCAAGGGCCTGACCGGCCTGGCGATTACGATCGGATCGATCTTAACCTTGTTCGTGGTCATGCAGATGACCGGCCGCATTCGTTGGTCGGAGAAATTCGCCAACCGTAACCCGGCGCCGGTCCACGGCGGGTGATTGGAGTTTTTCGCTCCGAGACATTATTCTAAGCGGTAACGTTATGGCAAAAAAGATTCTGGTGGTCGATGACGACGCGCATATCCGTGAAGTGGTGCGGTTTGCTCTGGTGAAGGCTGGCGTCGAAGTTATCGAGGCCGGCGACGGCCAGAAGGCGCTGGAGCTTTTTCAGCGGACAAAACCGGACTTGATCGTGCTCGACATCACGATGCCGGAGATGGACGGCCTGGCGGTGTGCCGCGTGATCCGCAAAACTTCGGACGCGCCGATTCTGTTTCTCTCGTCGCGCACCGACGAGGTCGATCGCGTCGTCGGTTTGGAAGTCGGCGGTGACGATTACGTGGTCAAGCCGTTTAGCCCGCGCGAATTGGTCGCGCGGGTGCAGGCGATATTGAAGCGCACTCGCGGCAAGTCGAGTGACACCGGGGAGTTGAAAGAGCTGACCTGCGGCGGCGTGCGCCTCGACCTGCTCGGCCATGGGTCGTACTGGAAAGACAAGAAAGTTTCGTTGACCGCAACCGAATACTCTCTCCTCAAAGCTTTTCTATCCGCGCCGGAGCGGGTTTTCTCGCGCGATCAGTTAATGGAGCTGGCCTACGCCGGCGCCGTCAACGTGAGCGACCGCACCATCGATAGCCACATTCGAAACCTGCGCGGCAAATACGCCAAAGCCGGCTGCAAAGATCTGATCGACACTTTGCACGGCGTCGGCTACAAACTGGCTTCATGCCGCTGATGGCCAAGCCAAGAACTTGGCGCTTCAAGCTCCGCACCATTTTGCTTGGGGTCAGCCTCGCCGTGCTCGTGATTCCAGTGGGCGGCATTTACATTTTTCGCATCTATGAAGGCGAGCTGGTCAAACAGACCGAGCAGGAGTTGATCACCCAGGCGGCGTTAATTGCGGCGGTTTACAAGAGCGAAGTCGCAGCACTCGTCAAGCTCGACGGCAAGGCCGACGAATATGGCAGGAAAACGAATCTAGCGCCGGCGGGCAATGAATATTTCCTTCCGGTAAAACCGCAACTCAACTTATCGCGCTATCGCATTCGTTCGCGCCCGGCGGATGCGGCGGCCACCGAGTTACAAGCAGATAAGATTGCCCGGGCAGTGGGCGCAAAGTTGACGCCGGTCTTGCTCGATGCACAACGCACCAACCTTGCGGGGGTGCGACTTCTCGATGTCCAGGGCATCGTCACAGGCGGCCGCGAAGATGTCGGCAAATCGCTGGCGCAGGTGAGCGAAGTTCGTGAAGCGCTGCAGGGGCGCTACGCGAGCGCGATCCGCGAGCGAACTATCCGCCGCCCGCAACCGGCGTTGGCGTCGATCAGCCGCGGCACCGGTGTGCGGGTCTTTGTTGCCTACCCGATCACCGCGGGAGACCGCCTGTTCGGTGTGATTTTCCTGTCGCGCACGCCGGCCAGCATTCTCGAACATCTTTACAGTCAAAAAGAAAAAGTCGCGCTGGTCGGCGCGATCATTCTGCTGTTGGTGATCCTGTTAGTCGTGCTGACTTCTTACTCGATTGCCCGGCCACTGCACGCATTGATCGATCAGACTAAAAGCTTCGCCGGCGGCGATAAAAAAGCCTTGGAGCCCTTGGCCGCGCCGGTAACCGAAGAGATCGCGATGCTGTCGCAAAGTTTTTCCGAAATGGCGCGGAGATTGGAACATCATTCGGAATACATCCGCAACTTCGCGGCCCATGTGTCGCACGAGTTCAAAACGCCACTGACGGCGATCCAAGGCGCCATCGAATTACTCCAAGAACACGCTAACGACATGCCGGCCGATCAAAGAGGACGTTTTCTTAGCAACATTTCGCAGGATGCCCAGCGCTTAAAGCGCTTGGTGGAGCGCTTGTTGGAACTGGCGCGCGCGGATGTGCTGGATCCTGCCGCGGGTAAGGCGTTGATCGCGCCGATGGTCGAAAAGTTGAAGAATCGATACAAAGACAGTGGCTTGATGATCTCGTGCGCCGAAGATCGCATCGCCGCGGCAAAAATCGTTCCCGAAGTATTGGAAATGGTCTTCACCAACCTGATAGATAACAGCCGGCAGAACGGTGCGGATCGCGTCGAGATTGTCGTCGAAACAGCCGGCGGAAATGTTTCCGTTCTGGTCGCCGACAATGGCCGGGGAATATCTCACGCCAACGCCGATAAAATCTTTACGCCCTTTTTTACCACGCATCGGGATGAAGGCGGCACGGGCTTGGGATTGGGCATCGTCCGATCGCTGCTTAAAGCTTACGGTGGCGACATCGAACTCACCCCGGCGGACAAAGGCGCAGCGTTTACACTGACAATTCCGGCTGTGCCGAGTTGCTGATTCTGAGTGTGGTGTCCGCACCAGTTCACTTCACGAATTGACGAGTGGGTTGCGGGTCGCAAGCGCGGGAAAACGGCTAAAGTCGCGATCCGCCGTCCACAGTTCTCTCACACCATGGAGGAGACAGATCGCCGCGATGCGGGCGTCGTGCACTTTAGGGCCGACGACGCGTCCTTGTTCGAGAAGGTTTTTCAGATGCGCCCAATAACCTTCGGATTCTCGAACTAAACTTAAACTAGGCGACTCGATCCAAGCATCGATTTGATCCAACGCGGCAGTAAGCGGCGTCGGCGGGTTGTAGATGCGCGGATGGGTAACTATAGCGATAAATTCATGCAGACAAGGCCAGGGGATAGCCCAAGGCGCACGACTCTCCGATAGTTGTTTGAGAACTTTATAAGCCGTCTCGTGCCAGGGCGAATCCTCGCGATGGGCGTAAACTAGGACATTGGTATCGACCGCGATCATCCGCCGCGGCCTTCATAAGCCAGGTCACGAATCTGGTCCCACGTCGCTGTGGAGACCCCAGGTTGGAGCCCCTGGCCTTTAAACGTGGCCTTTCTTAGGCGAAAAACGCCTGGCCGTTTTCTGGCCGTAATGATCTGCCGCAATCCCTGTTCGATCAGAGCCCTGACGGTCGTTCCTTCCCTTGCCGCCAGCTTCTTTGCTTCTTCCAACAGATTATCGGATATATCTACAGTAGTTTTCATATGGGTTTATGTATCATATAATATGGCTAGGCGTCAAACCGGTCGGCTCAACAAGTTCGCCAATATGTATCGGCTCCAGCCGCTGTGCATTGATCGCTGATAGACGACCAGCCTCCTCGACTGAGATCGTCGCGCCGTCCTGACATCTGATTGCGCCGATCCCACGGAGGACACGAGCGAATAGGTCGGTGCGAAATTTGCGATTCTCCACCAAGCCGTGCTTGGTCCAATAGTACAAGTTGCCGCTATCGATTAGCTCTCCAAGCACGGCGAAGCCGATCCGCGTTCTTTGCTCCGGCCAACGGCGCGTTATGAGCTCCATCAAGCTCGTCGATTCGCCCATCGCCAGGCCTTTGAGGAAATTCACGATCCTCGTGGTGACGAACAGCGTGTAAATATCGTCGCGGCAAAAGTTGTCGGTTTCGATCGCTAACGCAGTCAAGCGCGCTTTGACGAAATCCGTTTCAGTTAATTCTAAACCGCGGGCGATCGGTGCGTTGGGCGTTCGGTAAAATGGCGAGGCGCCGAGCAGCACGGGCAGGCGCGCGTTGAACGCGAGCGTTTGTATCATGCTTTCGAGAGTTTCGTTCGGCAGACCTAAAATTTGATAGGAGACGATTTTGAAACCGAGATCGTGCGCTTTGTTGACGACCTTCACATAGGCTTCGAGGGTATGCGGGCGCTTGGTGGTCTCGCGGACGGTTTTATCGGAGCTGACCAGGGCGAGATTCAGATGTGAAAAGCCCGCTTGATACATGAGTTCCAATAATTCGTCGTCGAGACTGAGATAGCTGATGCCGTTCATGGCGACGAACTGCATCTCGCGGCCAGGGAAACGCGAGATCAGGCGCCGGCAAAGTTCTTTAAACGTCTGCTTGTAGTAGGTGAGGTTGTCGTCTTCGAAGTCGATGACGCGGTAGCCTTGTTGGTAGCGCAAAACAATTTCTTCGAAGACGTTTTCCAGCGAGCGGCGCCGATAGTCGGTGCCGAAGGTCGTGTGCACGGAGCAGAACGAGCACTTATGCGGGCAACTACGCGAGGTGATCATGAAGGTCATCGGTTGGCCGGCAAGCGTGTATGTTGCCGGCGCAAAATCGCTCAGGTCGGGAATTGGCAGCGCTTCGATTGGGAAGTTGTCTTGCATGGGGTTGTAGATAAATTCGCCATCGCGCTTGTAGGCGAGGTTCTGAATGTCTTCGACGGATAATTGACTTTGCACACTGCGCAAGAATTCAACCAACGGTTTTTCGCCTTCGCCGCGGATGACGTAATCGACATGGGGCGACGCCAGCAATGATTCAGGGGCGGCCGAGGCGTGCGAACCGCCCATGACGACGATCGCGCCGGTTTGTTTCTTTACCCGCGCGGCGACTTCGAGCGCTTCGCGGAAATACGGCGTGAACAGTGACGAGATGCCGACGATATCTGGCTTCAGCGCGGCGACGTCCACTTCAATCTCGTCGAAGGATTTGCCGAAGTGATAATATTGATGAAAGGTCGAGAACGGCGATTTGTCGGCAACCGGATAATACTCGCTCAAGTAGCGCAGCTCTTTGGGAATTGGCACGGTCTCTCGCCCGCAGCCGCCGTGATAATCTTTGATGATGACTTCGATGTCGGGAAGATGCTTCGCGATGGCCGCCTTGAGATAAGCCAGGCCGATCGGCTGGAGCCTCACGTCGGTGTCGTAAAAATCCCGCACCGGTGGTTGGATCAAAAGGATTTTCATGCCACGTTGAGTTATATCCTATCTGTTCGGCTGGACGGAAGTGGTTGTATTGTCGAGGCATCAATACTAAATATTTTGGCAACGAAGCGATATTCGCTCGCGTTAGGGAGCGCCGATGAAGATCGAAAGCGTTGAAACGAAAAAGCTTGAGATGCCTTATACCAAGCCACTGGTGACGGCGACGAATAATTTTACCGTCGCGCGCGGTTTGCTCGTTACTGTCGCGACCAACGGCGGGGTGGAAGGCTACGGCTACTCGGACCTGTTTCCGCGCGCCGGCGAAACGGCGGAGACGGCGCAGCATGTGATCGAGTCGGTGATGAAGGCGAAAGTGATCGGCAGAGAGCTGGAAGACTTGGCGTGCATTCGCACCGACATCGATCATACTTTAACCGGTCACCCGCGCGCCAAGTCGGCATTGGAAAGCGCCCTGTATGATGCTCTAGCACGTAGTTACCATATTCCCCTCAGCGTCATGCTCGGCGGCAAATATCGCAGCGAGATCAAAGTCATCAAGATGGTCAGCGTCGGCGATCCCGAGGCGATGGCCGAGGAGGCGAAGCAGCTGGTCGCCGAAGGCTTGTCGTTGAAGCTAAAAGTGAGCGGCCGGATCGAAAAAGACCTGCCGCGGGTTGCCGCCGTGCGCAAGGCGGTCGGCGATGCGGTGTTTATCAAGATCGACGCCAACGAAGCTTATGACGCCAAGAACGCGATTCGGCTGGCCAAGGGCTTAGCCGATCTCGGCGTGGAAGTCTTCGAGCAGCCGGTGCCGCGAGATCACTTCGACGCGTTGTGGGAAGTGAAAAAACATTCACCGATCAAGATCGAAGCGGATCAGTCGTGCCGCAACTTCGCCGACGCGCAAATGCTGATCAAGAATCGCATGGTCGATTCCATCAACACCGGCATTCCCAAAGTTGGCAGCATCGGCGAAGTGCGCCGCATCGCCGAGTTGTGCGAGGCCAACGGCGTCCGCTGCGCGCTGTCGAACACGGCGGGCAGCATGGTCGGTGACGCCGCGGCGGTGCATCTCGCGGCGAGTACACCCGGAATTTCACCGCTGTGCGAGCTGGGCGAATTCGAAGTGATCACCGGCGATCCGTTTTTCGGCTTAACCGTCGACAAGGGCAGTATCAGCGTTCCTGAAGGAGAAGGGCTGGGAGTGAGTCTGAGGGGGTTCTGATTTTGGAGGCTTTTCATGAGTTCAGCTTTTGCCGCGGCGATGGATAAGATCGTTGCGGACTGCAATGATCGGCTTCTCTGGGTGGGTTTTTCTAAAAATCAGTTGACCAAAGGGGCGGCGCGGGTGTTGGTTCAACAGTGGTCCAACTTCACCCGCCATAGCCGGCAGTGCTGGGCCCACGTGGTCGGCAACTGCCCGCATGTCGAAGTGCGCAAGTTCATCGTCAC
>Ga0137437_1000555_pt1 | contig 11850 bp, 8 predicted proteins | sample EasRivERMGT138_2_FD_102332 | JGI IMG/M metagenome (GOLD analysis project Ga0137437, IMG submission 102332) | Soil microbial communities from meander-bound floodplain in the East River, Colorado, USA - East River MetaG ERMGT138_2 | ecosystem: Environmental > Terrestrial > Soil > Floodplain ...
GCGCGTTGGGGGTCGAGTGGTGCTCGCCTGCCTGCACCGAGAACGAGCCGCTGTCGCGCAGGTCGGTGTAGGCGACGGTGCCGCCGCTCAGCATCGTCGACTTGTCGAAGATGCGGTACTTGGCGCCGCCCGAGCCGCCCGACGAGAAGTCGAACAGGTTGCCGGTCACGTAGTACCCGACGTCGTCGAATCCGAGGCTCGGGTAGTCGATCCAGTAGCTCGAGCTGCCGACCGTCGTGACCGCGTCGGTCTGGTAGGCGTACCACGTCCCGTTGGGGTCGCTGTCGTCCGACACGGCGATGTCGATGAACGCGGTCGACGAGTAGACCTCGGCGCACATGACGACGAAGCGGCCGGCGATGTCGTCGTAGAGGCAGCGCGGGTCGAAGCAGAAGCTGCCGGCGCCGACGCCCTCGAAGAAGCCGGGGCTGCCCGAGCTGTCGAACGGCGCGGCGAACTGCAGCGCGCCGGTCGACTTGTCGAACCACGCGACGGTCGAGTTGACCGTCTCCACGATGTGGTTCGGCCCGACCGCGAGCGTCGGGTCGGGCGGGATCCAGCCGGTGTCGTTGATGCCGCTGAAGCTCGCGTAGCAGCGCGGGCGCGGCGAGAAGCCGCGGTCCTCCGGCTTCTGGCCGGCCGGGATCGGCAGCTTGTGGATCGGCACGATGCGCGGCCGCGGCAGCTCGGGCGCCGCCTCGATCTGCGGATGGTGCGACCAGCTCGACTCGACCACGCACGGCGCGGTGCCCTGCGTCCAGTCGTCGATCACGTAGTCGATCGACGGCGGGCCGGCGTCGCCGCCCGCCTGCGTCTTCGCACCCGGCACCAGCAGTGCCAGCGCCGCCGATACGGCGGCGCACCACTTCGTCGCCGCCGACGCAGCGACGCCGAACCTCGTCCAAGAGGTGACCTTGGCCATGACGACACGACCTCCAGAGCTCGAACCGTTCCCGGGCCCTTCCCCAGGCCCTTAACGACGACGGCCCCGGGTCTTAGCCTCGTTCGCCTCCGTGACAAGCCGGGATTGAAGGCCGGGAGCGAGGGAAGAATGAGCACGTCGTCTTTCGCGGCCTCTTCGTGGTGCCTCGCCGCCGGGATGTTCCTCGCCGTCTCCGACGCCCAGGAACCCGGTCCCCCCGGGCCCGCCGGCGCGCCCGCGCCCGACCATGCGGTCGCCCGCGTGAACGGTCAGGAGCTTCCCTTCCAGCAATTCGAGGAGTGGCTCGTCCACGCGCACGGCTGGCGCCACTTGGACGACTTCGTCGACCTCGCGCTGCTGCGGCAGGAGGCGACCCGGCTCCAGATCGCGCTCCCGACCGCGGCCGACCTCGACCTGGAGTTCGAACGCGACTGGAAGGTGCGCGTCGAGATGCGCGGCGACGAGGCGGCGCTGCTCGCCGAGCTCGCGCGCGCCGGCATCGACAAAGTCTCCCAGCGCGACCGCCAGCTCGGCACCATCGAGCAGGACTTCCTCGGCCGGCGCATCCTCGCGCTGCGCGACCCCGACGAGGCGACGTTGAAGGAGCTCTTCGCGAAGGAGTTCGGCAAGGAGGCCGTCCGCAACCACGTGCGCGTCGCCTTCTTCGACCGCCTGAAGGGGATGAAGGGCACGGCGAGCAAGGAGGCGGCGAAGGGGCTCGCCGACACGGCCCGGCAGCGCGCGCAGGCGTTCCACGACGCCGTGAAGGCCGACCGCACCCGCTTCGCCACGCTCGTCGCCGAGAGCGACCGGCTCCTGGTCGACCGCTTCGACGCGATGCCGTTCGACCCGCGCAAGGAGGGCGGAGAGATCGCGCGCCTCCACGCCGACTGGTTCGGCGGCGCGCTCGAGAAGCCGCTGCAGGAGGCAAAGGCGGGCGACCTGCTCGGCCCGATCGAGGCGCCCGCCGGCTGCTTCGTGGTCGAGGTCGTCGCGCACGGCCCCGTCACCTACGCCGACGTCGCGGCGGAGCTGCGGGCGGTCTGGAAGGCGCGCACGCCGTCGGGCGGCGAGCTCTTCTGGCTGAAGGACGAGCTGCACAAGAAGGCGAAGATCGAGAAGCTCGGCCTGAATCCGCCCTCCCACTGACGCGCACCGACGCCGAGGCGCCGAAGGGGAAAAGATCGCCGCGGGGTGGAGCCGAAACCTGGACGGGCTGCGTCGGGTTCGTGCGCGCTTGGCGCGGCCCCGACGCGGACCGCGACACGAGGGCCGTGACGATGATGCTTCCCTCCGCGCTCCCGCCCGGCACGCGCACCTTCTCGCGGCGCGAGCTCCTCTCCCTCCTCGCCAGCGGCGCCGCAGGCGCCGCGCTCGCGCCCTCGCTCGTCTCGCTCCTCGCGCGCGACGCGCTGGCGCAGTCGCAGGGGACGAAGCTCGCCGACAAGCGATTGATCCTCCTCTGGCTCGAGGGCGGGCCGAGCCAGCTCGAGACGTGGGACCCCAAGCCTGGCACGGCGACCGGCGGCCCGACCAAAGGGCTCGCGACCGACGTCCCCGGCTGGCTCCTGAGCGAGAACTTCCCGAGCCTCGCCAAGCGCGCGGGCGACCTCGCCGTCGTGCGCACGATGACCTCGAAGGAGGGCAACCACTCGCGCGCCCGCGCGCTGGTCCACTGCGGCTACACGCCCAACCCGACCGTCGCCTATCCGTCGCTCGGGTCGATCGTCGCGCACGAGCAGGGCGCGCTCGAAGGCGACCTGCCCGCGTTCGTGCAGGTCAACGGCGCGCCGATCTCCGGCGGGTACCTCGGCATCGAGAGCTCGCCGTTCGTCGTGAACGACCCGACCGGCAAGATCGAAAACCTCTCCTACCCGCGCGGCGTGAACGAGAGGCGCCTCGACCAGCGCGAGCAGATCGTCGACGTGCTCGATCGTGAGTTCGCGAAACGCGGCGGGACGCCCGCCGTCGACGCCAACAAGAGCGAGCGCAAGCGCGCGCGCCGGCTCATGGACAGCAAGCTGCTCGCGGCCTTCGACCTCGAGCAGGAGAAGGAGGCGACGCGCAGCGCGTACGGCGCCGGCAAGTTCGGCCAGGGCGTGCTGCTCGCGCGGCGGCTGATCGAGCACGGCGTGACGGCGGTCGAGGTGGTGCTGTCCGGCTGGGACACGCACCAGGACAACTTCAACCGCACGAAGAAGCTCTGCGACGAGCTCGACCCGGCGTTCGCGACGCTGATCGACGACCTGAAGCGGCGCCACCTGCTCGACGACACGCTCGTCGTCTGCATGGGCGAGTTCGGGCGCACGCCCGACATCGCGGGCGGCGACGGCCGCAACCACTGGCCCGGCAACTGGTGCGTGGCGATGGCGGGCGGCGGCGTGAAGGGCGGGACGGCGGTCGGCACCACCGACGAGCTCGGCAAGAAGATCGCCGACCGTCCGGTCGCGGTCGCCGAGCTCTTCGCCACCTTCGCGCGGCTGCTCGAGATCGACGGCGGGAAGGAGTTCCACGCCGGTCTGCGGCCGATCCACCTGGTCGACCCGGCCGGCAAGGTCGTCCCGGAGCTCCTCCCGTGAGCCCCTCATTAATGGTGGGGATGGCGGGGCTCCCCGGGAGGGTGGCGGGCGTCCTCTGGGCGGCGGTTGCAGCACTCCCGGCGCAGACGGCGCCGCCGGCCCCGCCCGCCGCTGCCCCGCCCGCGACCGCGGCTCCGCAGGAGACAGCTCCACCGGCTCCGCCCGACCTCTCCCCCGCCGAGCAGACACGCCTCGCGCGCAAGATCGACGCGGCGCTCGAGCAGGCGTGGAAGGACGCGGGATTGAAGCCGGCCGCGCCGTGCGACGACGCGACGTTCCTGCGGCGCCTCTCGCTCGACGTGCGCGGCGTGATCCCGGCGCGTGAGGAGGTCGCCGAGTTCCTCGCGTCGCACGCCGCCGACAAGCGCGAGAAGAAGACCGACGAGGTCCTCGACGATCCGGCGTTCGCGCGCGAGCTCTCCTACCTCTGGTCGCGCGCGCTGCTCACCTCCGCCGCGAACGGCGGCGAGGCGCGCGAGCTGCGGCCCTACCTGCACGGCCGCTTCGCCGAGCACGCGCCGTTCGCCGACGTCGTGCGCTCGCTCGTCGGCGCGGAGGGTCGCCGCAAGGAGGACCCCGAGGCGAGCTTCGTCCTCGCCTACGGCGGCCAGCCCGAGGCGCTCGCCGGCATCACCGCGCGCGCGCTGCTCGGCGTGCAGATCCAGTGCGCGCAGTGCCACGACCACCCCTACGACACGTGGAAGCAGACCGACTTCCAGGGATTCCAGGGCTTCTTCGCCAACGTCGGCAAGGCGGCGGCGATGGACACGATGGTCGACCCGCGCCGCGAGCGGGCCGCCGCGCTGCTGCTGCTGCAGCAGGGGTTGAAGGCGACCGAGGAGAAGGAGGCGGGCGGGACCTCGGACGGCGGGGACGGCGACGGCGGCAAGACCGACAAGCCGCGGAAGCGCCCGCGGCGGCGCGGCCGCCTGAGCGGCGACCTCGCGAAGGTCGACGACCCCTTCACGCTCGAGACGAGCGACCCCGAGCTCTACCAGCGCTGCGTCTCCGGCATGCCGGCCAAGTCGAAGGAGAAGTTCGACGCGCTCGTGAAGCGGCACAGGAACGGCGCCGGCCCGCGCTTCCTCGACGGCAAGCCCTACAAGGAGACGCCCGAGCTCCCGCGCCGCGCCGCGCTCGCCGCCTGGATCGTCGATCCGGAGAACCCGTGGTTCGCGCGCGCGACCGTGAACCGGATCTGGGGCCATTTGTTCGGCCACGGCCTGATCGATCCCGTGGACGACCTGACCGGCAGCAACGACGTCGTCGCCGCAGGACTCCTGCACGAGCTCGGCGAGGCGTTCGAGGCGCATGCGACCGACCTGCGCTTCCTGGTCGGCGCGCTGGTGCGGACGCGCGCGTTCGCGCTCGCCAACGCCGCGACCGCCGACGCCGACGCGCGCGCGAAGCTGGAGCGCAACTTCGCGGCGCACCCGATGCGGCCGCTCGAGGCCGAGCAGATGCTCCACTCGCTCGAGCGCGCGACCGGCCGCGGCGACCGCGCCGACGACGCCGCCTCGCCCGAACGCGAGCGGGCGCGCGACAAGCAGCTCGCGAAGTTCCGCTACTACTTCGACGACGACGAGGGCGGCGCCGCCGACTCCTTCGAGGGCAGCCTCCCCGAGGCGCTCTTCATGATGAACGGTGATCGCACCAACGCGCTCCAGCTCGAGATCAAGGACGTCCTCGCCGAGATCAAGGACAAGGACGAGCGCATCCGCGCCCTCTTCCTCGCCACCCTCTCCCGCGAGCCGACCGAGGCCGAGCGCGGCCGCCTCGCCCCGCTCGTGAGCCACGGCGCAGCGAGGGACGGCTTCGGCGACCTCTTGTGGGCGCTGCTCAACTCGGCAGAGTTCAAGCTCGAGCGTTGATCCGCGCAACGAGAGGAAGAGGGGGACCCGACATGCTGAGGTCGGAAGGAACGTTCACGCGTCGGGACGTCTTGAAGGCCGGCGGCGCCGCCGCGGTCGCGACGCTGCTCCCGACGGGTCTCGGATTCGCCGCGGGACCGCGCCGCGCTCGCCGCCGCTACGCGATCGTCGGCACCGGCGGCCGCGGCAGCAGCATGTGGGGCGCGAGCGTGCTCGCGAACCACGGCGACGCGGTCGAACTGGTCGGCCTGTGCGACGTGAATCGCAAGCGGGCCGAGCTCGTGCACCGGCGGCTCGGCGCGAGCTGTCCCGTCTTCACCGACTTCGACCGCATGTGCGACGAGACGAAACCCGAGCTGCTCACCGTCACGACGGTCGACGCCACGCACTCGGACTACATCGTGCGCGGACTCGGCCGCGGCCTCGACGTCATCACCGAGAAGCCGATGGTGACCGACGAGGCGCAGTGCCGCGCCGTGCTCGAGGCCGAGAAGAAGAGCGGCCGCAAGCTGACGGTCGCCTTCAACTACCGCTTCGCCCCCAAGCACGTGACGATCAAGGAGACGCTGATGTCGGGGGCGATCGGCGAAGTGAAGTCGGTCGACTTCGCCTGGTACCTCGACGTCCACCACGGCGCCGACTACTTCCGCCGCTGGCACCGGCTGCGCAAGAACAGCGGCTCGCTGCTCGTGCACAAGGCGTCGCACCACTTCGACCTGGTGAACTGGTGGCTCGACTCCGGGCCGGCCGACGTCGTCGCGTTCGGCAGCCTGCGCCACTACGGGAAGAACGGCACGTTCCGCCACACGAACTGCCGCGGCTGCCCGCACCAGGCGAAGTGCCCGTACTTCTGGGACATGACGAAGGACCGCGGGAGCATGGAGCTCTACGCCGATTGCGAGTCGGAGGACGGCTACCTGCGCGACGGCTGCGTCTTCCGCGAGGACGTCGACATCTTCGACACGATGAACCTCGCGGTCCGTTACGCGAACGGCGTCCAGATGAGCTACTCGCTCAACGCCTGCATGCCGTTCGAGGGCTACCGCATCGCGTTCAACGGGACGCTCGGCCGGCTCGAGGTGCGCGACCACGAGCGGCAGCCCTGGAAGCCCGACGCCGAGACGGAGATCTTCCTCACGCGCAACTTCGGCGCACGCGAGGCCGTCAAGGTCGGCCCTGCGGTCGGCGGCCACGGCGGCGGCGACGACGTGCTGCGCGCGCTGGTCTTCGCGCCGACACCGGTGCCCGACCACCTGCGCCTGCCCGATTCACGCGCCGGCGCGCGCTCCTGTCTCACGGGCATCGCAGCGCGCAAGAGCATCGACGAGGGGCGGGTCGTCCGGATCGAGGAGCTGGTGGCGGGCCTGTGAGGACCGGCTTCGGGCGCCCCTGAACTCGGCGGAGTTCAAGCTCGAGGGGTCGGGCTCCGGGCGGCGCCGAGCAGGCTCTTGGTGAGCTCGCCGCCGTCGACGAGCAGCTCCTTCAGCGCGGCGTTCATGTGGGCGTCGGTGACCACCGGGTTCGGCCCCGCGTCGGCGGCGTGGAGCGCCGCCTTGCGCAGCAGCTCGCGCAGGAACGCGGCGCTCACGCCGGCCGTCCGCTCGACGAAGCTCTCGCGCTCGGCGAGCTGCAGCACGAGGCCGCGCGCGTAGCGGTCGATCAGGCGGCGCCGGCAGGTCGCGTCGGGGAGCGGCACTTCGATCGCCTGGTCGATGCGACCCGGGCGCGCCGCGAGCGCCGGCTCGAGCAGGTCGGGGCGATTCGTCGTCAGCACGAAGAGGACGTCGGCGTCCTCGGCGAGCCCGTCCATCTGGTTCAGCAGCTCGAAGAGGAGCGACGTGCGACCCGCGTCGGAGTGCGTCCTCTCCTCGGCGACGAGGTCGACGTCCTCGATCACGACGGTCGACGGCGCGAGCAGGCGCGCGAGGCGGCACGACGGCTCGATCGTCGAGTGGCCGCGTCCGGTGAGGACGACGACGGTACGGTCGGGCATCCGCCCCGCGAGGTACATCGCCGTGAGCGTTTTCCCGGTCCCGGGCGGCCCGTGCAGCAGGATGCCGCGCTTGAGGTGCCGGCCCATGGCGCGCATCCGATCGCGCAGCTCGCCGAAGCGGACGGTGTGGAGCTCGATCGCGTCGAGCAGCCCGTCCGGCAGGACGATCTCGTCGCGTTGCACGGAGGCGAAGCGGTGGAATTGGAGCTCGGGCGTGCCGTCGCACCCGAGCGCGAGCGAGATGGCGCGACCGCGGTAGACGTTGCGCTCCCGCATCGCGATCCGCAGCTCGGCGAGCAGGCGCTCCGCCGCGGAGCGGTCGGACGCCATCACCTCGACCTGCAGCATGTCGCGGAAGCCGCGGTCGGTGCCGTGGACGAGGACGACGACGCGCTCGTCCCGGCGCCGGACGAGGAAGAGGCCGCTCTTCACGCACGCGAGGACGCGCCCCTCGTCGAGCGGGACGTTCACGTACCGGACCGGCCCGATCGACGGCTCGGGGCCGTGGCGGGCGCCCGCGCCGGACGAGAGCAGCGCCGCGAGCGAGAGGCCGTGGTCGCCGTAGGGCGTCGAGACGCCGAACGAATCGCTCTCCGTGCCCGGCGCCGCGAGCAGCGCCTCGAGCGCGAGATGGAGGTTCGGGCGCTCGTGCGGCGCGAACGTCTCGGCGACGACCGGCAGCCGGTCGGGCTCGGCGCCGACGTGCAGGCGGATCCGCTTGCGGATCTCGGCCTCGCGCTCCGGCGCCTGCGCGACCACCTGATCGAGGAAGCTCTTGAACGACGCGCCGAACTCCTGCGGATCGAGATCGGGACCGGCCATCGCCGCCTCTCCACGCGACCACGGCCGCCGGACCGGAACGCCCGTCCGTTGGATCGCCGTCGATCGGCCCGACCATTCAAGGGCGCGCCGATCGCCCGTCAACCGGGCTCGCGACGAACGACGCGGCCGGCAGCGTTTCCGCCGCCGGCCGCGTCCCATTTCCCGAGCGCATCCGCCAGGAAGCGCAGCCGATTCCTATCGAGTGGCGACCACGATGTTGCGGGCGAGCGTCGCGGCCATGGCGTCGAGACGCGTCCGGAGCGCGGCCTTCGCGTCACTGCCGGTCGCGGGGTTGCCGGGCATCGGGCTGCCGGCGGCCGACCGCACGCGGACCGAGGCGCCGGAGCGCACGAGGTAGTTCGCGTCGCCCGCGGCGGCCGCGATCTGGCGGCGCAGCGAGTCGAGCGCGCCGGCGTCGAGCTTGTCGCTCGCGAGCGGCGTCGGGGAGCCCGAGCCGTCGACGAGCCGGATCGTGCCGTCGGCGTGGATCAGGAGTCTGCGCACCGGGACCGCCGGCGCGAACACCTGGTGGTCGTAGATGATCGGGTGCCACGTGCTCGTCACGCCGCCCGCCGCACCGCCGCCGCCGCGAGCGGACCCTGCGACCTGCGCATGCGCCGTACCGCCGAGGATCGCGACCGCGAGCAGACCGCTGATGCATCCGAACGCGAGCTTCATCGTCTTCATGGCTTCGCTCCTTGTCGGGGTTCCTGCCGGAGTCCACACTCCGGCGATCGACCGGACAGCAGAGGGGAACGGGGCCCGACGACGAACCGAACAGGGATTTCGCGAAGCTCGGCGCGGAGCGTCACTCGTCGCGCAGGCCCGGGAGCGCCTTGGCGACGTCGACCAGCGCGCGCTTGATCGCGACGCGGGCGGCGTCGGGCGACGGGAAGCCGCAGTCCTCCGCGATCACGCTCCAGTCGAGGCCGAGCTCGAGCCGCATCGCGAGCCCGTGGCGCGTCTTTTCCGGCAGCTTCTCCAGCGCCGCGTCGACCGCCGCCGCCGCCTCGTGGTCGACCGCCTCGCGAAGCGGCCCGCGCGCCGGAGCGGCCGGTGCGACGTGGGTGGCGGTGTCGAGCGGCGTCTCGTGCGCCGCGTTGCGCCGGCGCGCGACGTCGACGAGGTGGTTGCGCGCGAGCGTGCGCGCGAACCACCAGAACGACCCGATGCCGCGCGCCTCGAAGCGGTCGAGCGCGTTCCAGATCTTGACGCAGACGTCCTGCACGACGTCGTCGACCTCGATCGCGCCCGGCCGCGAACGTGCGCGCACGAACGCCGCGATGCGCGGCCGATAGCGGTTGAAGAGCGCCTCTCCGGCCGCGCGCTCCCCCTTCCGGACCCGCGCGAGCAGGTCGCCGGTCTGCAGCAGGTCGCTCGAGTCTTGCGGCTCCACGGCGGACCTATCGTAGACCGCGACCGTGACTGCCGGCCGGCCGCCGGAGAATGCACGCGACTCGCGACGAGGAGTCATGTAGGTTTTCCGCCCGATGAACGGACTTCTCTCGCTCGCGGCGGCGCTGCTGCTGCCGGGGCCGCGGGGTTCGCCGGTCTCCGACGACGGGGCGCTCGCGGCGGTCAAGGCTCGAGGCGTGTTGCGCTACGGCGGCGACACGGAGGGGGGCGCCCCCTACTGCCTGCAGGATCCGGACGATCCGTCGCACGTGATCGGCTTCGAGGTCGAGATCGCCGACCGGATCGGGCGGGAGCTCGGCGTCCGGGCGGAGTTCGTCCAGTGCTACTGGAAGAACCTCGTGCCGACGCTCGATCGCGGCGAGATCGACCTGGCGTGGAACGGGCTCGAGCTCGACGCCGAGCTCGTGCGCCGCGTCCGGCCGACGCGACCCTACTACGTCTTCGCCGAGACGATCGCGGTGCGCCCCGACGACGCGAAACACGCGACGCTCGCGTCGCTCGACGGCGGCCGGGTCGGGACGCTCGCCAACACGCTCGCCCACAAGGTCCTGCGCGCGCGCCCCGCGATCGACACGATCCTCTACGACGACGACGTCGCCCCCTACGCCGACCTGATGCGCGGGCGCCTCGACGCGGTCGTGCTCGACAACGTCATCGCGAACCGCCACCTCGCGGAGGGGATCCGCATCGCCGACGGCGACCTGCTGCGAGGGACGTACGTCGGCGCGGTCCGCCGGGGCGACGAGAGCCTCGCGGTCGCGATCGACGGCGCGCTCGAGAAGCTGATCGCGTCGGGCGAGCTGCGCGCGATCCTCGCGCGCTGGAAGCTCGACGACGCGCGCCAGGCGCTGCTCGACGCGCCGGAGGATCCGCGCGCGCGGGAACTCCTCGGCGACGGCGGCGGCGGCGTGGTCCCGAAGCTGACCGCGGCCCACGTCCTGCTGTTCCTGCGCGGCGCGGCGCTGACGGTCCTCCTCTCGGTCGCCTCGTTCCTGCTGGCGATGGCGCTCGGCGTGGCGCTCTGCCTCGCGAAGGTCTACGGGCCGGCGCCGCTGCGCTTCGCCGCCTCGTCCTACATCGAGATCTACCGCGGCACGCCGATCCTGCTCCAGCTCTACGTCCTCTACTTCGGGATCGCGCCGATCATCCAGCTGCCGGCGCTGGTCGCGGCGATCGTCGGACTGGCGATGAACTACGCCGCCTACGAGGCGGAGGTCTATCGCGCCGGACTGATCGCGGTGCCGGCCGGCCAGGCGGAGGCGGCGAAGGCCTTGGGATTCACCGCGGCACAGTCCCTCCGCCTCGTCGTCGGTCCGCAGGCATTCCGTGTCGCGCTGCCGCCGATGGCCAACGACTTCATCGCGCTCCTGAAGGACACCTCGATCGTCTCGGTCATCACGGTGGTCGAGCTCACCAAGCAGTACTCGATCACCGCCCACGACCTCGGCTCGTGGCTCGTGCCGGGCGCGCTCTGCGCCGGCCTCTACTTCGCGATGAGCTACCCGCTGACGCGGCTCGCGCGCAACCTCGAGCGGAGGTTCGGGACGGGATGATCCGCACGATCGGACTGGGACTGCTCGGCGAGACGCGCCCGCGCCTCGACGACGTCAACCTGACCGTCGCGCGCGGCGACGTGCTGGCGCTGATCGGGCCGTCGGGCTCGGGCAAGACGACGCTGCTCCGGTGCCTCAACTGCCTGACGCCGTTCACGTCGGGCCGGATCGAGATCGGCGACGTCGCGATCGACGCGACGGCCCGCCTCGACGTCGCGCTGCTGCGCCGCCTGCGCCAGAAGGTCGGCTTCATCTTCCAGGGCTACAACCTCTTCCCCCACCTGACGGCGGCGCAAAACGTCGCCCTCGCGCCGCACCACGTGCTGGGACTCCCGCGCGCGGACGCGGAGGTGCGCGCGAAGACTCTGCTCGACCGGGTCGGCCTCGCCGCCCGCGCCGATGCGCGGCCGGCGCAGCTCTCCGGCGGAGAGCAGCAGCGGGTCGCCATCGCGCGCGCTCTCGCGATGGAGCCCGAGGTCCTCCTCCTCGACGAGCCGACCGCCGCCCTCGACCCCGAGCTGACGCAGGAGGTGCTGGAGACGCTGCGCACGCTCGCCGCCGGCGGCCAGACCATGGTCGTCGTCACCCACGAGATGGGCTTTGCGCGCCACGTCGCCACCCAGGTCGCCGTCTTCGACGCCGGACGGATCGTCGAGACCGGCTGCCCGGACGACGTCTTCACGCGGCCGCGCGA
>Ga0137437_1000556_pt1 | contig 11847 bp, 7 predicted proteins | sample EasRivERMGT138_2_FD_102332 | JGI IMG/M metagenome (GOLD analysis project Ga0137437, IMG submission 102332) | Soil microbial communities from meander-bound floodplain in the East River, Colorado, USA - East River MetaG ERMGT138_2 | ecosystem: Environmental > Terrestrial > Soil > Floodplain ...
CGACGGGGACGTCGAGGGGATCGTCGCGTCCAAGCCCACGCCGGATGCTCCGGCGCAGGTCGTCGCGGTGCCGCCCGAGCCGCGCACTCGCCAGCCGTCGCCGCCGCCGCCGAACCTGGCGCATCCGCCCGCAAGCTCGCCGCCGGCCATGCCACCCCGCGAGTCGCAGCCGACGACGATCGTGCGCGACCCGCACGCGCCGCCGCCACCGCCGGTCGCGCACAAGGCCCCACCGTCGCCGCCGCCTGCAAAGAAGGACAGGGTGGACAAGGCGGCTCCTGCGGCGGTCGCCGCTCCGGCCGGCAAGCCAGACGGCAAGGCCGGGCGCAGCAAGCCATGGTTCGTCGACCTGTTCGACGAGGACTACCTGCGGACGCTGCCGTTCCTGACGCCGCAGGCGACGCAAGCCGAGGCCGAGTTCGTGATCGACGCGATGGGCCTCTCGCCGGGCGCGCAAGTCCTCGACGTCGGCTGCGGCTACGGCCGCCATGCGATGGAGCTCGCCGCGCGCGGCTTCCACGTCGTCGGCCTCGACATGTCGACCCCGCTGCTGGTGCGCGGCGGCGAGGAAGCCCACCGCCGCGGCCTCACGATCAACTTCGTGCGCGGCGACATGCGCGAGCTCGACTTCGAGGGCCAGTTCGACGGCGCCTACTGCCTGTTCTCGACGTTCGGCTACTTCGATGACGAGACCAACAAGAAGACGGTCGGCAACATCGCGCGCGCGCTCAAGCCCGGTGGCCGCGTCCTGATCGAGATCTTGAACCGCGACTACGTGATCGCGGACCTGCCGACCCGCGTGTGGTGGGAGGGCGACGGGTGCGTGGTGCTCGAGGAGGTCGATCTGAACTACTTCTCGTCTCGCATCCAGGTGAACCGCTCGGTGGTGTTCGACGACGGCCGCCAGCTCGAGCAAGAGATCTCGGTGAGGGCGTACTCGCTACACGAAGTGGGCAAGCTCCTGCACGCCGCCGGATTCCGTGTGCTCGAGGTCTCGGGCGCCTACCACACGCGCGGTCGATTTTTTGGCAACCAATCGCGCCACATCATTGTCTTAGCGGAACGCAAGGATCCGAGCGCGACGTAACGCCTGGGTTTGCCAGCTCACACCAGGTGGCGAGACAGATGGGCCAAGGCCCCGTCGTTACGCGTGTAACGGATGTGTCACGAGCCCCAGGGCGCTGGAATAACACCGCCGGCTCGGGGGTAGTCCCACATGCCGCCGGTACACGAAAAACCCAAAACATTTGGGCGGCTCACGCGTCTGTATGAGTACGCGCGGTGGAGCGCAGAAGGGCAGTCTATGTCAGCCATCGTCACGAGGGTCGGACAGCAGGGTCTGGGTCGTCCGAGCACGCGCAAGAATCGAGTTGCACGGGTCTCGGCGAAGGCCGCGCAGCGTTCATCGCCCAAGCGCGGCGACGATGAGCCCGAGGTCGACGTCGACGCGGTCGCCGGTGACGCGGACGGCGATGGCGACGGCGAGGTCGTCGTCGAGAGCAAGCGGCCCGATAACGCGACCTACCTGTCGATGTACTTCCGCGACATGGCCGCGCTCGACGTGCTGCGCCCCGAAGAGGAGTTCACCTCGGCGCGCGAGATCGAGACGCTCGAGATCATGCTGTGGGAGGCCGTGCTCGCGCACGCGCCTGCCGTCGAGCACGTGCTCGCGGCGATCGAGCCGATCGCACCGCTGCCCGGTGAGGTCAAGCCGCTGCGTGCCGGTATGGCGAAGCGCACCGGGCCCGACCCCAAGGGCTGGGGCAAGCTCGCGGCGCGCGCCGCGCGCAAGCTGCGCTCGGAGGACGTCGATCACCTGTTCATCGACGCCGCGCTCGGCGCGATCGATCGCATCACGCTCGGCATCGGCACGCGCGGCAACACCGTGGGCTCGCTGGGCCGCGAGCGCGCGCGCAAGGACTGGCTGCGCCGCGTGCACGCCGCGAATCGCGCCGCCGCCGACGCGCGCAACGAGTTCGTCAAGGCCAACCTCCGGCTCGTGGTGTCGATCGCGCGCCGGTTCAACCACGGGCGGATGGCGCTCGCCGATCTGATCCAGGAGGGCAACATCGGCCTCATGAAGGCCGTCGAGCGTTACGACTATCGCCGCGGCTTCCGGTTCTCGACCTACGCGAGCTGGTGGATCCGCCACGCGATCAGCCGCGCCCTGGCCGACAAGGGCCGCGAGGTCCGCTTGCCGGTCCACATGATCGACGCGCAACATCGCCTGACCAAGGCGCGCCGCCAGCTCACCGGTCAGCTCGGGCGCCAGCCGACCAGTGAAGAGCTCGCGACCGCCACCCAGATGCCGATCGACAAGATCGAGAAGATGCGGAGCTGGCTGCTCGAGCAGTCGATCTCGATCGACAAGCCGGTCGGGGACGATGAAGGCCGCGTGCTCGGCGAAGTCCTCGAGGATCCAGATCGCGAGGAGGTCTCACCGACCGGTGATCTCGAGTGGGAGGCGCTCACCGCCGAGGTGCGCGACTTGCTCCGGGAGCTGCGGCCGATCGAGGCCGACATCCTGCGCCAGCGCTTCGGCCTGGGCACCGAGCAGGAGCTGACGCTCAAGGAGATCGGCGACAAGTACAACCTGTCACGCGAGCGTATCCGGCAGCTCCAGGAGCAGGCGCTCGCCAAGATGCGGCGGGCGCTCGCGCGCCGCGACTTGATGTAACCTGGGCGCGCTGAATGCCCCTGGGGGCTTCCTCGCGCGACGCGACGCGCTGGGGGGAATGGACCGGCTCTGCCGGTCAAGAAGGGGCGGGCGCTGGGCTTGATCCCGCGCGACGCGACGCGCGGGGGGGGGGTGAATGGACCGGCTCTGCCGGTCCATTCCCCAGAGGGGGGTTATGGGAAGGCCCCCCTCTCGATCGACGGGGAGTTGCCCAAGGTACACGTGTTGGGTACGTTTCCTCCCATGTCCAGGCGCTTGCCGCTCTTCTGCCATCCAGCCGCGTTGCTGTTGCTCTTCGGCCTCGTGGCCTCGGCTTGCGGGAGCGAGAACCCCAAGCTGATGGTGACCGGCATCGATCCGGACCGGGGGGACGCGGAAGGCGGCTCCTACGTCCGGATCCGGGGCAATCGCTTCACCGCCGACGGCCCGCGTAGCGTGAAGGTCTACTTCGGTGGACGCCAAGGCATGGTGTCTCGGTTCGAGAGCGACAGCGTGCTCGTCGTCGAGGCGCCGGGCGGCAAGCCCAACGAGGTCGTCGACGTGCTGATCATCTTCGATCCGGGTGGCCAGCTGAAGATTCCCGCTGGCTTCCGGTACTTCGAGCGCACCCACCAGACACCGTCGGTCGACGATCTCAACACCAACAAGGACGGCAAGGACAAGCCGAAATAGCGGCTGGGGCGGAGCTGCCGTCGGCGGCTCAGGCCAGGTTCAAGCGGAACAGCTGCTGGCCGAGCAGTACGAACGACTCGTGGCCGACGGCGCGCTCGCCGTTGACCTTGATGAAGGTGCCGTTCGAGCTTCCGAGGTCGGCGAGGAACACGCGGCCGTCGCGCAGCGTGACCCGTGCGTGCAGGCCGGAGACGTAGCCGTCGTCGGGGAAGTTGATGTCGCCGCGCTCGCGGCCGAGCGTGCTGCTCTCGCCGAGCAGCGGGAACGCCGCGCCGGTGATGTCGCGGCCGATGATCACCGTGAGCTTGCCCCAGTAGCCCGGGTTCGGGCTGCCCATCAGCTCGGTGCCGTCGGGGGGTGGCTCGGGCGCCGAGATCAGCTCGAAGCGTAGCAGCTCCTGGCCGATCCGGATGATCTGGCCGTTGGTCAGCTCCTCTTCCTGCGTCATCTTGACGAACACGCCGTTGAGGCTGTCGAGGTCGCGGACCATCGCGTTCGCGCCGCGGATGTCGAGCTGCGCGTGGATCGGCGACAGGTAGCCGTCGTTCTCGAACACCGGCCCGAAGCTGCGTCCGAGCTTGTTCTCGCCGGGGCGCAGATCATGGGTGCCGCCCTCGGTACCGTCGGGGCGGATCAGCGTCATCGATAGCCGCGCGCGTGACAGCGGCTGGCCGGGCCCCGGGCCGGGGGGCGGCATCGGCATCTGCATCGGGGCGGACGCCTCGTCCATGCGGAACCCGCAGGTGCCGCAGAACCGGAACGACGGGGGCACGTCGCTACCGCACGACGGACAGCGGCGCATCCCGGTCGCGGCGGCGGGCGCAGCAAAGCCGGGGGAGAACCCGGGCACGCCGGGGGGCGGGCCCATCGGCGGTTGCATCGTCGGTGGCATCGCCGGGCCGCCCAGGGGTCCCGACGGGGGCATCCCGGGCATCCCCCCGGAGCTCCCGCGTGGCATCGGCGGCGCGACGCCGCCGGCGGGCCCTCGCAGCGGGCCCGGGCTGCCCATGCCACCGAGCGGCGCACCCGCCACCGGTGAGGCCCCGGGGTCCGCCATCATCGTCTTCATCATGCCCATGTCGCCACCCGGCTTTGGTGCTGCCGTCAGCTCTGCCCCACATCCGAGGCAGAACTTGTAGTGGTCCTGGTTTTCTTTGCCGCAACGATTGCAGACGGTCATGGTGGCTCCCGCTCAGAGACTCAGACGATTTCGACGCGAAGTAGCTGTTGGCCCAAGAAGACGTAGTCGCCGTGCTTGAGCACACGCTCGTCGTGCACGCGCACGAACGTCCCATTGCGTGATCCAAGATCGGTTACCGATAGCACGCCGCCCGCGATCCGCAGCTCTGCGTGTCGACCAGAGATAAAGGGGTCGTCGGGAAAATTGATGTCGTTGTTCTCACGGCCGATCGTGACGAGGTCGCCCTCGACGCGGTGGACCCAGCCGATCTGGCCGCCGCGCAGGTTCTGGCGAATCTCGAGTGACGCCGGCCGGATCATGCTCGCCGAGTAGTACGTCCCCTCGGTATCAGGAAGATCCGCAGGCTGCGCGGCCGGATCGACGGAGAGTACCTGCTCGCCGACGAGCACCATCGAGCCGTTCTCCACCTCGGTCGTACCGGAGATTCGCACGTAGACGCCATTGAGCGAGCGCTGATCGCGCACGACGAGGTGATTGTTGGCGTACACGAAGTTGGCGTGGATGGGCGACAAGAACGGATCATCGGGAAACGAGATCGGGCAATCGCCGCGGCCGGCGAGGTGGTCCTGGCCGGCGAGCGTGAACGACACACCATCATCGCCGTCGCCGCGGATCAGCGTGAGCTTGGCGCGTGCGGACTGCACCGCCCCGCCGAAGAACAGCGTGCTGCGGCCGGGCTTGGATTCCTTGCGGTCCTTGCGATCCCGGGAGTCTTGCGTGTCCCGGAAATTGACCTTGGGGATCGCGGCGGCCTGCACGGCCGACGGGCGAGGCCCGACGCGGGTCTCGACGTCGAAGCTCAGCGGGATCACGATGCGGTTCCCGCAGTTGGGGCAGAACCGCTGTCCCGGCATCACCCTCGTGCCGCACTTGACGCATGGGTTGGGCGCCGCCTCGTCGAGCGGGACGGGGCTACTATGCGTCTTCGGGCGCGGATCGAGTGCGACCGCGGCCCCGCAGCGCGTACATTGCGGCACCCCGATCGGGGTCAGCGCGCTGCACGCGTCGCAGACGAGACCGACATCCATCAGGTAGGAATTCTACCCCCTTGGCAAGAAGCCCGTCAAAGAACGCGACCCCAGCAGATCGAGGAGGGGCACGATAATCGTGGGTCAGTTGCCGCCCGCGGCGGCGCGGACGCCTGGGTCGGGGTCGGAAACGAGCTCGCCACGCCGCTTGTGGGCGCGGTCGTCCTTGAGCGTCCCCAGCGAAGTCGCGGCGGCGGCGCGCACCTGTGGGACGTCATCGCGGGACAGCGCGAGCAGCGCGTCGAGCCCCGGGGGGCTGTGGGCGAGCGCGTGGGCCACCGCCTCGCGCACGAAGCTCGAGGCATCCCCCACCGCCTTGGCGAGCGCGCCGAGATCGCCGTTCTCGCCGAGCCGGCCGAGCGCCAGCGCCGCGATCCGGCGATCCCCCCAGCTCGGGCTGGCGAGCGCCCTGACGAGCGCGGCCACCAGCACCGGTGGGGCAGCCCCGTGCCGCGCGGCGAGCACCGCAACCGCGTTCATGGCGGCGCCGCGGACCTGGTCCGCCGGATCGCTGAGCGCCCTGGCCACCGCCGCCTCGGCGCCGTGGACCCTGCCGCCGTCGATCTTTGCCAGCACCGACACGGTGAGCGCGCGGACCTTCGGATCGTCGCCGGTGAGCTGCGCGGTCAGCTTCGGCTCGATCGCCGAGGCGATCGTCGCCAGCGCGGCCTCGACCTTGGCGTCGCCGGGGCTGGCCTGCACCAGCGCCCCGAGCGAGAGCTGGGACGGCGCCTCGTCGAGATCCCCCAGCACGGCGACGATCACGTCGCGGTGCTCGGCGAGCGCGTCCGCCAGCCCCTTCGCGATGTCGTCGGCGTGATCGACGACGAGCTTGCTGCTGCCGACCGGCTTGGGGAGCGCGCCGGGGACCAGCGCGATCGCCTCGTCGAGGTTGTACTTGCCGCCGCGCAGCGGAAACTCGCCCAGTCCGGCGAGCGCCGCGGAGGGGAGGCCGGCGCCGCTGGTGCGGCCGATCGCCCAGACCAGCTCGTCATCGGACCGGCCGGCGCGCGCGAAGTAGGCGCGGATCAGGGGCCCGAGCGTCCTGGGATCGCCGATCTGGCCGAGCGCCCAGGCGGCGAGCCGCTGGGTCTCGCCGCGGTTGTCCGCGATCGCGCCGAGCAGGGCAGGGACGCCGGCGGTGATCCGCCGCGCCCCGATGGCGTAGGCGCACGCCGCGCGCACCCCGTCGTGCCTGCGCGCATCCACCAGCAGCTTGATCAGCGCCGCGCCGATCCGCGCATCGTCGACCTGGGCCAGCCCGAGGCACGCGAGGACCTGCACCGACGGCCCGCGATCGTCGAGCGCCTTGAGCAGCGGCGCGACCGCGCGCTTGTCGCCCGACCGGCCGAGCGTGAAGGTCGCCGCCTCGCGCATCGCGATCTCCTGGTGGTCCATCAGCGGCAGCACGTCGCCGAGCACCGCGGGATCGCCGAGCCGGCCCGCCGCGACCAGCGCGTCGACCCGGACCTCGCGATCGAGGCTCTCCTGGAGCGTGCCGAGCTTGCGCGCGTCTTTCGGCGGCTCGAGGCGCGCCATGTGGACCAGCGGCCCGGCGGCGCCCCGGTTGCCGAGGTGGCCGAGCACCGCCACCGCGACGCGCTGCTGGCTCTGTTCCTTCTCGTCGCGCAGGGCCTCGAGCAGCGGCTGGAGGCCGTGGCCGCCGATCCGGGTCAGCTCGGCGTGCGCCGCCTTGCGGACGTCGTCGGTGCCGTGGTTCTCGCGCTCGACCAGCCGCGGCACGTAGCGCAGGTAGAGCTCGACCAGGACGCGGCGATAGATCGGCTTGTGCGCCATCATGAACGACAGCGGCGACAGCACCTTCTCGAGCTCGCCGAGCGTGTCGAGCATCTCCTCGAGATCGATCGCCTGGCGCCCGGCGCGGCCGACCGCCTCCTCCTCGTTCGACGTGCGCAGCACCTTGCGCAGGAGCTCGGCTGCCTTCATCGGCTCGCCGCCCTGGACGTAGAGCTGGGCGAGCGCGAACTGCGCCTTGCTGTTGTGGGCGTCGAGCTGGACCGTCTTCTCGTAGGCCGTGATCGCGTCGGCGAACCGCTGCATCGCGACGTAGTTCTCGGCGAGGTGCTCGTAGGCCGCCGGATCGTTGGGGCTCTTGGCGAGCGCCTTCTTCATCCACTCCTCGGCCTCGCCGTCCTTGCGCTCCTCGGTCTTGATCGCCGAGATCATCGAGTAGATCTCGCGCTCGCGCGACGGTGCGATCTTGAGCAGCTCCTGCAGGGTATCGACCGCGAGCTGGAACTTGCGCTGATCCTTGTACGCCTTCACGAGATCGAGCACGAGGTCCTGGTCGTCGGGCACCCGCTTGTGGAGATCCTCGAGCGCCTTCTGCGGCTGGTCCTTCTGCGGCCGCCTCGCGTAATAGTCGACCAGCAGGTACCCGGCCTCGACGTCCCCGCTCCTGGTCTTGGCCTCCCACTCGGTCCGCTTGGCGTTCTCCCTCGCGCCGCCGACCTTGGTCAGCACCGTCACGTAGTGGCGGCGCACCTCGCGCCGGGTGAGCCGATCGGTCGGCTTGGTGCCGACGAGCTCGAGCACCCGCTCCCAGTCGGTGAGCGCGTCGGCGTACTGCTTCTGGGCCTCGCGGAACGCCGCGCGGGCCTTGTAGAGCTCGGGGTTCTTGGGATCGAGGCTGACCGCCTTGTCGAAGCTCTCGCGCGCCTCGTTGGGCTGGTTGTGCTCCGCCATCACCTCGCCGAGCTTCGCGAACCCGCTCGCCTTGCCGGCGACGACCAGCCGCTTCCAGGTCGTGAGCGCGCGCGCCTTGTCGCCCTTGGTCCAGTACTGCTCGCCGAGCGTCACCAGGTGGCTCGGATCGTCGGGCTCGAGCTTGGCGAGCCGCTCGTACTCGACGATCGCGAGCTCCTCCTTGCCCCACCGCATGTACATGTCGGCGATCGCCGACAGCACGCCGGCGTCCTGCGGGAACCGCGCCTCGAGCCGCACCAGCGCGTCGAGCGCCTTCTTCTCCTGGCCGCGCCGCCAGTAGCGCTCGGCGAGATCGAGCTGGAACCGGGCCTCGCCTGGCGCCGCGCGCACCACCGCCTCGTAGGCAACCAGCGCTTCGTCGTCGCGGCCCGAGTTCTCGAGCAGCTGGATCAGCCGGCGCTGGGTCTCGAGCTCCCAGGGCGCCTTCGCGACGGCTCGCTTGAGCGCGCCGATCGCCTTGTCCTGCGCGCCGGTCTCCTCGTAGAGCCTGCCGAGCGTGTCCCACTCGAAGTGGCCGCGCGCGGCCTCCGGCCACTCCTTCTCGTACTGCGCCAGCAGCGCCGCGAGCGACTGCTTGCGGCGATAGATGTCGATGATCCGGCCGGTGAGCTCGGCCTCGAGGTAGTACCCCTTGGGCGCCAGCTTGATCGCGCGGCGGTACTCGACGACCGCCTCGTCGTCCTTGGCCATGCCCTCGAGCGTCTGGCCGCGGCGCGCGACGACCTCGACGCGCTTCGCCGGATCGGCGCCGAGCAGCTTCTCGGCGGCGGTGTAGCTCTCGAGCGCGAGCTCGCGCTTGCCGGCGGCGAGCATCGCGTCGCCGCGCTCGATCCACAGCTGGGCGTTACCGGGATCGAGCTCGAGGAATTGCTTGAAGTACGCGTTCGCGCCGTCGTTGTCGCCGGTCGCGAGCGCCAGATCGGCGAGCGCGCGCAGCGCCTTCTTCTTCATGTCCTTGGCCCTCGCGTGCGCGAGCGCCTTGTCGTAGGCCGCGCGGGCATCCTTGGCCTTGTTCGCGCCCTTCTGGAGCTCGCCGATCAGGAGCCAGGTCTGCGCGTCGTCGTCCTTGCGGCCGACCGCGCGCTGGAACAGCTCGAGCGCACGCGCGTCGTCGCCGGTGGCGTGCTGCAACCGCCCCATCACCACCAGTGCAGAGGCGTCATCGGCGTCCTTGTCGAGCCGCTTCTGGTAGTCGTCCTTCAGCAGATCGATGGTCCGGTACCGGCGATACATCTCGAGCAGCTTCGCGAGCGCCGAGGCCTCGTGCGGGTTCGCACGCAGGATCGCCTTGTAGCGGGCAATGTCGGCCTGGTTGAACGGGTCACGCTTGACCCCCCAATCGCCGGCGGGTTGCGCGCGGGCGATCGGACCCGCGACAGGCACCGCCCCGAGGGCACATGCCAGGACAAATCGGAGGCGCCACATCCTTGGGTGATCTTAGCCCCTGGGGCCCCGTCGTGCCCGTCGGACGTACGAGTTCAGGCGAGCTCGGGGGAGCTCGGGGGAGCTCGGGGGAGCTCGGGGGAGCTCGGGGGGAGCTCCGGCGAGCTCGCGAGCTTCGGGGGGGCTGGCCGGGGCACGTGAGGCGAGCGCGCGCAGCGATCGGGGAGTTACCGGCGGCTTCGCGCTCGGCTCCGCCCGCGCTGTGCGGTCACGCCCGGCTCCCGGCGAGCAACGAGCCGAGGGTCTTGCGTCGCATCTCGATGCAGAACTCGCGGATCATCCGCGCGTGACTCCGGGCCATCGCGATGAAGCGCACGCCGAGGCCCGACGCCATCCGGTCGTCCTTGCGGTAGCAGACCTGCGCCGACGCCCAGATCGAGTCGTCGAGCCCGGGTACGTCGAGCTCCAGCCCGACGATGAGGCCCGGCGGTGGTGCCAGCATCGAGATCGCCGACAGGCTCATGCCGGTGTCACTCAGGTTCGTCGCCAGGCCACGAACCGGCCGGTCATGGACGTAGGATGTCACCATCGTGTCGAACGGAATCCTGAAACCAAGTCGGCGGTCTTGCACGGGTACCTCACGGTGCGCGGTGGATGTAGGATAAAAGCGTACCAGTGCCAGTGCAGGGGCCCAATTTTTCGCCGTTTCCGTTCGATCGCTTGCCCAGGCTCAGCCGGCGAGATGCCTCGATCGAGTCGACCCTCGCGCGCTGGATTGCGCCGCGCCGGCTGGGCGCCAAGGTCGCCGCGCTCGCCGGAGGCCCGGTTCGTGTGCGGCTCGCCGGCGTGACCTCGAACGTGACGGATCCTCACGCCGCGGTCGCGGAGCTGCGGTACGGCGGCACGTCGATCCGGCTCTCGGCGTCGTCGCGGCCGGTGCGCGCGCTGGCGCAGCGCCTGCTGAGCGGCCCCGCGGAGCTCGACGCTCCCCGGCCGCTGACCGTCGTCGAGCATGCGATCTGGGCGCTCGCCATCGCCGCCGCGCTCGCCGACCTGGGGGTGTCCGCCGAGGTGTGGCCGCTCGCGGGTGCCGGCCGTGCCGCGGATGGCGCCGCTGCTGGCGAGGGCGAGGGCGAGGGCGATGGCGATGGTAATGGATCGATCACCGCCGCCTTCGACCTGGTCCTCCCGGTGGGCCTCGGGTCCCTGCCGATGACGGTCACCGCGAGCTTCGCCCCCGACATCCTGCTCCGCACCCCGCCGCCCGGGCAGCTCCGCGGCTGGGTCGACCTGCCCATCGTCGTCGGCCGTTGCGCGTTGCCGCGGGCCAGCGTCGCCGGGCTGGCCGTGCGCGACGTCATCACGCTCGAGCCGCGGCTCGAGCTGATCGTCGGGGCGGGTGCGATCGGGCTGTTCGCGGCGCCCGGCGCAGTAGAGGCGCGGGTCGCGACCGAGTATGTTCCGCGCGACATGGCGCTACTGGACGTCGCGAGCTTCGAGGTCACCGTGCAGCTCGGCACGACCCGGCTCTCGCTGCGTCAGCTCGGCGAGCTCGCGATCGGACAGATCGTGCCGCTTGGTCGTCCGCTCGCCGGGCCGTACGAGATCCGTGCGGCCGGACGTGTGGTCGGGCAGGGTGAGCTCGTGGATATTGACGGCGAGCTAGGCGTGCGCATCGTGTCGATCGCCGAAAAGCCCGATCAGGAGTGATTTCCGAACATGCCCGTGTACGAATACCACTGCAAAGCTTGCGGCCGCGACTTCGAGTACCAGCAGCGCATGAGCGACGCCGACAAGACGACGTGCGAGGCCTGCGGGGGCGCGCTCGACCGGCTGATCTCGCGAACCGCCTTCGCGCTCAAGGGCGGTGGTTGGTACAAGGACCTCTACGCCTCGCCCAAGCCCGAGGGTGGCGACAAGGCCGACAAGGCCGATGGCAAGGCGGCCGGCGGCGACGGCGACAAGGCCGATGGCAAGGGCGCCGACAAAGCGGCCGCGAAGGCCGACGCCCCGGCGGCGAGCGCCGACAAGACAGCAGCGAAGCCTTCGTCGGACTCCGGCGGCAGCAGCTCGGGCCCGGGCAGCGGCGGCGGCTCGAGCGGCGGCGGCTCGAGCGGCGGCGGCTCGAGCAGCAACGATTCGAGCGGCAGCGGTTCGAG
>Ga0137437_1000558_pt1 | contig 11829 bp, 10 predicted proteins | sample EasRivERMGT138_2_FD_102332 | JGI IMG/M metagenome (GOLD analysis project Ga0137437, IMG submission 102332) | Soil microbial communities from meander-bound floodplain in the East River, Colorado, USA - East River MetaG ERMGT138_2 | ecosystem: Environmental > Terrestrial > Soil > Floodplain ...
GGAGGCGACCCAACCGTGTAGTGGTCCTGGGTCAGCCCGACGGGGTCGTCCGGCAGCGCCGCCGCAGGGTCGGTCACCGTCGACTTGCCCGGCGCGCGAACCATGTCGGCCGGGCTCTTCTCGGACAGCGCTTCAGTCGCCGGCAGGGGCGGGTAGGTGATCTCAGGCATGACCTCCGGCAGCACCGCGCCGTCGAGCAGCTTGGCGACGCCGAAGTCGAGCAGCTTGGGTAGGAGCTCGCCGGCGCGCTCGATCACCATCACGTTCGACGGCTTGAGATCACGGTGCACGATGCCGCGCTCGTGCGCAGTCTGCACGACCTCGGCGATGCGCTCGAAGAACGCCACGAGCTGCCCCAGCGGCATCGGGCCATGCGCGGTCAGCCACTGGGCCAGCGTGACACCCTGCACGCGCTCCATGGCAATCCACAACAGCCGATCGTGCTCGATGCCGAACGCGTAAATGTGGGCGGCGTAGGGGTGGTCGAGCCGCGACGCGAGCCGGGCCTCGCGCAGGAAGCGTTGCACCACGATGACGTCGCGTCGATGCCGCTTGCCGTGCAGGACCTTGACGACCGCTTCTCGTCCAAGCAGGGGCTGCTCGCAGGCATACACGGTTCCGAAACCGCCTTCGCCGATCTGCTCGCGAACGACGAACTCTCCAAGTTTCCGCCCGGAAAGATCGTCTTTGTCTGGCATCCCGCGGGAAACGTAACACCTGCGATCAGAAGATTGCTTGTATGCACGGAGAAAGCATGGCGACGGCGCGTAGCCGAAGCGTCGATACACTCAGGAGCTCAATGCTCGACGAGCCGTGAGGAGCCGCCAGGCAATAGAAAGCTTTGATCTACTTGCGGGCTCGAAGCTCCCATCAGGCAATAGGGAGCTTTGTTCCACTCGCGAGCTCGATGCTTAACTTGCCAGGGCCGCCCCGCACGTAGGCGTCGATCGCGCGCCTGGAGATCACACCGGGGACGCGGAAGTCCTCGGCGGCGGCCTCGGCGATGTCGCGGACCGCGCCGGTGGCCGGATCGGTGGTGCCGAGCTGGGCCACCGCCGCCTCGAGGATCGCCGTGATGTCGGTGTCGGGCTGCGCGCCCATGGGCGCGTGACGCACCCGGAGGAACCGCGCGGCGGGCACGGCTCTCTTTTCCCCATCGGACGTCTTATCCACCGTTTCGTGCAGCGCAGCCGATCACGTCACGCCTGCCACGACCGGCTGACACACGCGGCACAGTCTGGCCTCGTGCCAACGTCTCTTGTGCCACGTGTCGGCCGCGTAGGTGCTCGATGTCGCGACGCAATCGCCGGGCATCCGGGATGCAAACCGATCGCTCAAGGAGACATCTCATGAACGTGTCCGCTCTTCTGACATTCGTGGTGGCGTTGCTAGTTACCCTCGTTGTGCTGCGCCGCCGGCTGCGCAGACAGATCCGCCGCAACGAGCTGTCGATGACGTACATTCCGTGGTAACGACGATGTCGCGGGCGCGACCGCGATTGCGTTCCTCGGGGTCGGCTCGTAATCGCAGTTGGAATGGATGCTTGGCGACCTCCACGTAAAGGAAGCTAGGCTCTACCCGTGCTGCCCACGGTGACGAACGCCAAGGAGCTCGAGGCCGCGGTGGCCGATGGCGCGCTCTGGCGCCGCGCCTTGCGCGCGCTCTCGGAGCGCCATGGGGTGTCGCTCGAGGACCTCATCGAGGCGCGCGCCTCGTTCCCCGTCCTGTGCCAGAAGTCGGTCGTGGCTCATGCGGCGCGGCGGTAGTAGAAGTTGAGCAGCCCGCCGAGCCGTTCGCGGCACTCGACCGGCGCGTTGCTGTGGACCAGTCGCGCCGCGTGTTCGGCCGGCATGAGCAGCCGGTTGAACGATCGAGCGCGCGCTGGTCCGCCTGAAAAAAAACCGCCGCTGAGCGGCGAGGCTGGCGCGGTCGCCGGCGAGCCGCCACGCGCGATGACCTTAAGCTATTGTCATGATGTGAGTTTTCGTGCACGACCGACCGGCGGACCGCGAGCTGCCGTCTGTGAGGTCCGCCTACGCAGACGTGCGCAGGGACCCCGGCCCGGTCGTGCTGGCCCGATGTCCTCGGAGCGTTGCCAGCTGGGGTCGCTAGCGGCAGGCTGAGCGCGTACTTCGAGTGGAGAATCGGGCCGCCGGGAGCGTATCAAGGGACATGGAGCGAGCGCAGGTAAGCCAGGACCACGAGGTCGAGGGCGAGATCGGGCAAGAGGAGCACGTCGTCGCAGGGCTCGAGGAGCACAGCGAGCATCAGGAGGCCGACACCAGCCACGCTGCGGTGCCTGGCGTGGACAGCGCGGCGCTCGGGGCCTCGGCCGAGGTGGGAGCGGCGGATGCCGCGCACGAGGACCAGGACACGCCGGGCAACGCGGTCGTGAACATCAACGAGAAGGTCAGCAAGGCCCGCACCAAGGTCTACGAGAAGCGCGAGCAGAAGCGGCTCGCGGTGCAGAAGGTGCGGATCAAGGGCCGGGCGGGCGGGACGGCGTGGACGGCCGCGGCGCTGGCCGACGTGCTGAAGAAGTCGGGCGCGCAGGGCGTGATGGTCCAGCTCAACGCCCGGCAGCCGGCGGGAGGCGTCAAGGCGCTCAAAGACGCCGGGCAGTGGGATCCGCTGCTCGCGGCGCTGCCGCTCGGCAAGCTGAACGCGGCGTGCAAGCGCGCGATCGGCGCGATGATCGCCGATAACGTGTTCGATATCGCCGACTCGATGAAGCTGTTCGAGATCCGGTTCAACCACAAGGCGCTCGACATCTCGAGCGGCGCGGATGACGCGCGGAACTGGTCGCCCGACATCATGCAGGTGATGTGGCGCCAGCTCGACGTGCTGCCGGCCGCCGATGTCACGCTGAGCACCGCGATCACCACGTTCCGCGCGATCGGGGGCGGCGGTGCGTTCGGGCCGAGCTGGGAGTACCCGGCGCAGGTCAACACGGTCGACATCGGCCAGGATGTGAACGGCGACCACGAGTACCTCGAGGGCACGGTCCGCCATGAGATCGGGCACGGGGTTCACACGCAGATCCCCGACCAGGTCAACCCGTGGCTCAAGAACGACATGCAGTTCTGGTTCGAGGACTTCGACGCCTGGATCCTGGAGCTCGGCGGCTATCCCAAGGACTTCGTGGACGCGAGCGGCACCAAGGTCGCGGTCGACGCCGCCTGGCAGACCTACCTGCGCAACCTGGTCGAGAACTTCACCGGGAACGGCGGCTGGGATCCGGCCAAGGCGACCCCGGATGCGGGCGAGACGGCCGATGGTCAGGCGGCGTGGAACGCGATGCCGGCCGCGGTCAAGAACGCCTGCAAGCAGTCGACGTCGAACTGGTACGAGAACTTCGAGAACTTCCAGGCCAAGGGCAACAAGCGGTACTTCTTGAACCACTACTACCACCGGCCGTTCACGATCGGCGCGACCGCGATGAAGGCGATCACGGCGACCAATGACAAGTACACGGCGATGTCGGAGAAGGAGTTCTTCGCGAACTGCTACTCGGAGTATTTTCGGGATCCGTCCGGGATCTCGAACCACGCCAATTGGGGCGGTAATCTACCGGGGAGCGTGAAGACGTTCTTCCAGGAGGTTGTGGTGGCGCGGCATCCGTATGACAAATTCAAGAAGAAGATGGCGAAGAACAAAGCGAAGCACTGACCGATGACGCTCCTCCGATTCTGCGGCGTCGCGATCATCATCGCGAGCTGCGCCAAGCAAGGCGCGGCCGATCAGGCCAAGCAGGCCGCGCCGGGCAAGCCACCGCCGCAGGCGCCGGCCAAGGCCGAGCCGACCAAACCCGACTCGAAGGACGCGAAAGACGCGAAAGACGCGAAGGACACCCCGATGACCGATCCCAAGGCACCGATCCACAAGGCGCCGCCGACGCCGAACGGCCCACCGCCCGAAGACACCGCGCGCTACGTCGCCTGGATGGACAAGCGCGGTACGCCGATCAAGGACAAGGCGCGCGAGGACACGTACCTGCGGGTCGGTGACTGGGGGTTCTTCGATCACGGCCCGGGCCCGGGCGTGTTCCTCGATCGCGCCGGGCTCGATCGGGCCGGCCACGCGATCGTGCCGGGCGAGACCGGCGACTGGCAGGCGTTCTTCACGTCGCCCGGGGTCGACGCCGCGGGGGCGCTCAAGCGGGTGGCGTGGCTGTTCCGGGCGAGCGGCGTCGAGCCGACGTCGACAACCAAGGTCAACCACAAGGACAAGATCACCGCGCCGGTGTTGAGCGTGGCCAAGGACGGCACGGTCACGTTCACCGGCTGGCTGGTGTATCCCCCGAACATGGGTAACCCGCTGCGCATGACGATCACGGCGGGGGCGGGCGGCACCAAGCTCGTCAAAGAGACCGCGAACAAGCTGTGAGCACGTTCCGGCACTACGAGACCGCGTGCCCGGCGTGCGGCCACGCGCACAAGGTCGAGATCGCGCGCGGGCTGCACATCACGCGGCTGCCCAACATCCGGCGGCACCTGACCGACGGGACGTTCCAGGTCTATCGCTGCCCCGGCTGCGGCGAGGCCGCGGTGTACGAGGCGACGGTGGTCTACACCGACTTCGAGCGCCACGAGTACGTCGCATGCGAGACGGCGCGAAGCACGACGTGGCAGGCGGCGCTGGCGCGGCACCAGACGGTGTTCCGCGACTGCTTCGAGCACGGCCCGCCGATCGCGCAGGAGATGGGCCATCGGTTCAAGCGGCGCCTGGTGTTCGGGTTCCGCGCGCTGCGCGAGAAGCTGGTGCTGTGGGATGCCGGGCTCGATGATCGCATCGTCGAGGCGGTCAAGGGCGACCTGCTCCGCGAGGACGATCAGGCGCCGCGCGACGTCGTGCTGCGGATCTCGCGCGTGCTCGACGGCGGGCACCTGATGTTCGCGGTGTACGAGCCGGTGCGGCCACCCGAGGAGCTCGCGCCGGGCGACCCCTGGGTGGTCACGCTCCCGGCGCCCCACGACTTCATGACCGCGCCGGCTGCCATGTACGTGGCGCGCGCCGCCGAGCCGTCGCGCATCGAGCGCGACTATCCGTGGCTCGCCGACGACTGGTTCATCGATATCCACGACGGGCCGTCGTACCTCTACCGCTGATTCGGCGATGATTCGGCGATGATTCGGGTGATAACCGGGCGATGACCGACGCGATCCAGCACAAGAACCTCGCGGCGGCGGTCGATCCGGCGCAGGTCCGGCCGTTCGAGAGCCCCGAGCAGCACCTGCGCGAGGAGCTGTGGCGGATCTGGCTGCGCGTCGAGCACGAGATCCGGCGGCGCTGGGAGCTGCAGGCGCTGCCGCAGAGCCAGCACGAGGGCAGCCTCGGCAGCTGGCAGCCGCGCGAGCTCGACGGGCTGTTCCGCCAGGCCCGCGGCGAGTACGCGGGGGCGGCGACCGGCGCGGTCGATCATGGCTCGCGCGAGACCCGCGACGCGTACCTCCGGCACGGCGCGCTGCTCGAGCTGCGGATCGAGGCGACGCTGGCGGCCGGTCGCGAGCTGCCGCTGATCGAGCTGGTGCGCACGTTCTCGCTCGACGCGCGCCAGCGCCTGACGCTCACCCTCGCGCTGGCGAGCGAGCTCGACGCCGGCCTCATGGTCGCCCTGCGCTACCTGTCGAACGATCCGACGTCGCGCCACATCGACGGCCGGCTGCTCTCGATCCTGGTCTACGACTCGGTGCGCGCGCGGTCGCGGCTCGCCCGCGATCTGTCGCCGCGTTCGCCGCTGGTGTTTTACCGCCTGCTCGACGTCGAGGAGGCCGGCGGGACCCGCCAGAGCTCGATCCTGCACCGCCGGATCCGGCCGGCGCCGCGGCTCCTGCCGTACCTCGAGGCCGGCGACCGCGAGCTGGACCCCGAGCTCGAGGGCCTCGCGCACATCCTGCGGATCGACCAGCCGGGGCTGTTTCCCGACGAGCTGGTCGACCTGTGCGCGTCCGCGCTGCGCGATCAGCCGGTGCTCCTCGTCGTGCAGGGCCAGCAGGGCATCGGCAAGCGCACGCTGCTCGCGACCGCGGCCGAGCGCTGGGGCTGCCGGATCCTGGCGCTCGACGCCGGCGCGCTGGCCAAGCTGACCCACGCCGGCCCGACGCTGCACGCGATCGTCCGCGAGCTCAAGCTGCTCGACGCGATCCCGGCGATCGTCGACCTCGAGAACGCGACCGCCGGTAGCCCGACGAGCGAGGCGCCCGGGTTCGTCGCGCAGCTGTGCGAGCTGTGGCCGGGCCCGGTGGCGGTGACGCTGGCAGGCGAGCGCTTGCCACCGCTGCGGCTGCGGCCGATCGTCCACGTCCAGGTGCCGACGCCGCACCTCGACACCCGGATCCAGCTGTGGCACCGCGCGCTACCCGGCTTCGCCGACGAAGCCGCCTCCGAGCTCGCCGAGCGGTTCGCCGTCAACGGCGGTATCATCGAGATGGCGGCGCGGGCGGCGCGGGTCACGACCGGCAGCGACCAGCCCGCGCTCGAGGCGATCGATCAGGCGGTGCGCGGTCAGCTCTACGGCCGGCTTTCGCGGCTCGGCAAGCAGCTCGAGACGCCGTACGCGTTCGCCGACATCGTCGCCGATCACGACAGCAAGGCCGCGCTGCAGGAGATCGTGGCGGCGATCCGCGAGCGCCGGCGGGTGCGCGAGGAGTGGGGGTTCCGCGGCGCGGCCGGCATCTCGGTCCTGTTCTCGGGCTCGCCCGGCGTCGGCAAGACGATGAGCGCGACCGCGATCGCGCGCGAGCTGTTGCTGGCGATCTACGAGATCGATCTGTCGCAGGTGATGTCGAAGTGGGTCGGCGAGACCGAGAAGAACCTCGCCGAGATCTTCGATGCGGCCGAGCCGGGCCACATCGTGCTCCTGTTCAACGAGGCCGACGCGCTGTTCGGCAAGCGCACGACCGACGCGAGCTCGGCCAACGACAGGTTCGCCAACCTCGAGGTCAACTACCTGCTCCAGCGGCTCGAGCGGTTCGGCGGGCTGTCGATCCTGACCACGAACCTGACCAAGTCGATCGACGCCGCGTTCCGGCGCCGGTTCGCCTACGACGTCCAGTTCGCGTTCCCGGCGGTCGATCTGCGCGAGGAGCTGTGGAAGCGCGCGTTCCCCAGGAAGGCGAGCACGTTCGAGCTCGACTACAAGGATCTCGCCGAGCGGTTCGAGCTGTCGGGCGGCTACATCAAGGTCGCCGCGGAGCGCGCGGCGTTCATCGCGGCCGGCCGCCAGCAGCCGATCAAGATGGCGACGCTGATCGACACGGTCGAGCGCATGTACCGCGAGCGCGGCAAGCTGTCACCGGTCGGTCGGCTCGAGTAGCCGCGCGGCCTCAGCGCGGCTTCGGGGCCGGATGGTCGCGTCCAATCAAGGTGATGCGGTCGCCCCCATCATGCAGGTAACTTGGTTTGCACCACCTGCAGGCCCCGTATGTGGGCAGTAGGTCGCAGCGGCCCCAGTGATGAGCGCGTTGGTGGTGTGGTACAGGCGGCATGCAAGCGAGTCCCCGATGGGATTCGCGGTCGGTGACACATCACCGTTGATAGTGTACAAGTGAATTTTGTTGAACCCATCACACGCTGTCATACAGGTATTCATATTCGTGTACTGCCCAGTAGGGGCAGCTCCAACTGGGCCGCATGCCGCAATTTCAAGCGTACAGAAATTCAAGCAAGGGTCACCGCACGTTCCAGTCGCAGCATTGACCGCGGCGCCGGCGGGACCGGCGTGTGGACAGTGAAGGGCCGGCATTCCTGACACCTTCGCATTGTTCGCGTAATAGATGCGGCACCCCAGGGTGTTTCCAGACGTGTCCGAGAGCGCGCCGGGCGTGAACTGCGCGCAGGTGGCCATGCAGTGCGCGGTAGCGTCCGCGGCGTTCGCACCGCCGTACTGGGCGTTTGTACCAGTGCAGTTCGCCGCGATGGCGGTGCAGTAACTATTACAGTCGAGCGTCAGGGGTGGCGCGTCGACTTGGGGCGCGTCGACTTGGGGTGCCCCGTCGATCGAGGGGGCGGCATCGACGGCCTTGTTGCCGCCACCACTACTACCGCAGCCAAAGCTAACAAGAACTAGCATGATAAATGAGGCGCGCATGGCGGCATGATCCTGAACATCGTCGGCCTGCGCAACTCTTTATTTGGGGTGTATTTTTTTTGTTTGGACTCCACACCTACCTGATTTAATGGGCCGAGAGCGCGCGTAGAACGTGGCGTAGGCGTCAGCTGAGGTGTTGCGGTGGGTTTGGCGTCTACCTCGGAAGCACATAGGGGGATGCTATGTGCGTCGACCAGCTACGCCGACCTCGGCCAGCGCTGGTCCTGCGCGCCGGCGTCGAGGTCAAGCTGACCCACCTCGAGCTCCTGGTGTTCTTCGCCAGCCACCCGAGCCAGGTGTTCTCGCAGGACCAGCTGTTTCAGCTGGTATGGCGCTCCTCCACGTTTCGCACGACCTCGCTTCCCATGAAACTTGGAGGAGAGCCGCTGGTGTGGGCCAGTCCGCCGGCTCGGTGCGCACGGTCGACAACTTCGTCGGCCAGCTGCGCAAGCGGTTCGAGACCAACCCCGAGCAGCCGCGGCACTTCGTCACCGTCCGCGGCTCGGGCTACCGCTTCGATCCGTGACGGCCACGGCGAACCCCGGCGGATTTCGGCGACGCTGGTACAGGGCGCCTATGGGCCCTGCAGCACAGCGGGCCGCTGACTTCGGAGTCAGTCCGTACAAACCGGATCGTGGCCCGGGCAACTCCCACAGCCGCTGCCCACGCAGTACTTGCAGCCATCATCCGGCGCGCTGCTCGGATCCGACTGGTCGTGTGGCACGCCGACGCTGCAGCTGGCCGATGTGACGTTACCCTGAGTGTCGGTCACGTCGAAGGACACGGTGTACAGACGACCGTTGCCGTGCCCCATCCGCTCGACCCGCAGGTTAGCCGTTTGGGGGCCGGTGATGACGATGTCGTTGCAGGTGTTCCCGTCGCCGAGTCCACCACCCGCCAGCTTGTCGTCCTCTGCCTCGTCGGAGGTGATCCGCGTGATGTGGGCACTGGACGGCACGGTCTCCGACCCGTCGCAGGAATCCACGATGCTGGTCACGCAGTCCGCCAGGTTGAACTCCTGGTATGTGTGATTCGGCGGCCAGTAAGCGACCTGCGATCCGGTGGTCACCACCGGCGGCTGGGTATCTACCACCGTGACGCTGAATGCGCAGCTCGCCGTGTTACCCGAGCCGTCGGTCGCCGTGCAGGTGTCGTTCGTGGTCCCCAGATCGAACGTGGTCCCGGAGGGCGGGGTGCAGCTGGTCTCGCCAACGCTGCAATTGTCGGTGGTGCTGGCTGTGAAGGTGGCAACCGCGCCATGATTCACGCACTCGAGGGTCTGATTCTCCGGACAGGCGATCGATGGCGGGGTCTCATCCACCACGGTCACGGTCGCGGTGCAGGACGAGGTGGCGCCTTCGGTGTCGACGCAGGTCAGCGTGACCTCGTGTGGGCCAACCCCCGAATACGGGGGCGGTGGAAGCTGCGAGCAACTGACCAGGTTACCATCCGGGTCGAACGATCCGTCGTCGACGGAGGCGTCCGCCGCGCAGACGCGGTCCGCCACCACCGTGCGGTCGGCGCACCGGGCCACCGGGGGCCGGTTCGAGATCCACGTGAAGCTGGCATTGTCAGAGAGGTTGCTGATCGAGGCGACGATGACATCGTTGCCACCGTTCGTCCCGACGTAGCAGAAGGAAGCCTGGCCGCTGTCATCCGTGTTCGCGAATCCGGACACCGTGTTCGCGCCCGTGACGGCGAAGTCCACCCGGACGCCAGCCACCGGGTCGGCATCCTGATCATGAACCGTGGCGGTCACGCAGTGGGGGTTGCCGATCTGATCGCTTCCAGTCTTCGGCGCCAGCGAGATCGACGTGACGACCGCGACGGGAGACAGCGACATCCCGCCCGGGTAGCCATAGGAATCGAAGTTGTCGAATCCATATACGAATAACCCAAACGGCAACGGACCAGACAGGTTGTGCGTCCCCAAGGTCACCGAGAGCTGCGCTCCCGCGAAGTTGCTGGACCCGATGGCGCTGAATTGCGCCGCAGGGATCGCCACGCCATCGAGCGTGATCGCCCCGACCGCGGCGGCTGGTGCGGCGATGTTGATGAAGTTGAGCCTGAATCCACTGGATGGAGTAGTCACCGTGTAGCCCGCCAGGAACTGCTCGTGGGGCGGGATGAGCATCATGAATGGATCCGATGTTACGCCGTCAAAGGTGCTTCCGTTCGAATATTGGGCCACCAGGATCGGCTGATTGGACGTGATGGTCGACGAGCCCGAGATGATCTGCTGATGAACCTGGCCGCGGTTGATCGTCGCGACCGGCGCACCGTTGACGGTGACGACGGTCCCATCTGTCGCCGCCAGGACCCGGAACGTATCGCCGCCTATACGCGTGGCGAGGGGTACGGTGACGAAGTTCCGCCCCCACGTGTCCGTTGACGGGATTTGCTCAACGATGTAATCACAGAAGAACACACCTCCATTAGGAACGTTGGCACATTCGTGGCCACCGTACAGCGCGATCGGCTTGGTGGACACCACGGTCGAGCCCGTCAGATCAGCCGGAGCCTGGTTCGTGTTCCGAAGCTGATAGGTCTGTCCTTGGTTGAGATTGACCGTGTATGGCACGCCGGCCGGGTGCCCCCCTGTCGCCACGCGCGGCGTCACGGTCACCGTGGTAGCGTTCTCGGTTGCGACGAAGCCGAACTCGGTGCCGTTGACGATGTTCACGTTGGGAAAGGCGAGCACCACGTAGTCTGTCCCCGCGATGTCCGTCGGTAGGCCGAGGAATGCATCTGTCGTAGCTGGGGCTCTGTTGAGACCATAGACGCTTACTTCTGCGCCTGCGACCACATGGATACCCTTGTTCTCCACCACGTCCGATGTTTCGAGCTGCGCCGAACTCGGAAGAACTACCGTCGTGACCAGACCCGGCGTGACCGCGAACGGGCTCGAGAAGCCCAGCCCCGGAATCGTCACCGTGCCCGTGGTGGCGGTGTCACCTGCGATGAACAAAGACAGGGTCGGCGTGGAGATATTCCCGGTAAACATGAGCCAGAAATCGGCGCCGCGACTGTCGTCTGTCGACGCCGACAGGGCACTCTGGAGGCGCATGGTCTCCACTGAAACCGGTGGATCGGAGCTGGGCTCGGGGCCACACGCGCCAGCCAAGGCGACGCTCAGCAAAGCCCCGATCTGGACGATCCGGCGAGAAGAATTGGGCATGAACAGACGATCCTCAATCATAATCCACCCTCCTGTAATGAGTCACTTACGAATTTCCCATGGTAGTTCGGCGCCCATCACGCGACAATTCGCGGGTAGCAACTCATCCCGTCCGTTGCGCACCGTATACAAACGACACCCTGCACACGCCAAGCTGGCCACCGATCCACAGGCGAACAGTAATTCTGAGCACCATCAAAAGCTACAGAGATTGTCTGATTTTTTTGCCCATTTAGAGGTAGGCGAGTGTATGAACCAAGCGAGTGTATGAAACCAGAAGTGTGTATGAAGCAGGCGAATGTAGGAACGAAGCGTGTATCGGCACCAGGTTAGCGCGTGTCGGGTCCTGCAGCAGATCGGTGAAGTCGATATGGGAACCGTGTAACTCGTCGAGCACACGATTCTATTCAAAACGCCTGCGCTGACAAACAGACTGTAGGATTCCGGCTGGGGTAAAATTGCGGCCAACGACAGGGTCACTCACGTCTACCGGCCGCAACACGGTCGAGCGATGTTGACATGTGCGAATCCGGATTGCGGCCGGAGTGCATAGGTAAACAAA
>Ga0137437_1000559_pt1 | contig 11814 bp, 13 predicted proteins | sample EasRivERMGT138_2_FD_102332 | JGI IMG/M metagenome (GOLD analysis project Ga0137437, IMG submission 102332) | Soil microbial communities from meander-bound floodplain in the East River, Colorado, USA - East River MetaG ERMGT138_2 | ecosystem: Environmental > Terrestrial > Soil > Floodplain ...
CTCGGCCATTCCGAACTCGAGGGATTCGTTTCGGTCGGCGGATGTCAGTGGCTTGAAAGGCAGCACCGCAAGCGTCACCACGGATGCGGGAGCAGGCGCGGGACGTAGCGCGATCACCGCCGCGGTGATGCCGGCGGCTAACACGAGCACCGCTGCGAACGCCCACGCGATGCGCCGCTTTGGCAATCGTGGAACCAGCGGCGCCGGGGGCGGACTCTCAACCGCCGCCGCACCGACATGAACGTCTGCGACGAATTGATAGCCGCGGCCGGCGACCGTTGCGATCAGCCGCTGCGTCGCTGACTCGTCCTTCAGTGCGCGGCGCAGGGTCGAGATGACGACGTAGAGGTTGTTCTCTTCGACGACGACGTCAGGCCACAGCGCCTTGATGAGATCGTCTTTGGTAACCAGCTGTCCGGCGTGTTCGATCAGATAGACCAACGCGTCGAGCGCCTTGTCGGTCAGGGCCACCGGCACACCATCGCGCGTCAGCAGACGGCGCTGCGGCTCGAGGCGAAATCCGCCGAACTCAAAGACTTCCTGCCCTGCAGCACGGATCAAGGTGTACCCCAACGTGTTGCCACGGGTCTATCTAAGAAGAATTCAGATGTTTCGCGGTTCATTTTAGCCACCGGCCACGTCATTTCACATTGCCGTCGGCACGCTGACCCACACACAAACCGGCATTCCGCCGGCAAACAAAGGGAGATGTGTCATGAATAAGCGCAACGTGTGGTCGAAATTGCTGCCGGCGGTGCTGGCGGTTACGTGCCTGGGGCAGCCGGCGGCGTTCGCCGATGACGGGATTGGGGAGCGGTGGACGACCCAGGAACGGATCGAAGGAGTCTGGCTGGCAAAGGTGACAATCACAAACTGCGCGACCGGTGAGGCATTGCCCTTCCCGGGTGCGAAGTTCGACGCGATGGGTGTCTTCGCCAGCAATGGCATATTGCACAACACCGACCAGAACAATCCCGCGACGAAGTCGGAAACGTTCGGAACCTGGGAGCGCACCGGACGAAACACCTATCGCTTCGCCTTCAGGCTCTTTCGCTTCGATACGACCGGGCTGTTCACCGGCTCGCAGATCGTGCGTCACAACGTCGTGCTGTCACGCGACGGTCTCAGCTACACCTCGAGTGGCAACGCCGAGTTCTACGACGTGAGCGGCATTCGGATGCTGCCGGATGGTTGCTCGAAGGCGACGGCAACCCGCTTCAAATAGCGGTGCAGTACACGACGAGGGGCCGGTCATCGCCCCTCGTCGTGGGCTTCTAACTGTTCAACGTCAATTTGCACTCCAGATGAAGTTTGGAATCTCCGCGATGGGAGTGCCCACCTGGATGGTGACTTCTTTGTGAGAAGTCAGCTCGATGGCTTTCCAGTCGCCGGTCACGCGTGTGACGGTGGCCTGATCCGTCGAATAGACAACGATGGGTTTTCCGGTGAGGCCAGCGACGTTGTCCGTTTCCAGAGGCTGTCCCCAGATAGCGAACAATTGCCCCAGCGTAAATGTGCCGGGCGCGGGGGCTTCGATATGAATCTTGCCCGACAAGTCGTGGGTATGAATTGAGTAGAAACAGTTCCCACTCGGCTGCTGCGGGACGATGCCGATTTCGGCTGGAACTGCGAGCGCGACTCCATCGAGGAAAATCGAGAGATGGATGTGCACGTGGTAGTTCTCGGCCATTGCCGCCAGACAATCGAGCCCACCAACGTTCTGGCCCTGCCCACCCGCAGCAGCATCGCCGTCACTCCAGTGCACGGTGCCTACGGCGTGGTTATCGTCGAGATTGACCACGACCGACGACAGCGGCGGAACCGGATCTGCTGGTGGTGGTGGCGGTGGCGCGGGTGGCGGCGGATTGGCTGCAGCAGTCGGGGGGTCAGCCGATTCCCCTCCCCCGCATCCGGCGAGGCAGATCAACAACGCGCCGATCGTAAACAGACCCGATTGTTTGCAAGTGTTATTCATTGGAGCGACTTCCTGAATGGCTACATTGCTAGTAGTACCGGAAGTGCTGTAGCGGCCGGGGTCGGTGGACGTGAGAAGTCCCACTTCCTGTTAGCTGACGTCGCGCAATGACGACGGGTATTAGTGGGCGGCGGAGTCTGACAAAGCGCGCGTGGATCGCTAGTTAGAGCTGGTTGTCGAACAACGTCATGAAGCAGGTCGTTCGCACGTTCGGGGCGCGCGAGTCGAACCCCCTGACGACAATATCGCCGACATGGTTGCCAAACGAGTGCGACGCACCAACGCCCGAATGTATCGGTGTGACTCTATATGAGCGCTAACGTACAGAAGCGGCTCGATGCTCTGTGCAACCTATCAGCATGGGACAGGAGCATCTGTGATGACAGTAAAGAGCGGGGCCGGACAGCTTCTGTCGAAGGCCGCCACGGGCATCGAGGGGTTCGACGAGATCAGTCTCGGCGGACTGCCGCGCAACCGCACCACACTCGTCATGGGCGGGCCGGGCACGGGCAAAAGCGTATTTGCGCTGCAAACACTCGTAGGCGCCGCCCGCAGGAACAAGCAGTCCGGGATCTTCGTCGCGTTCGAGGAAAACATCGCTTCGATTGTCGCGAATGCCGCGGCATTCGACTGGGGCCTGCCGGCTCTGGCGCGCAAGCGGCTGTTCTTCATGAACGCACAACTCTCGCCTGCCTTCGTGGCCACCGGTGACTTCGATCTCGGCGGCATGCTGGCCATGCTCGAGGCGAAACAACTGGAAATCGGCGCACGGTGGGTGGTGTTCGACGGCATCGATGTCCTTTTGTCTTTGCTGCGCACGCCGCGCGCCAAGATGCGCGAAATCTACCGATTGCGCGACTGGCTCACGCGTCGCGAACTGACCGCCATCATCACGACGAAGATCGACGGCGAAGTCGCGAGCAACGACGCCGCAAACTACGGCTTCTTGCAGTTCATGGTTGACTGCGTCGTGCGGTTCGACCGCCGTATGGAACAGGGAATTCCCGTACGCCGGCTCGAGATTTCGAAATATCGCGGCTCGGCCTTCGCGCCGGGCGAATTTCCGTTGAGCTTCGGTCTGCACGGCATGGCGGTGGCATCGCCCGGGCCCACCGACGTTCCGCAGGAAGCCTCGACCGACCGTGTGTCGACGGGTTTCGCAGGACTCGATCAAATGCTGAACGGTGGCTTGTTCCGTGGCAGCAGCACGCTGATCACCGGCGCACCCGGCACATCGAAGACCACACTCGCAGGTTTGTTCGCGATGCGCGCCTGCGAGCGCGGCGAGCGCACGTTGTTCGTGAGCTTCGACGAGGGCGGTGAACGCGTCCGGCGCAATCTCAAGTCGGTCGGAATTCATCTCGACGCTCACGTGAAGTCCGGCATGCTGCAGATGTATTCGGGCCGCACTGATGCGGTGAACCCCGAAGAGCACCTGCTACGCATCACGGCGCAGATGGCCGAGCATCGGCCGCGCTGCGTGGTCATCGATCCATTGTCGGCTGTTTTCAGGACGGGAGCACTCAGCTCTGCACGCGCGATCGGCAACCGTCTCATTTACAAGCTGCGTGACCACCACATCACTGCGATGATTACCGCGCTCGTCGAAGGCGACGACGCGCAGGCGGAAGCCACCGAGCTGCAGATCTCCACGATCGCCGACAACTGGATCCAGCTGTCTTATCTGGTGTGTGGTGGCGAACGCAATCGCGCGCTCACCATCGTCAAGTCCCGTGGCACTCGGCATTCCAACCAGGTGCGGGAACTGATCCTGAGCGATACGGGTCTCGCGCTTGCCGACGTGTATTCCTCGGGCGGCGAAGTGCTGATGGGCACGCTGCGCTGGGAAAAGGAAGCCGAGGAAAGATCCCGTACGCTGCTGCGCGAAACGGAATCCGCGCACAAGCGCCGTGAGCTGCAATTTGCCGAGGCGGATACCGCCGCGCGCATCGCGGCCCTGCAACTCGATCTCGAGAGACACCGTGCCGCCCTCGCTCTCTACACGCGCGACGATGCGGCACGGCACGTTTCGTCCGGCGAACGGCACACCGAGGTGCGCAGACTGCGCGGCGCGAATGGAGAGGAACCCGCGGGACCCGGCGCCAAACGTCGCGTGGCGCGCCCCGCGGCGCATACCCGCAGGAACGGCAACGGTGAGGAGCGAGCACGTCGTGGCCAGTAAACGAATGAAGAAAGGCGTCGCCAAAGAAGCCGTTACGACGGTCGTGGTGATGCGACTGTACATCGCCGGGCGGGCACCCAACTCCGTAAAGGCCATCGCCAATCTCGAAGCGATCTGTCGACAACACTTGAAAGACGCCTTCAAACTGGAAATCGTCGATGTCTGTGAGCATCCGCAGCGCGCGCTCGACGACGGCGTTCTCGTAACTCCCAGCCTCGCCAAACTGTCGCCAACACCCAGCGCCAATTTGATCGGCAATCTCAGCGATACCAGCAGCGTCCTGGCCGCGCTGGGCGTGGCGCAAATGGCGCCGGCGAGATGATCGACGCGCCGGAATCGACCGACCCACTGCTTGCACCAGACAAAGCGGCGGCTGCATTCAAGGCCTGGCTGCGCCGGTTGGTCACTGATACCGCCGAGCTCGAAGCATTCGATGCGGGCGAGATTGATGCGGTCATGGATCGCAACAGCGTCTCTGCCCTGCTGCTGCCCGAAGCGCAAACCGCACTGCACGACTCGAATCGCATCGTGTTCAGCGCGCTCGATGCATTGCCCGGAGAGGTCTGCGTCGTCGACACGATGGGTATCGTCGTGATGACCAACAAGGCATGGCGCGTCTCAGGTGCGGCGCACGCGCGCGCTGGCCTCGATGTGCGCGCGGGCGAAAACATCTTCGATGCCTGCCTCGACGCACCTGAAAGCGAACGCGCGCACGCGAATGCCGTGGGCATCGGGCTGCGCAAAATACTGACCGGCATGCAGAAGTCGTTGCGCTTCAGATATGTCTGTCCCTCACCCCGCGGACGCAGTGTCTTCACTCTGACCATGGCGGCAATCTCCGCACAGGGTCCGGTGAACACACTGCTGACTCGCGAATGGCACAGCGAACACGAGCAGACAAAAGCGCGCGGCATCGCCACGGTGGCGCGCGCCGGTGTGGAAAACCGCCTGCTGGCGGCGTTGCCCGCGAAGGACTATGCGCAACTGGCAAGCGGTCTCGAATCGGTCACGCTGACTCACGGCGAAGTGATTTATGAACCGGGCGAACCCATGCGCGAAGTCTATTTTCCGAACAACTGCCTGGTGTCGCTACTGACCTTGGTTGAAGATCACCGGGCACTCGAAGTCGGACTGGTCGGCCGCGAAGGCATGATCGGCGCGCGCCTCGCATTGGGTGCCGCCAAGTCGTCGGTGCGCGCCCTGGTGCAGGGCACTGGCACTGCCATGAAGATGAATGCAAAGCGCTTCCTGCGCGAGTTTCGCCGCAGTCCGGCGCTGCAACGTGTGCTGCTGCAGTTCACCGACAGGTTGATGGTCCAGATCAGCCAGACCGCGGCCTGCAATCATTTCCATCTGGTAGAGGCGCGACTGGCGCGCTCACTGCTGATGACCGCCGAGCGCATGCGTTCGGCGGAATTTCACCTGACGCATGAATTTCTCGCTGTCATGTTGGGCGTGCGTCGAGTGGGAGTGACGATGGCCGCAAGCGCACTGCAGCGCCGCGGATTCATTCGGTATCGGCGTGGCAACATCACCATCCTTGATCAGCAAGGTCTGGAAACCGCATGTTGTCCGTGTTATCGACACCTGCAGGTCATGAACGCCGAAGCCCGCTAAGAGTTGCTCACGCCGCCAGCAGCGGCACACCCGTACGGCCTTGTTTGACGAGAATGCGCGAGTAGGTCTTCTTGTCGATGGCGTAGCAGGGGCATGCTGCGCGCTCCAGGCCACGAACATCCAGAACCGACAGGTCGCCACGGCTGTAGCGGATGAGCTTGCGACGCTGCAGCGCGCTCGCGGCGCTGGTCACGCCGACGCGGCGCACGCCGAGCATGTACGCCAGAAATTCGTGCGTGACGTGGAACTGGCTGGAATGCGCGCGATCGCGTGTCATCAGCAACCAGCGCGCCAGTCGCGCTTCCACCAGATGAAATCGTGTGCAAGCCGCCGTCTGCATGAGTTGTGAAAGGACGACATACAGGTAGCGATTGAGGACCGCGCGCGTTGCCGGATTGCTCTCGATCTCGCGTGTGAATGTGGCGGCGTCGACACGCCACGCGTGGCCGGCGCCCTGCACGAGCGCGCGCAGCGGCGACACATCGACTCCGAGCAACAGCGGCACACCCAACATCCCTTCGTTCCCGACCAGACCGATCTCGAGTTGCGCGCGGTCAGCGCCCGGTGTGATCAGCGAGATGAAGCTGTCGATCGGAAAATAGACGTGGCGAATGCGTTCGCCGGGCTGGTTCAGATCTTCTGACAAGGCCAGATCAACCGGCGGACGATCTCCGGTCAGTCGCATGCGGTCCGCGACCGGCAGTGCTGCGAGCAGCAGATTGCCCTTGGAAACGCGATTCTCTGGTACCACGTGAGTTCGAACTCCAAATCCGGGAATTTCGGCGACTTCAGCATGCGCGGAGCGGGCGGACCGCTCTGTTCGTCAGCGAACCGATCTCTCGCTTATTGGTGTGTTGATGTGCGCGAATGATGGAGATCTCAGAGCGGATCACCCGCGTAACCACCAGCAGCGATCCCGCTTCACGGGTCGCGAACGGCGCGCGCGCGCCGACCGGTGCTCGCGTTACGATGGAATTCAATCGCAGCATGCCGCTGCCTGCGGGCCAGGCGGTGCGCGTGCGCTACGACTTCACGGGAGATGGCCGCTTTCTGGATTGCGTCGTGGTTCCCCGGCTCACACATACCGTCGCGCGTCGCGGCCACCTGGTTGTCTTTCACTACCGGTTGTCGCACTGGATCACGGGAATGCGCGCATGAGCATGCCCGCCGTCCAGATATCCGGCGTGCACAACGCTCAGCTCATCGCATTGGTCGCGCATGAGCTGCGCCACCCGCTCTTGCCGATTCGCCATGCGGCCGAATTGCTCAGGGATGCCGTGTCCGATGCTGGCACCGTACGGCGCGCGGTTGAGATCATCGATCGTGAAGCCGAAAATATGAATCGCCTCATCGGCGATCTCGTCGATGTGTCCCGCATGCAATCGGGAGCGCTGGAGTTGCTCTGCAAGCGCGCGCCTCTGTTCGAGCTCATGGAACGCGCGATCGAATCGGTGGGATTGTTTGCGAGGGAGCATGGTCACCCGCTGTCGGTGAGCGTGTCGCCGGAGCCCATCTATCTAAAAGTGGACGTGTTGCGGCTGTGCCAGGCATTGCACAACATCATTGCGAACGTCTGCCAATACACCGACAAGCACGGCGATATTCACGTACGCGCGCAACGCCATGGGGAGAGAGTCTCCATAGTGGTCGGCAATGCGGCAAACGTGTTCGCGCAGGCTGGTCAGGGTGGCCGAACCCAGGCAGGCCTGGGGCTCGGGGTCTATCTCGCGCGTTGCATCGTCGATGCGCACGGTGGCACGATGACTGCCGCCAGTGCTGGTGCGAACCGCGGCAGCGAATTCACGATCGAGCTGCCCTGTGAACTATCTACTGCAATGATTCCAGAACCAGCGGGTGGGGAGCCAGCAGTCGATCGGTCTCCCGCTTGACCACCGCGTAGCACTCGCAGGACAGGCGCTCGAGATGCGGGCGATCGAGCACGGTGATCTTGCCACGCACATACTTGATGACGCCTAACTTCTGCAGCTTGCCGGCCGCCTCGGTTACGCCCTCGCGGCGCACACCGAGCATGTTGGCGATGAGCTCCTGGGTCATCTGCAGCTGATTGCCGGCGAGGCGATCGAGCGAAAGCAGGAGCCAACGGCACAATTGCTGGTCGAGCGAGTGGTGCCGGTTACACACCGCGGTCTGTGCCATTTGCGTAATCAACGACTGGGTATAGCGCAGCAGCACATGGAGCATGTTTCCATGGCGGCCGAATTCCTGTTTGAGCCGGTTGCCGGTAAGCCGGTACGCGTAGCCGGCGCTTTGAACGATGGCGCGGCTCGGTGTGGTTTCACCACCCATGAACAACGACACGCCGATAGCGCCTTCATTGCCGACGACTGCAATCTCCGCCGAAGCTCCGTCCTGCATCACATACAGCAACGAGACGATTGAATTGGTGGGGAAGTAGATGTGGCGCAGCGCGGCGCCGGATTCATAAAGCACCATGCCGAGCGGCATGGGCGCCAGTTTCAGATGTGGAAACAATCGCTCGCGCTCCAACTCCGGCAGCGCATCAAGGATGTGGTTTTCGCGCGGGTGTGGAGCTGACTTGTTCACTTGCCAGCAGTGTATGCGCATTCAGGTGTCTTTGTGCGCTACCGCTCACAGCGAATCTGAAAAACCACGCTGTGTACGATGACGTACAGACCGGCGCCGACGCCGCACGTAGTCTCCGGCTGATGCGATGTAAGGCCGAATACCTTTCGGCGTGCGGGAGGACGTATGTCACTGTTCACCAAGATGTTGATTGCTCCGCAGACCGACCTGAACTCGGTGCGCAACGGCAGTCACCTGTCAGGTTTGGCCAGCGTCGTGTTGCCGCTACGCATCGCCGATTCGCGCGCCGATGAGATCGCGATGATCTCGCACGAGCTGCGCAATTCGCTCTGTGTGGTGCGCAATGCGGCGCGACTGTTGCGCTTTCCGGCCGGTGAAAATGGCATCGATGGAGCTCGTGTGCTCATTGAACGCCACGTCGGCCAGATGAGCCGGCACATCGAGGAGCTGCTCGATGCCTCCTCGCAACCCGGGAACAAGAAGGCGCTGCAGTTGACGCACGTGGATCTGCGAACCGTCGTGGAATTCGCGGTCAACGCGATCGCGCCGGAGATGGCGCGTCATGGGCATCGCTTGGCGGTCAGTTTGCCGCCCGAAGCGCTTTGGGTGCACGCCGACGTCGCGCGCCTCGAGCAGGTTTTCTCGAACTTGCTGATCAATGCCGCCAAGTACACACCCGACGGCGGTGACATCGCGCTCACGATGGAGCGCATCGGCGCCCACGCCTGCGTCCGCTTTTGCGACTCGGGCATCGGCATCTCGGCTGCGATGCTCGGACGGGTGTTCCAGCTCTTCTCACAGGCCGATCCGCGCGATGCGCGCGCTGAAGGTGGCCACGGCATTGGGCTTGCAGTAGTGCGCGACCTGGTGGAGGCACATGACGGCACCGTGCAGGCCACGAGCGCCGGCCTCGGATTGGGCAGCCAGTTCACTGTGCTGTTGCCGGCCTTGTGGGCGCAAGCAGAAAAGGGGGCACCGGTAGCGAGCGCGAGATGAGCGTTGCCGAAAGGCAACGCGCGCCGCCGCGCGTCCTCATAGTCGATGATGACGCGGAGCTCGCGGAGTCTCTGGCGAAAATGATCGAGGCTATCGGCGCTTTCGAGACGCGCATGGTTCACAGTGCGGCCGAGGCGGTGGCTGCCGCGGTGGAATTCGCCCCCGTCATTGCATTTCTGGATATCGAGCTGCCCGACATGAGTGGCTACGATGTCGCAAAGCTTCTGCGACAGCATGCGCGGCTGCAGGCCACGCGGCTGATCGCACTCACCGACAATATCGAGCATCCGGCACGCGAAGATGCACGTGCGGCCGGATTCGAGCGATATCTCGTCAAGCCCGTGACCGCGGTCGAATTGCAAAAGGTGTTGCGCAGGCGGCTCACCCTCGTGCGTTGAGCATTGTTTGGCAACGCACAGACATGTGCGGCGCGCGTCTACACAGTTCCTGACATGAACATCGCTCGCGCGCTTGCTGTGCTTTTGTTGATCGCATCCGCCGCCGCGTTCGGCGCCAGCGGCCATGCGCCGCCGCCCGCCAACTCGGTGACGAGCCAGTACGGTGCCGGATGGGATTGCGTCCGGGGATTTCGCCGCACCGGAGATGTCTGCGTGGCGGTGGTCGTTCCGCCGGACGCGTACCTGAACTCCAGCGGCAACGAATGGGAATGTGATCGCGGCTATCTGAAAACCGCCCGCGCATGTGCGGCGATCCAGTTGCCGGCGAACGCGCATGCGGACGACAGTCCCTATGGCGCGGGGTGGCGCTGCGACCGCGGTTTCCGCGAGACCAACAAGCGATGCGAAAAAGTTGTCGTGCCCGCCGATGGATTCTTCGTCGACTCGCAGATGGGCCGCGGCTGGGAATGCGACCGCGGCTTTCGCATCGCCGGCGAGAAATGCGCGCGCGTTGACGTTCCCGCGCACGCCTACCTGCGCGACTCGGGCGATGAATGGGAATGCGAGCGTGGATTCGCACGCGGCGGAAGTCGCTGTGTGCCGGTGATCGTCCCCGCTGACGGCTATCTAGACAACCAGGGCAGCGACTGGCGCTGCGAACGCGGATTCAGTCGCGACGCGGCCGCGTGCATAGCGATGGTGTTGCCGGCCAATGCCCATATCGACTACACGGGTAATGACTGGTCATGCGCGGAAGGTTTCCGCAGGGAATCGAAGGGCTGCCTGCCGCGAAGGTAGCCGACTTACGGACGCCTTATGTACGGCTCCGTACCGACTGGTGTGAGTCGCGCGCGCACACTCGCTTCTCTGGTGGATTGCGCCCCCTGCACTCCGTCGTCATCAGTAGAGAATTTCTATGAATGCTTCATTCAAGAGGCCGACGGTCACCCGTCGCCGCCTGCGCATCGCGCTGCCGGCACTGCTCATACTCGCCGCCGTCGCCGCCTACGCCGGCAAGCCGCCTCCCGCCACGAACCTGCAGGCTGCCCAGCAGGCGATTGCCAATGCGGAGCGCGTCGATGCGGCCAGCCTTGCAGCGGTCGAACTCGGCGAAGCGCGCGCCAAACTTTCAGCCGCAGAGAAGGCGGTTGCAGAGAAAGAAATGATCGCCGGCGCACAGTTCGCCGATGAGGCCCGCGCCGACGCCGAGCTGGCTGCCGCCAGAGCCGGCGCTGCAAAGGCAAACGCCGTAAACGCAGAGATCAGGCGCAGCACCGCCACACTGGTGGAAGAGATGCAGCGCAAGACCGGAGACAGCAAATGAACCGCACCGTCTATCCTCAACTACGCTCCATCATCGCTGTAGCCGTCGCCGCAAGCTTGTTTGCGGGCTGCGCCTCAGTCCCGAAACAACCCGCCGGTTCCGAACAGGTGCGCGCCAAGCTCACGGCATTGCAGACTGATCCGATGTTGGCCAATCGTGCGCCGGTGGCGCTCAAGGCCGCCGAAGTCGCAGTGACCGTGGCGGAGATGACCGAGAAGGATCTCGTCCTCGCCGCGCATCGCGTCTACATCGCAGATCGCAAGGTCGACACCGCGCGAGCCCTGGCGCAGACGCAGTTCGCCGAAGAAGAACGCACCGCGTTGAACGACCAGAGCGAAAAAGCGCGCCTCGACTCACGTACCCGTGAAGCCGATCGCGCGAAGTCCGACGCACTGGTTGCGCGCGCTGAGAGTGCCGAGCAGAAGGTCGCGGCCAGCAATGCGCGCAGCGATGCGGACGCCGCACAGCTCGCGGCAAATGCCTCGCAGCAGCAGGCCGCCGAGCTGCAACGCCAGCTCGAGATCCTGCAGGCGCGGCCCACGGATCGTGGACTGGTGCTGACGCTGGGCGACACGCTGTTCGCCACCGGCAAGTCGGAGCTCAAGTCCGGCGCCACGGTGAACCTGGATCGCATCACGACATTCATGAATCAATACCCCAAGCGTACGGCGGCCATTGAGGGCTTCACGGACAGCATGGGCAGTGAAGAAATGAATCAGTCGCTTTCGGAGCGCCGCGCGGACGCGGTCAAGCGCTA
>Ga0137437_1000560_pt1 | contig 11810 bp, 13 predicted proteins | sample EasRivERMGT138_2_FD_102332 | JGI IMG/M metagenome (GOLD analysis project Ga0137437, IMG submission 102332) | Soil microbial communities from meander-bound floodplain in the East River, Colorado, USA - East River MetaG ERMGT138_2 | ecosystem: Environmental > Terrestrial > Soil > Floodplain ...
CTCCGGCGTCACCTTCTGAATCAACACACCGAGATAGCCGCGTGTGACTTTGCCCTTGCCGCGCAGCTGAGGCAGCAGCTCCTTGACTAAATTGATCGGGATGGCAAAGCCGATACCGATATTGCCACCGCTACGGCTGAAGATCGCGGTATTAATACCGATCACTTCGCCGCGCAGATTGATCAGCGGCCCGCCGGAGTTGCCGGGATTGATTGACGCGTCGGTTTGGATGAAGTTGTCGTAGGGTCCTTGAGTGATATTGTGGCGCCCCTTGGCGCTGACGATTCCCGACGTCACGGTGCCGTCCAAACCGAATGGATTGCCGATCGCCATCACCCATTCGCCGACTTCAAGATGATCCGAATCGCCCAAGTTAGCCGCACCGAGTTTGCCCTTGGCGTCGATCTTGATCACCGCGATGTCGGTTTTCGCGTCGCGGCCAATCACCTTGGCTTCGTAGTCCTGCTCGTCGCCCGGTAGCTTGACGAGAATCTTGCTGGCGTTCTCAACCACGTGGTTATTGGTCAAGATCGAACCGTCGGCATCGATGATAAATCCCGAACCAAGACTACTGCGCTGGCGCTGCTGCGGGCCGCGCGGCGCCGGTCCGCCAAAAAAACGCTTCCAGAATTCATTGAACGGATCGTCTTCGCCGCCGCCAAATGGGTTGGCAAATTCTTGGAATCCCCGGCCTTCGCTCGCTTGAGTCGTTGAAATGTTGACGACGATGGGCTTGAACTTCTTCGCCAGGGTGACGAAGTCCGGCAAACTGGTCGACGTCCGCGACTCGCTATTGCCGGCGTCGCCCATGAAATTGACCGCGCGGCTCGGCGACAGCCAATCCAAGCTACCACTGATACCGAGGCCGATCACGAGGGACACCAGGGCGACCAGGGTTACTCCCTTCAAGCTCACGTTGCCTTCCCAGAAATTCTTCCAACTCATCAATTTCTCCTATGGGCCCCTATGCCACGGCTATCGCTTCTTCACGGCTTCGACGTATTTCATGCGCAGGTCGAACAGGATGTCTTGCATCAGCCGATCTTCGTTGGCGTTCAAATTGCCATGAGTTTTTTCCCTAATCATGCCCAACATGTCGATCATCTGCTTGGCGGCCGGCACATCCGGATCGATTTTGCCAGTTATTGGACTGGTGATCTCGCCGAGATGCATCAGCGCTTGGGTGCTCAGACTGATGACGAACGTCGAGAAGTTAATTTCAGGCAACGGCTCTTCTTGATGAGACTCGCTCGCCGGCGCCGCCTGGGCTTCACTTGGTTTGACCGCCTCTGCGGTTTCTCTAGGCGAATCGGCGGCGGCATCCTCTCGGGCTTCTCCGGTCTCCGGTGAAAAGCGCCGGCGATCTTGAACCGTAAATCCCCTGCCCTCTTGCTTGCCTTCTTCGCTTACCATTGCACGACTCCCGAGCCGGCGAGAAAAAACGCCTGGGCATCGCGCCGGCACTTTTTGGCCACGGATCCCAGGCGTCAATTAAACCATTCCGATATTATTTTGACTCAAGCACGGCGCTTGTTCTAGCAACTGGTTCAGAACAATCTTTCAGTGGAAAATCTTGGTCAAACTCTAATCCCTGCCCCCCACCTTGTCAAGCTCGTCAACTCCGGCAGCTTGCCCATCACGCCGATGACTTCTTCGGCAGAAAGTTCGCTCAAGCAGGCGCGATGCGGACAACTTTTCATCGTCGAATTCGAGCAAGGTGAGCAGTCAACTTGCCGGCTGATCACCGTGACTCGTCGGCCGCGCGGCGCCCATTGACGCGGATCAGACGGCCCGAAAAGCGCCACGGTCGGGACTCCGACGGCTGCGGCCAAGTGGGTGATCCCGCTATCGTTGCCGAGATAGACGGCGCTCCGGCTAATCACGGCGGCCACTTGCGACAATGTTAAATCGCTTACCGCCAGACAATCTTCACGCAGCCGATCGATGCCGCCTCTCGCCGCTTCCACCGGACCGACTAGAAGCATGGCGATTCCGCCGGTCCTTTCGCGCCATTCTTTAGCCACGGCAATGAAAAATTCTTCCGGCCAGTTCTTCTCTCGCGCGCCACTGCCCGGCGCGATCGTCAACACCGCTCGGCCCGTTAGCGCATGCTCGGTCCAAAAATTTTCGCACCACCGAAGCGCTTCATCGCGCAGCGTGATCGAAGGCTCGCTCCGCCGAGACTCCGTTACCGCGAGACAGCGCAAATAATATTCCGTCTGATGCTCGGTCGTAGCGGCCGGGCGAAAGGGAAACAATTTGCATCGTCCAAGGGTGGCCGCTTGCAATCGTTGGACAAACGCCGGCTGTTGACTACCCATCCATGAATAAACCGCTGCGTAAGCGCCGAACTGATCCTGCGAAGCTGAATCTTCCGGCGCTGTGGAAAGGAACAGCCGGGTAATCTCCGCCGACTCGAGAGAACGAACGGTCACGCCGGCGGGGACAAGGTCGGCAAACTCACTGTGGGCGTAAAGCTCGACTTGCGCACGGCGCGATAAAATTCGCAGCGCCGGCAAGAAACAAATGAAGTCACCGAGCGCGCCGGGAAAGATCACGCACAGGCGCGCCGAATTCGTTGTCAGCGATGATCGATCGAACGGTTTCATTGACATTGCCGGAGCGACACTATAGCATTTGACGCACGTCAATTCGAATTTCACTCCTATCTAGAAAGACGAGACAATTGTGGCTAGCTTGAATGGTGCGCGCTCCGTTCTGGAACTCATCGGCTCCACACCAGTGGTCAAACTGAGAACTCTCCCCGACAAGAATGACGCGGAAGTTTGGGCCAAGCTTGAATCTTTCAATCCCGGCGGGTCGGTTAAAGACCGCATCTGCTTGAACATGGTCGAGACCGCGGAGCGCCAGGGCAAACTCCAACCCGGCGCCACCATCGTCGAACCGACCAGCGGCAACACCGGCATCGGCCTCGCCTTGATCTCCGCCGTCAAAGGCTACCGGCTGATTTTGACCATGCCCGATACCATGAGCGAGGAGCGGCGCAGCCTGCTTTCCGCTTACGGCGCGCATCTCATCTTGACGCCGGATACCAAAGGTATGGGCGGCGCGATCCATAAAGCCGAGGAGCTGCAACAAGAGCACAACGATTACTATATGCCCCAGCAGTTCAACAACCCGGCCAATCCGGAGATGCACCGCAAAACCACGGCGCAGGAATTACTGAAGCAGTTCAAGCGTATCGACGCCTTCGTCGCCGGCGTGGGCACGGGCGGGACGATCACCGGCGTCGGCGAAGTGTTAAAAGATAAAATGAAAGGCGTGCGCATCTGCGCCGTCGAACCGGCGGCGTCGCCGGTGATCTCGGGAGGCGAACCGGGATATCATAAGATCCAAGGCATCGGCGCTGGTTTCATTCCGGCGGTTCTCAACCGCGACATTCTCGACGAGATCATCACGGTAAGCGATAGCGAAGCGACGAGTTACTCGCGCCGTTTGGCAGCCGAGGAAGGGCTGCTGGTCGGCATTTCCTCGGGCGCGGCTTGCTGTGCCGCGTTGAAAGTTGCCAAGACGTTGGGCAAAGGGCACGTGGTCGTGACAATCTTTCCCGACAAGGGTGAGCATTATCTGAGCACCGACCTATTCAGCGACAAGCGATGGACGCAAAATTCCAACGGCTAACTCAACTGCTCGGCGAATCGGAGCGGCTGCTGGTCGCCTTTTCCGCCGGGGTCGATTCTACATTCTTGCTCAAAGCCGCGCATATGGCGATTGGCGCGCGGGCCATCGCGCTCACCGCCGCGTCGCCAACCGTTCCGCCCGGCGAGCTTGACGCGGCGAAAAATTTTGCTGAAAGTCTCGGGTGCCGCCACATCGTTCTCGACTCCCATGAATTGACCAATCCGTCTTTTTCTCAGAATCCGGTTAACCGCTGTTTTTTCTGCAAGGATGAGCTTTACCGGATCAGCCGTGCCGAGGCCGACAGGCTAGGCATCGAGACCATCGTCGACGGCACCAATCTCGACGACCTTAAAGATCACCGTCCGGGATTGAAAGCCGCCGACGAGTGGGGCGTGCGACACCCCTTGGTCGAAGCGGAAATGACCAAAGACGAAATTCGCCGCTACAGCTGAGAGCTGAGCTTACCGACGTGGGACAAACCATCGAGCCCTTGCCTGTCGTCGCGCTTTCCCTACGGCACTGAAATCAACCTTGAACGATTAAAACAGGTCGGCAATTGTGAAGTGTTTATGAAGCAACTTGGCTTTCGCGAGTTTCGCGTGCGTTACCACGGCGATCTCGCGCGCATCGAAGTTTCACAGAACGAAATCGACCGTCTCTTCGACAAGTTGATTCGAGAAGCGATCGTTAAAAAATTTAAAGAAGTCGGGTTTAAATTCGTCAGCCTAGATCTACAGGGGTTTCGCAGCGGCAGTTTGAACGAAGCCTTGCAAAAGCAAGCGGGCTAACACGGATGATTCATGGTGCAACAGCGATCAAGGCGAAACCCTTGCGGAGCGAAGGCAAAGCAGCTCTGCCTTGAAGCGGCAAGCGGGGCGATCTGCTGTGAAATTAGCTGTGAAAAGGTCAATCATCGTGCCGAGCACCGAACAGGACGATGAAACATTTGGCGCGGATGCCTTCGCTCCTCCACGGTTCCACCTCGATCGACACTCTGTCGTTCGTTTTCCTGGTCGTATGAATTATCCGGTCTAAGGAACTCGTCCCTCACGGATCATCATTTCCGCCAGCCAGATGTCCTCCGGCAGAGTGATTTTAAGATTTGTCCGTTCGCCTTCGAGAACATAAACCGGCTTGCCTAAACGCTCGACGACCATTGCATCGTCGGTGACCTCAACTCCGTCTCTTTCTGCCTGCTGATGCGCCGCCACGATCAACTCCTTTTTAAACACCTGCGGCGTCTGGATCTCCCATAAGGACGGGCGCGCGGGAGTGGAACGAACCAGACGATCGTCGCCAATGACTTTGATCGTATCGCGCGCCGGCAAACCGACCACCACCGCCCCTTTTTCAGCCGCGCTTTCCACGCATCGGTCGATCAACGCGGCGGAGACAAACGGCCGGGCGCCGTCGTGGATAATGACAATGTCGGTTTCAGCCGCTATCCGTTCAAGCCCCCGTTTGGCCGACTGTTGTCGAGTCGCGCCGCCGGTCTGCAACAGATACGGACGGTCGCGCAATTGCGGGTCGGCGCCGAGCAGTGCGTCGCAACGGTCCATTTCGTTGGCCGCAACGACCAGAACCACCTGCTCCACGGTTTTTGCCGCAAACATCCGGTCCAAGGTGCGCAACACCAACGGCCGGCCCGCAATGGGCAGGTAGGTTTTGGCAACCTCGCCACCGATTCGGCGGCCCGCTCCGGCGGCTAGGACAATTGCGGTGACATGCATGGAAAACTCAAAGTTTTCGAAGTCGATTCGTGGACTGGCTTAATGTGAAAATAAAAAAGCCGAGAGAACGGCTCTCGGCTTTTCACAAACGGCTCCAACGATATCTGCTAGTGAGTAAAAATATGGCGCAACTCGTCCATGATTTTCTCCTCGGAGTGGGAACGCGCGATGGATAGCTCCTTGACCAACAAGTTGCGCGCCGTATCCAACATCTTCCGTTCGCCAAAGGACAACTCTTTGTCCCCCTTAAGGACGAAGAGGTCGCGTAACACTTTGGCGATCTCGAGGATCGATCCGGTTTTGATTTTTTCCGTGTATTCACGATAACGGCGATTCCAGGTCTGCTGATCGGTTTCAACTTTCTTCTGGCGCAAAACTTTGTAAACTTTGGTCACCATGGCGCGATCGATAATCTTGCGCAAACCCACTGAGTCCACGTTATCGATCGGAATCATGATCTTCATGTCGGTTTCAAGTATGCGCAACATGTAAAACTTCCTTTCCGTCCCCGAGATAACGTGAGAACGGATCGCTTCGATCTCACCGACCCCGTGGGCCGGGTAAACAACCTTCTCGCCTACTTTAAACATACGGACCTCCTAGTGACCCGGAGCTTTCCCCAAGTTGTTGGCAAAATTGTCGGCGGTTATCGCCGCTGAGTAATGGCTGGCTGCTGTGGAAGTGAAAACGGTATGGGTGAGAAATAAGTTGCGTGAGCGGCTGGCGGGTGGATCGGAGTCGTAATGGAAGAATTTCAAACATGCCGCGTCTTTCGGAGCGAGTGCGCATCACCGAAACATTTTGGCGGTCGTAAACATCACACCGCCATAAAAACTTACAACTTATACACGGTTTATACAATAGACGGCGACAGTCCGTCAAGGGGAGAATCGATTGTGAAACAAGAAATCTTTCAATGCTTTAGGTATGAAACATTAAAACCTCGCAGAAACTGGCAGAAAGTAAAGTATCCGATTAGGAATTAGCTTGGTGGCGGGATCTCCAATGTCATCGCCAAGGCATCCTCGCCATCGTCGGAGTAGTACCCTTTTCGAACGCTGCTAATCAGAAACCCTATCGACTCGTAAAGCTTTTGGGCTGGTAGATTAGACTTCCTTACCTCAAGCGTCACTCGACTTACTGATTGCTCTCGAGCATGGCCCAGAACTCGACCAAGCAACAGCCGCGCCACGCCACGCCGTCGATAATTGACGTGTGTCGCCACGTTATGGATATCGATTGTTCCAGGCAGCAGCCAGAAGAGAACATATCCGATAATTTTCTCATCGACTTCGGCCAGGATCGACCGTGCGCAGGCCACTTGCAGCTCTTGCAAGAAGAATCCCGGGCTCCAAGGAAACCGATAGGAACTCCTCTCGATCACCATGATCTCATCCATGTCGGCAGTGGTCATCGGTCTAAACCGGATGCCTTCGCCGCACGGAAAAAAGCCATAGTCCTTTTCCTGTGGCTTTTCTAACTGAATCTGAACTGTTTTGGATTCGCTGTCGATCACTGCGCGACCGAATTTATGCCGTCTGGGCTTTCACAAGCAGAACTTCTAGAAGTTTGTTCTCATATTGATGCGCGAAGCCGGTAATTCGCTGTTGGAACGGAATGGTCGTGGTAAATTCCGGCGGGAACGCACCGACACTGGAAGAGATTTTCCGCACTTTCTCGTCGACGCATTTACCCTTCACAACTAGTTCACCGTCTTTCAACGCCAAATCGTAATCATAGTCGGGCATTTCATCCGGCAGTTGGGCGCGGCTCGCCACGCCGATCTCGGGAATCCAGCGCGGGAACTGCATGCGCATGAGAAACGCCCCACCGCGGTCCTCCACAGTGTACACGTTACCGTAGCGGCGCTCCCGTTCGAGCTTGTCGACAAAACCGTCGGAGTAAAATCCGTCCACTGGGATCGGCAGCTCTCTGACCAATCCTAAGTACTTCGCGAAAAAAGCTTCGGCTAACAAGCTCAGCGGGCCGCCGTATAAAGAAGGTGGAAAGGTCATTTCATCCGCGGGTTTTGCTTTAAAGATGCCATCCTTCAGGCGAATGATGCTCTCGATGACCGCCACCAGAAATCCGCCCAGGAGCCAGAGGTTGGCATCCCGACTGAAGATGACCTCTGGTTTGTTCGGCAGTGCCGCCAACACGATCGCCACGAGAGGATAAAGCACGGCATTATGAACGATATTGAGGGCGGTGCTCCCCGCCGCGGTAAACCACGGCGTTTGCATCGCCATTTCGAGGCGCTTCTTGATGCCGTGTGGAAAAGAACCGATCACGGGCTGGAGAAGAATCACAGCCGTTCGAACCACACCCGTTAGTTGACTTCCGGGCGCAGTGAATTGGTTGGAAACTTCAGCAAATTTTCCCGGCATTTCATTGGGAAAAGTTTTCTTCGGCCTCGGTTCCTTCTTAACCGGCGCGGGTTTGGCGGGAACGACCAGCGGCGGCGCCTTTGCCGCCACGGCTGCTACGACTGGCTTAGGTGCGGCGGCGGGCGCGGCCGGTGCGGCGGGCGCCGCTTTCGCCGGCGCCACCGGCGGCGGAGCGAAAGATGCCGTTTCGCCCTTGCGAAATCGCGATTGGAAACTTTCACCGAAGTTGGTTTCGGGATGGAGCGCCCGTGCGCGCGCGATCAGGACCTCTTCACTCTCGATATTGTTCTGATCGGTCACGCAAACGTCGACGGGACAGACCGCCGCACAGGCTTCGTAATCATGAAAGCCGACGCACTCGGTGCACAGCAGCGGTTCGATGACATACACCGGATCACCCTGGTGAATTGCGTTATTCGGGCACTCCGGTTCGCATGCCCCACAGTTAATGCACTCCGCTGTGATCATCGTCGCCATTAAAATACTCCGTGTAAGCTTTTAATTTGATTACTTGTTTCCCGTTGGGAAGTCAATAATTTTCACTCTTATTGCAAGTCGCGAAAAGATCATGTTAGCTAATTCTTCGAAGGCGGCGTACCCAAGTGGTTAAGGGAGAGGTCTGCAAAACCTCGATGCAGCGGTTCGAATCCGCTCGCCGCCTCCAAATCTTTCTTAAAATCGTTGCAGTTCCCGAGTCCTCATCCTGTTCGCTTTAAAGAAACGTTTCGGTTTTGTTCCGACCCGAGCGGAGAATTTCCGGGAACTCGACGCTCCTTCGATTTATTCAAAACCGCTCTACCCAAAGGCAGCAAAAGTTTTTTGCAAAAATCACCTCGTCGAATCAAATTCACGTCAACGTTGGAAAGTAATTTCGAATTAAAGGCCCGGACCAAAATTTACGTCCAGATGATCGGGATTCCATAGGGTCGAAACAACGTGTCGTGCGAAACCAGCGTCAGTTGTTCCGCTCGAGCTTGAGCGATCAACATTCGATCGAATGGATCGTCGTGGTGACGTGGGAGTTGACCAGCGCTGATGGCGTGGACAATCGTGATCGGTAATGGTTGGAAGTGATTGGCAACAAGTGCTGCATGAAGGTCGTCCGGGGCGTCAAGCTTTCCCAACGCCTTCTTGATGCTGATTTCCCACGCCGCCGCCGCGCTCACATAGATCATGCTTGACGCCTCGCCGATAGCCTCGCGCGCCTCAGCCTTCAGTGCCGTGTCATCCGCCAGCCACCAGAGCAGGGCATGGGTGTCCAGAAGTAAGTTCACGGCGCTTCGCCGCGGAAGGCGGCTGCGAGTGCGGGTGGCAAGACGTCAAAATCAGCAGCAATGCGGACCTTACCTTTCCAATAGCCGGGTACCCGCGACGCCACCGCCGCGTGATAGGGGACCAATTTCGCGACCGGATTTCCTGCGCTAGCGATAACTACTTCTTCGCCCTGCGCGACCTGCTCCAGGAAGCGGGATAAGTCACGCTTCACTTCATCGACATTCACAATATGCATTGGATCACCTCGATCACTTGCACATCAAACGTTACCAGACCCCAGCTTTTCGAGCAAACAAACTGCGAACCGAGGAAACGGTCCAGGTAACAATCCAGTGGGTTGGAAACACTTACGGGGAGTGTTGCCTCGCGAGACTTTTGGTGGCCTAGATCCGAGTCGTCCCGGACTAAGACTACGGTGCCTACTTATCGTAGGGTGTGACAAAAAGCGTCGTCCGCATAGCGGCTATGCCTATCATAGTAGAACTTACAATCCTGACAAAGCCCGCCACGACTTCACAAAATCCGACAAAGCTTCAACTAATCCTGTCCGTTCAAAGTTCCACCAGCTGTCGCGACAACCACGCCTAAGAACAATATTGCCAAGGCAATAAGAATCGAAAGGAAGACCCAGTCGCGTCCGACATATCGAAAGCCCACTTTTCTCCGTGGTCCTTTGTAGTGAAACTCCGTGTTCATCAAATCCTCCAGCTTAACGAACGCAGCGCACTGCATCGGATTCTCGTGTCACAACGCCCGCCAACGAACCGCGTGGGTAAGATAGTCGAGTCATAATAGTCTGACCCTCAACCCCAACCTACCCACCCTTCCCTTGACCGCTGAGGTCCTGTGTTGCTATCTTGGTGGCCACATGGCAGGAGGCAAGATATGCCCAAATACGCGACCGTTAGAGATCTCAAAAACAAGACAACCGCATTAATACGCGAGGTTGAAAAGGGCAAGGCGATCGTGGTCACGCGGCGTGGAAAACCGGTGGTCACTCTCAAACCTTTCGAATCTAGTGATAAAGAAAGCCAATATCCGACCACCGCTTTCGATGCGCTGAGAAATAAAATACTCGCCAAAAATCCCAGCCTAGGCAAGGAAACTCCGGACCAAGCGCGTCGGAAGCTGGAAAAACTAACCAACAAAATACGTCGGACGCTGCCGTTTAAAACTTGGCGTGAGATGGATCGGTTTGCCAAAGGCGATCGGTATGGTTTTACTCGATAGCAATATCTTCATAGTCGACCGCTTCTTTCCCAACGACGCTCTTTATCCACAGAATCGAGCCTTTGTCGACCAGCTGGATTCCTACGAAGCGGCGGTTTCTTCTTTTACGCTACTGGAGATTTGCGGCGTCGCCGGCTTCAGGCTGTCCCGTCGTGAGCTTGAGTCGTGGCTATTTCGCTTCACAAGCCAGTATCCGGTGCTCGTCCTCGATGTGTTTGGTCTCAAGGGAAAGGACGCCGAAGAGTGGTGGAGCGGCTTTGCGGGCGAAATAGCCGAAACCATCGCGAGAAAAACGTCCCTGGGAGACGCCGTGCTTCTACGAGAAGCGGAAAAGTACGGGACCGAGGCGATCATCACCTGGAACACCAAGGATTTTCATCGCCGCACTCGCCTTCCAGTCCTTACTCCAACGGCTTTTCTACAGAGCAGATGATCTACGCAAGAGCATGCGACTACGTCGGAATCTCAAGTACCTAATCAGGCAGGTTGATCAGACTTTCATATCACAACAATTTGAAAAGCTAGTATGGAAGTAAAAGTAAACCCCCGCCCCACTGCTTTTTATTACAATTGAACCAACGTCCTGAGGAAGCAATTAAGCATTTGGTCAATGCACTTCTGTTGTTCACGGTATTCAAAGACCAAGCTTGAAACTAAGCTCGTTAGAAACGGCATCCGGAAGTGGAACCGCGCTATTAGCATCCGGAGTGATCAGCCGGGCAACCTCATCTTGACCCATCACCACACGGAACCATCGTTCTCGCTCTGACATCACCTTATACTGGCGCTCGTCTGCTGTACCCGCCAAATAAGGTAGATATACAAAAATAGGTGCGCGGCCTTCGGCTTTGCATCCTAAGCGGTCGATACGGCCCGTCCGCTGCTCAATGCTACTGGGGTTCCAGTCGAGATCATGGTGAATGACATGCCGACAGAAACGCTGCAGGTCCACGCCCTCTCCCATTACCTCGCTGCAGACGAGTATGTCGGGAAAAAAGGGCGTGTTGAACGCGCGAATAAGTCGTGCCCGCATGTCGCGCTTGGTTTTTCCAGTAGCTGATTGAACGTTCGCAAGGGTCTGCACACTGCCAGTTGAATCTTCTGCCTCGTCATCGTCCTGCTCGACACGAATCCGACCCGTACGAGTCATCTGTGCCGCTTCTATAAAGAGTCTTCTTTCTTCGCTAGAGCAGTAATCGGTCAAAAATTCGATAAACTTATCGAACTTGCTTCGCCAAGTTACTCCAGAGCCGTCGGTTCGAGCCAAAGTCCTCGCTATCGCTTCAACCGGTTCGATCGTGTCAAGTTCAGCAAGAGGAAAACAACGAATCAGCGTGGTCTCTACGCGCAGAAATCGGCGCATAACCGCCAGGAGCGCTTCGCGATTATCCTTGTCGATCTGGGCCGCGCTGAGTGATTTTGCCCGTGACTCCAAGATCTCGGCAAGTGCACCGTCGAGGGCCAATCGGCCCGGTGAATCTGTGTCGTCGAAAAAGCGCCGTTGAATTCGTGCCAGTAGTTGCTTAACTTCTGGCTTCTCCACTTC
>Ga0137437_1000561_pt1 | contig 11806 bp, 10 predicted proteins | sample EasRivERMGT138_2_FD_102332 | JGI IMG/M metagenome (GOLD analysis project Ga0137437, IMG submission 102332) | Soil microbial communities from meander-bound floodplain in the East River, Colorado, USA - East River MetaG ERMGT138_2 | ecosystem: Environmental > Terrestrial > Soil > Floodplain ...
CGGTCGACCCGTGCTACCCGTCGAAGGTCTGCCAGGCCCACATCCACAACCTGCTGTTCAAGCACCACGAGAAGAAGCCGCTCAACTACATCTTCTTCCCGGCGATCACCCACATCCCGACGTTCATCGTCAACCAGATGGACACCGCGAGCTGCCCGGTGGTGTCGGGCACGCCCAAGGTGATCCGCGCGGCGTTCACCAAGGAGACCGACTTCTTCGCCGAGCGCAACATCTCGTACCTCGACACCGCCGTCACGCTCAACGAGCCGCTGATGTGCAAGAAGCAGATGTTCGACGAGTGGGGCCCGCTGCTTGGGCTCACCTCGGACGAGAGCGACTTCGCGGTCGAGCAGGCGTTCAAGGCGGTGCAGGCGTTCGAGGACGAGATGGAGCGCAAGGGCCGCGAGATCCTCGATGAGGTGACCCGCGAGAACCGCGTCGCGATCGTGATGCTCGGCCGCCCGTACCACAACGACCCGGGCATGAACCACTCGGTGCTCGAGGAGTTCCAGGCGCTCGGCTACCCGATCATGTCGATGCGCTCCCTGCCGCGCGATCCCGAGCGGTTGAAGGAGCTGTTCGCCGAGGATCTGGCCAAGGGCGTCATCGAGAGCGGGCTCGACGTGTCCGACGTGTGGCCGGAGAACTACTCGACCAACTCGGTGCAGAAGGTGTGGGCGGCCAAGTACGCCGCGCGCCATCCGAACCTCGCGTGCCTGGATCTGTCGAGCTTCAAGTGCGGCCACGACGCGCCGACCTACGGCCTGATCGACTCGATCATCGCGTCGGCGGGCAAGGCGTACTCGGCGCTGCACGACATCGACGCGAACAAGCCCTCGGGCTCGATCAAGATCCGCGTCAAGACCTACGCGTACACCCTGATGCTCCTCAAGGAGAAGCTCGAGGATCAAGGTGCGAAGAAGCTCGAGCTCGATCGGTCGGTGACCGAGAAGAAGCTCGACATGATGACCGCGTTGCAAGCCAAGCTCGCGGGCGTCGGCCGGACCGACGACAAGCTCGACGGCGCGATCAAGATCCTCGGTGACCAAGTGGCTGCGTGGCGCGCGGCTGATGATGCAACCAAGCCCAAGGCCAAGCGGCCACAGGCCCTCAACGTGATGCGGCAGTGATCACACGTGGGGGAGCTCTGCTCCCCCACACCCCCGGAGAACCCCATGAGCACAACCAACGACAAGACCGGAAGCACCCTCGACGCGATGAGCATCGAGGCGATCGAGGCCGAGCTGAAGCAGTTCGAGATCGAGGAGCGCAAGCGCCTCGGCCTGCCGATCGATAACGCCAAGCATTGGTTCGACGAGGTGCCGCGTACGTTCACGCGCGATCAGCGCGAGCACACGACGATCCTGGTCTCGGGCCTCACCATGGCGCACGACCTGTTCATCCAGGCCGCGCTGCGCGGCATCGGCTACAAGGTCCTCGCGATGGACGTGCCGGACAACGACGCCCTGCAGTACGGGCGCGAGTACGGCAACCGCGGCCAGTGCAATCCGACCTACTTCACGGTCGGAAACCTGGTGAAGTACCTCGACGGCCTGCGCGACCGCGGGATGTCGAAGGACGAGATCGTCAAGAACCACGTGTTCATCACCGCCGGCGCCTGCGGCCCGTGCCGGTTCGGCACGTACGTCACCGAGTACCGCAAGGCGCTGCGCGACTCCGGGTTCGACGGCTTCCGCGTGCTCCTGTTCCAGCAGACCGGTGGCCTCAAGCAGGCGACCGGCGAGGGCGTCGGCCTCGAGATGAACCCGACGTTCTTCTGGGGCGTCGTCCGCGCGATCCTGATCGGCGACGTGCTCAACTCGCTTGGCTACCGGATCCGGCCGTACGAGGTCGAGCCCGGCGCCGCGGATCGCGCGCTCGAGACCAGCAAGAAGATCATCTCCGATGCGTTCGAGAACGGCACGTCGCTGCCGATGGCGCTCTACAAGGTGCGCCGCGAGCTCGGCAAGGTGAAGGTCGACCGCACCCGCGCCAAGCCGCGCGTCGGCATCATCGGCGAGTTCTGGGCGATGACGACCGAGGGCGACGGCAACTACGGCCTGCAGCGGTTCCTCGAGGCCGAGGGCGCCGAGCCGGACATCCAGATCGTCACGTCGTGGCTGCTCTACATGATCTGGCAGGGCAAGTACGACACCGAGCAGCGCGCGAACCTGCGCGGCGTCGACAAGGCGAAGGACGAGCACGGCGGCAGCAAGTTCAGCTTGAAGGGCGTCGATGTCCGCAAGCGGACCGCGTCGCTGTGGGCCGGCGAGAAGGTGCTCCGCGGCCTGTTCCACACGTTCGCCAAGGCGATGGGCCTCAACGACTATCACCTGCCGGACATGGACCAGATCGCCGAGGTCTCGCACGCGTTCTACGACAACAACCTCCGTGGCGGCGAGGGCCACATGGAGATCGGCAAGCTGATCCAGAACGTCGCGTACTCGAAGGTCAACATGACCCTCTCGGTCAAGCCGTTCGGGTGCATGCCGTCGTCGTCGGTCTCCGACGGCATCCAGTCGTTCATCACCGAGCTCTATCCGCAGGGCATCTTCCTGCCGATCGAGACCAACGGCGATGGCGCGGTCAACGTGTACAGCCGCGTGCAGATGCAGCTGTTCAAGGCCAAGCAGCAGGCGCAGAAGGAAGTCGACAAGGCGCTCGTGGACGTCGGCATGACGATCGACGAGGTGCGGACCTACCTCGACAAGCACCCGTCGATGATGGGCCCGTTCCACCGCTCGCCGCACAAGGCGGGGTGCACGGCGGCCGACCTCGTGTACGAGGTGGGCGCGCGCAAGAACCGGCTGGCGTTCTTGAAGGAGCGCGTGATCGCGAAGGTCACGGGCAAGGCGGACAAGAGCCACGCCGAGGCGCACGTCAAGCTGCTGCAGGTCGCGCGCAGCGCCGCCGCGAAGACCCGCAAGAAGAACTCGATCGTGAGCGTCGCGCCCGAGGTCGATGCCACCGAGGCCGAGGATGCCAAGCGTCCGCCGGTCCCCGCGGGGCGCAAGAGCCTCCGCGTCGTGAACTGAGGTCAGGTCCGATGGCGACGAACCTGCGCGATCGACTCGACTCGCTTCGCGCGGGTGCCCATCGCGCGATCGACAGGCTGCCGGGCAAGGCCGGCGAGCTCGCGCGCAAGGCGAACGCCGCGCTTGGCCGCCCGCTCGCCGACGAGGCGGAGCTGGCCGACCGGCGCGCGTTCGAAGCGCGTGCGGCGGCGCCCCCCGCGGCCGCCTCACCCGGCAAGCCGCAACCCGAGCGTGAGGCGGCGCCGGTCGTCGTCTATCACATGGACAAGACCCGGCGCGATGCCGTCAAGCTGACCGAGATCCTCGATGGTGCGGGCATCCCCTACAAAGTGATGAATATCCAGGAGGACCCGGCCGCGCAGATGGCGGTGCGCCGCGACAGCAAGGGGCACCGGCTCCCGCTGGTGTTCATCGCCGGGGAGGTCGTGGGGGGGCGGAGCGAGCTGACCAACCTGACGACGTCGGGCGAGCTGAAGAAGAAAGTCTTCGGGTAGAGGTTGTTCGACCGCGCCCGTGCACGGTGACGGCGCGCTGCGTTGTGCTATCGTGCTCCTCGATGACAGTGGCCCAGCACAAGGTCCTGCTCATCGACGACAGCGAGATCAGCCTGCACTTCGTTGCCGGCGTGCTGACGCGAGCGGGTTACGACGTTCGCACGGCCGACGACGTCGACAAGCTATCGAATGTCCTCGGTGACTGGCGTCCCGACGTCATCTTGACCGACGTCAACATGCCCGGCGTGTCGGGGCTCGAGCTGTGCCGGATGCTCAAGTCCAACTACGAGACCGCCCACGTGCCGGTCGTGCTGTTCTCGGCGGTGCCGGCCGGCGAGCTGGCGGATATGGCGCAGGACTGCGAAGCGGACGGCTTCCTGTCGAAGGCCAATGGGCTCGACCGGCTGCCCAAGGAGCTCGCGCTGCTGATCGAGACCACGCTGTTCTGACCGAGGGCAGGGGATCGCGGCCGCCCACAGCGGAGCGAGGACGGCCAACCCTGGCCCGAGGAAATCCCGCGGGATGACCGGGCGGCCGGCTACTCGGGGCGGCCCCACATCACGCGGTACAGGCAGGCGTCGTCGTCGCGGGCCTCGCAGGCCTCGTGATCGACCGCGACGCCACGGCCGCCCGAGAGGATCACGAGCTGTTCGAGCATGCCGCCGGTCCACACGCAGAGATCGGGGTTGCGCGGCGTGCCGGTGATCCGCACGACGGTCTCGGAGGCATGGATCGGCATGCTCGAGACCGTGCCCCAGCTCTGATAGCGGCTCCACACGTTGCGAATCGCCGACATCGTACGCTCGGGGACCAGCGTCGCGGCGCTGGCGGGGAAGAACCGGCGGAACGAGGCGCGCACGGTGGCGCGGGCGATGTCGCGCGCCAGCCGCGCGCTATCGCGATTGACGTGGGCGGGGGCGACCGCGAGCAGCCGGGTGAACAGGTCGGTCGGTAGCCACGCCAGCGGCGCGGTATCGGTCAGCGCGCGCGACAGGTCCGGGTACTCGCCGCCGATCGCGTCGCGCAGCCGCTCGGCGTCGCGGACCCCGAGCGCGCGCGTCACCGAGCGAAACACCACGCCGCGGGTCTTGGGGACCACCGTGCCGCGGCTCGGCATCACGGTATTGGCGACCCAGCGTGCACCGTCGGGCTTGGGGATCGGCGCGAGCGCCAGCAGCGCGGCGCGCAGGTCGCGGGCAAACGCCCCGGCCGAGGATGGGCGCTGCAGCGGGTCGCGGCTCATCGCGCGGAGCAGCACCTCGTCGGCGGGCGCGAGCTCGGCGCGCACCGAGGACGGTGGGGCGACCACCTCGCCGGAGCACTGCCGCTGCAGCACGCCCTCGCCGTCGCCCCACGGCGAGGCCAGGGTCAGGAGCGTGTAGGTCGTGGCGGCGAGCCCGTAGACGTCCGAGCGCGCGTTGGCCTCCATGCCCTCGATCACCTCGGGGGCGACGTAGCCCGGCGTGCCGGCCGACTCGGCGAACTGCCCGTAGCGCCGCGCGATGCCGACGTCGACCAGCACGCTGCGGCTGCGGAACGGATCGCGGATGACGTTCGCGGGCTTGACGTCGCGGTGGATGATGCCGCGATCGTGGAGCGCGTCGAGCGCGGACGCGACCTGATCGATCGCGGTCACGAGCTCGGGGATCGGCATCACGGTGCCCTCGATGCGGTGGCGATCCACGGCCTGCTGGAGGCCCTCGCCCTCGAGCAGCTCCATCACGAAGTACGAGTCGCCGCCCGACTGACCGAAGTTGAAGATCTGGACGAGGTTGGGGTGCTCGAGGCGCGCGAGCATCGCCGCTTCGATCCGCAGGTGCTCGACGAACGCGCGGTCCTCGGCGAGATCGGGCCGCAGCATCTTGATCGCGACCGGGCGCTCGAGGGCGAGATCCTCGGCGCGATACACCACGCCCATGCCGCCGCGGCTGATCTCGTGGAGCAGGCGGTACGTGCCACCCAGCGTGGCGCGCAGATCTTCGGTGGTGTCGGCCGACTGGCTCGACAGCCGCGGTGCCGGGCCGGTCGAGGCGCGGGCGATCGGCTGATCTCCGTCGCGCGCCTTCTTGGCCGCATACGCCGCGCGGGTGACCAGCATCGCGGCTTCTTCGTTCTTCTGCAGCGAGGCGAGGCCGACCGTGGCCGGGATCTTGAGCGTGCCGCCGGTCGGGAGCTCGAGCGGCCGCTCGGCGATCGCGTTGCGAAACCGCTCGGCGACGCGCTGGGCCCCGTCGATCGCGGTGCCGGGCAACAGCACCGCGATCTTGTCGCCTGACCACCGGCCGACGACGTCCTCGGTCCGCACGTTGGCGCGCAGCGCGTCGGCGATCCGGCATAGCAGGCGATCGCCGGTGCCGAGGCCGTGGCGGGTGTTGATCGCCTGGAGATCGAGGACGTCGATCACGACGACGGTGAGCGGCAGCCCCGAGCGAACCGACGCCGAGACGTGCATCGTCGCCAGCTGGGTCATCGCGGTGCGGTTCCACACCCCGAGCAGCTGATCGAGGCCCGGCCCGTTCACCACCCGGTCGAGCTCCTCGGTGGTCCGCTGGTGGACCGCCCGCCAGCCGAGCTCGGCGCCCAGCCGCGACGCGACCGATTGCAGGACGATGCGATGCTCGCGCGTGAAGATCCGGGGGCGCGACAGGACGAGGCCGAGAAAGCCGTGGCTGCCGAGCGGGGTCTCCAGCGGTACCGCCAGGTAGCTCTCGCACGCCGCGCCCTTGGTGGCAGACGGCGCGATCAGCGTGGCCCCGGTCGTGGTCGCGATCCGGCAGTAGTCGGCGGTCTGGTTCCAGGTCAGCGAGTCCCAGGTGTGGGCCCCCACGGCGGCGCCGCCGGTCGAGTCACCGCGCACCGAGATCACGCAGCGATCGACCCCGAAGCCGACGGCGACCTGCGCCGCGGCGATCTCGAGGGCGTCGTCGAGCGCGCCCGACAGCACCGAGATGGTCAGCAGGCGATCGAGCGCGAGCGGCCGGCGATCCTAGACCGCGAACGCGTGGTCGGCGAGCATGAGCGCGTGGCGCAGCACCGGCTCGAGCACCAGGACGTGCGCGCCGGCCGGTGGCTCCTCGGTCGTATCGCGGATCACGAGGAACACGGTGGTCTTGTCGCGATCCGGCAAGTCGGCCAGCCGGCGGAGCACGTCGTCGGCCTCGCCATATTCGCGATCGATGATGACCGCGCGCGGGTGGCTCGCGGTGATCGTCGTCAGCAGCTCGTCGGTGTCGCGCGCGACGAGATAGAGCTGGCTCGCGGCGGCGCCGGCGTTCACCACTTCGCCGCGCACCAACGGATCTCGGGACAGAACAACGAACCCGGTATTCATGACTGCGGTGCCAGCTCCTTCGCCGGCGTTCGCGTCGACGTTTGGAACGTGACGTTCAGAGTTCACCAGCATCGCCAGTGAGAATCAATGCCTCCGCGGCCGGCCGACGCAACTGAGTTTGTTCGATCTCGGGCTCGATGCGGAGTCGGTGGCTGCCATACATACAGCGTGGTCGGGTACAGATGTCTTAATCGTAAGATTAATTACGTAATTCAAGGAAGCGTAATGATAGCCCGAGTACCCGAAGGGCTGATCAACGATATCTTGATTCCAGCGCTTACCATGCAGCGTTTTGCGGCGTAGTTGATGCGCGCTCCCGTCGGAGCACCGCGGTACATTTTACCTACGGAACGATGGGTGAATTACGTTCGCTACACAATGTCCTGGTGGTGGACGACGATGAACGGATCCTCGGTTCGTGGAAGCGAGCCGCCCGTGAACGGAACGTCGTCACCGCCATTGACGCAGCCACGGCTCGGCAACTGGCGAACGCGGAGCGTCCCGATCTCGCCATCGTCGACCTCCGGCTGGGGAATGCGTCGGGCATCGACCTCATCCGCGAGCTGAAGCGAGACTTACCCGATCTGCTGGTCGTGCTGTGCAGCGGCTACTTGTCGGTGGCTGCCGCTGTAGCCGCGGTGCGGGCAGGTGCCGACATCGTGGTCTTCAAGCCGATCACGTTCCGGGAGATCCTGCAGCGGATCGAAGAGAATTCGGAAGAACCGGACCTCGAAGACACGCCCACGCTCGCCCGCGCCGAGTGGGAGCACATCATGCGCGTGCTCGCCGACTGCAACGGCAATGTTTCCATGGCCGCTCGCCGGCTCGGAATCTATCGAAGCTCACTCCAGCGCCGTCTCCGCAAGTACGCGCCACGTTCCTGACTACGAACTAACGGGATCCGGGGAGGTGGGATACGATGAACATCCTGTGATATCCTGGCACCGCAATTTTCGGCCGTCGCCCACGGCACTGTTAGTCAAGCTAACTTTGTGTTTAAAAATTTTCGGAGCCCATGGCATGCTCATGCTGGTGTCTATGCGACCGGCGGTGATCGAGGTGTAACAGTGGCGATTCTTGCAATGATGGCAGCACCAGCTTGCCTCGAATGGGAAGGGAATCCATGGCGATAGCCGATTGGGGCCGGTTCATACTCCGTGCCGAGATCCACTCCTCGAGCGAACACGTGGTCTCGTATGGCTTCGATCTGACGGCCACCTCGATCTTCGTGGTCACGGAGTGGTACGCCGCGATCGGGACGCAGGTGTCGCTCCGGCTGTCGTTCCCGAAAATTCTCGAGCCGATCGACGTCGCCGCGCGCGTTGGTGACATCCGCGTCGCCGGGGAGCCCGGTGAGCCAGGCGGGATCCGGCTGGTGTTCGATGCGGATGCCGGCGACGTCGGTACCAGGCTGGTCTCGCTGCTCGACCGGGTGCACGCACCCTTCGCGGTCCCGGCCGGCGAGGATCGGCCGTGCCGGGTGCTGCTCGTCGACGACAGCTGGCTGATCCGGGACATGTTCGCCTATGGCACGGCGAAGTTCTTCGAGCGGCCGGGCGCGCTCGCGCTCGATCACGCCGAGGACGCAGAGCGGGCGTGGGGCAAGCTGGCGAGCTCGACGTACGACCTGGTGATCATCGACTACTTCCTGCCATCCGAGGACGGCGCGTCGCTGATCGCGCAGATGCGGCGCGACGAGCGGCTGGCCCAGACGCCCATCGTCGCGATCAGCGTCGGCGGGCGCGACGCACGCGAGGCCACGCTGTCGGCCGGCGCCGACTTGTTCGTCGACAAGCCCCTGGTGTTTCGCGATCTGTTCAACACGCTGCGGATGCTCGCGGAGCGCCGCGAAGAGCCGCGCCCGGCGACCGATCGCAAGGCGATCCTCGTGTTCGACGACAGTCCGTTTGCGCTGGCGCTGACCCGCGCGGCGCTCGAATCGGCGGGCTTCAAGGTAGCGATCGCCGGCGATCTGACGTCGTTCGCGCGCCAGCGCATGGCGTTCCATCCGGATCTGATCCTCGTCGACGTCCAGATGCCGGAAGCGTTCGGGGACGACGTGGCCTCGACGTTGCGGCGGTGGCACGGGGTCCGCGTCCCGATCTTGCTCGTCTCCAGCCTCGAGCAGGGCGAGCTCGCACGCCGAGCGCAGGGCGCACAGGCATCCGGTTACATCTGCAAGGGGGCTGGGATGCCCGAGCTGGTGCGCCGTTGCCGGGAGCTGCTTGAGGTCGCGTGATGGATGATCTGCTCGCGAAGTTCCTGCCGAAGTTCGTGGCCGGCGCACGGTCGAGCTTGGCAGGGGCGATCAGCGCGGCGGCCCAGGACGATCAGGCCACGACGACAAAGATCGCGCGCGACCTCCACACGCTCGCAGGCGACGCGGGTCTCCTCGGGCTCACCACGGTGGTCCCGCTCGCGAAGCAATGCGAGCAGCAGGCGAAGCGCCTCCACCCAGGTCGTGCGGACGCCGAGGTCGAGCTGTTCGTTGCCGCGCTGCGCCAGCTCGAGCTCGTCATCGAGGGCATCGCGCGCGGCGAGCCCATCAAAGCGTGTCCCTGACGCGCGCGGTCAGCGCAGGATCTCGTGGACCCGCGCCACGAGGTTGTCGAGCCCGGTGTTCTTCGAGATGTAGCCATCGACGCCGGCGTCGGTGGCGAGCCCCGCGAGCTCGTCCACGTCGATGCTCGAGAACAGGTAGATCGGCGTCGTCACGCCGCGCTCGCCGCGCAGGGTGAACGCGACGTCATCGCCGTAGAGCTCGGGCATCTGGACATCCATCAGGATCAGATCGAAGCCGTCGAGGCCGTGCTCGATGAGCTCGTCGAACGCGGCCCGGACTGACACCTGATAGCCGGCGGTGGTGAGCGCCTGGGCGGCCGACTCGCGAATCAGCGCGCTGTCGTCGACCAGCAGGATTCGCTTCACCGCGCTCACCACAGGATCTCGTCGCACAGCGTGTTGAGGCGCTCGGGGAGGGCGTCGAGCCCGGCGAGCTTCGAGAGATACGCGTCGGCGCCGACCGCGCGGGCGATCGCGGCGAGCTCTTCGTCCGGAGCGCTCGAGCACAGCACGATCGGGATGCGGGCCGTCGAGACCTGGCGGCGCAGCCACTGGCACAGCTCGGCGCCGCTCATCTCCGGCATGTACAGATCGGTGACGATCAGGTGCGGCTTCCAGTTCGCCAGGACGTCCTGAAATGCACGCAACGAGCTCACGGCGCGGACGTCGAAGCCGACCTCCGTGAGCACCGACTCGGCATACGCCAAGGCGATCTCGCTGTCATCGATCAACAGGAGCCGCCGACTATCAACACGGACCTCCACGCTCTCTGGATGTTACCTCGACATCGGCGCTGGATCTCCCTAGTTGAGGGATTTGCCCGATGGTTGGCCCACCTTTGTGGACCCCGCGTAAGCGACATGACTTTCTCGAGCACACTCGATCGCACACGCAGTGTGGTATGGACCGGCTATGCCCGAGTCCGAGCAAGATGCCAAGAAGTGGACCGCGCAAGCGTCCGAGAAGGTGCTCGCCGTGCTGAACCGCGCCGATGAGATCGGTGGCGAGCTCCGCGACTACCTGCAGGACAAGGTGGCAACCGACCCGCGCTACGTCTCGGCGCGCAAGGCGATGGCGAAGCTGCTCGGCCGGACGTACGAGTCCCGCGATGAGGTGGCCCACAAGGCCCAGGCCAAGGCCGAGAAGACGGCGGCGGTGGCGGCGGTGACGCCCGAGAAGACGGCCCGAAGCCTCGGCGATCCGACGATCAAGGCGCAGATCTACGGCAAGCGGAGCTGCCCCTGGACCGGCCGGGCGATCACGCTGCTCGAGCGCCACAAGGTGGACTTCGACTTCGTCGACCTCGAGGAGCCCGAGCACGAGGCCAAGAGCGCGCCGCTCGCCCTCGAGACCAAGCAGAACACGGTTCCGTACATCTACCTGCGCGGCACGTTCGTGGGCGGGTTCAATGCGCTGTCGGAGATCGAGCGCCTCGGCCAGCTCGAGGTCGCGCTGATGTCGAAGGAGGAGCTCGCGAGCGCGCCTGCCCACGTCCGCTCGGTCGAGATCGTGCCGCGCCCGAACACCGACGAGGTCGCACCCGCCGAGGCCGATCCCGTCCCGAGCGAATAGCCAGGTACATTCGGGGGCTACATCCCCAGGCAGCCAGACAGCCAGGCAGCCAGACAGCCAGGCAGGACGAGCGGCCACCCTCGGCGGTTCACCGGCGCGCGCCGAACGGGCCAGGTCCGTGCCGCCTCGTTCGCCGCTCAGTACGCGTCGTGATCGACGACGGTCAGGGCGCCGGCGCCTGCGTTGGCGAGCGAGGGTCCGGCTTGCTCCGCCGTGGTCACGGCGACCGTCACGGCGTCCTCGGGACGCAGCCGCCGCTTGCAGGCGGCCCGTACGTCGGCGGCGGCGAGCGCGCCGAACGCCTCGGGGAGCTTCGCGGTGAAGCCGCTCGGGAGATCGAACACGGCGTCGCGCACGGCCAGCTGCATGCGCTGGCGCGCGGTCGCGACATGGAACGGCATCGCGCCGACCAGGTAGCTGCGCGCGAAGTCGACCTCGTCGTCGGTCGGCCCGTGGGCCGCGTAGTCCGCGAACAGATCGAGCGTGAGCGCGACGGCCGAGCCGGCGACGTCGATGCCGGCGGCCATCCAGATCTCGAACCAGTGCGGTAGCCGCGACCGGCGGAGCGCGCAGCCGGCGCCGTAGCTCCAGCCGCGCTTGACGCGGATCTCCTGCATCAGGCGCGAGCTGAACATCCCGCCGAACACCGCCTCGGCGATCGCGAGCGCGGCGGTATCGGGGTCGCCGTAGTGTGCCGCGAGGTGGCCGATCCGCAGCTGCGCCTGGGTGCGATCGGCCTTGTCGACGAGGATCGTGCGACGGCCGCGGGGTGGGGCGGGGCGCGGCGGCGCGGGGTTCGCGCGGAGCGTGGA
>Ga0137437_1000562_pt1 | contig 11804 bp, 9 predicted proteins | sample EasRivERMGT138_2_FD_102332 | JGI IMG/M metagenome (GOLD analysis project Ga0137437, IMG submission 102332) | Soil microbial communities from meander-bound floodplain in the East River, Colorado, USA - East River MetaG ERMGT138_2 | ecosystem: Environmental > Terrestrial > Soil > Floodplain ...
CGCGTGGGCGAACCAGGTGTCGAAGAGCTCCTCCTCGACGGCGATGTGGCGCTCGAGGCGCGCGGTGAAGGCGGCGAGCTGCGCGCGGGCGCCCGGGAAGTCGCGGTGGAGCAGCGCGAACTGGTGGCGCTCGAACTCGGCGAGGAGCTCCTCGTGCAGGTCGGCGAGGTTGACGAAGCGGTCCCGGGGTCGAGCCATCGCGGAGGGTCTCCCGGATCGCACGCTAGCGAGATCGAATAAGGTTCCTCCATGAGCCTTCCCGCCGCGCCGCTCCTCCTGCTCGCGCTCGCGCGAGCGACGCCCGACGGGCCGGAGCCCGCCGACCTCTCCGCCCTGCTCGCGAAGGTCGATCGCGCACGCCTCGAACGCGACGTGCGCACGCTCGCCGGCTTCGGCACGCGCCACCCGCTGTCGTCGCGCGACGACCCGGCGCGCGGCGTCGGGGCGGCGCGCCGCTGGCTGCTGCAGGAGTTCACGGCGGCGGCGGACGCCGCGAACGCCGCGGCAGGGAAGGGGAAGACGCCCGCGAGCGTGCGCGTGCAGGCGTTCGACCAGCGCATGGCGCGCAACAACGCGACGGTCGCCCGCTTCGAGAACTTCCTCTTCGAATTCGCCGGCAGCGATCCCGCGCGCGGCCTCTGGATCGTGGGCGGCCACTACGACTCGCGCAACAAGGACGAGAACGACGGCGTGAAGGACGCGCCGGGCGCCGACGACGACGCGAGCGGGACCGCCGTCGCGCTCGAGCTCGCGCGCTGCCTCGCCGGCGAGACGCCGGCGGCGACGATCCTGCTGTGCGCCTTCGACGGCGAGGAGCGCGGCCTCTTCGGCAGCGACGAGCTCGCCGGACTCCTGAAGCGCGAGGGGCGCGTCGTCGAGGGGATGGCCACCGACGACATCGTCGGCGCGAGCCGCGGTCCCGACCGCTCCGCGCCGCCGGCGCGCTCGCTGCGCTGCTTCTCGGAGGCGTTCGCCGCCGGCGCCGAGGACGAAGCCTTCTTCCGCATCGTCGGCGGCGAGAACGACGGGCCGTCGCGCCAGCTCGCGCGCTACGCGCAGCTCGTCGCGCAGCGCCACCTGACCGGCTTCGACGTCGAGGTGATGGCGCGCTCCGACCGCTTCGGCCGCGGCGGCGACCACGCCTCGTTCACCAAGCGCGGCTTTCCCGCGATCCGATTCACGGAGAAGTGCGAGGACTACCGTCACCAGCACGAAGACGTGCGGAACGACGGCGGCGTCCAGTACGGCGACCTGCCCGAGTTCGTCGACTTCGACTACCTCGTGAACGTCGCGCGGCTGAACCTGGCGCTCGTCTCCGAAGGCGCGGGCGCGCCGCCGCCGCCGGCCGCCGTCCACCTCGACGGCGCGGTCAAGCCCGACGCGACGGTCGACTGGAGCGAGGTCGCGGGCGAGGGGGTCGCCGGCTACCGCGTCTGGCGCCGCGCGTCCGCCGCCGCCACCTGGCAAGACGAGATCTATGTGCCGCGCGAAGACGCGCGCGGCGTGGAGCGCGGCGCGAAAAAGCTCGACCTGCCCGGGATCTCGGTCGACGACTGGCAGTTCGCGGTGTCGACGGTGGGGCGCGACGGCCGCGAGAGCCCGGTCCGCTTCCCGACCGCGCGCCCGCGCGCCGCCACCGCCGCCGGCGGAGCGAGATGAAGTTCCGCTGGCGCGAGTCGTTCGTGGTCGCGCTCGCGTGGCGATACGCGGCGCACGCCGCCATGGTCGCGCTCGCGCTCTGGAACGAGCGGCGCGCCGCGCCGCCGCTCCCCGACCTCGTCCTCTCCTGGGTGCCGCGCGTCGACTGGATCGAGCGGCACAACTACCAGCTCTGGCTCGTCGCCTACGTTCCGGTCGGGATCGCGCTCCTCATGCGCGACCGCGCCGCCGGGATCCGCATGCTGTGGGTCGGCGGGTGGCTGAGCCTGCTGCGCGGGCTCACCATCCCGCTCACCGGGCTCGGCCCGGTCCACGGGCCCGACGTCAACGCCGGCGCGAGCTTCGAGACGCTGCGCCAGGCGTGGCTCGCGATCGTGAACCCCGTCACCGCGCTCACCACCGACGCGGCGCAGGTCGGGCTCACCAAGGACCTCTTCTTCTCGGGCCACGTGGCGAGCACGTTCCTGCTCTGGCTCTACTGCCGCGGCCGCGGCGTCCTCGCGCCGATCGCGCTGGCGGCCCACCTCTTCGTCACGGCGACCGTCTTCCTCGCCCACCTCCACTACACGATCGACGTGGTGGGGGCGTGGGCGGCGACGCTCGCGGTCTACGTCGTGGCCGAGCGCGGCGTCCCGATCAGCGGTTCGACGCCGGCTCCGTCTCCGCCGGACCCGGCGCGCGGTCGCGCGGACCGACCCAGCGCTCCAGCGCCGCGACGAGCGCCTGGCGCGTGACCGGCTTGGCGACGTGGTCGTCCATGCCGGCCTCGAGGCAGCGCTCGCGGTCGCCGTCCATCACGTTGGCGGTCATGGCGACGATCGGCGTGCGCCGCCCGGCCGGCTCGCGCTTGCGCAGCTCGCGCGTCGCGTCGTAGCCGTCCATCTCGGGCATCTGGCAGTCCATGAAGATCGCGTCGTAGCGCGTCGCGAGCGCGCGTGCGACCGCCTCGACGCCGTGGCCCGCGAGGTCGACCTCCAGCCCGAGCTGCTGCAGCAGCCGGATCGCGAGCTTCTGGTTGACCGGGTTGTCCTCCGCGACCAGCACGCGGCCGCGGAAGCGGACCTTCGCGCGCTCCGGCGCCGGGCGCGCCGGCTCGGCCGCGGGCGTCGCGTCCGCGCGCAGCGCGTGGCGCAGCACGTCGCGCAGCGCGTGCGCGCGCGCCGGCTTGTGGAGCCAGCCGCGGAACCGCCTCTCCAGCGCGGCGCGCCCCGGGCCGTGCGCGGCGGCCGACGAGAGCAGGACCAGCGGCAGCGACTCGGCGCCCGCGACCTCGTGCAGCGCGCCCGCGAGCTCGAGCCCGTCCATGCCCGGCATCATGAAATCGAGCACGCCCACGTCGAACGGCTTCCCCGCGGCGACGGCGCGGCGCACTGCCGCGAGCGCGGCCGCCCCGCCGTCGGCGAGCTCGACCGAGAGGCCGAGCTCCGCGATCTGGTGCTCGAGGATGCGCCGGTTGGTGGCGTTGTCGTCGACGACCAGCGCGCGGCGGCCGGCGAGCTCGACGCGCGGCGCCGCGTCGCGCGGCGGGCCGGGCCGCTCGTGCAGCAGCGCCGTGAACCAGAAGGTCGAGCCCTGGCCGAGCTCGCTCTCGACGCCGATCGTCCCGCCGAGCAGCTCGCAGAGCCGGCGGCTGATCGCGAGCCCGAGCCCCGTCCCGCCGTACTTGCGCGTGGTCGAGGCGTCGGCCTGCGTGAACGACTGGAACAGCCGCGCGCGCGTCGCGGGCCCGATGCCGATGCCCGAGTCGCGCACGGCGACGCGCAGCTCGACGCGGCCGTCCGCCCCCTTCGTCGCCGCCGCGCTCACGACCACCTCGCCCTGGTCGGTGAACTTGACGGCGTTCCCGAGCAGGTTCAGGACGACCTGGCGCACGCGGCCCGGGTCGCCGGCGACGCGCGCCGGCACCGACGGGTCGATCCGGCAGCACAGCTCGATCCCCTTGTCGTCCGCCTTCGCGGCGAGCAGCGCGACGCACTCCTCGAGGGTCGCGCCCGGGTCGAAGTCGACCCGCTCGAGCTGCAGCTTGCCCGCCTCGATCTTGCTGAAGTCGAGGATGTCGTTGATGAGCTCGAGCAGCGAATCGCCGCAGCCGCGGATCGTCTCGGCGTAGTCGCGCTGCTCGTCGTCGAGCGACGTGTCGAGCAGGAGCCCGGTCATGCCGATCACGCCGTTCATCGGCGTCCGGATCTCGTGGCTCATGTTGGCGAGGAAGTCGGCCTTCGCCTTGGCCGCCGCGAGCGCGTCGTCGCGCGCGACCTCGAGCTCACGGCTCATGCGCCGCTCGTTGTTCTGCGCGCTCTCCAGCGCCGCGAGCATGCGGTTGATGCCGTCGCCGAGCTGCTCGAGCTCGAGCGCGCCGCTGCTGCGGACGCGCCGCGACGGGTCGCCGCGGTCGGCGATGTGGCGCACGTCGGCCGAGAGGCGGGCGAGCGGCCGCGACGCCCTGCGCTCGAGCACGAGCAGGATCGCCGCGCCGAGGAGGACGCCGGCGATGGCGAGCCCGGCGAGCAGCGAGCGCTGCGTCGCGCGCGCCTGCGCGTGGACGGCGCGCGCCTCCTCGACCTCGATCACGACGGCCGGCCGGCCGAAGTAGTCGTCGACCCGCGCGAAGCCGCGGATGCGATGGTCGTCGACGACGGCGACCGTCGCGTCGCCGTCGCGCGCGAGCCCGCCGGCCGCGGCCCGCGTGGCGGCGGGGAGGTCGGGGTCGTCGGCGTTCCAGATCCGGAGCCCGAGGTGGGTCACGTCTTCGAGCCGCTTCACCTCCGCGGCGTCGAGCTCCTTCACCCAGACGAGCGCGCCCTTGGGCGGCCCTTCGCGCCTGCTGGTCAGCACGCCGATCGACGCGAAGATCCAGGTGGAGCCGCCCGCGCGGAGGAGCCCGGAGTGGACGTCGGTCGCCTCGCGGAAGCGCAGCGCCGGGTGGTGGGCGGGGAAGGCGGCGACCACCGCGGGCGGTCCGGGGACGGTGCCGTCGACTTTCTCGGACGCGCCGGCGTCGCGCACGAGCCGGCGCTGCTCGTCGAAGAAGAGGATGGCGTCGACGCGCAGGGCCGCGAGCGAGCTCGCGTTCAGATTCGAGGCGACGAAGGCGTCGTTGGGCTCCTGGACGTAGTGCCAGACGTCGTCCCACCACGCCCAGTCCTTGCTTTTGTCGACGAGCCAGCCGGTCGTCTGCTCGATGGCGTCGCGGACGCGCTTCACGTCGTCCTTGACCGCGGCGTCCTCGATGCGCGCGAAGTCGCGCAGCACGATCGCCGAGAAGGCGCCGTGCAGGAGGAGCACCAGCGCGGCGAGCGGCAGGACGATGTAGAGCGTGATCTCGCGACGGAGCGTCAAGCGGCGCGTCCTCCGGACTGCACCCTGTTTCGACACGACGACCGGGCCCGCTTCACCCCGGGGCGGCCGCGGGCCGATGAGGAGCGGCGATGCCCGTGAACGTCGTCGCCACCACCTCGTCCGCCCTCGCCGCCGGGGTGCTCCGCTTCGAGCGGGCGGGCCAGCGGGTCACGGCGGCGGCGGCGCCCGCGGCGGACCCCTCCGGCGGCGCGGTGGAGGGCGGCGACCTCGAGCCGGGCGTGTTCGCCGTCTACGACGCGCGCGGACGCATGACGACGCAGGGCTCGCCGGACGCGATGGTCGACGCGGTGGGGGAGCTGCTCCGCGCGCAGACCGACGTGAACGTCGACGCGGCGGTGCTGCGGCGCGCGTGGCACGTGCAGGGCGCGCTGCTCGACGTCCTCGCCTGAGCCGGTCCCGGTCCCGGCGGCGTCCCTGTCAGCCGCTCGATTCGAGCGCGAGCAGGCGCTCGCGCAGCGACCGCGCCCAGCACGACACGATCTTGAGCGCCGTCTCGGCGTGCGTCGACCAGAGGTACCAGAAGCCGTCGCCCGGGATGCAGAGCACGCCCGACGGCTCGGTCGCGCGCAGCCGCAGCTGCGTCGCGCCGCGCGGGTCGACGGGCAGCGTGCCGCAGAACTCGCCCGGCCCGATCGCGCGCGGCGCGAGCTCGCGCCCCACGCGGTCGGTCTCGACCGCATGGAGCTGGCCGCTGCGCACCAGCACGAGCGTGTCGTCGCCGGCCTTGAACTCGAGCGACTCGTTCGGGAGCAGGTCGCGGTCGAAGCTCACCGACGAGATCAGGACCTTCTCGACCTCGCCGAGCCCGCTCAGGAGCTCGAAGCTGTTCAGGAACTGCCGCACCGTCCGCAGCTTGCGTTCGATGAACTCGCGCAGGCGGACCGTGTCGGGCGCGGAGAGCTCGGTGAAGCGGACGCCTGCGAGGTAGGCGTTCGCGGACGCGCGCGCGTCGCGCGTGCACCAGACCACCTCGGCGTGGAGGCGCACCGGCTCGCTGCCGGGCTCGTACTCGAAGGCGAGCCGCAGCTCCTCGCCGATCGTCAGCGGCTTCGGCGAGCGCGTGCAGGCGCCGGTCGCCGAGAGGTCGCAGAGCTGGCCGAGCGCCCGCTCGCCCGACTTCTCGTCGAGGATGCCGACGTCGACGCGCAGGCAGATGCGCTGCGCGGTGCGCCGGCTCAGGTTCTGGAGCAGCTCCTGCGTCAACGTCGTGGTCTCGCTCGGCCGAAGCGCGGAATCCCTGTCTTCCATCGAGCCGGCCGAGCGGCGCGCTTGAAAGAAACTCGTGCGGCGTCCGCTCTACTTCGGCGGCCCGAGGAGCGCGAGGAAGGCGATGGCCGCAGGGGACGGCTCGCGCGAGAGGCTCTGCACCGCGGTGAACGGGCGGCGGATGGCGAGTCCCTTCAGCGCGATCGCGCGCAGCTCCCGATCGCGGCCGACGATGCAGGCGGCGGGCAGGAAGGCTCCGACGTCGCCGCGCGCGACCGCCTCCCGGATCGCCTCGTTGGTCGGCAGCCGCAGCACGACCGGGATCTCGGTGCCGAGGTGGAGGCCCATCTCCGCGAGCCGCTCCTCGGCCGAGCCGAGCGTCGCCGAGCCGCGCTCGCGCGCGACGATGCGCTGGCCCGCGAGCTCCTTCGCCTCGACTTCACTTCTGGCGAACCACGGATGGGCGCGGCCCACCACGTACATCACCTCGTCGTCGGCGAGCTTGCGCGTCCGGTAGCGCTCGGGGTCGATCGCTTCGCCGACGATCGCGATCTCGATCGCGCCCGCGTCGAGCTTCTCGAGGATCGCGCGCGTGTCGCCGATCACGAGGTCGACGTGGAGCGCCGGGTGCTGCTCGCGGAAGCGGACCAGCCGATCCGGCAGGTAGTAGGTCGCGGGCGTGGTCGACGCGCCGATCACCAGCTCGCCGGTGCGCAGCCCGAGGAGCTGCTCGAGCGCCGCCTGCGCCTCCTGCTTCCGGTCGCAGATCGCCTTGGCGAAGTTGTAGAGCAGCTCGCCCGCCGCGGTCGGTCGCGCCCGTCCGCCGCCGCGATGGAGCAGGATCACGCCCGCGTCCTTCTCGAGCGACTGGATGTGGCCGCTCACCGTTGGCTGCGTGAGGCCGAGCGAGCGCGCCGCCGGGGTGATGCCGCCTTCGCGGACGACGCGCGCGAAGATCTCGAGGTGGCGCAGGTCGAGCCCCTGGACCGTCATGGTCACATCCCCTTCGTGGTGGAGGTGGACGCCCCCGCCGATTCCCTTCCTTCGTCCAGGCGCCGCAGCGCCCAGTCGGCGTGCTCGGCGACGAGGGTATCGCCGTCCTCGCGAAACGGCAGGACGACTTCGCGCAGCGACGCGTCGCGCGAGTTCCCGGCGGCGACCAGGAGGTTCCGGAGGAAGCCGCGCCGGCGCGCGCGCTCGACCGGCGTGGCGCGGAAGCTCTTCCAGAAGCGGTCGCGCGCCCGCTCCAGCAGCTCGCGCAGCGACGCGCCGGCGAGCGCCGGGTCGGTCGGCAGCAGCGGCGCGTCGTCGAAGAGCGCCGCGCCGCCGTAGGGGCAGGCGGCGAGGCAGGCGTCGCAGCCGAAGGCCCGCACGCCGAGCGCCTCGCGGTACTCGACAGGAATCGCGTCGCGCTGCTCGATCGTGAGGTAGGAGAGGCAGAGCCGAGCGTCCATCTGGTAGGGCGCGGTCAGGGCCTGCGTCGGGCAGGCGTCGAGGCAGCGGCGGCAGCGGCCGCAGTGGTCGACCGAAGGCGCGTCGGGCGGGAGCTCGCCGGTCCAGAGGATCAGGCCGAGGAGCGTGTAGCAGCCGTGCTCGGGGTGGACGACGAGCGTGTTCTTGCCGATCCAGCCGACGCCGGCGCGCGCCGCGGCTTCCCGTTCGAGGATCGGTGCGGCGTCGATGCAGATCTTCGTCGCGCTGCCGGCGACGGCGGCGCGCAGCTCGGCGGCCAGCGGACGCAGCGCCTTGCGCAGGCCGGGGTGGTAGTCGCCGCGCTGCGCGTAGGCGGCGACGTGCGACGGCTCGCTGCGCGGACGCTGGTAGCGCGCGGCGCCGACCACGATGGTGCGCGCGCCCTCGAGCAGGAGCCCCGGCCGGTGGCGCGGCCCGCCGCGCGCGAGGTAGCTCATGGCGCCGGCGCGCCCCTCTGCGAGCCAGCGCTCGACGTAGTCGGCGCGCGGCAGGTCGTCGGCCGTCGTGAAGCCGATCTCGTCGAGGCCGAGCTCGCGCGCACGGCGGCGCAGGTGTTCCTTCAGCGGGGACGTGAACGGCGCGGGCGCCGGACCGGTTGCGTGGCCGGAGTCGATCGTGTCTTCTGCTCGTTCCACGCGATCTCGCGGAGCCATCGAGGACGGTGAGAGGACGGTCGACGGATCTTAGTCGGATGGCGCGGGCGCTCTCGCTCGCGCTGGCCGCGACCGTCGCGCTCGGCGGCTGCCGGCGCGAGGCGGCCGTGCGCGCGGCACCGTTCGGCGGGGAGCTCGCGGCGCCGCTGCCGCATGCCGACGTGCTCGGCTTCCTGGGCGTCGTCCCGTCGCGCGACGGCGCGTGGCTCGCGCGCCCCGCGCTCCCGGTCGGCCTCGATCTCGCGGTGGGCACCGTGGCCGCGCCGCTCGCCGCGATGGCGAAGCTCGCGGTCGACCACCCGTTCGTCGCGCCCGGAGCGCCGCTCGCCGTCCTCTTCCTCGACCCCGACGTCCACGGCGCGATCGCCGCGTTCGCGTGGCGCGGCAGCGCGGAGGCGTTCGAGAAGGCGGCGCGCGCCGGGGGTCTGCGCTTCGACGGCGACGGCCGCCTGCTGCTGCCGGGGCGCGGACGCAGCTTCGAGATCGACCTCGCCACGGAAACGCTTCGGCGGCGCGGCCGCGGCGGCGACGAGGAGGGGACGGAGTCGCCCTATCCCGAAAAGGAGCGGCCGCTCCTTCCCCATGTCGTGGTCGAGCGCGACGGCGTCGTCATGGTGTTGCCGGCGCGGGACGGCGCACGCAACGTCTTCGCGACGCTCGCGGCGACCGGACTGCTCGACGCGGACGCGGAGAGCCTGCCGTGCCTGCGCCTCGCGTCGGGGCGCGTGCTCCAACGCTTCCGCGACGTCGTCTCCGACACGTTCCGGATGGCCATCGACCAGGTCTTGCTCGTCAACTGGGACGAATCGATGTGGCGGACGCGCAACCGGCTCATCCGCACGGTCTCCGGCGCCATCGAGGCGATGAGCTCGGTCGAGGAGCTCTTCGCCTGCCGCGCGGACGGGCGCTGGCGCATCTTCCTGCGCATGCGGCCCGGCTCGTTCGGAGAGAGCCTCCTCGACGTCGCGGTGAACCAGCCGCTCGCGGAGCTGCTCGTCGACGTGCCACAGGACGTCGCCTTCGTGGCGGGGAACCTCGACCCCGCGGTCGTGGCCGAGGTGCCCGAGCGGCTCGCGCGGTCGCGCGACGGTTTCCTGCGCCGCATGAACGACGACGACGGGCCGCGGACGCGCGTGCGCGTGCGCGGGCGCGCGCCCGGCGACGAGGTGGTCGACGAGGCGGCCGAGGAGGCGGCGCGCGCCGCCGCCTTCTTCACGGGCTGGACGGGCCGCTTCTGGTGCGCCGGCGCGCTCGACGGCTCGCAGGTCTCCGCGCCGCGCCGCGGCGGGGATTTCGACTTCAAGGCCGACGCGGTCGGGCAGACGCAGGTCGCTTTCCTCTTCGAGCGCGCGGGCGACGGCGAGGTGACGGGCTTCGTGCCGACGCTGGTCGACACGCTCGTGCCGAAGGCGTGGCGCGCGCCGCTCAAGTTGGCGTCGTTCCTCGTCTACCGGCCGATCGCGGTCGAGCGCGGGCTCCTCGAGGTGGTCTCCGGCACGCCGGACGCGATGGTCCGCGAGACGCGCATGAAGATGGACGCCGAGCGCCTCCCGCCGGAAGCCGGACCCGAGACGGGCTTCCTGGTCGTGCGCGCGCCCGCGGCCGAGCCGCTCGCCGGCGACCTCGTCGTCACGCGCGTCGGGTCGGGGCTCGAGCTCACCTTCTGCGCGCCCGAGCGCTGACGCGCGCATGTTCGTCTGGCGCGAGGACCTCTACGTGCCGGGCGCCGACCTCTGGCTCGACCCGCACCGGCACAAGCCGCGCGCCTTCGTCTCGCACGCCCACGGCGACCACATCGGGCGCCACAGGATCTCGTGGGCGACGCGCGAGACGGCGGCGCTGATGCGCGCGCGGCTCGGCGACGTCACGGTCGCGGAGACGCGCTTCGGCGACTGGGTCGACCTCGGCCGCGAGTTCCGCATGCGGATGCACCCGGCCGGCCACGTGCTCGGCGCGGCACAGGTCGAGATCGAGCGCCACGGCGAGCGGATGGTCTACACCGGCGACTTCCGGCTCGAGCACTCCGAGACGGCGGAGCAGTGCGCGATCGTGCCGTGCGAGATCCTGGTGATGGAGTGCACGTTCGGGCGGCCGCACTACCGCTTCCCGCCGCGCGCGACGGTCGTGGCCGAGCTCGTCGACGACCTGCGCAAGGTGCTCGCGGGGGGCGGGACGCCGGTGCTGCTCGCCTATTCCGTCGGCCGCTCGCAGGAGCTGCTGAAGCTGCTCGAGCCGCACGGCTTCTCGTTCGTGCTCGCGCCGCCGATCTACGCGATGGTCAAGGTCTACGAGGCGCTCGGCATCGCCTTCCCGCCCTACGCGCCGGCGCACGCGGGCGCGACCGACGGACACGTCGTGCTGGTGCCGCCGCACCTCGCCAACGGGAAGATCGTGAAGGAGGCGCGCGGCCCGGTGCGCATCGCTGCGACCGGCTGGGCGCGCGACGGCAAGCCGCCCTACCCGTGCGACCGCAGCTATCCTCTCTCCGACCACGCCGACTTCGACGAGCTCCTGCGCTACGTCGAGCTCGCGCGGCCGCGCGAGGTCTACACGATGCACGGGTTCGACGACTTCCGCGACCACCTGCGCGCGCGCGGCATCCCGGCCCACCCGGTCCAGGCGAGGGTGCCGACCTCTTGATCGTCGTCACGGGCGCGGACGGGATGGTCGGCAGCGCGCTGCGCGACGTCCTCGCGCAGGGGCGGCGGCCGTGGCGCGAGCTGCTCCATCGCGAGGCGCCCGCGCTCGGAGGCGCCGCCGAGCGCGTGGTCGGCGACGTGACGGAACGCATGACGGCCGGGCGCGCGCTCGCCGGCGCGACCGCGATCATCCACCTCGCGGGTGTCCCTCCCGGAACGAAGCCGCCGCGCCCCGACCACGAGGTGGCGGCGCTCGACGCGCTGCTCGCGGCGGCGCGCGCCGCGCCGGTCGAGCGCTTCGTCTTCCTCTCGGCGAGCGGCGCCGACGTCCGCTCGACGCACGCCTGGTCGCGCGCGAAGGGCGAGGCGGAGGAGCGGCTGCGTGCGAGCGGGCTGCCCTTCACGATCCTGCGCGCCGGCCTCCTCTATTCCGCGACCTCGCGGCCGCTCGAGGCGTGGCGGCGGCTGCTCGTCGCGGACGTGAAGCTGCGCCTCCCGCTGCTGCGCGGCGGCCGGCTCCTGCCGCTCTCGGCGGGCGACGCCGCGATCGCGCTCGCCACCGCGCTCGACCACCACAAGATGGCAGGTCGGACGATCGACATCGGTGCAGCGCCGGAGCTCGGCCTCGATCGGCTGCAGGAACTGCTCGCCCGGCGGCTCATGAAGAAGGTGGAGCGTGGTGTCTGGTTGTGGAGTGGGGTGTTGTTTGTCGGAGTGCTTACCCGCGTGACAAAAGCGGAACCCACCGACACCAAATCACAAACGCGCCACTTCGCGATCGCCGAACCCCCCGACCTCGGCGAGTACGACCGCC
>Ga0137437_1000563_pt1 | contig 11789 bp, 12 predicted proteins | sample EasRivERMGT138_2_FD_102332 | JGI IMG/M metagenome (GOLD analysis project Ga0137437, IMG submission 102332) | Soil microbial communities from meander-bound floodplain in the East River, Colorado, USA - East River MetaG ERMGT138_2 | ecosystem: Environmental > Terrestrial > Soil > Floodplain ...
CGACCAGGCGGCGCTGACCGGCGGCGCCCGAGATATGGTTGGGGCGCGGCAGATCGACCCCGAGCTGGCGCGCCTCGTTCTCGTAGGCGGCGAGCTGGGCGTCGACGTCGTCGGCGTGCGCGCGCGGGGCCCCGGTGACCCCGGCCGCGGCGACGAGCACCGCGACCAGCCAGCGCGAGCGGCCAAGAAAGACGGCCATGGCTTACTTCCCCGGTGGGGTGGTTCCGGTGGGCGCCGGAGCCGGGGTGCTGCCGCTCGGTGCCGGCGTGGTGGCAGGCTTGGCGCTCGGATCGGCCGGCTTGGCGTCCGTGTCCGCCGGCTTGTCGGGCTGGACCTGCGTGACCTGGCACTCGATCGCCGCGCGCTTCTCGAGCGGCGTCGTCGGGCCGCCCTTCTCGAAGCCCTTGCAGTCGACCTTGGAGATCTTGCCTTCGCCGGCGGTGAACGCCTGGTTGCCCTTGGCGGTGAACGTGTACTTCGAGAGGTACTCGAACACGCCGTAGCCGTGGCCGCGGTAGGTCGCGATCGCCGACAAGTTGTGGTTGCCGGGCGAGATCGGACCGGCGAACACGTCGAACGCCTTGGTCTTGTACAGGCTCTCGGCGGTGTCATCGGTGCGCGCGAACACCTGCGTACCGTCGAGCGTGTAGATGAGCTTGATCAGCCGGAACGACGCGCCCATGTCGCTGGCGTGCACGATCACCGCCTGGGCGCCGGCGCCGCCGCCGAGCATCTGCTCCTTGAGCATCTGCACGCGCGCCTTGAGCTGCCACGCGCGCTCCTTGAGCGCCTGGGTATTCTGCTCGAGCCGCCGCATGCGGACCGCGGTCGGCATGTCTTCGGGCCGAACCGACGCGAGGTCGGGCGAGGGCACCATCGGCGCGGCGCTGCCGGCACCCGCGGGCGCTGCACCCGAGCCTGCCATCGCGGGCGCCGCCGCCGAACCTGCCGCCGAGCCGGGTCCCGTGCCCGTCTTCGCCGCGGCGGAACCCGTGGTTGCGGGCGTCTTCTTCTGGTCGGCCTTGTCATTCGGCCCCGCAGCAACGCTCGCCGCGAAGAGCAAAGAAGAGAACACGACAACCGTAGAAGTAGCTCGCATGCGTAATCTCCAGCCGGCCCTTGCCGGCGACCTCGCCCGCACGTCGCGCCGAACGCGAATCGGCGCTTTTTCCTGTGGAATGCTGCAGTTGTAACACCGCAACCGGGCGTTCTCAAGCCAACGAGTCTCGGGTTTTTGGCATCTCATGCGTCCCCGTGGGTCGGATGAAGATGGGACCATAGACGTTCGAGCACGGCGCTGATTCCCGCGCCGGTGGCTGCCGAGATCGTGAGCAACTCGACACCGCGTGCGGCAAACGCACGCTGGTGCACGTCGACGTCCTCGGAATTCGTCGCATCGATCTTGTTCAGGACGACGATCTGCGGCTTGCCGGCGAGCTCCGGGGCATAGCGCGCGAGCTCGGCATTGATCACGTCGAAGTCTTTGAGTGGTGTGCGTTCGGGCCCGGTGGTGAACGTGCCTTCGACGATGTGAAGCAGGACACGGCAACGCTCGACGTGCCGGAGGAACTGGTGTCCCAACCCTACACCTTCAGACGCGCCTTCGATGAGGCCCGGGATGTCGGCGATCACGAAGTGACGCTCGTCGCTCAGCTGGACGACGCCGAGGTTGGGGACCAGGGTCGTGAAGGGATAGTCGGCGACCTTGGGCCGCGCGCGCGACACCCGGCTGATGAACGTCGACTTGCCGACGTTGGGGTAGCCGAGGAGCCCGACATCGGCGAGCAGCTTGAGCTCGAGCCGCACGGTGCGCTCTTCACCGAGCGTTCCTGGCTCGGCTACGCGCGGCGCCTGGTTCCAGGGCGTCTTGAAGTGAATGTTGCCGCGCCCACCGGCGCCGCCTTGCGCGAGCACGAACCGCGCGTCGTGCGCGGTCAAGTCGGCGAGCAGCGCCTCGGCCTGGCCCGCGGCAGCTTCGGCGAACACCACGGTCCCGATCGGGACCCGCAGCACGAGGTCGCCGCCGGCCGCGCCGTACTGATCTTTGTTGCGGCCGTCCTCGCCGCGGTCGGCCGCGTAGTTGCGCTTGTACTTGAAGTCGAGCAGCGAGGACAGCTGCGGATCTGCGACGATGACGATGCTGCCGCCGTCACCGCCATCGCCTCCGGACGGGCCACCTCGTGGTACACCATCCTCGCGCCGGAACGCGGCGGAGCCGTCGCCGCCGTCGCCGGCCTTTACGTGGATGACGGCCTCGTCGATGAACTTCATGGCGCTCGGTCGATCAGCTGCACGAGCTCGCGGGGAAGGGGGCTGGGGCTCTCCTCCGTGGGATCGCGGAGGGTGGGGACCCCGACGGCTTGGCCGGCGGGGCGGGGATCCTGCTCCGTGGGGATGACAGGTATGGCCTCGTCCACCGGTCGGGGGCAACCCGGTTCCCGCCATGATTTGTCCTGGATCGGCGTTTGGACCCGCGCGGTGGTGGTTCCAGCGTGGCGCCGCGCGCTCGCGGCCTGGATCGGCTGCGCGATCGTCGCAGCCGTGGTGTTCGGCCCCACCGCGATGCACCCGTCGGACCTGACCGGGCTCGCGCTCCACGATCCGGGCGTCGGGCTCGTGCTCGGCGTGACCTGGCTCCTGGTGTTCGTCCCGACCGCGCGCGTGATCGTGCGCGCGGCACCGGCGGCCTACCTCGAGAGCCTGCCCGGCGATCCGAGGAGCGCGCGGCTCGTCGCGGCCGGCGCGCTGGTCGGCCTCCAGCTGCCGTGGCTGGCGCTGTGGACGCTGGGCGAGGGGCTCGCCGGCGTGGCGATCGTGCTGGGTGAGACGGCGGTGATCGTCGGGCTCGCGCGCTTGCGGCCGCCGCGCCTTGGCGCGACGTTTTCGGCGTGGCGGCGAGCCGGCGAGGCGCTGCGCGCCATCCACCTGCGTGCGCTGCGGCGCCGGGCCGGGGATGCGCTGGTTCGCGGCGCGGGGCTCGCGGTGCTCGCCGGGGCCGCGGCCGGCCTCCTGGTGCGCAATAACCAGGTATCCGGACAAGCTGCGGGCGTGCTCGGCGCGTCGATCATCGCCGTCGTGCTGGTCCCGGCTCAGGTCGGTGCCGCGCTGGTCACGCTCGGCGCGTATCGCGAGACCGCGTGGGTCGCCGCCGCGCTCGGGATCGCGCCGCGCACGCGGATCGCCGCGCTGGTCTACGCGATCGCGATCGTGCACCTTGCGGCCGCGGCGATCGCCGCCGTCACCGCCATGATCATCTCCGGCGCGAACCCCTGGCTGGCCGTCCTGGCGCTCGGGGTCGCGCTCGGGACCTCGCTGGGCGAGGCGCGCACGATGCTGGCGAAGGAGGCGTCCGAGGCCGTGGCCGCGCGCGTGGTGGTCGGGGCGATCGTCGTCGCCGCGCTGGCGGTGGTGTGCCTCGCCGTGCTCGATGCGGCCGGGGTGATCGCGCTCCTTGCGATCGCCGCGTTCGCGCTGCTGCGGGTGGCGCCATGACGCTCGCGATCGAGGCCGTCTCGGTGCGGCGCGGCGGGCGCGCCGTGATCGCCGACCTCACGCTCGCGGTCGCCGCGGGTGAGATCGTCGGCCTCGCCGGCAAGAACGGCTGCGGCAAGTCGACGCTGCTCCTGTGCGTCGCGGGCGTGCTCGCGCCCGAAGACGGCCGGATCACGATCTCCGGCGCCTCGGTGTGGGGGACGCACCGCGAGCGGCTGCGCGCGCGGCGGGCGCTCGGCTACGTGCCCGAGGGCGCCGATCCCCCGGGCTTCTTGCGCGGCGGCGAGCTATGGGCGCTGGTCGCCGCGACGCGCGGCTGCGGGCCTCCCACGCCGGGGCTGCGCGAGGCGCTCGGCCTCGACGAGCTACGCGATGCGGCGATCGAGCGGATGTCGCTCGGCCAGCGCCGGCGGGCCTGCCTGGGCGCGGCGTTCATGGGCCCGCCCGATCTGCTGGTGCTCGACGAGCCCGACAACGGCCTCGACGTCAAGCGCCTCGACGCCCTGGTCGCGTTGGTCAAGGCGCACGCCGCAGCGGGCGGCGCCTGCGTGCTCGCCTCGCACGACGCGGCGCTGCTCGATCAGCTCGGCGCCCGCGTGGTCACGCTCGGCTGAGCTCCGAAACGAGACAAAAGAGACACCGTCCCCGTCACATCCGGAAACAAGACAAAAGAGACACCGTCCCCATCACGCAGCGGCAGGCGGGTACACCGCGATGCGCATCCGCGACTTGCCGTGGCGCTCGAACTTGACGACGCCGTCGACCTTCGAGAACAGCGTCCAGTCGCGGCCGATGCCGACGTTCACCCCGGCGTGAAACTTGGTGCCGACCTGGCGAACCAGGATCGAGCCCGCGGTGACGACCTCGCCGGCGAACCGCTTCACGCCGCGCATCTTCGGCAGCGAGTCGCGGCCGTTACGAGTCGAACCTTGTCCTTTTTTGTGTGCCATGACGCGTTCCTCTTATGAAGCCCTCAGGCCTCGATCGCCGCGATCTTGACCGCGGTGTAGTCCTGACGATGACCGTTGCGGCGGACGTAGTTCTTGCGCCGGCGGAACTTGAAGACCACGAGCTTCTGGCCGCGGCCCTGCTCGACGATCGAGCCGGTGACCTTGGCGCCCGCGACCGTCGGCTTGCCGATCGTCACGCTGCCGCCGTCGCCCGAGGACACCAGGAGCACCTGCTCGAACACGACCGGTGCACCGGCGTCCCCCGCGAGCTTCTCGACCACGACGGTCTTGCCGGGCTCGACTCGATACTGTTTTCCACCCGTCTGGATCACGGCGTACATGACATCTCCACTGAGGGCTCTCGCAAAAGGCTTTTAGGAATCGCGGACTTTACTGATCGCCCGGCAATCGTCAAGGGGCGGCGGTCGCAAGCGCCGGCGCCCGGCTCAGCGCCCGAGTCGTTTGTGCAATAGATCCGAGGTGATGACCGGATTCGCGCGGCCTTGGGTTTCCTTCATCACTTGGCCGACGAAGAACCCGAACAAGCCGTCCTTGCCGCCCACCGTGTAGGCCTCGGCTTGCTTGGGGCTGGCGGCCACGACGCGGTTGATGATCTCCCAGAGGGTGGCCGTGTCCGAGATCTGCTGCAGGCCGCGGCGCTCGACGATCATCGCGGGACCCTCGCCGGTCCGGTAGCTCTCCTCGAAGATCTCCTTGCCGATCTTGCCGCTGATCGTCCCGTTCTCGACGAGCACGATCAGCGCCGACAGGGTCGCCGGGGGGATCGGCGACCGCGCGATCGGCGTGCCGCTGGCGTGGAGCGCGCCGAGCAGCTCGGTCAGCACCCAGTTCGCGATGGTCCGGCCGCTGCGATCGCCGGGGTGGACCGCGACCGCGGCGTCGAAGTAGTCCGCGAGGGCGCGCTCGCTGACCAGCGTGCGCGCGTCGCCCGCCGAGATCCCGTGCGCGCGCTGGTAGCGGTCGAACCGTGTGCTCGGCAGCTCGGGAAGGGTGCGCAGGACCCCGCCCATGGTCGCGCCGTCGACCACCAGCGGCGGCAGATCGGGATCGGGGAAGTAGCGATAGTCATTCGCTGCTTCCTTGCTGCGCATCGGGAGTGACTGGCCGCGGTCGGCGTCCCAGAGCCTGGTCTCCTGCGTGATCCGGCCGCCCGCTTCGAGGATCCGGATCTGCCGCACGATCTCGCTCTCGATCGCGTGCTCGACGAACCGAAACGAGTTGATGTTCTTGAGCTCGGTGCGCGTCCCGAGGCGATCCTCGCCGCGCAGCCGGATCGAGACATTGGCGTCGCAGCGCAGCTGGCCCTTCTCCATGTCGGCCTCGGAGATGTCGAGCCAGCGGACCAGGCGGTGCAGCGAGCGCATGAACTCGCCGGCCTCCTCGGCGGAGCCGAGCTCGGGCGCCGAGACGACCTCGACCAGCGGCACGCCCGCGCGGTTCAGATCGACGTGCGATGACGCACCGACGTGGGTGGTCTTGCCGGCATCCTCCTCGAGGTGGATGCGCTGGAGCGGAACGCGCTTGATCCCGCCGCCGATGATGACGTCGAGGTGGCCGTTCTCGCACAACGGCTCGTCGAACTGCGAGATCTGGTAGCCCTTGGGCAGATCCGGATAGAAGTAATGCTTGCGGGCGAACCGCGACTTCGCGCGGATCTGCGACGACGTCGCGACGCCGAGCCTGAGCGCGAGCGCGAGCGCCGCGTGGTTGAACGCCGGCAGCGTGCCCGGCAGCCCGAGCACCAGCGGGTCGGTCAGCGAGTTCGGCTCGGCACCGAAGCTGACCGCCGACGCCGAAAACGCTTTGCTCTTCGTTGCGAGCTGGACGTGGACCTCGAGCCCGATCACCGGCTCCCACACCTCGAGCATGGCCGGCAGGCCGCCGATCGATTGCTTGCCCTCGGTCACGCGATGCCGCCGATCCCCGACGGCCGGCGCTCGCCCAGCCCGACCGCCGCCTCGATGACCGCGCCCGCGCGGAGCAGCGTGGCCTCGTCGAGCGGCCGGCCCAGGAGCTGCGCGCCGAGCGGCAGGCCGTCGCCGGTCAGGCCGCACGGCACGCTGATGCCGGGCAGCCCGGCGAGGTTGCACGACAGCGTGAACACGTCGGCCTGGTACATGTCGACCGGGGTCGCCTTTGCGCCGAACCGAAACGCCGCGGTCGGCGTCGTCGGCGTGAGCAGGACGTCGCAGTAGCGGAACGCGCGATCGAAGTCGCGCTTGATCAGCGTGCGCACCTGCTGCGCCTTCTTGTAGTACGCGTCGTAGTAGCCCGAGCGCAGCGCGTAGGTGCCGAGCATGATCCGGCGCTTGACCTCGGGGCCGAACCCGGCGCCGCGGGTCCGGGCGTACATCTCGAGCAGCTCGGGGGCGGGGGCGCGCAGGCCGTAGCGCACGCCGTCGTACCGCGCGAGGTTGGACGACGCCTCGGCGGGCGCGACGAGGTAGTACGCCGGCAGCGCGAGCTTGGTGTGCGGCAGCGACAGCTCGACGAGCTCCGCGCCGCGCTCGACCAGCGCGGCCGCCGTCTGCGCGACCGCGGCCCGGACGTCGTCGTCCATGGCCTCGAAGTACTCCTGCGGCAGCCCGATGCGCAGGCCGGCAACCTCGCCGGTCAAGGCGTCGGTGAACCGCGGCACCGGCGCGTCGAGCGAGGTCGAGTCGCGCGGATCGAAGCCGGCGATCGTCTGCAGCACCAGCGCGGCGTCGGCGACGCTGCGGGTCAATGGGCCCACCTGATCCAGCGACGACGCGAACGCGACGACCCCCCACCGCGAGATCCGGCCGTAGGTCGGCTTCATCCCGACGCAGCCGCAGAACGCCGCCGGCTGGCGGATCGAGCCGCCGGTGTCGGTGCCCAGCGCCGCCGCGCACAGGCCCGCGGCGACCGCCGCCGACGAGCCGCCCGAGCTGCCGCCCGGCACGCGCGCGGGATCCCACGGGTTGCGGGTCACCCGGTAGGCGCTGTTCTCCGTCGAGCTGCCCATCGCGAACTCGTCGCAGTTGAGCTTGCCGAGCACGACCGCGCCGGCGGCGCGCAGCTGCTCGACGACGTGGGCGTCGTACGGCGGGATCCAGCCCTGCAAGATCTTCGAGGCCGCGGTCGTCGCGAGCCCGCGCGTGACGAGCACGTCCTTGAGCGCGATCGGCACGCCGGCGAGCGGCCCGAGCGGCGCGTTCGCCGCGCGCCGGCGATCGACCTCGGCGGCGGCCGCCCGCGCGCCCGCGACATCGACCGCGAGGAACGCGCCGAGCTCGCCGTCGATCGCCTCGATCCGCGCCAGCATCGTCTCGAGGATCTGCGTCGCCGTGATCTCGCCGGCGGCGATCCGCTGGGCGATGTCGGCCACCGACCAGAACGCGGGGCTCACGGCACCCGGCGGGCCCCCGGAGCTCACGGTGCTCATGACGCGGGCTCCGTCCCCACGCGACCCGGCGGCGCGATGCTCGAGGGAACGACGATCAGATCGCCCTCACGTTGCGGCGCCCCGCCGAGCGCGGCGTCCACCGTGAGCGAAGGCTCCACCACATCGAGCCGCATCCGGAGATCCATCGGGACGGCGTGCGTCATCGCCGGCACGTCGGTCGTGTCGACCGCGGCGAGCGCCGCTGCGTTCTCGAGGATCGCGCCGAGGTCGTGCTGCATCCTCGCGAGCTCCTCGGGCTCGAGGTGCAGGCGCGCGAGCAGCGCGATCTCCTCCACTTCCTTGCGCGTCAACGCTGGCATCGCTTCATCACCTCATCGCCTCGTCGCCTCATCGCCTCATGCTGGGGGGTCATCGCGGGGAAACGCCGGCCGGCGTCACCGAGGCTCGGGGAGCGGCTGCGGCTGCAGCTCGGGCTTGCCGCCGAGCCGGCCGGCGAGCTCGGCGCCGAGCCGCAGGTAGTCGTCGGCGATGCGCCCGGCGCTGGGGACGTCGCCCCTCTCGAGCGCGGCGATCAGCTCGCGGTGGTGCTTGCGCACGCTGTCGCCGGGCGCCGCGAGGTTCGCGAGCAGCGGCATGAAGCCGCGGACGCCGTCGCGAACGGTGTTGATGAGCAGCAGCATGACCTGGTTGCCGGACATCTGCGCGATCGCGACATAGAAGTCGAAGTCGATGTCGAACAGCTCGAGCGCGCCGCTGACCTGGTCGGCGCGATCGGCGAGCGCCCGCAGCTTGCCGAGGCCCACCTTGTCCTTGGTCGCACGCGCCGCGGCCAGCCGGGCCAGCTCGCGGCCGAAGATCCGGCGAAATTCCAGCAGATCGCGGATCAGCTCGGGCTTGCCGCCGGCCAGCGGCAAGAGGTGCTGGACCAGCTCGATGCCGCCGGTCTCCATGAAGTTCTGGACGCGGGTCCCGTCGCCCTGGCGAATCCGCACGAGCCCCAGGTGCTCGAGCTTCTTGAGCGCCTCGCGCAGCGACGCGCGGTTCACGCGGAGCCGCTTCGAGAGCTCACGCTCGGGGGGCAGCTTCGAGCCCGGCGGATATTGGCCATTGAGGATGAGCGAGCGCAACTGCTCGGCGATCTCCTCGGCGACGCGTTGCTTCTCCACCGGCTTGAGCATCCGCTGCGGCGAGGTTAACCCAGCGCGCTAACTGATAGAAGGCTCGGGAGCGCCGGATACAGCGCTTGAGGCTGCATCTGCCGCTGTGGTACCGACACAAGGTGTCCGGCCGACCCGCGCTGAGCAGCGAAGTGTCGTCGCCTCGCCTCCTCGTGCTCGACGGCGATGCGCCACGCGAGGTGTTCGACGTCGTCGGCGTCGCCAGCAACGTCGTCCGGGTCCGGTCGGCGTTCCTGTTCGAGATCGGCGAAGAGCTCAGCGTCCGGATCGAGCAGGAGGGGAGCGTGTCGGACGCCACCGTACGGGTACGCGCCCACCTCGGTCCGGACGTCCCACCGATCACCGAGCTCGAGATCTCGGATCGCTCCGAACCCCGCCCCGCGAGCGGCTGATGCGGGTCGCCGAGCTCGACGAGGTCACCTACGACCTCGAGATCGATGGCGAGCAAGTCCGCCGGACGCTGCACCGGCGGGTGTGGGAGCGCGGGGCCTGGGCCACCGTCGCGATCGCCTACGAGGAGCGCCGACCGGACGGCGGCTGGAAGCCCGCCAGGCTGGCGATGATCCGCCTGCAGCGCGTGCGCGACGCCTGGAAGCAGCACGCGGCGATCACCCTGCGCGGGAGCGACGCCCTCGGGCTCGCCCAGGCGCTCGGCGAGTGGCAGGGCGCGTTCGGCGCCGCCGGAGCCGGCGACTCGGCCGGCGACCCAGCCGACTCGGCCGGCGACCCAGCCGACTCGGCCGGCGACCCAGCCGACTCAGCCGGCAACCCAGCCGACTCGATCGAAGCGCCCGGATCGCCCGAAGCGCTCGACGGCCCCGACGCGTGATCACCGCTTGGAGCGGCCGAACAGCCCGCCGCCCGACTTGTCGCCGCCTGCCAGCCGCGCCTCGATCACGCGTAGCTCGGTGGCGGCGTCGTGGTGGCCCGGGGCGGCGGCCAGGACCTCGCGGAAGTGGCGAAGCGCCTCCTGATCGCGACCCAGCATGCGCTCGACCCGGCCGAGATAGAACCGTGCGGCCACCGCGTTGGGCGCGCGCTGGATCGCCTTGTCGAGCGACTTGCGCGTCGCCGACGCGAGCGCCATCTTGTCCGGCGCGGCGCAGAACACAGCCCACGCGAGCAGCGCGTGATAGTCGGCCTCGTCGGGGTTGAGCTGGATCGCGGCCTCGAGCTCGGCGACCGCGGCCTCGGGCTGATCGCGCTTGAGCGCGAGCTCGCCGCGGCGAAACGCCTCCTCGGCTTCGAGGATCCGCCGCGCCAGCTCCTCTGCGCGCACCTGCTCGGCGCGCACCGCCGCCTCGCCGCCTCGCCGCAACACGTGGAGGTAGCTGGCGCGGCGGGCCTGATCGCTCAGGATCGCGAACCCCGCGTTGATCTGCGCGAACAGCCGTTGCGCGTGCTTGCCGTCGTCGGAGATTCCGAGCGCCGCCAGCCGGTCCGGATGCAGCTGGCGCGCGAGGGCGAAGTACGATCTGCGCAGCGCCTCCGGCGCGACGTCGTGGCCGACGCCGAGCAGCGCGAAGTGATCGGCGCCGTGATCCAGGAGCTTCAGGCGCTGCGCGATCAACGCCTTGACGTCATGCGACTGCGGAGAATCGACGCGCTGCAGCTGCCTGGGCCGCGGCGGCGGCCGTGACGACGGCACCCGCAGGATCACCGGCGGCTGGGCCTCCGCATCATCAACGAACGGCCGGCGCAGCGCCGGGTCCGATCCGTCGCGCGGCGTGGCCGCGTCGCTGGGCCGGGCCAATCCCGGGCTCGACCCATCGCGCGACCTCGGCGGCGCGTCCGCCGGCCGCGGCACCGGCGGGCTCGACCCGTCGCGCGGCCTCCGTTCGTCGTGGGGGCGCGGCAGCGCCGGGTCCGACCCGCCCCGCGGCGCCGGCTGTTCTGGTGACCAGAGATCGCGCCGCGTCGGCGCGCCCTGCGCCGGCCGCAAGCCGGGATCCGATCCGTCGCGCGGCATCGGTCCGTCGCCCGGTGGGCGCAACCCCGCGCTCGACCCCGGGCGTGGCGGCGTCGCCTCGGACGGCGGCCGGAACCGCGGAATCACCTCGCTCGGGGTCCGCTCGTCGAGCGGCAGGCGCGGCCCCGGGCTTGACCCCGGGCGTGGCGGCGCCGCCTCGGACCGCGGCCGGAACCGCGGAATCACCTCGCTCGGGGTCCGCTCGTCGAGCGGCAAGCGCAGCCCCGCGCTCGACCCAGGACGCAGCGTCGATGCGTCGTCCGGTTGCAACGCGGGGTCCGACCCGTCCCGCGGCGCGGCGGCGTCGGCTGGGCGCAGCCCCGCGCTCGACCCAGGACGTGGCATCGCCCCCTCGGGCGGCGGCCGGAACCGCGGAATCATCTCGCTCGGTGTCCGCTCGTCGAGCAGCAGGCTCAACCCCGCGCTCGCCCCGTCGCGCAGCGTCGATGCGTCGTCCAGCCGTCGCAACGCGGGGTCCGACCCGCCTCGCGGCGCGGCGGCGTCGGGTGGGCGCAGCCCCGCGCTCGACCCCGGGTTCGACCCCGGGCGTGGCGGCACCCCCTCGGACGGCGGCCGGAACCGCGGAATCATCTCGCTCGGGGTCCGCTCGTCGAGCGGCAGGCGCAGCCCCGCGCTCGACCCGTCGCGCTGGGTCGATGCGTCGTCCGGCCGTCGCAACACGGGATCCGAGCCGTCCCGCGGCGCCGAGGTGTCGGGCGGGCGCTGCCCCGGGTTCGACCCCGGGCGTGGCGGCGCCGCCTCGGACGGCGGCCGGAACCGCGGGATCATCTCGCTCGGTGTCCGCTCGTCGA
>Ga0137437_1000565_pt1 | contig 11784 bp, 8 predicted proteins | sample EasRivERMGT138_2_FD_102332 | JGI IMG/M metagenome (GOLD analysis project Ga0137437, IMG submission 102332) | Soil microbial communities from meander-bound floodplain in the East River, Colorado, USA - East River MetaG ERMGT138_2 | ecosystem: Environmental > Terrestrial > Soil > Floodplain ...
ATTCGAGGGCAGTACAGCCGGACGAACGGAGCAGCGGCAAGCGCGTTCGAATCCGCAACGAAGAATCCGCCGCGCGCTGGACCGCGCTCGTTGCTTTTGCCGGCGACCTCGCCGCCGCCGGCGTCGACCTGATCCTGTGCGAGACGATGAACACCGTCCGCGAGGCGCGCGCTGCGGCGCGCGCCGCCGCGGCGACCGGCCTGCCGACGATCGCGAGCTTCGTCTGCGGCACCGACGGCCGCCTGCTCTCCGGCGAGCGGGTCGCCGACGCGGCGGCGGCGCTGCTCGAGCTGCCGGTGGTCGCGCTCGCGATCAACTGCACGCCGACGGGCGCGCTCGCGCAGCCCCTGCAGGAGCTGCTCGAGGCGGCGCGCGGCCGAGTTCCGTGCGGCGCCTACGGAAACGTCGGCAAGACCGACGCGATCGAAGGGTTCCGCTGCACGGGGGAGTTCGACGCAGAGGCGTATGCAGCGGCGGCGATGGGCTGGGTCGAACAGGGGGCATGGTTCATCGGCGGCTGCTGCGGGACGGGGCCGGAGCACATCGCGGCGGTGAGGAAGCGGCTCAACGTCCGCTCCAATCCCAACTGATCACGGCTTCGATGACGTTCCCGCGGCCGCTCACCACGAGGCTCTCGCACACCGACCGCACCAGTTCGAGTCCACGTCCGCACAGGCGAAGCCGCTCTTCGGTCGCGGACTCCTTGGCGCGCGCGTGTGCGAGGTCGAAGCCCGGGCCGCTGTCCTCGACGCGGATGCGCAGCCGGCCGCCGTTCTCGCGCGGCTCCTGGCGCAGGCGGATCTCGACGAAGCCGTCGCGCAGATCGCGCAGCGCCGTCGCGCGCCGCTCGAGGTAGGCGTCGAAGCCGGGGGCGTCGCGCTTTTGGTGGGAGTCGAGGCGCAGGACCCCGTGGTCGACGGCGTTCGACCAGAGCTCCTGCAGGACGAGGAAGAGCGTGGTCCGTTCGTGGATCGGGCCGTGCAGCTCGGCGACCTGCTGCAGCAGGAGCGGGAGCGGGTCGATGGAGGCGAGCGCCTCGGCTTCGAGGCGCAGCGACGCCGACCACGGGAGAGCCGCCGCCTGGGGATCGCGGTCGGTCCGGGGCGTCGGGAGCGGCTCGACGGGCTCGACGGGGCGGCAGGCGACGACGGCGAGCGTGAGGTCGTCGTCGAGGGGGCGGCCGGCACGGTGGAGCTCGACGGCGGCGGCGATCGCTTCGAGCAGCCGCCCGTCGACGGCGTCGGCGCGCACCAGCCGCGCGAGCCGCTCCTCGCCGAACGGCGCGCCGTCGGGCCCCCGCAGGTCGAGGAGGCCGTCGGAGTGGACGAGCAGGAGGTCGTCGGGGGCGATCGGCGCGACCTGCGTCGAGGCGTCGAACTGCGCCGGCGGCTCGATCGCGAGCGGCAGGTGGAGCGACGGGAAGCGCTCGACGACGCCGGCGCCGGTCCGCACCTGCAGCACGTCGGGGAGGCCGCCGTTCCAGAGGGTGAGGCGGCGCCGCTCGAAGTCGAGCTCGAGGAGCGCGGCCGCCAGGAAGAAGCTCGGCGGCAGGAGCTCGCGCAGCTTCGCGTTGAGCTCGGTCGCGATCTCCCCGATCGAAAAGCCCTTCGCCGTCATCGTCCGGAACGTGTCGGCGGCGGGGAGCGCGCCGATCGCCGCCTGCAGGCCGTGGCCGACGAAGTCGCCGAGCAGCAGATGGAGGCGCCCGCCCGGATGGCGCGCCGTGAGCAGCAGGTCGCCGTTGAAGCGGCCGGCCGGGACGACCAACGTCCGCACGCCGGCGTCGGGTGCGAGCCCGCGGTGGACGACGCTGCGCAGGACGCGCTCGGCGACCTCCTGCTCGCGCGCGTCGCGCTCGGGGGCGCGCGGGCGCAGGTCGGGCGCGCCCACGCGGACTACGCCATCACGAAGAGCTTGTGGAAGTTCGCGACGGTGAGCACGCGCTCGACGTGCGGGCGCGCGTTGCGGATCGAGACGCGCCGCGTCGTGCGGCCGGCGTGCTCGCGCAGCAGGAGCAGCATCCCGAGGGCGGAGCTGTCGACGTACTCGGCGTGCGAGAGGTCGACCACGTAGCGCGCGGCGGGGGTGGCCGCGTTCTCGGAGGCGAGCCGGAAATCCTCGTGCACCGTGAAGTCGAAGCGGCCGTCGACGGAGATGGTGAGCTCTGCGCCGTCGCCCGAACGGCAGGTGTGCACCGACATGCCGGACTCCACGAGAATCGGCTGAGTGTCGCTTTCCGCCATCGAATGTGGAGGCGGCCACGCTTGACGCGGGATTCCCGGATCGGGCTACGATCGACGGTTTCCCGACCTGCTCCGAAAAAGGTGCCGACCCGAATGGCCGCCACGCGCCGCCCGCTGCGCGAGCTCCTCCACTCCTGGATCCCGTTCGGGCTGCACGAACGCAAGCCGCATCACTACATCGAGATGCTGCGCATCGCGTGGGCGAACCGCCGCCGGCTCGGGTACGCCTGGCGCGTCCTGAACCACGGCGTCTGCGACGGCTGCGCGCTCGGGACGGCGGGGCTCAAGGACTGGACGCTCGACGGCACCCACCTCTGCCTGGTGCGGCTCAACCTGATGCGCCTCAACACCATGGAGGCGTTCGCGCCGGAACTGGCGTCCGACGTCGCCGCGCTCGCGAAGCGCAGCTCGCGCGAGCTGCGCGACCTCGGCCGCATCGGCTGGCCGCTGCGCCGCCGCCGCGGCGAGCGCGGCTTCACGCGCGTCTCCTTCGACGAGGTGTGGCGCGAGGTCGGGCCGAAGTGGCGGGCGTTCGAGCCGCGGCGGACGGCGATGTACGTGACGAGCCGCGGCGTCACCAACGAGGTCTACTACGTCGCGCAGAAGGTGATGCGCCGGCTCGGCAGCAACAGCGTCGACAACTCGGCGCGCCTCTGCCACGCGCCGAGCACGGTGGGACTCAAGAGCGCGATCGGCCACGCCGCGACGACCTGCAGCTACCGCGACTGGTACGAGGCCGACCTGATCGTCTTCTTCGGGAGCAACCCGGCCAACGACCAGCCGGTCGCGATGAAGTACCTCGAGGGGGCGCGGCGACGGGGCGCGCGCGTCTTCCTGGTCAACTCGTACGCCGAGCCGGGGATGCTGCGCTACTGGGTGCCGTCGACCGCGAGCTCGGCGCTCTTCGGGACGAAGATGAGCGACCGCACCTTCCTCGTGAAGGTGGGCGGCGACCTCGCCTTCCTCACCGCGGTCGCGAAGGTCGTGGTCGAGCGCGGCTGGCACGCGCCGGAGTTCATCGCGGCGGCGACGACCGGGTTCGACGAGCTGCGGGCGCTGCTCGCGCAGCAGTCGGTCGCGGAGCTCGCGGCCGCCGCGGGGGTGACGGCCGCCGACGTCGAGGAGTTCGCGCGCGAGGTCGGCGCGGCGCAGCGCGGCGTGCTGGTCTGGTCGATGGGGATCACGCACCACGTCGACGGCGCCGACGCCGTGAAGGCGATCGCGAACCTCGGCCTCCTGCGCGAGTTCGTCGGGCGGCCGGGCTGCGGCCTGATGCCGATCCGCGGCCACTCGGGCGTGCAGGGGGGCGCGGAGATGGGCGCCTACTCGACCGCGCTGCCGGGCGGCGTCGCGATCGACGGCGACTCGGCCCGCCGCTTCTCGCAACTGTGGGGCTTCGACGTCCCGCGCGAGCCGGGCCTCACCACGGTCGAGTACCTCGAGGCGGCCGGGCGCGGCGAGCTCGACGGCCTCTACTGCATTGGCGGCAACTTCCTGGAGACGCTCCCGGAACCGAAGCGGATCGCCGGCGCGCTCGCGAAGATCCCGCTGCGCATCCACACCGACCTCGTGCTCACGAGCCAGATGCTCGTCGAGCCGGCCGACACGGTCTTCGTCCTGCCGGCGCGCACGCGCTACGAGCAGCGCGGCGGCGGGACCGAGACGAGCACCGAGCGGCGCGTGATCTTCTCGCCCGAGCTGCCGCGCGACGGGATCGGCGAGGCGCAGAGCGAGTGGGAGATGCTGCTCGACTTCGCGAAGGCGGTCCGACCCGAGGCGTCGGCGCAGCTCGACTTCCCCGACGGGGCGGCGATCCGCGCCGACATCGAGCGCGCCGTGCCGTCGTACCGCGGGATCGCGGCGCTCTCCAAGGAGGGCGACCAGTTCCAGTGGGGCGGACCGGCGCTCTGCACGGAGCGGCGCTTCGCGACGAGCGACGGCAAGGCGCACTTCCAGGCGGTCGCGCCCGCCGCGAGCCGCGCGGAGCACGACGGCAAGACCTTCCGGCTCGCGACGCGCCGCGGCAAGCAGTTCAACTCGATGGTGCAGCACGACGTCGACGCCCTCACCGGCGCCGCGCGCGACCACATCTTCATGAGCGCCCCCGATGCCGCACGGCTGCGGGTGCGGCGCGACGATCCCGTCCTGCTCAAGGGCGCGGTCGGGACCTTCCGAGGGCGCGTCTTCATCGCCGACGTCGCGGTCGGGACGCTCCAGGGCCACTGGCCCGAGGTGAACGGGCTCTTGCCGGCGAACGTGCTCGAGCCGAAGAGCCTCGTTCCGGACTACAACGCCGACGTCGAGGTCGAGCCGCTGCCGCGCTGACGCGGCGGCGCGTCGCTCAGGTCGCCTTCTCGAGCGCCTTCAGCAGGGGCTGGAGCTGTCCGGTGCGCAACCGCGCGAGGAAGTCGACCGCGGTCGCCTTGAACTTGCGGTAGGGGTCGAGCGGCTGGAGCGTCGCCGTCGCGAACTCGCAGAGCTTCGCGTCGCTCCATTGGAGCCGGCGCTGCTGCTCCTGCACCTTCGCGAAGAGCTCCTTCATGGCGGGGCTGCGCAGGTCGTGGGCGGCGGGTTCGGGCATCGGTTCGCACTCGCTCAGGGTCAGGCCGCTCCGGGCCCGATCGGGAATCGTGGCGAGTCTACTCGCCGAGCTCGTGCAGCCGCAGGCGCAGGCGCGGGACGAGGCCCTTCGCGAGCGACCCGGCACGCGGCGTCGCGAGGTCGCGCCCCTGCAGCGAGCGGACGGAGAGGAGTCCGTGCGCGCTCGCCGTCAGGAGGAGGTCGGGGGCGGCGAGGAGGTCGCCGACCGTGAGCGGCACCTCGCGCACCGGCACGCCGAGCGAGCGCGCCGCGGCGAGCAGCGCGGCGCGCCCGACTCCGGGCAGCGCCCCCTCGTCGAGCGGCGGCGTGCGCAGCCCGGCGTCGTCGAGGACGAAGACGTTCTCGGCGGCGGCGCCGGCGACGCGGCCCTGCTGATTGAGGAGGAGCGCCTCGTCGGCTCCGGCGGCGAGCGCCTCGTCGCGGGCGGCGCGCGCGGCGGCGCGGTCGGACGTCTTGTGGCGCGAACGCGGATCGTGCTCGTCGCGCGGCGCCGACGCGACGATCAGCCGCAGCCCGGCGGCGAGCGCGTCGGGCCCGAACGGCTCGAGGAACGGGTCGCCCGTGACGATCGCCGCGCGCGGAGCGGGCGGCGCCGCGCCGGCGCTGCGCGCGAGGCGCAGCTCGACGAGCGCCTCGCGGATGCGGTGCGCGGCGACGAGCTCCCGCACGCAGCGCGCGAGCGTCGCCTCGAGATCGGCGCCGGAGCATGTCGGCGCCGGCGCGACGAAGCCGAGCGCGCGCGCCGACGCAGCCATGCGCCGCACGTGCGCGTCGAGGCGGGCGAAGCGGCCGCGCCGCACGCGGACCACTTCGGCGAGCTCGAACCCGTCGGCGGGTGCGCTCATGGTCGAAGACCCGGGCGCGCCGGCGTCAGCCGCCGCGGGTGTGCATCTCGAGGTGGGGGTCGCTGCGCAGCGCGGCGACCTCCTGGAAGACGCTCCGCTCGCCGCCGGCCGCCGCGCGCAGCCGCTCCTCCGCGCCGCGGTCGTCGCGTTGGCGCCACGCCGGTGCGAGGAGCTCCGCGATCTCCTCGGGTGAACGCCCCGCGCGCAACGGCGCGCGCAGGTCGATGCCGGTCGTCGCGTAGAGGCAGGCGTACCAGCGGCCGTCGGCCGTGATGCGCGCCCGATCGCAGCTCCCGCAGAAGGGCGCCGTGGTCGACGCGATGATCCCGAAGGTCGTCCCGTCGGGCAGCCGCCAGCGCTGCGCCGGCGCCGATCCGTCGGAGGGGAGCGGCTCGGGCCGGCCGCGCGCCGCGCCGATCCGGGCCAGCATCTCGTCGCGCGGCACGACGTCGCTCGCGCGCCAGCGTGTGGCGCCGCCGACGTCCATGTACTCGATGAAGCGCACCTCGGCGCCGGCCGCGCTCCCGAAGGCGAGGAGATCGACGAGCTCGTCGTCGTTCACGCCGCGCATCACGACGGTGTCGAGCTTGGTGCCGGTGAAGCCGGCGGCGCGCGCGGCGACGATCCCGGCCAGCACCTGATCGTGGCCGGTGCGCCGCGAGAGCGCCTCGAACCGCTCCGGCCGGAGCGTGTCGAGGCTCACGGTCACGCGGCCGAGGCCCGCCTCCTTGAGATCTGCCGCCTGCTCGGCGAGGAGCAGGCCGTTCGTGGTGATTGCGAGGTCGTCGATGCCGGCGCGGCGGGCGAGCAGGGCGACGAGGCGCGGGAGGTCGCGCCGCAGGAGCGGCTCCCCTCCCGTCAGCCTCAGGCGGTGGACGCCGAGCGTCGTGAAGACGGCGACGAGCGCGTCGATCTCCTCGAAGGTGAGCAGGTGGTCGCGCTCGAGCCAGACGTACTCGTCCTCCGGCATGCAGTAGCGGCACCGGAGATTGCAGCGGTCGGTGACCGAGAGACGGAGATTGCGCAGGGGACGGTCGAAGCGATCGGTGACGAGTGGCATGGATGCAGGGGATTGTAGGTGGAAGACGTGTGCCTGGGCCCCTTGACCGTTCGTACAGCGTTCGTTAACACGCTCAGGCTTCACGCCCGACTTCCGCAAAGCGCCGCCGAATCTTCACCGTACCCGAATCCCCTCGCGAGGCCCCCCGATGTCACACCCGCTGTCGAAGAAGCAGCTGGAAGTGCTGAAAGCCTTGGAAGGTTTCGCCCGCGCTCGCGGCCACATCCCCAGCGTGCGCGAGCTCGCCACGCGGCTGCGCAAGTCGCCGACGACCGTCTTCCAGCACCTCAAAGCGCTCGAGCGACGCGGGTACCTGAAGGGCGACGGGTCGGCGCACGGCTGGCGCCTGCTGCTCACTTCCGAGCTGCCGGCGATCGAGCCGGCCGCGCCGACGTTGCGCGTGCTCAGCGGGTCGGGCGCCGCCGCGGCCCCGGTGCGGGCGCGCATCACCCGCGCGCCGCACCTCACGGACGCGGTCGATTCGGAGGAGATCGAGGGCGACGTCCCGGCCGGATGGGTCCGCGTGCCGATCGCCGGCACGATCGCGGCCGGCCTGCCGATCGAGGCGATCGACGAAGGCGTCGAAAGCCGCATCTTTCCCGAGGAGATGGTGCCCGAAGGCGCCTTCGCGCTGCGCGTGAAGGGCGAGAGCATGATCGACGACCACATCCTGAACGGCGACCTCGTGATCGTCCGGCCGCAGGATGAGGTGAACGACGGCGAGATCGCCGTCGCCCTCCTCGACGACGGCTCCGCGACGCTCAAGCGGGTCTTCCGCGAGAAAGGTCGCGTCCGCCTGCAGCCCGCCAACCCGACCATGGACCCGATCTACGCCGAAAACGTTCGGATCCAGGGCAGAGTCGTCGGGGTCTGGCGCTGCTGCAACTAGATCTCGACCCCTCGGCGGGAGTCGGAGTCAGGCGCCCGCGGTGGCCTCCGCCGCGTAGTCGGACTGCACTTCCTGCGGGATGTACTTCATCAGGTGGTCGAGCTGCAGCGCCTCTTTGATGAGGTTGCGCGCGATGACCATTTTCTGGATCTGGTTGGCGCCCTCGTAGATCTGCGTGATCTTCGCGTCCCGCATGTACTTCTCGATCGGGTAGTCGCGCATGTAGCCGTACCCGCCGAAGATCTGGACCGCCTTGGTGGTGACGTCCATGGCGACCTCGGTCGCGAAGTACTTGCACTCGGCGGCGAGCTTCGTGACGTTCGCGTCGCCCTCGTCGACGGCGGAGGCGGCGGCGTAGACGAGCCAGCGCGCCGCGTCGACCTTGGCCGACATGTCGGCCAGCATCTCCTGGATCATCTGGAAGGAGCTGATCGGCGCGCCGAACTGCTGGCGCTTGGTCGCGTAGAGCAGCGCGTAGTCGAGGGCGCCCTGCGCCAGCCCGACCGCCTGCGCCGCGACGCCCGGCCGCGCCCAGTCGAGGGTCTGCATCGAGTGGGAGAAGCCCATGCCGGGGCGGCCGCCGAGGAGGCGGTCGTCGCCGCAACGGACGCCGTCGAAGTGCGTCTCCACGACCGGCACGGCGCGGATGCCCATCTTGTCCTCGACCTTGCCGATCGAGAACCCGGGCATCCCCTTCTCGACCATGAAGGCGCTGATGCGGCGGCTCTTCGACTCGGGGTCGGAGACGGCGAAGACGGTGTAGATGTCGGCGGCGCCACCGTTGGTGGTCCACTTCTTCTCGCCGCGCAGGACCCACTCGCCGTTCGCCTCCTTGGTGGCGCGCGTCCGCATGCCGCCCGCGTCGGAGCCGGCGAACTTCTCGGAGAGACAGAAGGCGATCAGCTTCTTGCCCGCGGCGATCGACGGCAGGAAGCGCTGCTTCTGCTCCTCGGTGCCCGCGATGATCACGGGGAAGGAGCCGAGCGCGTTCACGGCGAAGAGGACGCCGACGCCGCCGCACGCGCGCGAGAGCTCCTCGATCACGCGGCAGAGCGCGACGATGCCGGCGCCGTGGCCGCCGTACGCCTTGGGGATCCAGACGCCGAAGAGTCCGGCCGCGCCGACCTCCTTCTGGATCTCCCACGGGTATTCCTGGAGGCGGTCGTACTTCTGGGCGAGCGGACGCACGACGCGATCGGCGACCTCCTTGGCGACTTTGCCCCAATGGATCGCGGCATCGCTGATGATCGTGCGCATCGAGGACTTCCTTCGTGAAAAAGGGGCAATGAAGTTAGCGGCGGAAGGCGCGACTGCGAAGAGCGCGCGCGCCGCGACGCTTTACCGCCACTCCCTGCCTTGCGGCGCCGGCCGCTGGTAGCATCACCCTCTTTTCCTGCGCATGGCTGACGCAGGAGCGGGGGGCCGCGAGCCTCCCGGGAGCGGTGCGCCGAAGCCCCGTGACTGCCCTGCCGGCGAAGGGATGAATCCGAGCGACATCGTCATCAAGGGTGCCCGGGAGCACAACCTGAAGGGAGTCGACCTCCGGCTTCCGCGGGACGCTCTCATCACGTTCACTGGCGTCTCGGGCAGCGGGAAGTCGTCGCTCGCCTTCGACACGATCTTCCGGGAGGGGCAGCGCCGCTTCCTCGAGTCGCTCTCGAGCTACGCCCGGCAGTTCGTCGGGCGGATGGAGAAGCCGAAGGTCGACTCGATCCAGGGCCTCTCGCCGACCCTCTCGATCGACCAGAAGACGGTCAATCGCAACCCCCGCAGCACGGTGGGGACGGTCACCGAGGTCTACGACTACCTCCGCCTCCTCTTCGCCCGCCTCGGCACGCCGCACTGCGTCGGCTGCGGCCGGGTGCTGAAGGCGCAGACCGCCGACCAGATGGCGGAGACGCTGCTGCGCGACGCCCCCGGCGCGCGCTGCCAGGTGCTGGCGCCGGTCGTGCGCGGCCGCAAGGGCCACTACAAGAAGGAGCTCGAGCAGTGGCGCCGCAAGGGGTTCGTGCGCGCCCGCATCGACGGCGAGCTGAAGCGCCTCGACGAACCCCTCGAGCTCGCCCGTTACGAGACCCACACGATCGAGCTGGTGGTCGACCGCATCGTCCTCGACGCCGACAAGCGCGGCCGCGTCGCGGAAGCGCTCGAGTCGGCGCTGCGCTGGGCCGACGGCCAGGCCTCGGCCCTCGTCGAGCCGGAGGGCCAGAAGGCGCGCCTCGTCGAGTTCTCGGCACGGCTCGCCTGCCCGGGCTGCGGGCTCGGGCTGCCCGAGCTCGAGCCGCGCCTCTTCAGCTTCAACACGCCGCACGGCGCCTGCCCCGAGTGCAACGGCCTCGGCTCGAGCATGAGCGTCGACCCGAAGAAGGTCGTGCCCGACCCGTCGAAGACGATCCGCGACGGCGCGCTCGCGATCATGACGAAGAGCGGGTACCTGCCGTACGTGCGGCTGCGCATGGACGCGCTCGGCAGCCTCGGGCGGCGCTTCGGCTTCAAGCTCGACCAGCCGTGGCGCTCGCTCACCGACGCGCAGAAGAAGCTCCTGCTCTACGGCAGCGGCGACGACGCCATCAAGATCCGCTTCGAGTACCAGTCCGCGAGCAGCGGCTTCACGATCAAGGGCGAGGACCGCCGCCCGCTCGCCGGGATCATTCCCGCGATGGAAGAGGTGTGGCGCGAATCGCATCCGCGCCACCTCCAGAAGTTCATGGCGGAGCAGACCTGCCGCGCGTGCGGCGGGGCGCGCCTCCGGAAGGAGGCGCTCGCCGTCCACTTCCGCGACCAGCCGATCACCCACTTCGCGACGATGGGCGTCGACGCGGCGGCCGCCGCCTTCGCCGACGACTTCACGGAGGAACGCGAGAACCTGATCGGCGCCGGCATCCTGCGGGAGCTGCGCGCGCGCCTCGGCTTCCTGAAGAACGTCGGCCTCGGCTACCTCACGCTCGACCGCAGCGCCGCGACGCTCTCGGGCGGCGAGGCGCAGCGGGTCCGCCTCGCGACGCAGGTCGGCGCCGGTCTCCAGGGGGTGCTCTACGTCCTGGACGAGCCGTCGATCGGGCTGCACGCCCGCGACCACCACCTGCTGCTCGGCACGCTGCACGACCTGCGCGACCGGCGCAACACCGTCTGCGTCGTCGAGCACGACCGCGACACGATGCTCGCCTCCGACTGGATCGTCGACGTCGGCCCGGGCGCCGGCCGCGAGGGCGGCCGCATCGTCGCCGAGGGGCCGGCCGCCGACGTCATCGCCAAGGGGACGAGCCTCACCGCGCGCTACCTGCGCGGCGAGGAGAGGATCGCGCTCCCGGCCACGCGCCGTCCCGGCAGCGGCAAGGCGCTGCGCATCGAGGGCGCCGCGCAGTTCAACCTGAAGGACTTCGACGTCGAGATCCCGCTCGGCTGCCTGGTCGGCGTGACCGGCGTCTCCGGCTCGGGCAAGTCGACGCTCGTCCACCTGATCCTGCGGCGCGAGCTCGCGCGGCGGCTGCACGGCGCGGAGGAGGTCCCGGGCGCGCACAAGAAGCTGCTCGGCGTCGAGCACCTCGACAAGGTGATCGAGATCGACCAGGCGCCGATCGGCCGCACGCCGCGCAGCAACCCGGCGACCTACACCGGCGTGTGGGACCTGATCCGCGACCTCTTCGCCAACCAGACCGAGTCGCTGGCGCGCGGATACAAGAAGGGGCGCTTCAGCTTCAACGTCGCGGGCGGCCGTTGCGAGGCGTGCGGCGGCGCGGGCGTGCGCACCATCGAGATGCAGTTCCTCGCCGACGTCGAGGTGACGTGCGAGGAGTGCGGCGGCCGGCGCTTCAACCGCGAGACGCTCGAGATCCTGTGGGGCGGGAAGAACGTCCACCATCTCCTCGAGACGCCGATCGGCGAGCTGGTCGAGCTGTTCAAGAACGTGCCGCGCGTGAAGCGGATCCTGCAGACGCTCGCCGACATCGGCCTCGACTACATGAGCCTCGGCCAGCCGTCGACGACGATCAGCGGCGGCGAGGCGCAGCGCGTGAAGCTCGCGACCGAGCTCGCCAAGCCCGAGACGGGACGCACCCTCTACATCCTGGACGAGCCGACGACGGGGCTGCACGTCGAGGACGTGCGCAAGCTCTTGAAGGCGCTGCATGGCCTGGTCGAGCGCGG
>Ga0137437_1000566_pt1 | contig 11780 bp, 10 predicted proteins | sample EasRivERMGT138_2_FD_102332 | JGI IMG/M metagenome (GOLD analysis project Ga0137437, IMG submission 102332) | Soil microbial communities from meander-bound floodplain in the East River, Colorado, USA - East River MetaG ERMGT138_2 | ecosystem: Environmental > Terrestrial > Soil > Floodplain ...
ACTAGAACTTTATGCAGCTCGGCAACTTGGGCTTAAGTCCACGGCAGAACAGATTCACTTGTGACAATTTTTCATTGAATGAAGGCATTACGAAAAGGTTGGTCAAAGCGGTGATTTTCCGAAAAAGCGCGGGGAGTCCCCTGGTCAATCCCAGGAGACTCCCTCACGGATGACGACTCTAACGAACAGGCAACGGCAGACCGGGAATCTTTAGCTCCTGGTCCATGCAGGAGATTTTACCTAGAAGATTGGTGCCATTCTGAGCAGCCCCGGCATTGATCTCGCCGGCGCTTCGGGGAGAATTATCCCGCCTGTCCCCATCGGACATCGACGTGCAGAAGACCTTTCCGGTGATAAAGGGACTGGTTGGAAATTCGAGGATATGATTGTTTCCTACGGATTGGTCACCCGCGTTCCTCAATCCAACACCGAATCCCGCCGGGTTCGGCAAGTTGACTGGATTGCGGAAGACCTCGATCACTTTTCGATCTTTGGTAACCACCGCCACCGCATTGCGCTCATTGGCATCGACCCAGATGTTTTCCTCGCGATCGAGAGCTATGCCGTCGCCGCCCTCCAGAATCGGATGAGCGACGAAGATATTACTTAGGCACAGCGTGTTTGCAGTGAATGTGGTATCGCAACCGATCGGACTCTTGAGGTTTCCATAATGATCGAATTCAATCTTCCATAGCGCTCCCCGAGCTGTATCTATATTGAAAAGGTCGCCCTTCTTATTGAAGGCAAGACCGTTCGCGACGAGCGGTTGAGAGCCAAGAACACAAGGAGGACCAGGCGGATTGGGACAGGGAGGGGACAATGTTTGAACCGTAGCATTTCGAGATGTTGGGGTCACTGTGATGACGCCGGGCGGCAACGCACGGATGTCGCGCCCAACTCCACCTACGCCTGCCACTAGATTCACTTCATTCGACATCGGCTGAATGCGAAATACCTCCTGGCAATTGAAAGGCGTCGGAGGCGCGCAATTAGCTTCCGGGCCGGTGATCTTCCACACTCTGCCTTGACCCGTAACCCCGTCGCTCGCCCAGAGGTTGCCTTTCTTATCGAAGGCAAGACCGTTGGCGCCCGGAGTACCGGAGGCAAAAGGCGCGGTAACGGTCGGCGGATTGCCGACGTTCGGTGTGAAGCTGAAGATTCTTGCCCCGGCTCCGTCCGCGACAAACACATCGCCGATGTCATTCAAAGCGATGCCAGCGAAGCCGCAGGTGGAGAGACCTGACGCGGGCGCAATTTTTCCGACCGTAATCAGTGTGGGTTTGTTAAGATTGATTTTCCAAACCGGACAGGGGTCGGGGGTGGAGGTTCCCGAACCCCCGATGAATAGATTTCCGTGATTGTCTCCCGTCAACCCCTCAACGGCACGGGGAAGCGTGATCAGAGTCGTAAAAGTCGCGTTGTGCGGGAACGATCGCCGATCATGATCATCATGATCGTCATCGTCTCCCCAGGCCAATGCCCGTTGAAAGCCTGGGACAAATTTCGGCGCAATCGAGAATGAGATAGCCGTAAATAGCAGGAAGATTTTTAGAAAAAGCGATCGTGACTTCATAGTTTATCCTCCGAGTTACGTGGCATGTTCCGGAAATAAATGAATCGATTGGGGTTAAATCACAATCCTGCATAAGTTACATGGTTTTTTCCTCCTTACAGCGGTATTCCCGTGTACGCGAACAGTCGTCAAAACGGGAAGATCTAATATCGCGACTGATAGCGTCGATGAGAGCCGAAGCGTTTATCAAAATGACGGAAGAATCGCAATGACCGCTTCCGGCGCCAATCGAGGGCTCCCAACTCGCCCAGCCTTTGATGCCTGGAAGCTATCGCTCGTGAGAACGCGCTCAACGAGCTTTCTTTTGACGCCATCGCCGGCGTCGTTACGAATACGAAGCGTTAATCAAGACTATGCACGAACGGCCTCAATGCCGGCCAAATGATCGACACAAAGACATCACCAGACGCGCATCAGTTCCGGTTAAGAATCCAAAATTTTCGCCGAATGGAGGGTTGACGACTTTGTGACCCGAAGTACCAAGAGAGCCAGTGCTGTTAAAGTGCAGCAACAAGCAAAATTCCATTGCCGACACAGGATTCGCCCATTGAGACCGTGAACCAGATCGCGCACTCGCGATCGCCACCCGCAATGCTCCACACTTGCCTGTGCGGCGGGAAGTTTCCTGGCTCCCGCCGCACAGCTCGTGTCAATCCTCACAAAGCTAAGCTCTAAGGAAATTACTCGCGATGCTTATGCGGTGATTTGATCTGTCCGCGAATCTCACCGGGCGAAAAGAGCGTCGTGTGAACATTGGCGTAGGCGGCGCCAGCGCGGATTGCGCGAATGATCTCGTCGAACTCTCCCGCGGCTATCCCTTGAGCGGTTTGGGCTAGCACTTGATTGGCGAGAATTGTTCCCGTTACGGTGCCTTCAGTCGGGCAGATTGGTGTAACTGCCCTAACCGCCACTGGAGCCTGAGTACCTGCGGTCTGGCAGAGCCAAATCACTATCCCGCCGACTGTATGGCGCTGGCCGAAGTGGATATGAGATTGGGTAACTGCTCCCTCAAGATCCTTATAACTAAGCACGTAATCAATCATGTCCCCGCTTTTGTTCAGCGTCGCGCTGAATGTTCCGCTCGCCTTAGTCGAGATCGCACCGCGAAGCGCCGGCGGCACAATTGGCGTCACCGTCGTGTCCCCAGCGACAAAGTGAACCTCGTTGAAACTGGAAAGCCGCGTGAAGAAATTGTGGTCCTTGTGCAACTTTTCGTCTGAATGCCCATGCGCTGAGACCATCAACAACATCACGACAGTACAAACTTCGCTAAAAACAATCTTCATAAAATTCCTCCTTCAGAATCCGGTCGTTGTTAACCTCACCTGCTCTTCAATCCGGCCAGATCGATAACAACTGTGCACGCTTCCTGCAAGCCCCATTGGGGTCGGTCTGAGAGCACCCCCTTGTAGGCACTCGGCCGGACTTCGCTCAAGCGATATGTTCTCGTCACTGGGCCAAAGGCCGCCGACTTGTTTGCGCGCCGTAAACGTTGACTCCGTTTGATTCAACATGCTATCCGGGCAGTGTGATTATTTTCTCGTCGTCACCGTTGACCAACGCGCATGGAGCACGGCAAAAATGAAACTGTTGGTATTCTTCCTGTTCATCACGGCCATCCTCTTACCCAATCAACTAGTAGCCCAGCCGCGTAAGCCCGCGACCGTCTCGGAAATCTCCACCTACATGGGCGCGGACCGCGAGCAGCTTCTCTACGCTGGAGCGAAGAGCGAAGGGGTGGTGAATTGGTACACATCGTTGGCGGGCGACTCGTATAAGGCGCTATCGCGCGCTTTCGAAGCGAAATATCCGGACGTGCGGGTTGAAGCATTTCGCGCCGGCGGCAGCGATCTCGTCGTGCGCATGTCGGAAGAGACCAAAGCACGCCGGCCGACCATGGATGCACTCGAAACCACTTACGACAACATGTTGGTGGCGCGGTCAAATAATTTGATCCGCCCCTACAACTCACCGGTGCTCACGAGCTATCCAGCCGAAGCAAAGGAGAAAGCCGACGCCGGACTTACTTTCTGGAACATCTTCCGCGAGTCGTATATGGGTTTTGGCTTCAGCAAGGATCAACTCTCGGCGAGCGCGGTGCCGCAGAACTTCGACGGTCTGTTACATCCGCAGCTCAAAGGCAAAATGGGCCTCACGCTGAACGAAAGCTCGGCGCGCATGATCGGCGCAATGATCAAGATCAAAGGCGAAGCGTTCGTTAAAAAACTCAAGGCACAGGAAATCCGCGTCTACACCGTCAGCAGCGCCGCGCTGGTCGATTTGATGGCGTCGGGTGAACTGGGCGCGTCATTTCACATCTATCGTAATCACGCCATGGTATCGGCGGAACGCGGTTCGGCGGTGAGCTGGGTGCCCATGGAGCTGGTGCCAACGAATTCGGGCTCGGTGGCGCTGTCGGCCCAGCCGCCGCACCCCCATGGCGCCACGCTGTTCGTCGACTTTCTGCTCGGCGCAGAAGCGCGCAAAGTGCTGGAGAAGTTTCAGTACGGCCATCCGTCAAACCAACTGCCGTTCAAACGCTGGCATCCCGGCTTTGGCCGCTCCCTCGAGCAGTTTGAGAAAGACAGCGAGAAATGGGAAAAGCTCGCCAGGGAAATCACCCAACGCCAATAACTTCGATCAAAGGAGATCATCGCGATGCCCTTTTTACTATTGGTCCTATCCCTCCTATCGGTCCCACTCCCCACCGAGCTTTTCGCGCAAACGCGCAAACCAATGACGATCTCCGAGCTTGTCACCTACACCGGCAACGACCGCGAGCAAGTGCTTTACGCCGGCGCCAAGAGCGAAGGCAAAGTCACCTGGTACACCTCCCTCGCCGGCGACTCTTACAAGGCGATAATCAAAGCCGTCGAGTCCAAATACGCCGGGGTGAAAGTTGAGGCTTACCGCGCCGGCGGTTCGGATATTACTAACCGCATGGTCGAAGAATCGAAGGCTAGACGGCAGATCGTCGATACCATCGAGACCACCGAGCCCAATCTGATGTTTCAGCGCCAAGCGTTTCTCCTGCGGCCCTATCACTCGCCCCACTTCGCCGCTTACCCCGCCGATGCCAAGCAAGCAGCCGAGCGCGGACTATTTTTTTGGGCGACCGCGCGCGAGTCTTACATTGGTTTTGGGTACAATAAAAACCTTCTACCGAAAGAAGCGATCCCGAAAAACTACGACGGACTGCTCCATCCGGCGCTCAAAGGCCGCATGGGCTTGACCATCGACGACACTAGCACCAAAGTCATTGCGGCGATTCTCAAAACCAAGGGGCCGGAGTTGGTAAAAAAATTGAAAGGCCAGGACATCAGCCTGCATACGATCATTCCGCCGGCGCTGCTCGATACGATCGCTGCGGGAGAGCTGGTCGCCGGCGCGGCGATCTTTCGCAATCACGTCATCGTCGCCAAGGAAAAAGGCGCGCCGGTCGAATGGGTGCCGATGGATGTTGTGCCGACCAATGTCGGCGGCGTCGCCATCGCCGCGCAACCGCCGCACCCTCACGCGGCGCTCTTGTTCGCCGATTATTTACTCGGCCCGGAGGGCCAGGGCATCTTGGAGAAGTATCACTATGGCAATGGCGCGAAAAACTACGGTTTTAAAAAATGGCGCCCCGAACGCGACTTGCCGCTGGACAAGTACGAAAAAGAACTCGAACGCTGGGAAAAACTCATGCGCGAAATCGGCCGCAAAAGCGCGTGAATCGTGCCGTAGAAGTGTTTACAGGGATGATGGCGAACAGCGTTTTTCACCGCGAAGGCACGAAGAGCACGAAGGACTCGGATTTCTTTTTTGTGCCCTTTGCGCTCTTTGCGGCTAAATTTCTTCCTCCAAACTTCTATGGCCTGCTGCCTTCATATAATTTCTTAATAAACCCGCTCTTCTCCAGCTCAGCTACGAAGCTCGTATCGACAAACTCTTCGGGGCTATGGCTACGGATGTCCGCTCTGCGGTAGGCGACGATTTCATAGATCGCATCCAAACCTTTGGTGATCGGGTATGGTACGGAAATGAAATCCTGCTTATAGGTCGCGTAGGCCCCTTCTAAGTACTCCGGATCGTTGGTGCGCAGATATTTCCCAAGCACCTTTTGACTGAACTCCTTGTTGGCTTTCAAGAAGGCGATGCCCTCGACATACGAACGGACAAAGCGCATGACAGTCTCGCGGTCATCTTTGATCGTTTTTCGCCGCGTCACCACCGATGCCGTCGGATAAACGATTTCTTTCTTGGCGTCCAGCAGAGGGCGAAATCCTTTGCGTTCCGCTTGCACGTCGGCCGGATAGGAAAGATCAGCGGCATCGACAGAGCCGCTGTATAACGCTCGCAGCTTCTCCGCGGTATTGCCGATGGAGAGCCACACAACATCGCGCGTCGAATCAATGCCGTATTTGCGCAACACGTAGCCGAAAAGCAGATCCCCCGCCGAACCCAGGCTGGAAATCCCGATCTTTTTGCCACGGAGATCATCGATCTTGCGGATCTCCGGCTTCACCATCAGTCGGCTAGCCTGCACGCCGATGCCATGGGCGACATTGACCAAATCCGCGCCATTGAGATCGGCCAGCATTACCTGCGGCGATGCCACCGAAGCGGCAAACAAGCTGCCGGCTAACAGCGCTTGCGACGTGCGTCCCGAGCCATTGAGCAAGATTGATTCGACATCCAGCCCATTCTTGTCGAAAATCTTGGCATCCTTAGCGAGCCAAGGAATCCACAGGTTAGGCGACAACGTCGACACGCCCCAGTAGATTTTCTTGAGTGGCTTGTCCTGGCCGACGCTTGGCGAGCTGACCACGAATAGTGAAACCAATATCGAAATAATAAAAACTTGAGACCAGAGCCGCAGCATGCTCCCACCCCCCACGATAATTGAAAATCAACCGACTTCACTAGAACATTAGTAGATGGGACTTCGCCCTGTCAACAAAGTATGACTGGCGAAGCGTGTGCAGATTGAATCGCAGGTTTTGGCGCGCCGGCGAATCAATGGCGCATGCTGTTTTGCTCGCCGTGTGCGATGAACTCTTTCAAGAAGTCTGACGAGGTGATGATGCCGACGAGATGATCGTCGCCCGCGACTACCGGCAATGCTTCGACGTTCCAGCGCAACATTAAATCGGCGGCGTTTTCTAGAGTGGCATCCGGCAAGATCGAAACTGGACTGAACGTCGCGACATCGGCCATGGCGGCGGCGGCGAATTTTTCATGCGCCTTTTCGTCTGGTTCAAATGACGGACTCGGATACATCAATCGGAGATCTCGGTCGGAAAACATGCCAAGCAGATGATTATTTTCATCGACCACCGGCAGATGGCGGAATTGGCCCTTTTTCATTTTCTCGAGTGCGCTTTCAATCGACGCGGAAGGCGTCACGGTCACCGGGTACCGCGTCATACGTTCGCTGACATGCCGCAGCGGTTCGATCTGCGAGACTACGGCTGTCTCGGTACGAGTCGAGCAGTACTTTTCATATTCTTCGAGGAGACTGAGGTATTCGACCAGACACACTCCTGCGTTTTTGAGCAGGGCGCGTACTTCATCGGATGCGGCGCCGCTTTCGACCCAAAAAGCCTTCGCTTCTTTGGCAATCGCGTCCAGCGCCGCTTGAGTCATGGCCGCCTTGCCATCGGTATAGAACTGGACAATGTCGATGGCCCCGGCAATGTCGGCCACTCGACCGTAACGGGCCAGTCCTAAAATGCTTTCGCAATTGGCGATGACCGGCGCGATCTCGAGTCCGTATTCGATCAATTTCTGAGTGCAAGCATAGCTTTTGAAAATTGGGTCCGGTCTCAGACCGACGACCGCGATCCGCTTTGCGCTTTTCAACATCTCCATTTCTTGACGCCGCACCGAATATCTGTTGGTTTCTTCCGGAATCATTTTCTTTCTCCTTCCCGAGTCATGTTGTTGGTCGTCAGCCCATTCCCCGACCAACCTTCATGGTCCAAGCTGTCGACACTGCACAAAGGCAAGACGTATGCCGCGCGATTTTTGGAATTGTTAGCCATTGAAGGCGATCCGATGGACAACTTAGACGGCGCGTTCGCAGAATCAAGAACCGGCGAGTCGCCGCTTCCTAATTTTGCGACGCCAAAAGAAGCGTTTGCAGTACACGCACTGCACGGTTAGGGAAAAGGCTCGCGAGAGAGGGAGCCGCAGCCCGAAAAATACTTGCCGCATCGTGGAGGCAAGCTGACAAAAAACCAGCCAACCTTGATGCGGCGCTGATCACCGCGCCGGCAGCGGTCCGGCTCCGGCAATCGCCTTGAGCAGATCGACAACCTCCGGGTCTCTCGGCATTTCGCGGATCTCTTTCGTCAGTTGCTCAGCCGTTACCGGTTCGACATCGTCGCCGACGATTTTTTTATATTCGCGGTGAAACTCGGAATCTTTAAGCGCCTTGCGTATCGCCTCCTCGAGAATTTCCACGCGTTCCTTCGGTGTCCCCGGCAGCGCGACATAGGGCGAACCTACGAGCCTAAAAGTCCGCCAAGTGGTAACCAGCTTGATCTCGCGCGCCGACTTGGCAAAGCTTTCGATCTCGGGTAGGTGACCAAGACGCGGGTGTTTTGATCCCTTGGGAATATCGATGATCGTATGAAAATCCATAGCGCCCTTTTCGATCCACTCCGGGCTTCGCCTCAGAATAGCGGTCGCGCCGTTCGCGGTCGCATCCAGTTCGCCGCGCACTAAGGCGACGTCGAGATCTCCGGTGCCGCTGAAGCCGGTGACCCATTTCGAGTCCTTAAGGCCCAATAGGAAAGCGAACAGCCGCGCCGCGACGTAATTGGTGTGACCCACCGACAGACCGCCGACGCGCACGCCGGTAGCAGCGCGGAGTTTTTCCAAGCTGCCAAGCCCGCTTTCCTTGCGGGTAAAGAATATAATGTGAAACGCGTGTTCCGTAGCGCCTAAGTAAATAAACCTGGAGCTGTCAAACATCACGCCGCTTTCTTTAAGCACTTCGAGGGGAATCGCCGTGGCCGCGAGCACGCCGATCGTCAACCCGTCCGGCTTGACGTTGCCGTAGAGATGATTCGCCGCTTTCCGCCCCCCGGCTCCGGGCATGTTCTCGACGATTAACGCCGGATTACCGGGAATGTACCTGCGCCAAAACGGCAGCAACGCTCTGATCCGAATATCGCCCGATCCGCCCGCGGCGACGCCTGAAACAACCGTGATCGTCTTGCCTTGATAGAATGGAGTCTGAGCCGATCCGTCCGTGAGACCAAATATCAACAAGGCAGCAAAAAGCACTGCTGCTGTCAGTGTTCTGCTCAAGAGCGTTTCAGCCATCGTTGCCTCATCGCAAAAATTTAAATTCCAAGCCGACGATCAATCGCGCAATCACTTCGCCGCTTTCGCGTTCACCAACGCTAACGCTTTGTCGTAATATGATGAATCATAGTAGCGGTCCGGTGCCGGCGCTTTGCCGCCCCAGCTACCCTCTACCTCGGCCCGGAACCGAAGCACGTTGTTAAAGCGCTCGACGTCGATCGCTGCGTCTTTGGCCAAACCGTTGGGTCCCACATCCATTTCGTAAATACCCGCCGCCAGCTCTCGCGACATCTTGCGCTGGCGCAGAACCATATCGATCACTTTGTCTTTGTTCGCGGAATTGAGCAGCCAGCGCTGCGCCTCGATCTGCGCCGCGAGGTAGCGAATCAGCAGATCGCCGTTCTCCTTCGCCCATTGGCGGCGCGTGAAGACACCGTAGCGCAGCGTCGGTCCAAAGATGTTCGCCGTCGTCGCCAGACTCACCAAGCCGTCCTGGCGCGCCTGCGCTGCCGTCTGTCCGGACGCCATGGTGGCGGCGAATTCTTTCTGCTTGAGCATCGCCGCGATGCGCGCCGAGGTGCCGCCGACTTCCTTCATCTGGTAATCGGCTCCCGCACTCAGGCCAACGTTGGAAAGAATCTTTTTGAGCGCCAGCGCGTTCTGGGTGTTCGGTGCGTCGACGATAACGATCTTGCCGCGCAGATCGGCGAGCGACTTGATCTCGGGCTGCGCCATCAACTCGTTCGGCGTGTAGTCGGTGGCGGCAACGAGAATCACGTCGACACCGGCGTTTTCGACCATGGCGATGGCATTGTCGACACCGTAGTCGGCGAGATCCAATTCACCGGTCGCAAGCCACTTCCGCACCTCGTCTGAGCCACCGGACGCTGAACGCGGAATCTGAATCTGCAGACCGTACTTTGCAAAGCTTCCGTTCGATTGAGCGACGGATGTCGTAAAGCTACCGCCGCCGAGCTTCAACGTCTGGAGATTTGCACCTTGCGCGAGCGCGACGCCGCTAGCGAAAAATCCCGCCGTCACAGCGACCGTCGCAAGTAATAAGTCCGTCAACCGTTTCGACATCATGGAGTCTCCTCCCGGTGAAGCGTGAACTTAAGATATAAGTTCCTCGTCCGCTTTTCCGGGATCTGTGATCGAGTGTGCTTCAAAGTTTTCGCGATTCGTGCATATTTTCGGAGGGTTCACCGCGGAGGCGCGGCGTGCACCGAGTAAAAAGTTTTTCGATTGAGATACCCTCCTAACTCTGCGAACTCAGTTTCTCTGCGGTGAAATCTCTTCTTCTCTTTGGTTGCGGCTTCGCCGCGCATAATTTTTCTATTCAGGAAAAAAGCGCGGCAGCGCCGCAGGGGGCTCAGGCGCCGGCGCGACCCTGGAGCCAACCGGCAGAGGCTGCTCGCGCAGCATGTGGGCGATCAACACCTCGCGGACACTTTCAAGGTCCAGTCCCGCCATGGCCGGCTGTCCGGCAATCTCCGCCAGCACCCGATCCACATCCTGCATCATCTTCCACTGCTTGAAGAGATCGTCACGCTGGATGCCCATCGCCTCGCCGACCAGTTCGAGAAAGTTGACGATCTTGAACGGATACGTCGATTCATGAGCGCACAGCTCGCGATGGCAGGCGTGGTAAATGCCGACGAGACAGTCGACGCCGGCGGCCTCGGCTGCGGCAAGTTCCCGCGCATGGAGCTCGCGCTTATAGTCGGGTACGGGTGCGAGCGAGTTGCACATGTAGCCGACCCGCGGCTGTTCGAGATCGACAAGCTCGATCCCTGGGATCGCCGAAAGAATCTTGACGACACCTTCGGTCACGCCCGCTACGCCCGGATGCTCGTGCAGAGCAACTCGCTTACTGACGGGACGAATGAATTGCGAGCGCAGACGATCGATCCTCTCGGCGATGTAAGGGACAACATGCCCCAAGGCAAAGCCAGCCTCCGTACTCGGCATGACGATCTCGCTCAGTTGGATATTGCATGTTGGGCACCAGGTGAGCACCCGCGCGGCGCCGGTGCCGGCGAAACCGGCCACCGTGTTGCCGCCGATACGCCCGGACGCCTTGGTGTCGCCGGCGCGGTACTGAATGACACCGCAACAGTTGGCCGGGCCGCCGAAGACTTTGTAGCGCGTACCGAGCCGATCCAAGACCTCCAGGCAGAGGAGCGCGATGTGCGGCGTCTTGAGAACGTTGCAACCAAGATACATCACGACGTCGGGCGGGGGCCCGCTGTCGGAGCGAGCTGATCGGGTCATGCCGGCAAGCAAATCGGCGGGGACCTGAAGGCGCGAGAGCACCTTCACTCCTTCGGACATTTTTTGGAACCCGGCTTGGCCGGTGGCGTGACGCTCGGTCGCGGCACGCCGCTCGTTGAGCCGCAAGCGGGTGGCCGCCAACATGAAGCGCGGGTTGACGCCGTCGTCGCAAGCCGAGAGACAGCGGCCGGAGCCGGTGCATGTGCTAGCCCAGCGGGCGCCGCGGCTCGACGGGTCCCCGCCGCCGCGGAGAATATCCAGCACATCGCCCACGATGGCGCTCGGCTCACGAGTGTCGATGCCAGCGGGCCCGGCGGTCGGGCAGACCTCGACGCACTTGCCGCAGCGGCTGCAGCGGTCGAGGATCTCGCCTATCCTGGCATCGATTGAAGAGACAAAGTCAGCAGCGTGATCGGTCATGAGTCCTCCCAATAGGGTTTTCAAATGTAAAGCACGGATCGAAGATTGCACCGCCGGGACGCGTCCTTCGACTAAGCTCAGGATGCGCGGCTAAGAAGAATTCCGCTCATGGTGAGCTTGTCGAACCATGCGAACTCGGCGCCTCTGTGGTGAATTTTTCTTCACAGAAAATCCGCAACAACCTCCAAATAAACCAAGCCAGTTCTTTTTCCGCGAT
>Ga0137437_1000567_pt1 | contig 11761 bp, 15 predicted proteins | sample EasRivERMGT138_2_FD_102332 | JGI IMG/M metagenome (GOLD analysis project Ga0137437, IMG submission 102332) | Soil microbial communities from meander-bound floodplain in the East River, Colorado, USA - East River MetaG ERMGT138_2 | ecosystem: Environmental > Terrestrial > Soil > Floodplain ...
CAGCCGGCTCCGCGAAGCATGCAGGGTAGCGATATTCGAAACCACGTCTGGAACGTCCTGCACGTCGAGATCTTCGAGGACGAGGACGACGAGACGCGACCGGATCGGCGCGGAAGACTCACCCTGCTATTCCTCCGCGAGATCTGGCGTGACGTGTTGGCCCGGCCGATCGACGAGGTACCGAACGACTTCGTCGCCGCGTGGCAACAGTTTCGGCAACTGCTCATGAGCTGCGCCGACAACATCTTCTACGGAGTGGTGGAGCACGCTGGGCGCGTGGACGACATCCGGGAGAAGCTCGGCAAAGCACTCGAACGCAGCGGCGCGCCGTGTCGGTTCGTCGGAAAAAAGCTCCTGCCCGCGACTAGCGAGCAGGAGGCCGCGGCGATCGAGAGCGCGAAGGAAGCGGCTGTAGGTCCGACGCCCGCGACCGTTCGCGCACACCTCGACGAGGCCGCGAAGATCCTCGCCAACCGTGACCAGCCGAACGATCGGAACTCGATCAAGGAGTCCATTTCAGCGATCGAGGCCCTCGTTGCCGTTGTCTTGGGCCGACGCGGCACGCTCGGCGACCTGCTCAAGTCGATCGACAACAAGTTGCCCGACGAAGCGCTCCACCCTGCGCTAAAGGGCGCGTTGAGCAAGCTTTACGGCTACACGAGCGACGCTGGCGGAATCCGCCACGCTCTCGCGGATGACCGCGAGCCCGACATCGAAGATGCGCAGTTCATGCTGGCTATTTGCTCCGCCTTCGTGACGCTGATCGTTGCCAAGGCGGGCAAGCTCGGCCTCGCACTCACATGACGGGCGGCGGCGGCCGGGGCCGGCTGGTCCGGCCAGGACATACAAGCGGGGGTTCGGTCGCTCCCGCCCGGATGTGGAGAGGTCGCTCGCTCCCGCCCGGATGTGGAGAGGTCGCTCGAGCGGGACTGGCGGGCGGGGCCAGTTCCGCTGGATGTTGGCGATGTAAGCGAGTGTACGGATGGGCGAGGTCGGAGCGGACCCGTCCTTGCGCCGAAGCGGTCGGCGATCGAGCGGGCTACGAGGGTCGTCGAACCAGAGCTCGGCCTGGGGCGGGGCGCGTGCGGGGGTGAAGGTCGCCGGGGAGCACGGGAGCCCGAGGGTCGCAAGCACCGCGCGCGCCATGGCGGAGTCCACGACGACGGCGACCACGCTGCAACGGCCGTCGTAGGGACTCGGCGATCTTCCTCGTGCCGCTAAGCGTGTAGCAACCGGCGATCGCGCTGCCGATCCATCCCGGCTTGGCGCTGGTGTTCGCCGACAAGACCACGCCTCGCGACGCGCTCGATCGCCACATGGCAGCTCGCGTGAACCCGACCGCGTTCTTGCTCGGGCTGCTCGCGCGCTAGGTCGTGCTGCCGCCCGGGCTGCAGAGCCCGAACCCCGAGGTGATGGTCACGACGCGTACGCTCGTCCGAGACATGTTCCGCCTCAAGAGCGAGGCTGTAGCGCTCTTCGGTATGCCCGTGTGGCAGCTGAGGGAATAGGAGCTGCTACGTCCCGCCGGCGGGCGGAAGCCCGAGATATTACCGACCGTAGTAATCGAGATACGTCAAGCCGAGCGTCTGCACGACGGCCCACGCCTTCGAGCCGAGCTTCTTCATCGCGCCCATAAAGCCGGACTCGTGGGCGCTGGCGATCTAGTGTGGCTAGTCGGCAGACCCTCGACGGCGGATGATATCCGCCAGAATCAGCTCGAATTCCGCGAGCGTTCGATCGAGCTGATCGACAGGCGAGGGCTTCTGCCTGCGCTCCAGGAGGGGGCACCTCCGATCGTTGTCGAGGGGGAGCCCGGCGCGGCACGGCACCTTCGGATTCTCCCCAATCATAACCAGGTGCATCTTGGGCTCCTTGGGCTCGTCGCATGGCACGAAGCGCTTCCAGTAGGCGTCCGCGTCGGCGTCTTCGTATTCGGAGTCATCGCTGAAGTCGACGCGCTTGCATCCGTTCATACAAACGGGCGCCAGTTGGCGCCTCGCGATCTCGAGGATCGGCGCGACCACACCGCTGCGCAGCGATCGCACGACGGCCTTCAACATCTTCGGACCGCGACCGGCATAGAGCGTCTTGATTGCCGCTGTCGTCTCTCGGCTTCCCAGAGCACGGGTCGCCGAGAGGACCACATGTGCGAACATCTCCATCATCGCTTCTTCGCGAGAACCAAACGCCTCTGCGCGTTCGCTGATAGGTATCGCGTTCGCGATGGTGGTCATCAGTAGCGACTTGATGTCCCGACGCGGACGCGTGGCCAGCCACGCCCGCTCGTGAAGACTTTGATGCGCAGCCTCGCCGGCCAAGACCGTGATCAGCAGCTGATGGGTCCACTCGAGGTTGTCGCGCTCGCGCCAGAACATCGCCAGCTCGTCTACGGTCGGGCAGCGCGCGTGATTCCAGAACTGAGATCCGGCAAACGCTAAACGCCCTTGCACGGACATCGCACGCGTAAAGAGCCTGAAGACGGCCGACAGGTGTCGAGAGATATGGGACTCGAGGTTCTCTCGCTGCCACAGTAACACCTTCGGGCGAGGGTGCTGCTTCTGCCAGTTCTCGACCATGTCTCGTGTTGGGTTCGAGAATTGAGTGTTCGTTGCGATTAGGAGCAGGTCGACTTCGCCTCCGGTCTGAGCGTTCAGCAACGCTTTCTCGACGGCCGACCTCTCGACGGTCCCTCTACGCCCCTTCGCCTCGATCCACCACCGCTGTGGCTGCAGCTCACCCAGCGTCTCGACCTGGAACGTCCCTTCGAGGTCACGTCCGCCATCGGAGGTCGTCGTCTTCGCACCCCCGCGACGCCATCGCAGGTCACGGAGGCCGAGGTCATCGAGGAGCCAGTAGAGCAGTTCTTCCAGGTGCTCTTGCTTGAGGTCGTCCCACGGGATGAGCGACTGCACGATCAGTGGCGGCGTAGCAGCGATCGGGCGAGGCATGGTCGTATAGTAGCTTCGACCCGGACGCGGGGTGTGAGTGTTGGCGGCGTAGGTGGTCACCACCGATCGCGGCGATCGAGGTCGACGCCACCATCGCCGCGATCGGCGACCTGCGCGGCTTCGACCGCCAAGCAAAGGGCCAACGCTAGTACCTGTGGCCGGGCCACGCCGAGAGGCACGTGATGATCGCCGGTGCCCTCGGCGACCACCAGGTCCGCGACGTCCCGCAGCGCGTCGCGGTCGAGCTCGCCGCCGCATCGCCAGCGCGGCCTCGAGCTCCTGGGCGAGCTCCGCCGCGAGCTCCTGGGCGACGTCCGGCGAGTCGCCGCCGCTAGCACCGATCGCCGACCTGCGTTCCTCGCCACCGCCACCGGCGCGCCGGGACCTCGGCGTTGCACCAGGTTCGCGACCACCAGGTCCGCCGCCGCATCGCCAGCGCGGCCTCGAGCTCCTGGGCGAGCTCCGCCGCGAGCTCCTGGGCGACATCCGGCGAGTCGCCGCGGCCAGCACCGATCGCCGACCTGCGTTCCCTCGCCACCGCCACCGGCGCGCCGGGATCTCGGCGTTGCACCAGGTTCGCGACCACCAGGTCCGCCGCCGCATCGCCAGCGCGGCCTCGAGCTCCTGGGCGAGCTCCGCCGCGAGCTCCTGGGCGACGTCCGGAGGGTCGCCGCCGCCCGCGGCCTCGAGTTCGGCGATCAGCTACTGGGCGACGTCCGACAGCGCGTCGCGGTCAAGGTCGCCGCCACCACCGCCGCGAGCTCGTACGAGATCTCATCATCGCGGTTCCCGACGGGAAGGCGATCGAGATCGGAAAGTGCATCGATATCGGTAACGATCTCGTCGTTCCATGGATCAGCCAGAGCCTCGGCTAACCGGTGGCTGAAGATGCTCTCCTGAACGTTGACTCGATACCTCGAGCGTTTTCGGCTGCACATCGTGTGCGGCTCGGTCCGGGCGATGAAACGCGCGGCCCGGCATCGCTGTTCCCCGACGACGCTCACCTGATCCGTGGCGGGCTCTGCCGCACCCATTCTGAGAGCTGTCTTCGTAGCGGCGCCAGCTCCTCTTCGAGCAGGACGAGCTTGAGCCCGTGGGTTGTAGCGTTCTGCTGGCAAACCAGCTCGTTGACGCGATCAACGACGTCGCGGAAGCCCGGTGGGGCGGAGATGATGGTGCCATTGTTGTTTCTCATGACGCGCTCCTCTTGTGAGGCGACCCCTTCATGCGGTCGCCGCGTCACTATGCGCGAGGAGCCGGGATCGCTCGCTACATGATAGGAGGTCGAAGATCTTGACCGCGCTGAAAGAGCGCTCGTGCTTTAGAGAAGCGTGCATTCCCGATCTGCGTGTTCGCTGCAACGTGCGTTTCCGAACTTGGTCACGCTGATCTGACCCGCTGCGTCGCACGCAGCATCGTCGCGCCATGTCCATCTCGATCGAGCAAGGCTTCTCCGTCTCCGCCCCGTTGATCGTCACCGACGGTCCGATCCCGTTCTGGCGCGCGAGCACCGTCCAGTCGGCACGTGCGCTACCGCCGGCTACTCGTCCAGTAGCTCCTCGATCCGGCGCAGCGCGCGGCGCAGGGCCTTCGCATCGGCGCCGGTCCGGCGCATCGCCAGGGCGGTCTCGAGCTCGGCGAGCACCGGATCTGCGGGCAGCTCGGGGCCAGCCGCTACCAACTCGCTACCGGTCGTTGTAACTACACGAAATGATGGAAAAGGGATCGTGGAGGCGGCGGGAGTCGAAGGCGACGGAATGAGCGTTTCTGGCCGCGAGAGTACCGCATCGTCGGGTGATCCTGCGCTCGATAGCGAACAACCACGGACAGACCGTGTAGCAAGCCTTGCTACAGCGCTCGCCGACGCGGTGATCGGCCGTGACGAGGTCGGCGCGCTGCGGCTCGCCAGAGATATCCGCGAGCTCGGCGCCGGCGGCGCGGAATCGCTCGGATCCGTCGCCCGTCGCGATGCCCCTTGACATCTTTTGATTATGTAGCTACAATTTCAAACATGGACATCACGACCTGGCAGACCGAGACCACCGCCGCGATCGCAGGCATCGACGCTGAGCTCGAGCAGCTCCTGGCCGCGGTCCGCACCTTCAAGGCCAAGGCGGCCCGCGCGGCCCGGAGCATCACGGCCGGCGCCGAGCGCCTCTCCGAGGGCATCTACGACGCGCACGAGGCCAGCAACGCGCTCCTGTCGGACGACGCAGACCCGCAGCCGATGTCGGTCCATGACGAGCTGCTGCTCGACCAGCTCGCCGACCTACCCTCGGCTACGTCGGAAGGCGTCGCCGACGCGGTGAACGTGCTGGTCGAGTACCGCCGCGATCTCGCCGCGCTGGCCCGGCAGGCCGCCGAGCTCGGCACCGGCGGCGCGGCGGACCAGGCGGCCGCGTGAGCGGCGCGCGCGAGGGGCGGGGCGGCGCGCGGCCGGGTGCGGGCCGCCCGGCGGACGCCGGCGAGCGGCGGACGCATGTCTTGCAGGTCAGGGTGAGCGATGGCGAACTCGCCGAGCTCGAGGCCGCGATCGCCGATGCCAACACGGCCGGCGGCGCCGAGACCACCTCGAGCTGGCTTCGTGATGCGGGGCTCGCACGGGCTCGCCGACCAGGTTCGACCTGGTGAAGGGCAGCGTTGGGCGTGGGCGGGCCCAGGCGCGCGATTCCCGCTACCCATCGGGATGCACCCGCGATCGTCCCGCGGGATCTACGGCGTCCAGCCCAGCGCCGCGAAGCTCACCGGCCCGATCACGCGGTCCGCGACTAGCCCACGGCTGCGCTGCCATGCCTCGACGGCCGCATCCATCGCGGCATCCCAGATGCCGGCCGCGCATGCGCTCATGCGGATCCGACGCTGCACCCAGGCGACCCTGGTTCCGCGGGCGCCGCGGCGCAACATGTTGAACCGGTCGAGGTCGACGGTCGCGCTGAATCCAGGCAGCTGGATCGCGTCCCCCTGGTACTGGTGGATCCACCACGCATCCGCGTCGCCGAGCGCGCGCGGCACCGGCGGCGGTGCCAGCGCGCTGTGGTCGGTGACCGCCGGGATCCGCGTCCTGAACGGGTACCGCGCGCACCACGCCGGGCACCCGCGGATCGCCTCGTCGGCGGCGCCTGCGAGCGCGTCGGTGTCGCTGCCGTCGAGCACCCGAGCCGAGCTATAGACGATCGGGTCCACGCCGGTGGCCTTCCTGACGGCCGCGCGCGCCCGCGAGATCCACACGGCGAGCTCGTCGCGGGACCGTCCGGTTGCTGCGATGCCGTGCGGCCACTCGAGGTCCAGAACCGGCGCGAAATCTCGGCCAGGGATCAGACAGGCGTTGGCCAGGTAGACGCGAACCTGCTCCTCTGGATCCGGCGCGCCGCGGTTGGTAACCGGCATCAGGTACGCGCCGAACACGAGCCCGGCATCTCGGATCGCGGCGCGATCGCGCGCGCACGTTACGTCGGGCCACGTCGAGTACGCCGCGCGAACGATCGCGCCGCGCAGCCCGGCGGCCTTGGCGCGCGCGAGGTCGGGGACTCGGTTGCCGTCGATCGCGGCATAGTCGATGAGGAAGGTCATGGCCCGGTTCCGTGCGGCGATGGCGGAAGCACGGTGACGCCAGGGACGTCGACGAGCACGCCCTCGACGAGGGGCCCCACTCCGCCATCGGGCTCGCAGCGCCAAAAGTCCGCCGCTGTCGTTTCAGCAGTCGACAGATCTGCCCCATGGAGCGCGCACCAGCTGAACTCTGCTCCGTGGAGCCGCGCGCGCGACAGCTTCGCGTAGCGCAGGGTCGTTCCATGCACGAACGCGCCAGCGAGCACGGCCCCGCTCAGGTCAGCATGATCGAGATCGCAGTCCAGAAGCACGACGCCGTTCATTCTGGCCTCGATGAGGCATCTGAGCTTGCATTCGACGAACTGGATGCCGAACAGATCAGCCTGTGAAAGATCAACTTCTGTGAAGTCGACCCCCTTGAACGATGGCCTAGACACGCGACCGTGACACCATGCGATGCCAAGAATTGTTTTCAGCTCAGGATCGCGCACCCACCGATCCCCTGTGGGTAGGTCGCCCCGGTTAGCGAGTAGCCGGTTCATTCTGGTGCAGAGCAGTTCGGTGGTCGCGGTCATGTGGCTCCGATCGGGTGATGCGTGCGCCACCAGCGGCGCCACGCGGGATACGCCAGCCGGCGAGCGCCGACCAGCTATGGTGCGCGACGAAGTACGCAAGCCAGAGCGCCTCCTTGCCGACCAGGTAGCGCGTCGCCCAGCGATGGTAGGCAACGGCGAGGGCGTCGGTCTGGCCGTCGGCGAACCGGACGTAGGCGCGGCGCTCGGCCTCGGCCTCTGCGAGCCGGTTCGCGACCTGGGCGTGCGCGAACGACAGCGCCACGGCACCGGCGCCCACCATCTCGAGCGTGCCGCCGCCGGTTCCGATCGCCACGGCGGCAAGGATCGCGACGACAACGCCGAGCTCGATGTACCAGGTGCGGATCACACGGCCGAGCCCTGTCCGTAGCGCGGTCACGGATCGCCTCGCCCCGCTCGCAGCATGTCGAGCGGCACAGCGTCGAGTCGGATGCGTGGCCGGTCGTCCTGGATCGGCTCTCCATCGACGTCGGAAAGCAGGCAAGTCTGGAACTGGAAGTCGATGCGATGCCGTGTGACGTCGCCGGGCTTCCAGCGTCGGGTCAGCCGGCGCGACTGCTTGAGCTCCTCGCGGCACCGCGCGAAGCTGCCCGGTGTCCAGTCCACGCCCGCTCCATCGCAGTCCCGGCCGAACCAGAGCTCGAGGTCCTGGCACTCGATGAGGCACCGGATGTCGATGTCGCCTGGCGTATCGGCGTGCACGTACGAGCCGACCAGGTAGAGCGGCGCGCCGAACTGGAAGGCCAGGTGGTTGGCCTGGCCGCGGAACCGCAGCGCGAACATCTCGGCGCGCTCGCGCGGCGTCACCGTAGAGCCCCGTACAGCTCGAGGACCGCAACGTCATCGGCAGGCAGGTAGCACGCCTGCACCGCGGGGCCCGCGCCGGTCACGTACTCCCACCGGCCGTAGGCGCGCCAAGAGTCGACGACCACAAGCAGGCGTCGGGAATCGGCCACCAGGTCACGCGGATCGCACCGCATGGCCACGTGCGGCACGGGGAGCGCGCACGACATCGAGCCGGACTTGCTGCCGTCGCCGCTGTCGGTCGGCGCGAAGCCGGCGAGCCACAGCGCGCGCACGGTCTCGCGGATCCCGTCGTCGAGCTCGGGCCAGGGCGGCTCGATGCGATCGATCACTCGACGGGCTCGTACGTGGCCGCGAAAATGTCGGGCTTGCATGGGTACAGCTCGCCCTTGACGCCGCGGATGATCCAGTCGGAGCGATCGCCGACCATCTCGCCCTCGAGCGTCACGATGGCGACCGAGTGATTCCCGATCCGGAGCACCTGGGCCCGGAAGGCATCTAGTGCCCAGGTCGGCCACGCGGTGGCGCGAGAGTCAAAGCTCGCGAGCAGCGCGCTCACCCAGGCCGCATCAATGACCACCGGTAGCTTGCGGAACTTCGCCATCACCGAACCTCCGCGCCGGACCGCCATTCCACGCCGCCCCACCGCGCGCTCAGCCGCGCGAGCATGGCCTCGCCAGGAGCCGGGCCCGTGGCGAGCAGTCCGGGCGTCACCGGCGCCTTCGACATCGCAGCGACGAACCGGTCGGCCGCGCAGCCGCCGACCACCTTGCCTTCGGCCCACGCCGTGGCCTCGATATCCGGCCAGGCGATCTTGCCGAGATCGAGCACCTGCAGAGCGGCCTGGATGCCGAGTTGGGCGACCAACGTGAGGATCGGCAGCGCGTCTACCTTGGCGCAGTCGACGATCGCGTGACCGGCCACCGGCGGCACGGCCTTGATCGTGGCGCACGCCGGCTGCAGCGTGATGCCGGCGGCCAGGATGAGAGCGAGCAGCGCGCCGCTGCCGGGAATGACGAAGATACACGGGAGATCGGTGGGCCCGCTGATCGAGGGGAGGACCTCAGCTGCCTTGGCCTCGTCGAGCGGCTCCGATGTTGTCCGGCTTGATGTCGCGGTGGACGATGCAGGAACCATCCCGAGCAGTGTTCGGAGCAGTGCGAGCGCGTCGTCGTCGAGCTTGCCCACGAGATCACGTGCCCGGTCGTCGATGGTCGTCTTGGTGTGCGGCGCGATCGCGGCGAGCGCAGCCCGCATCCCGCGGAGCACCGTTTCGATGCCGCTGAGCCCCGCCAGCCCGATGGCGAGCCAGGCCTGCCATGGGATGCCGCCGGTGGGGTCCTGGTCCGGGCCAACCCCCGTCGGCGGGGCCGTCTCCATGACCGGGGTGGTGGCCATCGGGCCTGGTCGCGGCGCCTGCAGGGCGACATCCGGCGCGCTGGACGGCACCTGCCCTGGCGCGGCGAAGGCGACTGCCGCGGGGAGCGCGAACAAAGCGAGAAACGCGAGGCGAGCGATTCGCGATCTCACAGCTGGTTCTCCTTCTGGGTAGCGACGCCGCGCTTGGCGAAGAAGCTCGCCTCCTGCAGGTGCGTGATGACGATGGCACGCTCGCGGCCAGCGGGGACTAGCGCCTCGATCTTGTTGAGGGCGTCGCTGAACACCTCGCCGAGTGCGGACGCCCTGGCGATGCCTTGCTCGTTGAGCATGTGGACTTGGAACTCGGATCGGATCTTCGTGTCGCTCATGGTCATGATTCCTTTTCGACGCTCAGCGCGTCGGGTTGCCTTCGGGTCCGGTGCGGATCCGGCGGCGCCGGCGCTCGCTGTGTTCGCTAGGTGGTCGGTCCAGGCTGTCGACGTCGCCCACGGGCGTGCGCTCGCGGTCGATCCATCCGAGCGCCGTGTCGAACTTCGCCTCGACGCGGACCACGGCCTGTTTGACCTCGGCTTGCGCGGCGATGTCGCGCGTCGTGTGATCGTTGACGGTCGCGTTGATCCGGTCGATGGCCGCGACATGGCGGTCACCGAGGCGCGCATCGGATTCGCGGTCGGCGGTCGCGCGCGCCGTCATGGCCGTTATCTCGTCGCGGCGGACCTCGGCCCACAGCCCGATGGCCCATTTGGCGAATGCGAAGAATCCGGTGCCAAACGCTGTGAGCACGCTGGCGAGGACGGCGAGCTCGGCCGAGGTCATGCCCAACCCTGGCCGGGCATGGGGCGGTCACCAAAGATTGGGGAGAGCGCTAGCGCATGCCCGGCTCGCCGCGTAGAATCGGCGTCATGCGCGCTTTCCTGGGCTTGGTCGTTGGTGTTGGTGTTGTTGCGGGGTGCGTCGGCGGACAGGTCGACGTGGCCCCGCCAGATGCTTGGCTTGTACCGACAGGCACGTGCGGCGAGTTTCGGGCGCTGTCGACGTCGATCGACATCGACTTAGGCGCTCCCATCCCTGGACACCTACGATGCGCGGTCGTGATCGACCCTGGGCTCACGACACCGCAGATCGTGACGCACGACGGGGTGAGCGTATCTCCGCTGCTCGTCTTCCCGCGTGACGGCATCACGCACACATCAACGGACTTCACCGGAGTTTACGGCTACAGGAGAACATGTGGCACGACATGCCCACCGTTCCCCGAGCTCCATCCGAGCGAGCCATGCGAGTGGGTACCCATCGATCGGTCCTATTGTGAGCCCGAGGCGTTCTAGCCCGTCTGCTCGCCCGGATCGCCCACCGCTCACGCCTCGTACATGTAGACGCTCACGGCGTACACCGTGAGCGTACCGGCTGACGTCTTGAACTGCAGGTCGTACTTCGCCACAGCGGCCGGCAAAAAGAACGTGGTCGACTGCCACGTCTGCGACGTTGTAAATCCAGTGATTGAACCCATCACGGATGCGCCTCCGTCGACGAGCTGAACTGTTCCGTTTCCGGCGGTCGAATCCTTCGCGTTGACCCACATCGTAACGAGCGTTCCGCTCGTCGTCGTGCTGAGGCGCGTCGTGTTGGTCAGGTCGAGCGTGTATCCCGGCGTGAAAAAAGCGACAGTGGTGCTGGTTCTGTCGACGAGGTTCTTTGCGGTAGAACTCGTCGTGGTGACCGCAGCAGATGCGCTGTCCGCCGCCCAGTTGAACAGGTGCGCGGCGCCTGCCTTCCATTGCGCGTTGAGCCTTGTCGCGATCTGCTCGCGCGTCGCGTCAATGATCGGCGCCAGCACCGAGACGTTGGCATCGACGTATCCGGTCAACGTGTCCGGAACCTGCGCCTCCTCAAACACCGTAGCGCTGAGCATCCGGGCGTCGTCGAAATCCGAGAACGTGAGTGTCAGGTCGGTATCGGCCGGGATCGTCACGATGGAGCCGTCGCTTGGGTCGATGAACGGCACGACGATTGACGCGAAAAACGCGGGCGTGTCGGTGTTGGTTCCGTTCGTGGCGGTCGTTCCTGCGTACACCGTCGCGTCACCCACGGTCGCGGGAGCCATGGTCTCGCAGCGAATCCGCCCATAGGGGTTGCGCCCTGCCGTGGTCGACTGCGCGAGCGTGATGATCGCCCACAGGCGGTTGACGAATGGCGACGAGTGGAACGCGCTTATCCATCGGTTGCGCTCGCCGGCGCCTCCGCTGTTGGGGATCATCGGGCTCGATGGCGTCTGCGTGACGTGCGTGAAAAACCGGGCGACCTCCTTGGTCCGGACGAGGATCGCCTGGTTCGTCAGGTCGGCCATCGACTTCGCGAACGCCGCGCTCGGGAAGCGGCCGTTGCGCGCATTCGATCGTGGCGCGACGGGCTTCTGCAGGAACGTCGGGACGCGGATGTTGCTCATGCTCGTGCTCCCTGGTTGCATCTCGCAAGGCCGAAACACCG
>Ga0137437_1000568_pt1 | contig 11759 bp, 10 predicted proteins | sample EasRivERMGT138_2_FD_102332 | JGI IMG/M metagenome (GOLD analysis project Ga0137437, IMG submission 102332) | Soil microbial communities from meander-bound floodplain in the East River, Colorado, USA - East River MetaG ERMGT138_2 | ecosystem: Environmental > Terrestrial > Soil > Floodplain ...
CAGGCGGGCGACGGCTGCGAGGGGAGCGGGCAATACATCCCGTTTGCGAAGACGAAGGCCGAGCGCATGGCGAGCGGCGACCCGAGGCTCTCGATCGAGGAACGGTACCCGCGCTTCTCCGCGTACTACGACGCGGTCAAGAAGGCGATCGACGACATGGTCGCGAGGCGTGTGATGCTGCGTGAAGATGCGCAACGCAACCTGGACCGCCTGGTGCAGGCGGGTAAGGCGACCGGCGTGATCAAGGAGATCCCGACGACGGCGTCCCAGTAAGCCTCCCGCTGCGGCGCGGACCCTTAGGGTCCGCGAGACGTACCACCGAGACACCGAGACACCGAGAAAATCGGTTTTACCTCAGTGCCTCACTGCCTCGGTGTTCCGTCACAGCGAAAGACAGCTAGAACGCGTATCCCAGGCTGAACGTCAGCGGAATTTTCACGCCCGCGTTCTGCGTGAAGATGTTGCCGTTCGAGTAGTGGTTGATCTTGACGCCGGCGTTGAGATTTCTGTTCTTTCCCGCGAACACACCAATCCCCATGAAATCCTGGAACGTGAAGTGCCGGCCGGTGTTGAGATCGTCGAGCACGATTCTCGAAATGTATGTCGGCCCCGCCAGCGAGTAGGCGAAGTAGATATCCGCCGGCCTCATGCGGATGAACGTGAAGCGGAACAGCGGGTACAGCGACAGCGTGTAGAAGCGATCGTTGTTCTGCCTCGTCTTGTAGAATCCGGCGCTCGCGCCGACGTCGAGCGCAAAGACTTTCCGTGTGTGGAAAACATTCCGCTCGTAGTGTGGCGCCACGCCGAAGTTCACCCGTGCATGACCACCCCAGAAGATCGGTACCTTCCTCGACACGAAATCGTTCACCGAATATCCGGACCCCGACGAATATTCCAGCTGAACGATCTGACGTGGAAAAACAAAGCCGCTTCGCCTGTTGGCCTCCACTCGCTCCGGCGGGATCGGCCGCATCGTGTACCTGAATCCCCCCGATGAAAACAGCGTGTGCGGCTGCGCGACACTCGCCTTGCCAGGTGAATAGGTGAGACCGGCCGTCAGGTCCCACGTCGGTGTGAGCCGATAGTCGAGCCCGGCACCAACAAGCATCGACGCGTAGTGCGCATCGGTCACCACCGGGCTGTCGCCGAGGCTGAAGCCGGTGCGGCTCGTGAAGCCGAGGCCTCCCTCGCCGTACACGGATATTCGACCGGCAACAGGTCTCCGCGCCTTGAGCGTGACGCCGCCGAAGTTCACTCGAACGTGATGACGGCCGGCATCGGCGCCGCTGACGCTCGCATACGTGACGTAGTTGACGGGCCGCATGTAGCTGGCCTGAAGGGAAAGTGTGTTGTTGAATTCGTGGCCGAAGAGCATCACGCGCACCGCGGCCCGCGGGACGGCAATCGAGGCGGCCCGGAATCCAGGCTGAAGCTGGTCCTGCGAAAATGGCTGGTTCACGCCGCCGACGTTGATCGTGACAAACGAGTTCTGGAGAAGCGCCGGGTACTGCGTCCGCGTGTCTTCGCTGGTTTGCCCGGACGCATGGGCGCTGCAGCAGACCATCAGGCATCCGGCGAGGACGAGCGATCGTCGACCCATTTACGGGACCGACCGTGTGGCACTGGGAGGCGCGCCGAACGCCGTGCTCTGCAGGAACGTCGTTGTGCGGCCGTTCGACTCGATAGCGCCGCCCCATACCCACACGTCACCGTCGAACGATTTCAATGTGAGATCGATTCCATCGCCCGCGTGCACGTCCACGGGATGTTCGAGCGGCAGAAACAGCTGATCCCAGTGCGTCCGTCCGGCGGTGTCGTTGCTCAACATGACACCCGGAATCAGCGTCGCCGTGAACCATCCAATAAACCCGTGGAGCTCGCCGCCGCGGGTCATGTCGAACCGCGTCGTCCCTGACACGATCGAGGAAGACGCCACAGCCAGATCGACGTCGATGACCGTTGCCGGCTGTGCCAGGAACCCTGCGGGATTGGCGTCCGCCAGGCACGGCCGGTTGGAGGCGAGCGTACGCATCGGGCTGAGATCGAAGCCGTATCGCTTTTCGTCCCACCACGCGACCTGCTTCGCGTACAGGGATGCCGTTTCGACGGGCGCGAGGCAGAGCGCAAGATGACGTGGAATGATCGTCGCGCCAGGCATGAGCAGGCGCGCGCGCGCGTCCATGACGGAGCTGAGGATGTGTTCGTCGAGCCCGAAGGGCCCGAGGGTCTCCGTCACGAGAACGTGAGCCCGTTCGGGCAGCTCCACCTGGGTGGAGCGGGCATGAATGATTTCGACGCGATCTGACAGGCCGAGATGCCGCGCAAGCATGGAGGTCACGCCTGCGTCGCCCTCCTCGATTGCGAAGACGCGCCGCGCGCCGGCCTCACACGCAAAAAACGCCAGGATCCCGGTTCCGGTGCCCAGATCGAGCACGACGCTGTCACGCGTGACCACAGAGCGGATAGCGCTGCGGTAGGCGTTGGTGCGAATGGTGTCGGCGAGAAGGTCCCGGTGAAACTCCGGCAGCATCAGTGGGTGAGTGCGTACAGGAAAGCGTTGATCCCCAGCGCGTATCCCCTCGGACCGAATGTCATGAAGTACGTCGGGTCGTCGCCTTCGCGCTCCCACGCGTCGGCGATGTCCGTGTTGTGTGTCATCAGCATCATCAGGCGGCCGTTCCGATCGGCGATGCCCCGGACGTGCGGCACCGCGCTGTCCTCGCCTCGCTCCGATGTGCGCCCGCCCGAACGCATGAAGAACCCGATGTTCGGGATCTGGGGAATCGCAGAAACCTCGAACTGCGTGCGAAAAATCGGATGCTCGATCGGCAGGTCGACGATCGGATACTCGCTGGCCGGCAGCACCTTGCGCAGCTGGCTTACCCAGTGGTCCCACTGGTAGGAGCCCCAGAAATCATCGACCCACATAAAGCCGCCTTTGAGCAGGTACTCACGCAGGTTCTCGGCTTCCATGTCGCTGATCAACGCAGAGCCTGGGGCGGACATCACCGCAACCGGGCAGCGGAACAATTCGTCGCCACCGAGGTTGACAAGCAGGTTCCTCGGCTGACGCGCCTGGTCGAAGCTGACGTTGGTCTTGGTGAGCTCCGACAACCGGATCATGATGTTGGTGTCGGCGCGAGGATAGTCGGTTCTCCAGCTGCCGCCATCTCCCTCGAATGCCTGCCGATAGACGACGCGGCAGTAGTGGAAGCGGCCGTCGAAATCCTCAGCCGCGGCGATGCGTGCGCCGCGGCCGAAGAAGCCGCCGCGGCCGAACTGGGCCCAGGCCACGCTGACGGACGCCGCGCAGATCGCGGCCGCGCCAACCAGGGTCAGCAGCCGCTTCGACAAGACGTGCCGCGAAGCCATCGGGACAAAGTGTAGCGCGAGCGATGCAGAAGGGCTCAACTGGGCGATAATCGACCGGCCATTTGCAGTGGCGGACCTCGACGGTCCGCCCCGCATGTTCCAGGAGTTTTCCATGAGACTGCACCTGCTGTTTGTCGCCCTCGGCGTCATCGGTTTGCTGACAGGGATGGTCGTCGGCCAGGAAGACGCGGGTCCGAACCCGAAGGTGATTACCGGCCGCTCGAAAATCGCGACGAAGTACGGCATCGTCGCCGCAAGCCAGCCGCTCGCGGCGCGCGCCGGGGTGCAGATCCTCGAGCGCGGCGGCAACGCGATCGATGCGGCCATCGCGACCAACGCCGTCATGGGGCTTGTCGAGCCGCACAACAACGGCATTGGCGGTGACCTGTTCGCGATCTACTACGAAGCCCGCACCGGCAAATTGTACGGACTCAACTCCGGCGGGTGGGCGCCGACCGGCCTTACGCCGGAACTCCTGAAGTCGAAAGGGCTTCAGCGGATGCCGGGCGCCGGGGTCTACACCGTGACCGTCCCGGGCGTCGTGGCCGGTTGGGACGCGATGCGTACACGCTTCGGCAAGCTCCCGATGTCGGATCTCCTCGCGCCCGCGATTTTTTACGCCGACGATGGATTTCCGGTGACTGATGTCATCGCAGATGCATGGGCCCGGCAGACGCAAAAGCTTTCCGCCGATCCGAACGCCGCGCAGGCGTACCTGCCCAATGGACGTGCGCCGCGCGCCGGTGAAATCTTCAAGAATCCTCGCCTCGCCGCGTCGCTGCGCCTCATTGCCGCGAAGGGACCGGCCGGTTTCTACGAGGGGAAAACCGCGGATGCGATCGTCGCCACGTCCCGTGAGAAGGGCGGAACGATGACGCTGGCCGACCTGAAGGAGTTCAAGCCGGAATGGGTCGATCCGATTTCGACGACCTATCGCGGGTGGAACGTCTACGAGCTGCCGCCGAACACGCAGGGCATCGCGGCGCTGATGATGCTGAACGTGATGGAGCAGTATCCGCTCGCACAGTACGGGTTCCACAGCGCCAAGGCGCTCCACGTGATGATCGAAGCGAAGAAGCTCGCGTACGCCGACATGTTGCGCTACGTCGCGGATACGCGCTTCTCGAAAGTCCCGGTTCTGCCGATGTTGAGCAAGGAGCGCGGCAAGGATCGTGCTCGGCTGATCGATCCGGCGAAAGCGTCGTGCAGCGTCGAGCCCTCGAGGCTCGAAGGGCTGACGACAGCCACCGGCGGCGACACGATTTACCTGTCCGTCATCGACAAGGAAGGCAACATCGTCTCCTTGATTCAAAGCCTGTATTCGTCGTTCGGCAGCGGGATTGTGCCGCCCGACACCGGCTTCATGCTGCACAACCGTGGTGCGCTGTTCACGCTGGAGAGCGGCCATCCGAACCTCCTTGCTCCGCGCAAACGGCCGCTGCACACGATCATTCCGGCATTCATGTCGAAGGGTGACGTGAAGATCGGATTCGGGATCATGGGCGGGTTCAACCAGGCGCAGGCGCACGCTCAGTTTGTCGCTAACATCGCAGACTACGGCATGGACGTGCAGGAAGCCCTCGAGGCGGGCCGCTTCACGAAATTGACGTTCGACGGCTGTGATCTCTACGTCGAGGCGCTCGTGCCGGCGCAGGCGCGCACGCAGCTGACGGCGTTGGGACACAGGATCACCGTTGTGCCTCCGCGCAGCGGAGTGTTCGGGTACGGACAGGCGGTGATGAGCGACGGCACCGGCGTGCACTACGGCGGATCAGAACCGCGGCACGACGGGGAGGCCATTCCGGAAGCGCCACCGGTTTTTCAACGCTGATGAAGAAGTGTCCGTTGGACGCGGTGGTCTTCGTCCTCGTGGTGACGTTGGTGGCGCCACCTGCGTTCGCGCAGTCCGCGCCGCAAACGGATGATCCGATCCGCGTGCTCGTGTCGCGCCTCGATCTCGAGAGATACAAAGCCACGATCAAGGGGCTGACACAGTTTGGCGACCGGCGCCAGGGGACTCAGCGCAACCGCGCGGCGGTCGACTGGATCGAGGCGCAGCTCAAGAGCTACGGCTGCACCAACACGGAGCGCCTCACGTACATGTTTCAGCCGGCGCCCCCGGCAGTTGTGCCTTCGCCACCGGTCCCGGCTCCTCCTGCCGCAAACCCGCCAACATCGGTCGGCGGAGGGCGCCCGCGCGGCAATCGGACCAGGACCGGCGTGAACAACGATCCCAACGCGCAGCCCGATCCGAAGCTGCGTGAACTGAATGCCGAGGCAACGGTGCCTGGACCGCGCGACGAGGTCTACTGCACGAAGATTGGCGCCACCCGCCCCGACGAGATGTACATCATCGGCGCCCACATGGACGGCATCGGCTGGGGCGAAGCGGCGAACGACGATGGGTCGGGCACCGCGCTGGTGATGGAGCTGGCGCGCGTGTTCAGCGCGCCGGACGTGCAGACGGAGCGATCGATTCGTTTCATCCTGTGGAACAACGAAGAGAGCGGGTTGAATGGCAGCCGCGCCTATGTCGCGCAGCGGCGGGACTCGAGAGGGCAGGATCAGCCGGCTGGTTCCGGCAAGTATCCCGAGCCGAAATGGCTCGGCATGATCCAGCACGACATGATGCTCTTCGACCACGGGATGCCGCGGCCGGACGGCACGATGAGTCCTGAACAAAGGCCCGAAGCGGACGTCAACATCGAGTTCCAGTCCAACTCGAGGCTTGCCCCGGAATCACAGGCACTCGCGTGGGTGTTCTATCGCGCAAACGAGAAATACGCGACCGACTATCCCGCATCCGTTGGTTCGCACATGACCAACACCGACTCGAACCCGTTCATGGACGACGTCGCCGCGATCAGCCTGCGCGAGAACGAGCGCGGCACGCAGATCGGCAGCGGGTGGGATCCACAGTGGCACCAGCCGACCGACGTGTTCGCCACGTACACCGACAAGGACTTCCGTCTGGGCCTCAACGCGGCGCAGACGACGCTCGGCGCGATTGCCGGGTTGACGGGCGCGACGCTGAAATAGGCTGGCGGCGGCCGTACGCTTTCGCGATCAGTCGTCGAGTTCCACCTTCGCGGCCGCAATGGTGCTGTCCGCCTGGCGCTGGCCCTCGACCTCCACGATCGTTCCGTTCTGGACGCGCGCGCACGTGATGCCGTCGAACTTGGTGTTTGCCGTCGTTGTCACTTTCGTGCCCTGCACAGTGAATGTCACGCTGGGGCAGGTCCCACTCAAGCCAGCGACCGTGCCCTTTATTTCGGTCTGATTTTTGTCGCGGTCCTCACGTTTGTTGCGCCGTTCGGAGTCGACGCGCGCGTTGTTGCCGTTCAGCGTGATCGAGATGCGGATCTCGTCCTGCGCGCTGACCCCTGAGATCACGATCTTCGCGTTAGTCCCCTGGCCGCTGAATTCCAGCTGGACGTCCCCGGGTGGGACGCCGGTAAGAGTGAACTGACCCTGGCCGTCGGTCGTCGTCGAAATGTTGGTACCTGTGATTTTCACCGTGAGCGTCGACGTGGCGAGTGTGCCGAAGGCGTCGAGCGTGCCGGACGTCTCTCCTATGCCGGATACGCCGGCCGTATCTCGCGTCGTGATCGGCGCGGACGCGCCGTTGACCTGCCCGATGATGACGGCGCCAGATGCGCCAGCGCGAGTGACCGATGGTGCAGTCGGCGAGAGCGACGCATTGCTGCCACAAGCGGCCGCGACGGCTGTGAAGATGGCGAGGAGAAGCACTCGAAAATGAACACTCGTCATTGCGTGATCCTCCGGAGACAAGGTTTTGCGGCGTCAAGGGCAACGATTGTTCCCGCCGGGTGTTCAGACTGCAAGTCAAGCTATATCAACCAGATACGGCGATGATGGTCCATACAGACTTTGGAATAGCGTCGGGGGCAGTAAGCAAAAAAGGGTGACGGTGTAACAAGAACCGACTGGCGTACTTGTGGACACGCGGACCCGCGTGATCAGGGTTTCCGCGGCCGAGTGTAAGCTGAAGCCCGATGCTGCGGGCCCCCGCAATTGTCTTGATCATCGGTTCGCTCTGGGCGGCGTCTGCCGCTGCATCCCAGAATGACTTCGAGGTCCAACGACAGGCTGCGCTCGATCGCGTAGCGCAGGTCGAGCAGGCGTACGCGGAGCGCCTGGGACCGCGCGGTGCGGAGTGGCGCCAGCGTGTGAAGACCGAGGAGCCCGCACTCCGAGACAGCCTCGACTGGTTCTCTCGCAATGCCGAAGGCGACCAGGCGTTACGCCTCGCGGTGCCGCTCGCCTACTTCTGGAGCTACGAAGGGCGTGTCGACGAGGCGCGGGATCTACTGACGACAATCCTGGGGCTGCCAAGCGCCTTGGCCCAGACGCAGATCCGGGCAAAGGGGTTGTACGACGCCGGCGCCCTCGCGCTGAGGCAGCGCGATCAAGCCGCCTCGCGCGAGCTGAACGCTGAGAGCCTGCGGATCTATCGACGACTGCAGGACAAGGAAGGGGCTGCCACGGCCCTCCTGGGTCTCTCACGCGCGGCGCTACGAGAGATGGACTACGCCTCGGTCCGGCGGTACGCCGAAGAGAGCGCCGTGCTGCGTCGCGACCTCGACGACAAGCCCGGACAGGCGGCCGCGATGCACATGCTTGCGGCTGTGGCTCGAATTCAGGGACAGTACGGCAAAGCGGCGGAGCTGTACGAGTTCAGCCTGGCTGCGAACCGCGCCGCGGGCTGGGACGCTTCGGTCGCCGCCGACCTGTTCAACCTCGGATACGTGAGGCTGCGTCAGGGGAACCCGGACGCGGCGAGAAAGCTGTTCACCGAAAGTTTGCGGAAGTACCGCGACCTGCAGGACGACGCCGGCATCGCCTACTCGCTCACCGGTTTTGCCTCGATCGCGGTCGCGCAGAAACAGGGCACGCGCGCTGCGCGTCTCTACGGTGCCGCTCTCGCGTTGCTCGAGCGCTTCAACGTGACGTTCGACCCCGACGATCAGCTCGATATCGATCACTACACCGCGCGGCTCCTGACGCTCATAGCACCGGACACGTTCAAGGCGGCGTCCGCGGATGGACGGACCATCTCACCCGAGCGCGCGATCGCGCTTGCTCTTGGAGCGCCCTGAGCGACCAGTGGACCGTCGGCGCCGGCGAGGCCGGCGGGCGGCTCGATAAGTTTCTTGCCGCCGCTGATCGGCTCGGCTCGCGCGGCCGCGCCGTTGCCGCGCTCGAACGCGGAAAAATCTTCCTGAATGCCGAGGAGATGGCGCTCGTGGATGCCGCCCGGCGTCTCGTTGCGGGCGATGTCGTGCAGGTCTGGATGGATCGACCGGGCAGCGCCCGCCGCGCGCCGCGAAGCGAGACCGGAGATCTCGAAATCCTGTACGAAGACGATGCGCTGCTGGTCTTGAACAAGCCGGCCGGGCTGCTGTCGGTCCCGCTCGAGCGGAAGATGGGCGCGTCGTCGGTGTACGACCAGCTCGAGGACTACTTCCGTCCACGTGGGAAACGCCACCCGTTCGTCGTCCACAGGATCGATCGCGACACCTCAGGGCTGGTCGTGTTCGCAAAGGACGCACAGACGCAGGAGGCGCTCAAGGCCCAATTCCGCCTCCGCGAGCCGGAGCGCGTGTACCTCGCCGTCGTGTACGGTCATCCTGAGCCGAGGACGGGCACGTGGCGCGATCGCCTGGTCTGGGATCGCAAGGCGCTCATTCAGAAGGAGACCCACCCGCGCGATCCGGAGGGGACCGACGCCATCAGCGACTATCGCGTCGTCGAAACGTTTCGCGATGCGTCACTGATCGAAGTGCGACTCCAGACGGGGAAGCGCAATCAGATTCGCATCCAGGCGCGGCTGCGTGGCCACACGCTCGTCGGCGAGCGGCGCTACGTGTATGGCCCCGACGCGCTGCGGCCGATTGCGTTTTCCCGCCAGGCGCTTCATGCGTATCGGCTGGCGTTTGAGCACCCCGCCGATCGCCGGGTGGTGCACTTCGAGGCGCCGCTCCCAGCCGACTTCCGCGAACTGCTCGTCCGGCTTCGCGCTCGCATCTCAGACAGGTAGCAATTCCCAACTCCGAAGGCGCCTTGGACGTCGGAGGTTGGGAGTTGGGCGTTATATTGAAATCCCATGTGCCGCCGTGATGAATGACGCCCGCGGCGTGCCGCGCCGCATCATCGATTTCCACCAGGACGATGAAGGGCACTGGGTCGCGGATCTGGAGTGCGGCCACGGTCAGCACGTGCGGCACGATCCGCCTTGGCAACTGCGTCCGTGGGTGATCACGCCTGAAGGGCGCGCGAGATACATCGGCACGGAACTTCAGTGCGTCCGATGCGCGGACCGGCAAGGGTCTTGACGTGGCGTTTCGCCGGCAGCTGATCGATCTGCTCTCTCATGAATTTCGGTCCGCGTCGTGGCTCGCGCGTGAGCTGGGCATGACGCGCGGCGACATCGAAGACCACCTTCGGCATGCGCTGCGCTCGACGCGCGCCGCGGGTCACGACATCGAAATCGTTCCCGCGCGCTGCAAATCGTGTGACTTCGTGTTCAGCGAGGACAAGCTGTCGAAGCCGGGCCGATGCCCGGCCTGCAAGGGGTCACGTCTGTATGAGCCGATGATTCGAATTCGCGCAAGCCAGGACTGACTTACCGAGACAAGCCACGGCCCGTGGAAGCTCAGTTCGTTCCGGTGTCGGAGACGGCGCGGGTGAACTCGGCGAACTCGACCACACGGCTGTCCGCGGGGTAGTGAATCGGAATGATCCGCTGCACCTCGAGCTTCAGGCGCCTGAGGTTGTCGGCGAGATTGAGCATGTACGGACTGACCGGCCGGACGACCGGGGCGTTCTTGTCCGCCGGAGGATTGAACGCATCGGCCTCGACGAGGATTTTCTCCTTCGGCAGGTACGCGACGATCAGCCCCTGGTTGTGACCGCTGCCCTGCAGGTGATGCAACTCGATGACGTGATTGCCGTCGGTCAGGACCTTCTTCTCCGACACCGTCTCGAACGTCGGCTTCTTCGGCTCCCTGGCCAGCCGATCCGGGCTGAGCGTGTGCGGTGCGGCCCAGATCTTCTCGTAGTACGGCTTGTGAACCTCGTGCGTGATGATGGTTGCGCCTTCGGCCACGAACGCGCGCACACCGCCAGCATGATCGAAATGCTGGTGCGTATTCACGAAGTAGCGGACAGGCTTGTTCGGGATCAGCCGCTTCGCCTCGGCGATGACCGCGTTGGAACGCTCATCGCTGGCAGCGCCCTCGATAATGACGATGTGATCCTTGAAGTCAACCGCGACACCCGCGTAGCCGCCGAGAATCAGGTACACGCCATCGGCAAGCTTCTCTGACGGTGCTCCCGGTGTCGGCGCTGCCGCGGCGGCTGCCGCCGGCGCTCCGCCCGCGCGTCCCTGCGCCTGGATCGTGACCGGCGCATTCGGCTTCACGTCGCTGACGGTGAGATCGAGAATCGGGAAACCACCCTGCCGCTGCACGATGTGCATCGGGAATTTCACGCCACCGAAGTCCTTGTAGTCGCTGTAGACCGCCTCGAACTGCGTGTCGCCGAGGACCGGGTTGTCGATCCAGGTCTCGACGCGCTCGACCATGTTCTGATCGTTGATGTAGCCGTTGACCGCCGCCTTGTTCTGGCCGGTGAAGGACACGACGGTGTACCTCTTGCCGCCGACGGTCTGCGTCTTCACGGTGGCGTTGGTGGCCGCGGCGGCCCGCAGGAAGCCCTGCGGCGTCATCACGATCTCGAGCTGCTGCACCCACGGCGTGTTCGCGTTGACGACGATCGTCTGGTTTTGCGGCTGTTCGCCTCGGACCGGCTGCTGTCCTCCTCCGCGCGGCGGGTTTTCGCCCTGCATCCGGATGCGGTCCATCTTCGTTGACGGCACGCGGAAATCAATCTGGCGTGTGTAGGTCTTGTCGATGAACTTCGGCCACGGCGAGTTGCCGTTGTAGGCCTGCCCGATCGCGAAGTCGGCGCCGCTGCCCGAGAACTCGATGGTGTTCAGCGTGTCCGCGCCCATCGCCTTCGATGCGGAGGCGATGACCGTCTTCGCATCCTGTGCCGCCGCCAGCGACCCGAAGAGCGAGAAGAGCACCCCTGCGAGAATCAGTCTGCGTGACATAGTCACCTCCAAGCGCCGGATGCTAGCACATAGGAAATCCCAAATCCCAAATCCCAAATCCCAAACCCCAATAACATCTGCAGATATGTCTGAAATTCGCCATACGCCGCTGGCCCCACGCAAACTGTTTCTCCGCCGGCTGGCACAAAACGCCGGCATTGCGCTGATCGCGGTCGGCGGATCGCTTGTCCTCGGGATGTGGGGGTACCGGTACTTCGAAGGGATGCGCTGGATCGATGCGTTTCTCAAC
>Ga0137437_1000569_pt1 | contig 11755 bp, 10 predicted proteins | sample EasRivERMGT138_2_FD_102332 | JGI IMG/M metagenome (GOLD analysis project Ga0137437, IMG submission 102332) | Soil microbial communities from meander-bound floodplain in the East River, Colorado, USA - East River MetaG ERMGT138_2 | ecosystem: Environmental > Terrestrial > Soil > Floodplain ...
ATGGGCTCGGGCGTCTTCACCGGGGTCTACCCCCTGGAAGAGGTCCTGAGGAACAAAGACACCGACGGCATCAGCGTGCGCGAGGCGCTCGAAACGATCGGGTATCGCGGCGAGGCCGAGCCGCACAGGGTCGGCGCCTACTTCGAGGCGCATATCGAGCAGGGGCCGGTGCTCGAGGACACGCGCACCACCATCGGCGTAGTGCAGGGCGCCCTCGGCCAGCGCTGGTTCGACGTCCTCATCGCCGGCCAGGACGCGCACGCCGGCCCGACGCCGATGCACCTGCGCAAGGACGCCATGCTCGCCGCGGCCCAGCTCACGCTGGAAGTGAACCGCATCGCGACGAGCTTCCCGGACTCCGCGCGCGGCACGGTCGGGCACCTGCAGGTCAAGCCCAATTCGCGCAACGTCATCCCGGGCGAGGTGCGCATGACCGTTGATTTGCGCAATGCTCGCAATGAAACCCTTGCATCCATGAGGAAGGAACTCGAAAAAACCGCGGCGGCGATTGCGCAGGAGCGGCGCGTGAACATCGACATGAAGGAAGTCGTCTACTTCCCGCCGAGCGAATTCGCGCCCGAACTGGTCGAGCGCGTGCGCGCCGCGGCGAAGCGCCTCGGCTTCAGCCACCGCGACATCGTGAGCGGCGCGGCGCACGACGCGGTCTACCTCGCGCGCGTCGCGCCGACCGCGATGGTGTTCGTCCCCTGCGAGGGCGGCATCAGCCACAACGAGATCGAGAACGCGCGGCCCGCGGACCTCGCCGCGGGCTGCAGCGTCATGCTGGAAGCGGTCCTCGGCACCGCGGGAAGCGCCTAGCGGTACACTGGCCCTCCCTTGCCCACGGGAGAAGCACCATGGATGAAAAGAACGACGGCCGTCGGCGTTTTCTCACGCAAGGCGCTGCCCTCATAGGCGGCGCCGCGTCCGCGACGCTCTCGCCGCCCGCCGCGGCGCAGGAGCTCGAGCCCACGAGCGCGACCGTCGTGGGCGGCCGGATCCTCCTCTTCCTCGAATACCCGCACCTGGTCCGAGGGGAGTCGGCGCGCTTCCTCGCCCACCTCTCCGTCGTCGCCACGGGCGAGCCGATTCGCGCCGGCAGCGTCGCGCTCACGATCGGAACGACGCGACTCGCCGTCGACGCGCCGAAGCGCGAAGGGCTCTTCATCCCGGAGGGAGCGCTCCCGGAAGCGGGCCGCTTCCCGGGCCGGCTCGTGGTCGAGAGCGAGCAGGCAGCGGAGTTTCTCGACCTCGGCGAGATCGTCGTCCACGAGACGAAGGACGCGGCGCGCGCCGCCGCGGAGGCGCAGGGCGAGGATCCGGTCGGCGCCGTGCCCTTCCTCATGGAGCAGCAGTGGAAGGTGAAGCTGCTGCTCGCGAAGGCGGCGCCGCATCGCCTCGCGCACCACTTGATCGTGCCCGCGCAGTCGCGATTGCCGGAGGGCGCGCAGGCCGAGATCGGGGCGCCGCTCGCGGGCCGGCTGCTCGCCCCGCCCGACGGCCATCTCCCGTCGTCCGGAGAGGAGGTCCAGTCGGGCCAGGTCCTCGGCTTCGTCGAGCCCCCGCTCGCCGCGCCCGACCTCGCGCAGCTCCAGGCGCTGAACCTCGAGCTCGACCTGAAGGCGCTCGAGGTGGTGAGCGCCGTGACGCGCACCCAGACGAAGCTCCAATTCGCGGAGCGCGAGCGCGAGCGCGTCACCCGACTGCGCGAACGCGGGCTCAGCACGCAGCAGCAGCTCGACGAGGCCGACCGCGACCTCGCACTCGCGCGCAGCGAGGAGGCGTCCGCGCGGACCACGAAGGAGGCGCTCGACCGGCTGCTCGAGCGGCGGTCGAGCCCGGCGCTGCGCATCCCGCTGGTCTCGCCGCTGCACGGGACCGTCGTCTCGATGGGCCACGTGCAGGGCGAGTCGGTCGGGGGGAACGAGGCGCTCTTCCGCGTCCTCGATGCGTCCCGCGTGTGGGTCGAGGGGCGCGTCTCGGAGTTCGATCTCCCGCTCGTGAAAGCGGCGAGCGGCGGCACGGCGACGTTCGCGGCGCTCCCGGGCGAGCGCTTCGACGTCGCGCGCCGCGAAGGGAGCGCGCCGTTCTTCCTCGCCCCGGTCGTCGACGCGGCGTCGCGGTCGGTCGTGATCCGCTGCGAGCTCGCGAAGCCGTCGCCGGAACTCCGCGTCGGGATGCTCGCCGATCTCGAAGTCGCCATCGCCGAAGTGGACGCCGCCGTCGCGATCCCCGCCGAGGCCGTCGTGATGGACCAGGGAACGCCGACGGCGTACGTGATGCTCGACGGGGAGCTCTATCAAAAGCGCGAGCTCGAGCTCGGGATCCGGGACGGCGGCCTCGTCGAAGTGAAACGCGGCCTCGCCGCCGGCGAGCACGTCGCGACGCGCGGCGCCTACGTCGTGAAGCTCGCGGCCCTCTCGCCGGCGTCGTTCGGCCCCGGCCACCAGCACTGAGCGGGGCGCAGCACCATGATCAGTCAACTCGTCCGCTGGTCGCTCCGGAACCGTGCGAGCGTCGTCGTCCTCGCGCTCGTGCTGATGGCCGTGGGCACCTTCGTCGCGGTCCGGATGCCCGTCGACGTCTTCCCCGACCTCACGGCGCCGACCGTCACCGTCCTCGTGAACGGCCATGGAATGTCGCCGCACGAGATGGAGACGCAGGTCACCTTCCCGATCGAGACGGCGATGAACGGGGCCGCCGACGTGCGTCGCGTCCGGTCGGGGACGGCCGTCGGCCTCGCCGTGGTCTGGATCGAGTTCGAGTGGGGCACGGACATCCACCGCGCGCGCCAGACGGTGACGGAGCGGCTCGGCTCCGTCGCGGGCGCGCTTCCCTCCCAGGTCGAGGCCCCCACCATCGCCCCGATCTCGTCGATCATGGGCGAGATCCTCTTCCTCTCGCTCACGTCGACGCGCCACAGCCAGCTCGAGCTGCGCACGACGGCCCTCACGCGCGTCCGCCGCCGCCTGCTGTCGGTGGCCGGCGTCTCGCAGGTGACGCCGATCGGCGGCGACCAGAAGCAGTACCAGGTGGTCCTCGCGCCGGAGCGGCTGCGCGCCTACGGCATCGCGGTCACCGAGGTCGCGCGCGCGCTCCAGGAGACCGACCAGAACCTCGCCGGCGGCGTTCTCGTCGCGGGGCCGCTCGAGTCGATCGTCGAAGGCATCGGGCGCGTGCGCTCGAGCGAGGACCTCGCGAGCACGGTCGTCGTCGTGCGCGACGGCGTGCCGGTCCGCGTCTCCGACCTCGGCGTCGTCTCGGTCGGATCGGCGTTCAAGCGGGGGATCGGCTCGTCGTCGCGGCGCGGGCCGGACTGGGAGCCGATCCTCGAGGCCGGCGTGATCGTCGCGATCCAGAAGCAGCCGGGCGCCAACACGCTCGAGCTGACCGGGCGGCTCGACGCGACGCTCGACGAGATCCAGGCGTCGCTCCCGGAAGGGATGCGGGTCAACAAGAACCTCTTCCGCCAGGCGACCTTCATCCAGAACTCGATCGGGAACGCGACGTCGGCGCTGCTCGAGGGCGCCGCCATGGTCGCGCTCGTCGTCATCGTCTTTTTGGCGAGCGTGAGTGCGAGCGTCATCACGCTGGTCGCCCTGCCGCTCTCGCTCGTGACGGCGATCCTCGTCCTCGCGCTCCTGGGCGGCAACATCAACACGATGACGCTCGGCGGGATGGCGATCGCCATCGGCGCGCTCGTCGACGACGCGATCATCGACGTCGAGAACGTCATCCGGCGCCTGCGCCAGGCGGTCGCTCAGCCGGAGGGGCAGCGGCGATCCCTGCTCCAGGTCGTCTACGAGGCGAGCATCGAGGTCCGCGCCTCGATCGTGCTCGCGACCGGGATCATCGTGCTCGTCTTCACGCCGCTCTTCTTCCTCTCCGGCGTCGAGGGCCGCCTGCTCCGTCCGCTCGGGATCGCGTTCTGCGTCGCGCTGGTCGCGTCGCTCGTCGTCGCGCTCACGCTCACGCCGGCGCTCTGCCACCTGCTGCTCCCGCGCAGCCGGACGGTCGTCGCGGCGAAGGAGCCGTGGAGCGTCGTCTGGCTCAAGCGCCGCTACGCGGGCTCGCTCGACTTTGCGCTGCGCCACCCCTGGCTCGTCTCGCTGCCGAGCGTCGTCCTCTTCGGCGCCGCCGTATTCGGCGCGTCGACGATGGGCGGCAGCTTCCTGCCGGAGTTCAACGAAGGCGCGCTCGTCGTCGGCATCGTGACCGTGCCCGGGACCTCGCTCGACGAGAGCGACCGCCTCGCCCGCATGGTCGAGGAGTCGCTGATGCGGCAGCCGGAGATCGCGGCGATCGGCCGCCGGACCGGCCGCGCCGAAGAAGACGAGCACGTCCAGGGCATCGAGGCGAGCGAGATCGACCTCACGCTCGACATGGACGCCCCGCTCCGGCTCGGGAAGCCGCGGCGCACGAAGGCGCAGCTGCTCGACGCGCTGCGCGCCGACCTCGCGCTGATCCCCGGCGTCCAGGCGACCTTCGGCCAGCCGATCAGCCATCGCATCGACCACATGCTCTCCGGCACGCGCGCGAACCTCGCGGTCAAGCTGTTCGGAGACGACCTCGGCCTGCTGCGCTCGCTCGCGACGCGCATCGAGTCGCGCATGCGCGCCGTGCCCGGCGTCGTCGACCTCTCCCGCGAGCAGCAGTCGCAGGTGCCGTCGCTGCGGGTCGAGTACGACCGCGACGCGATCGCCCGCCACGGCCTGCGCGTCGCGGACGTGTCGCGCGCGCTCGAGCTCGTGACGAGCGGGGCCGTGGTCGGGCAGGTGCTCGAAGGCATGAACTCGTTCGACCTGGTGCTGCGCTCGGGAGCCGTGCAGGACCTCACGGCGGATGTGATCTCCGAGGCGCTGGTCGACACTCCTTCCGGCGGGAAGCTCCCGCTGAAAGCACTCGCCACGTTCCGGGAAGACACTTCGCCGAACTTCATCAGCCGCGAGAACGTCCAGCGCCGGATCGTCGTCACCTGCAACGTCGCCGGGCGCGACATCCGCGGCGTCGTCGAGGAGATCCGCCGCGACCTCGAGGCGAACGTCCCGCTGCCGGAGGGGTACCACGTCGAATACGGCGGGCAGTTCGAGAGCGCGGAGGCGACGGGGCGGCTGCTCGTCCTGCTCGGGGGCGCGATCGTGCTCGGCATCGCCGCGCTCCTCTACTTCCTGTTCCGCTCGCTGCGCGACACGCTCCTCGTCATGTCGAACCTGCCGCTCGCCCTCATCGGCGGGATCGTCGGCGTCCATCTCGCGGGCGGCGTCCTCTCCGTCGCGTCGATCATCGGCTTCATCACGGTGTTCGGCGTCGCGGCGCGCAACGGGATCATGCTGGTGTCGCACATCCGCCATCTGCAGCTCGAGGAGGGCGTCGCCGACTTCCGGCAGGCCGTGCGGCAGGGGGCGATGGAGCGGCTCGCCCCGATCTTCATGACCGCGCTCGCCGCGGGCCTCGCCCTCGTGCCCCTCGCCCTGCGCGGAGAACGGCCGGGGAACGAGATCCTGACACCGATGGCGATCGTGATCCTCTTCGGGCTGCTCTCTTCCACCTTCCTCAACGTGATCGTCGTGCCCGCGCTCTACCTGCAGTTCGGACGTCCCGTCCGGCGCGAGCAGGGAAGCGCGATCGAACTGGGAGCGGACCATGCGTGACGCACCGGCAACTGCACGGACGAGCGTCCTCGTCGCGGCGCTGGCGATCCTCGCGGCGTGCGCGACGGTCGATCCGAGCCCCGACCACGAAGAGGCGCGCCTGCTGATCCGCCAGTCGACCGAGCGCGAGGAGGTCTTCGACCCTTCGGCGGCGCCGATGAGCGAGGCGGACGTCGACGCGGTCCTGCAAGACGGACTCTCGCTCGACGAGGCGCTCCGCCTCGCGCTCCTCAACAACCGCCGGCTGCAGGCGGGTTTCCTCGGCCTCGGCGTCGCGCGCGCCGAGTTCGTGCAGGCCGGGCTCCTGCGCAATCCTTCGCTCGGGGTCGCCTTCCTGCTGCCGTCCGGAGGAGGCCGTCCCAAGATCGCCATCGACGTGTTCGAGAGCATCGTCGATCTCTGGGAGATCCCTTCGCGCAAGAGGCTCGCGCGCTCGGAGCTCTCGCAGCAGATCCTCGACCTCTCCCGCTTCGCCGGAGAGCTCGTCGCCGACACCAAGGACGCCTACTTCCGCAGCGTGGCCGCGCGCGAGCTGCGTGCGACGGCGGGCGAAAACCTCGAGCTGACGCGGCAGTCGTTCGTCACCGTACAGCAGCGCGTCGCCGAAGGGGTGGCGACGACGACGGAGGAGAGCCTCGCACGCAACGCGATGCTCGCGGCCGAGCTCGCCGCCCGCCGAAGCGAGCGGGACGACGTCGTCGCCAAGCGCCGCCTCGCGTCGCTCCTCTCGCTCGAAAGCGACGTGGTCGCGGTTCCGCTGACCGACGCGCTGCCGGCGCCTGCGCTCCTCGAGTTCGACCGGGAGACGCTGGTCGCGCGCGGCCGCGAGGCGCGGCTCGACGTGCGCGCCGCGGTGTGCGCCGTCCTGGCCGCCGAGGATCAGTTGGGGCTCGAGAAGAACCGGGTGTTCCCCGCCGTGGAGCTCGGCGTCTCGCTCGAACGTCCGGAGCACGGCGCCTCGGTCGACCTCCTCGCCGGCCCCGCCGCGAAGCTCGACGTGCCCGTCTTCGACCAGAACCAGGCCAAGGTGGCCGGCGCCCGCTACCGCGTCGAAGCCATGCGACACGAGCTCGCCGCCCTCCTCGCCGAGGTCGGACAGGACGTCCGCGCCGCCGTCGACCGCGCGACGTCGGCCGCCCGCACCGCGCAATTCGCCGCCGACGAGCTCCTGCCGCAGGCCGAGCAGGGCGCCGCCCTCGCGCGCAGCTCCTACGACCTCGGCGGCCTCACCCTCCCCTCGCTGCTCGAAAGCCAGCGCGCCGTCCTCACCGCACGGGAGCACCGCATCGAAGCGCTGCTCGAGGCCGCCCTCGCGCAGGTCGAGCTCGAGCGAGCCGCGGGCGGACCCATCGCAAAGCTCGCGTCCGGATGGCCGAGAGAGTTTCGCTGAACGATTCCGAGGCCGTGCGCCGTTCCAGATGCCTGGAACCGGTCGGTCGGGACCGACAAGGAGCCGTCTGGCAGTTCAGCGTTGCGGATCCCGAGTCGTGCATCCGGGACATCTCGGACATGAAGTTTGAAGTCGCGATCCTCCTGAATCCGTTCATGCTGTTCATCGGCGCGATGACGATGGGGTTGATTGCCCTCGTCCTTGGGTTGATGCGCAATCGGACTCGGTTCTGGATCGGCCTTGCAGGCGCGCTGGCGGGCTACATCACGCTGGGAACGAAGTACGCCTACGAACTCGATGAGAGGGCGCGCGCTGCCGGTACGTGTCCAGATGCCGCATGGGGTGGGCCGTCGAAAGGTGCCCTGATCGGCGCCGCGGTCGCAGTCGTCGCCTACGAGATTCTGCGACGATTTCGATCGCGTGGCGGCGCTGACGGCAGTCCAACCCCGGATTCGGCCTCCGGCTGACATGCGAAAGCATCTGCAAACAGCGTTGATCTGGTTGATCCTTGTTTCCGCCATCGCCGTGCCGGCGGTGAAGGTACTCGTGCCAATGGAGTCGCCGGTGCCCGGATGGGCAGCCGTCGTGACGGGCGTCGTCGCATGGACTGCTGCGATGGTCGCACTCGAACGGCGCAAGCTTCTGAATGGTCGCCGTGACGCACGTCAACGGCTCCGCTTCGCTGCCGGGGCATTCGCCGTCCTTCAGGGTGTTGCAGTGATCACCGCACCAGGCATCGTGATGTTCCTGTACACCCCGGCAATGTTCTTGTTGACCTTCGGAGTCGTCCTGTCGTGGGCGGGTGTGTTCGGAATGACCCTCGCCATCATGATCGCTGGAGGAATCGAGGCGGTTGTCGTCGTGCTGGCGCTCGCTGGACTTGGAGTCCGAATCGGCTGGGAAACGGAGTTCAGTTGACCGATGGAAGAACCGTCAACGACCACTTCAGATTCTCCCTTCCATGCTGCGCCGCGGGATTTGGTCGCGGACCCCACACCTTCTCTCGGACGAATCCTCGCGCTTCAACTTTTGGTGGGGCCGATCGGGATGGCGATCTGGACGGCTCTCGAGGCGAAGAAGCTGTTCCCGTCACGGTCGGCGAGCGTCGTCGGAATCTGGTCTGCGATGCTCGTTCCGGTTGCTGTCGCAGTGGTTCTCGTGATCAAGTCCAAGTCACGGCGTGGTTCAGCCGTGCTGTGGGGCCTTGGATCGGCCGCGACGACGCTCTTGAGCATCGTCGCATCGGTGCTGCTCTTGCTTTGCGTGTTCGGGATGGCCTTGTAGATGCCGCGAATGCGGAGGTGGCCGGTGATGGAAGACAACGGGGGTCGCAGGCGGAATCAGAAGCTGTCGGGACTCGCGCATGCGGCCGAGACGATCCGCGGTCTGCGTGAAGCCCTCGCGCAAGTGGAGCGCGCCGAAGCGGTTTCCCTCTCGGTATTCGACAAGCGGTTCCGGACCGCGCGCGAACCGAGTCGGCGTCACTTCGGACGCTTGAAGTAGCAGTCGAACTCGCGGTTCTCGACCACCTTCCCATTCGTCGTCGAGCTCACCTCGACGGAGTAACCAGCCGGCTGGATCGCCGTGAGCTCCCAGCCTTCTCCGCCCAGCCGATCCAGGTTCTTCACGAAGTTCGGACGTCCGTCCTTCCCTCCTTCGATTTCGAGAAGCGTCAACCGTTCGAACTTGTACTCCCAGAGAACGCGAGACAGGGAACCGTCGCTCGCCGCATACCGCCACGCGACGAGAGCCACGGCGACGACGGCGGCTGCGGCGACCGACTTCACGTTCTTCATGACGATGATCCTCGAATCGGCCGCCGATCGAAGGCGCATCCTTCGACCGTTCATTCAAGGACTCGCGACGATCCACCATTCGAGGAAGGGCAAGTCCCACGTCTCGTCTTCGGCAGCACCCAGCAGGCGCACGTCGAATTCGTGGCGTCTCCTCATCTCGTCCTGCGCCTCTTTGGAAACGAGACTGAAGTCGAACAGATGCTGGTCGGGCCCGTTCCACGAGAAGTTGCGCATCGACGCGACGTAGTCGTCGCCGATCCTGATCAGTGCCACGTGCGAATCGAACTGGTCGAGCGTCACGCCCGCCCCGCCGCGCATCGCGCGATCAGGGATGCTCGCCCGCTCCAGGCGCGTGAACCCCGATCGGGTGACCCGACACCATTCGACGGCGCTGGGAGCAGATCGCTTGATCGCGCACAGCAAGTCGACGGTCTGATTCGACAACGTGCTCGACGCGAATCCGAGCGCTTCGCGTCGTTCGCGCTTGTCGACGATGAACGTCTGGAGCGACTTCGCGGCGCCCGGATCGACGCGTACGGCGAGCACACGCCAGCCCTCCGCCGTCGGCCAGGAGGCGTCGACACCCGGGCCGCGCACGATGACGATCGACACGTTCGTCACGTCGGAAACCGACTTGGGACCGAGCGCAACGAACTCGACGGGCGCCGACCAGGACGTCTCCAGGGCTGGGGTCCGTGGGCGGTCCACGGACGCGCAGCCGACCGCGAACAGCACGACGAGACACTTCACTCGCCGAATCACGATCGAGGCCTCGAACTTCACGATCCCTCCGGCTCCTTCCTCGCGATGCCTCGAGCCTTCAATTCCTCGTTCACGAGGTCGCGCGCACGAATCGCCTCGACGTCGCCGTCGTTCCAGTTTTCCGCGAACGAGATGTAACTGGCGTCCTCCTCCGAGTCCCGTCGGACGGTGACCATGACGTTCTTGCCGTCGACCTGGAACGTCGCCTCGATGCGCTGGCTGCGACTGCCGGCGTCTACGACCACCGGGCTACCGAGCACCGCCTTGCACACGTCCCAGGCGACATCCGGCTTCGCCTTCGGCCACGTGGCGACGACATACGTCACCTGCGAATGCGTGCGAACCTCGCAACCGGCAGCGGCGACCGCCGCGACTCCAAGAACCCATCGCAGAGCGAGCTGCGCTGAAAGCTTCAGCATGGAAATCTCCATCCGCGCTCCTGAACGCTGCAGGGACGCGAAGTCGTTCACCTGCGGCCGATCATGCGCCCCGCTCACCAAACACGGCGCTAAGCTCCCCGGCCCCGTCGGGGCGTAGCTCAGCTTGGCTAGAGCGCCTGCCTTGGGCGCAGGAGGCCGCTGGTTCAAATCCAGTCGCCCCGACCATTCGAGAAAACTCGCCGGACGCGGGACGTGCGCGCGCGGTGACCGGTTACTCGACCCGCTTGATCACGTGCCACCCGAACGGCGACTTCACGCGGTGGTACGGCGCGACGCCGATCTCGCCGACTTGCAGCCGGAAACCGACGTCGGCGAAGTACCGGGCGTAGTCCTCGCGATCGTCCTGCGTGAGGACGTAGGTGCCGGGCCCTTCGTCGCCGGTGTACTGCTTCATGAGCGCGGTGAAGTCCTCGCCGGCGCGGGCGCGGGCGAGGACGTCGCTCGTGAGCGCGCGCGCCTCCTCGAAGGTGTGCTTGCTCTCGGAGCCGCGCTTGGCGCCGACGAAGGCGATCAGGATGTGCTGCAGCGTGACCTTCGGCACGTCCTGCTCCGGCCGCGCGAGCACCGCGGCGGCCTCGCGGCCGAGCGGCGAATCGTCCGGCGGATCGGAGCACGCGACGAGGACCAGGGCGAGCAGGATTGCCGCAAGGCGAAGGGTCGTCGCGAGCATCCCGCGAGCGTAGCCGGTGACTGCCTGATCGCCGCATGACGCCCCCTCCGCGTGCGTTGCAAACGGTGGCTCGACCGATACCGTCGCTCCGCGATGCGGCCGCTCTTCCTGCTCTTCCTCCTTCCGTTCGGCGCGTGCATCGACGCGCCCCGCCGGCCGCTCGATCCGGCGGCGGTCGAACGGGAGCTCCGCGCGCGCAGCCTCTCCGAACCGGCGTTCCGCGACGACGCCGTCGCCCGGCTCGGGCTCGTGACCGACACGTGGCCGCCGCCGCAGCTCGACCTCGCGCTGCTCACGCTGGCGGCGTGGCGGTTCCGGCCGGAGCTCGCCGTCGCGCGCGCCGAGATCGCCGCGGCCGAGGCGAAGGTGACGTCGGCGGGCGCGTGGCCCAATCCGAAGATCTCGAGCTCGATCGGACGCGTCGACGATCCGGTAGGCGAGCCGTGGTTCCTGTCGGCGGCGCTCGACTTCACGATCCCGACCGCCGGGAAGATCTCGAAGCGCGAGGCGATCGCGTCGCAGGAGGTGGTCCTGGCCCGGCTCGCGGCGGCGCAGTCGGCGTGGCGGGTCTACGCCGAGGTGCGCGACGCGCTGCTCGAAGCGACCGCCTCCGCGCGCGAGTTCGACCTCGCGCAGCGCGAGGCGCAGGTGCGCGCGACGCTGGCCGCTCAAGCGGCCGCGCGCGTCGCCGCCGGCGCGGCCGCGAGCACCGAGGAGCTCTTCGCGCAGGTCGAGGCCGACCGCGCGCGCGCCGGCGTCGCGCTGGCGTCCGCGGCGCAGGCCCAGGCGCGCGCGCGCCTCGCCGCCGCCTGCGGTCTCCCGGTCGCCGAGTTCGAGGCGGCGACGCTCGCCGCTCCCGCTCCGGCGCCCGACGCCGGCGCGACGGCGAACGACGCGCTGCTCGACCGGCTCGACGTGCGCGTCGTCGTCGCGGAGTACGAAGCGGCCGAGCGCGTGCTCGAGCTCGAGCTCGCCAAGCAGTACCCCGACGTCGTCCTCACGCCGTCGTGGGAGAACGACCAGGGCGCCCACAAGCTCCTGCTCGG
>Ga0137437_1000570_pt1 | contig 11752 bp, 7 predicted proteins | sample EasRivERMGT138_2_FD_102332 | JGI IMG/M metagenome (GOLD analysis project Ga0137437, IMG submission 102332) | Soil microbial communities from meander-bound floodplain in the East River, Colorado, USA - East River MetaG ERMGT138_2 | ecosystem: Environmental > Terrestrial > Soil > Floodplain ...
ACGTGGTGTTTCGCCAGCAGTATCGCATGCCACCCAGCGCGCTGCGGCGCGGGCGGCGGGCAACGGCGCAGGACGCGGGGGTGCTCACGCTGACCCTTTCCTATCGCCCGCCACTCGATTGGGAAGCGCTGGTGGCCGCGGTGGGTCGCGAAGCCACCATCTCGATCGATGGGCACCGTGGGCGTATTTCCGTCGAGAATTCGCCGGGTGACGCCCATCTGGTCGTGAAGATCTCGGAGTCATTGCTGCCCGTGCTCATGCCGTTGATCGCGGGTCTGCGCCGAGTTTTCGACCTCGATGCGGAGCCCGCGGTCATCGACGCGCATCTGGGGACCAACGGTCTCGCCGAGCTCGTTGCGGCGCATCCCGGTGTGCGCGTTCCGGGCGTGCTCGCACGATTGGAAGGGGCGGCTCCGGACGAATTCTCAGCGGCCGATCGAACGCTGCAACAGGCGGCGGGGGTCAGCAGTGAGAAGGCATTGCTGTCGCTGGCGGCACGGTGGCGGCCCTGGAGAGCGTACGCGGCGCAACTACTCAGGCTAGGCTAGAAAGACGGCGGCGAAGGGCGGCGCGTCGGAATCCGTGCGCTGAAGCGCCGGCTCGGCGGAGACGCGAGCTCTAAAGAGCTCATCGCGTCCTTTAGGACGCGCGCAGTCGCCGAGCCGGCCCTTCAGGGCTCGGAAGGTTGACGGCCAGATGTACTCAGGGCACGTTAGGCTAACGTCCGGAATCGTTACGATCATGAGCACACGCGGTACCGTCCTCGCTTCCCTGCTTGCGGCGAGCGTCCTGCGATGCGACGCAACCGCACCGAGTGTCGATTATACGGCACCCCAGGTGCAGGCCGCCGTCGCACCTTCCGGCGCTGTGTTCATCCCCGGCGACACGTTCGAAATCTCTGTGACGGGCACCGACGAAACTGCCCTCGCGTGGATCGGATACGAGCTCGGCTCCCCCGCCGCGATCCGGGACTCGGTCCAGGCATCGGGCTCGGCCGCGCAGCACACGTTTCGGCTCGTGCTCCGCGCCGAGTGGACAGAGATTCCCATGACGGTCTCCGCCTATGCTCACGATGCAGCTGGCAATTCGCGTTTTTTCCTGCTTCCATCGATCGAGGTCGTCAACGCCATCCGCAGGCCCATGGTCGGCGTGTTGCTGCCGGCCCAGCCTTACGACGTGGCGTACGATGCGCCGCGAGGCCGATTGTACGTCTCCGTTCCTGATTCCAATCGTCTGGTCGTGATCGATGTCGCGACCCGCTCTCCCATTGCTCCCATTCCTCTCTGGGGGCGTCCGTGGGGGCTCGATCTGACGCAGGGCGGCGACTCAATGCTCGTCGCGCTCAGGCGGGGGCTCAGTTTCGCGCTGGTGAACCTGGTGACCGGGTCTGTCGATACGCTCGCACTCAACATGACCGGAGGGCTCGGCCAGGGTCCCGCGTTTATCTGCGTGATGAGTAACGGACAGGTCGTGTACATCACGGCCTTCGACGGGTTCGGGTATGGCAACGACATTCGCATGTACGATCTGCTGACGGGCGCTGACTCGGTCGTGTGGACCGGCGTTGCGATCGACGAGTATGGTTTTATTGGTTGCGACCAGAGCCGGGACCACGCCATCGTTCTGCACGCGCTCGACGCGAGCATCTATACGGCGGCCACGAACAGCTTCGGGCCTGTCGTTCAGACTACCGGGGAGTCGTTTCACTCCGTCGCCGCGGACTCATCGCATCGCTGGCTTGTGGGTCATACGCTGTACGACCGCGATCTCAATCTCATCGTCAGCCTCCACCCTCCGGGCTATGACTATGGTCCCACGGCGTTCTCGGCGAACGGAAGAACCGCATTCCTCGCTGCGTACCGGTCGTACTACCGGGTGCCAGTCCCCAGCGCCCTAGGGTCCAGGATTTTGGTGCCGCTGACTCCCGAGCGGCTGTACTATCTCTCCGATCGCGACATCGTGGTCGCCACGACGTACGATCCCGTGAACACCGAATGGCGCGTGTGGCTCATCGGGCCCTGATGGGGGCCGCGGGGGCCGCGGGGGCCGCGCTCCTCGTGGCGCTGGGCTGCGGATCGGATGGGCCCGACGTCCTACCGCCGCAGCTCGACGCCGCGATCGAGCTCCGCGACGGGTACGCCGCGTTCGTCCCGGGCGACAGCCTGGGGGTGACGGTCACGGGCAGCGACGACCAGCAGCTCGAGTGGTTTGGTTTTTTCCTCGAGGGATCAGCGGGTGATTCGGTCCGGGTGAGCGGACGGGAGACGAGTCGCACGCTGCGGGTCGCCATCCCGCAGAGCTCGGTCGGGGTCCACCGGCTCGTCGCGTTCGCCCGGGATGCGGCGGGGAATCGGCGGTTGTCCGGCGGCGACACGATCGAGATCATCGACGCGGTACGGCGCTCTCTGATCAGCCTCGCGATCCCGGGGCCGGTGCATGATTGGGTGATCGACTCGAGCCGCAATCGGCTCTATCTCTCGATCCCGCTCGCGCAGCAAGTCGCGATTCTCGATTTGACAACGCGGCAATGGCTCCCGCCGCTGCACCTATTCGGCAATCCGTTGGGATTGGATCTCACGCCGAATGGCGATTCGCTCTTCGTAGCGCTGCGGCGCACGCATTACCTCGGGATCGTCAACTTGCAGACCCGCACCCTCGATACGATTCGTCTCGCACTCGCCAATGAGTTTGAAACGGGGCCCGAGCGGATCCGCCTGATGAGCAACCGCAAGCTCATTATCACGACCGCATTCGACGGCAGCGGGTACAGTTCCGTCGGGATCCTCGAGTATGATCTCGGGACCGCGACTCAGCAGAGGCGTGTCGCCTTCGCCTCGGCGATTCATGCGCTGGCGCGCAGCGGCGATCGTTCACGGCTTGTGCTGGTTCTTCAGAACGGTTGCTGTCCCGCGCAGGGCTATTACTACTCTGCGGTCGCCGACACGTTCATCTTCTGGCTGACAGTCGACCGATTCTTCCCGGCGGTGTCGGTGGACGCGCATGGCAATCGCTTCTTGATCGATAACGTCGTGTTCGACTCGACGCGCTCGGTCGTGCAAGCATTGGGATACACCGCGCTGCCCGACAGCTTGCGCAATTGGGCCACGATTATCAGTCCAAGCGGCGCATTCGCCTACATTGCGCGCGATCGCGCGTACCAGAAAATGCGGATTGCCGATGCGACCGACGTGGGGCGTGTGCTGATTCCGCTGACTCCTTACCTCTTCATGATTCACCCCGATGGTGGCCTACTCGTCGCCGCGACGTACGATGCCGTGACGGGGGAGAATCGCGTGTGGCTCGTATCGTCACCGTAAGGCTGCGCTAGATCCCGCGCGGTTGTGTTGACGTTCGGTGGGGGCGGGCCGCAGTTTCCGCCCCCCATGATCAAGAAAATCCTGCTCACGCTCGCCGCGCTGCTCGGCGTGGTGATCGTCACCCTCGCCGGTTGCGCGCGGGCGAGCGGATCCCAGGGAGCCCGATGCCGTGGCAGGCATTCGGCTGCATGAGTGACGACGATCTGCTCGCGATTTATCGGTCCGGGGTGGGACGCGGAAGGTGACGAGCGCCGAGTATCCCACGAGACCTGGTCTCACGCCGGGCCTCGTGCGCGGGACGTTCGACTTCAAAGCGGTGCGCCTGGCGGATAGTCCCGGTGGGCCGGTGGCAACGAGCGACACGATAACGGTGCACGCGGTGTTCGCGAGCACCTGGTACCACTACCTCTTTCCCAACGTCTCCGTCACGCTCGGCGGCGCCGGCCCGGTGACCGGGACGTCGACGCTCTCGTTCGCGCAGTCGCTCGACGACGACCATGGCGGGCGCTTCGTCGAATTGTCGGCCGATTTCGGGCCCAGTCACTTGTTCCCGCACGACATCTCGCAGGAGCTGCGCGTGCAGGCGCCCGGTGTCGGCACGTTCACGTTGACGCCGATCACGCCCACTCAATTCGCCAATCCCAGCGCGTGGCCGGCGGTTTATGCGGCGCTGTTTTACCGCGATGACCCGCGGCTGGGCCTATCGACCGGTGGGACGCTGACGATCACGAAATTTCTCACGCCGACCGAAGAGTTCTACGGGGAGATCCAGGGCACGCTGACGGCGCCGATGGCGCTGTGGGTGAACAACACGACCGTCAGCGCGGATACCGTTAACGCGTCGATCACGTTCGCCGTGCAGCTGTGGCCGCTCGGCGGCATTCCGTCCTCCCGGACTGGGGTTACATTGGCGCATGTCCTCATTCTGGACCACGGTTACTAGCCTTTGCCTGTCCGCGCTTTTCCCTCTTTCAGCGCAAGACCTTGCTTCTCGCGTGACCATCTACCGCGACACCTACGGCATCCCGCACGTCTTCGGCGAGACCGACGCCGCCACCATGTTCGGCTTCGCCTACGCGCAGGCCGAGGACAACTTCTGGCGCCTCGAGGACAACTACATCCGCTCCCTCGGCCGGCGCGCCGAGGCCGAGGGTCAGCAGCGCGTGCCGAACGACCGCCGCCTCCGCTCGCTCGAGATTCCGCGACTCGCGCGGGAGGAGTACGGTCGCCTGCCAAAGAAGATGCGCGCGCTGGTGGACGGCTTTACCGCGGGTCTCAACACATATCTCGCCGATCATCCCGAGGTGAAGCCGCGACTGCTCACGCGGTTCGAGCCGTGGTATCCGCTCGCGTTCATTCGCTACAACTACTACATGCAAGGCTTTTTCTTCAGCTCGGGAATTCGACCTGGTGATCTGGAGACCGCCCTCGAAGAAGTAGACAATCGCAAGGACTTCGGATCAAACGGGTGGGTCATAGGACCAGGTAAAAGCGCCACTGGCCACGCCATGCTGTTCATCAATCCGCATCTGTCATTCTTCGGCCCCGGGCAGGTTTACGAGGGGCATGTCAACAGCAAAGAGAGCGGCTGGAACTTCACCGGCTACACCCGATTCGGGTTTCCCTTTCCTTATGTAGGGCACAATGAGACGCTCGGCTGGGTGAGTACGGATAACGCCGCCGATCAGGCGGATCTGTACGCGGAAACGTTCCGAGATTCGCTGTGGTATGTCCACGGAAAAGATCTGCGCCCGGTGACCCGGTGGACCGATACGATTCGCGTGAAGACCGACACCGGCATCGAATCCCGAGGCTTCACGTTCATGAAAACGCATCACGGTCCCATCGTGGGCCGGCGCGACGGGAAGCCACTCGCGCTGCGCATGGCCAAGTTCGCGGGCGACGGCTGGCTCGAGGAGTGGTACAACATGACGCGCGCGCGCTCGGTCGCCGAGCTGAAGCGCGCAATGCGTCCGCTGAACATGCTGTTCGGCAACGTGATGGCGGCGGATGCGGGCGGGAACACGTGGTACCTCTACAACAGCGCCGTGCCGGTGCGTGATACGCGGTTCGACTGGTCGGGCCCGGTCGATGGCAGTGACGCCGCGACGGAGTGGCAAGGCTATCACAAGATCGATGCGTTGCCGCAGCTGCTGAATCCGCTGACCGGTTGGATGCAGAACTGCAACACGACGCCGTTCCGGCTCACGAGCAGCGGCAATCCCGATTCGACCAGGTTTCCACGCTACATGGTGCGGGAGTCGGACAACTGGCGCGGTCTCAGCTCGCGCCGGATCCTCAGCTCCACGCCAAAGTTCACGTGGGACGATTGGGTGCGCGCGGCGTTTGACACACACGTCCAAACCGCCGACTCAATGCTTCCGCTCCTGATCGCTACCGTCCCGGCGGACTCCCGATTTAGAGCCGCGCGCGATACGCTGGAACGTTGGGATCGCAACAGCGACAGCGCTTCGGTTGCCATGACGCTGTTTGATCGGTGGCTCGACGCGGCGCAACAGGGAGCAGGGGACTGGAGCGCCATCGCTGTACGCGCGCTCGATAGTGCAATCACTCAGTTGGAGCGCGACTGGGGTACCTGGCAGGTGCCGTGGGGCCAGTTCAATCGCCTGCAGCGTCTCGACGAGCGGATCGATCAGCAGCCCTCCGACGAGCGGCCGAGTATCGCCGTTAGCGGCGCGGGACAGCAGCATGGGGTCGTGTTCAGCTACATCACGCGACCGGTGCCCGGCCAGAAGCGGCGCTACGGCGTCGCGGGCGGGACGTACGTGAGCGTGGTCGAGTTCGGACCGGTGGTGCGGCGGCTGGCGGTGCACACGATGGGCGAGAGCGGCGATCCCGCGTCACCGCATTACTTCGATCAGGCGCCGCTGTATGCACGCGGGCAATTTCGGCCGGCGTGGTTTACGCTCGCCGAGATTCGCGCGCATCTCGAGCGTGAGTACAAGCCGGGCGCGAGGTAGGAACCAGCCGCTGCCAGACTGTGGCTACGCACCAAGACGGCGACGAAATCGCTCGATCGCAACGCTGAGTGCCTCGAGCTCCCGGGACGCCTCCTCCAGCTCACTGCCCGGCGCGCCGCCGGCGTCGATCCAGCGACGGGCCAGCGTCGAAAGACGCGCGGCGTGGGGCACAAGTTCGTGAGCCTCGTATGACCCGGCCGTACCCTGCAGCGCATGAGCCGGGATGTGGAAGGCCCGCAGATCCTCTCCCGTAATCCCCTGCCTGAGGCGGCTCAAGGCTGCACTCATGACGTCCAACCGAGCCGGGAGCGTGTCCGCAAACTCCCGCCGCAGTAAGGCTATGGCCTGCTCTTGTGGGGCGTTCATTCAAAGGAAAGATTCGCCTGATGCCGCCCAAAGTCTACATCCTGGACGATGATCTCTCGTTTGCCAAGCTGCTCGCAGCGAACCTGCGAGGCGCGGGCACGTTCCGCATCGAGGTGTTCGATCAGGCGGAGAAGCTGTTCGCGCGCCGGGCCGAGGAACCGCCCGACGCTGTGGTGACCGACCTCGTGATGCCGGGCGTGGACGGCATCACCGTGACGCGGCGCCTGCGCGAGAACGACCCGCACCTCCCGGTCTTCGTGCTGACGGCACACGGCGAGATCACCACGGCCATCGAGGCGCTCAAAGCCGGCGCCACCGAGTACCTCACCAAGCCGGTCAACCTGGACGAGCTGACGACGCTGCTCAAGCGGGCCCTCGCGGAGCGTCCGCTGAAGGAGGCAGCGGCGTCCCTGGAGCAGACGCGCAAGCAGACTTTCGCCCCGGGTGCCATTCTCGGTGCTCATCCCAAGGTCGAGGCGGTGCGCGCGTTCGTGCGGCGCGTGGCCGAAGCCCCCGGCGCGACGGTACTGCTCCTGGGTGAAAGCGGTACGGGCAAGAACCTGGTCGCTCACGCAATTCACTACTCCGGGACCGGCGCCGGCCGGTTCGTGGAAATCAATTGTGGGGCGCTGCCGGCGCAGCTTCTGGAGGCGGAGCTGTTCGGCTATCAAAAGGGGGCGTTTACCGACGCTCGTGAGTCGAAGCGCGGACTGATCGAGGTAGCCGAAGACGGCACGATCCTGCTCGACGAGATCGGCGAGCTGTCGCCGGAATTGCAGGTGAAGCTGCTCAACGTCCTCGAGTCGCGGCGGTTCCGTCGCGTGGGCGGAACGGAGGAGCTGGAAGTCCGGGCCCGGTTCGTCACCGCCACGAACCGGAACCTCGAGCAGGCGGTCACCGACGGACGGTTTCGCACCGACCTCTACTATCGTATCAAGGTCGCCACGATCACCCTGCCGCCGCTGCGAGAAGTCGCCGCCGTGATTCCCGTTCTGGCCGAACATTTTCGCGAGTACTTCAGCGGCGAGTTCAAGAAGGACATCCGGGCGATTGCGCCGCAGGCATTAGCACGGCTGCGAGCGTGGCGCTGGCCGGGGAACGTGCGCGAGCTCCGGAACGTGATCGAGCGCGCCATGATCTTCGCCGACGGAACGGAGCTCGCGCTCGAGCATTTGCCACCGCTGGAGGCGCTGGGCGCGCCGACCGGGGGTGGCACGAGCGCACCGGGAATGGACGCGACGCCCCCCCCCCCGGGCACACTGGAGCAGGCCGAGAAGGCACACATCGAGCGCACGCTCGCCGCGTATGATGGCAACATTCAGCGCGCGGCCGAAGCGCTGGGTATCTCGCGCAAGAGTCTCTGGGAGAAGAGGAAGAAATACGGGTTGCTGAAGGACTGACGTCACTTTTTACGTTACCAAAACGACACATCCCCGCAGCACCCGGCTTGGCGATCTGGCGTAACCCCCCCTGAAATGCAGAGTTGTGGCCCCGGCTTACTGGGGCACGCCGGTTGCCCCTAACAGGCCCGAGATGATCGGCCCAAGGAATCGTAGGCGTTTCCCTCACTCTGCGGTGGGGCTCTGCCTACACGGGGGTGAATTGATGACCCACGGACGTGTGACGAGACGCTGGGTGCCGGTGGTGATACTCGCCATCGGCGGCTTGGTGCTGTCCGCGCCCGCCGCCGAGGCGCAGGCGTTTCGCGCGTCCGCGCAGGCGCAAGTGGACTCCTTCGTCACCGCGCTGATCGTGAACCGGCCGGCCGGTACGCAGGTGGGCGACGTCATGATCGCCGCCATCGCCTCGCGGCCGTCCGGCGTGACCATCACCGCGCCGGCGGGCTGGACCCTCATTCGTCGCACCAACCAGGCCGCCACCAATTCCCTCGCGCAGGCCACCTATCGCAAGGTCGTCGCCGCGGGCGAGCCCGCGAACTACACGTGGACCTTGCCCAATACACACACCGGTGGCGCGGGCGGCATCATGGCGTTCTACGGCGTAAACGCCGCGGCGCCCGTTGACGTCGAGAACGGGCAGGTGAACGCCAGTGGACTGAACATCACTGCGCCGAGCGTGGTCACCACGCGGGCCTACGACATGATCGTCACGAGCCACGCCATCAGCTCGTCGACGACGTTCACGCCGCCGGGTGGCATGACGGAGACGGTGGAGATCGCGTCCGAAGCGGGTGGCGCGCTGGGCATCACGCTCGAGATGAACTACGTGGTCCAGCCGGCCGCCGGCGCCACGGGGGCGAAGACGGCGGTGGCGGCGGCCCAGGCGGACGTCGGCGTCGGGCAGACGCTGGCGCTGGCCCGTGCCACGACCGCCACGTGGACCGGGGCCGTGAACAATCAGTGGACCAATGGGGGCAACTGGATCGGCCTGGGCGGCACGCCGCTCGTGGGCGGTGAGGATCTGATCTTCCCGGGCGGCGCCGCGAACCTGTCCAACACGAACGGCCTCGCGGCGGCGACCACCTTCAATTCCATCACCCTCACCGGCAGCGGCTATACGCTCGCCGGCAACGCGATCACCCTCGGCGCGGGCAACCTGGCCGACTCGAGCGTTGCGGGCGCGAATACCATCAGCCTCGCGATGGCATTCGCGGCCACCCGCACCGTCACGGTCAGCGATGGGGGCACGACCCTCACGGTGAGCGGCATTATCAGCGGCGCGGGCGGCCTCACCAAAGCAGGCGCGGGCATGCTCGCGCTCAGCGCCGCCAACACCTACACCGGCGTGACGACCGTCGGGGCAGGGGTAGTCGACGCCCGGAACAACACCGCGCTGGGCACGACGGCGGGTGCCACGATCGTCTCGGCCGGGGCGTCGCTGCGGATCAACGGGGCGGGTCTCGCGATCGCCGAGCCGCTCACGCTGAACGGCACGGGAATCGCGAACGGCGGTGCGCTGCGCAATCTCGCCAACAACAACACGCTCTCGGGCGCCATCACGCTCGGGAGCGCCGCGCGCATCAACTCCGACGCGGGGCTGCTCACCGTATCGAATACGATCAGCGGCGCTGGCCTGGGGCTGACGGTGGGAGGCGCGGGCAACACCACCATCAGCGGAGTGATCGGCACGACTACGGGGTCGCTGACCAAGGACAGCACCGGCGTCCTGCTCTTGAGCGCCGTGAATACCTACACGGGCGCCACCACCGTCAGCGGGGGGACGCTGAGGCTCGGCATCGCCAACGCCGTAAACGCGGCAAGCGCGGTGACGGTGGCGGCAGGGGCTACCCTCGATCTGAACGGGTTCAGCGACACGATCGGGTCGCTCGCCGGAGGCGGCACGGTCACGAGCGGCGTTGCGGGCGCGGTCACGCTGAACGCGGGTGGGAACAACACCTCCACGGCCTTTTCGGGCGTGCTCCAGAACGGCGCGGGAACGCTCGCCGTGACCAAGACGGGGACCGGCACGTGGACGCTGTCCGGCGCGAGCACCTACACCGGGTTGACCACGATCAGCGCGGGCGTGATCGACGTGCAGAGCAACACCGCCCTCGGCGGGGCGGCGGGCGCGACGACGGTCGCGATCGGAGCCGCCCTGCAAGTGGACGGCACCGGTCTCGCGATCGCGGAGCCGCTGACCCTGAACGGCACGGGAATCGCGAACGGTGGGGCGCTGCGCAACCTGGCGAACGCCAATACCGTCTCCGGAGCGATCACGCTGGCGAGCGCTACGCGCATCGCCTCCGACGGCGGCACGCTGACGATCTCGAGCAACATCGGCGGCGCCACGCAGGCGCTGACGGTGGCCGGCGCCGGTAACACGACGATCGGCGGAGTAATCGGCACGACTACCGGCACGCTGACGAAAATCGGCGCCGGCACGCTGACGCTCTCCGGCAACAACACGTACACGGGACTCACGACTGTAAGCGCCGGGACGCTGCTCGTGAACGGCGCGCAGGGCTCGAGCGCCGTCAGCGTAGCGGGCGGCACGCTCGGAGGCTCGGGTACCGTCGGGGCCGTCACGTCGACCGCCGCGGGCGGGAGCGTGGCACCGGGCCCGATCGCGGGCACGGGCATTCTGAACAGCGGCAACCTCAACCTGTCGGCCGGTGCTCCGGCGTTCAGCGTCGAGCTGAACGGCACGACCGCGGGGACCAACTACGATCGGGTCAACGTCACGGGCACCGTGAACCTGACCGGCTCGGCACTGAGCGGCTCCGTGGGGTTCGCTGCCACAGACGGGATGGCGTTCACGATCATCACAAACGATGGCGGCGACGCGATCGCCGGCACGTTCGCGGGACTCGCCGAGGGCGCGACGACGACCATCAGTGGTCAGGCCTTCAGGGTCAGCTACATCGGCGGCACGGGCAACGACGTCGTGCTGACCCGGACGGCGCCGAATCTCGTGATCTCGAACAGCGTGGTCCCGCCGGGGACAGCGGCGCCCGGCACGGATCTCACCTACAGCGTGACGTTCACCAATGCGGGAGCGAGCGCGGCGCAGTCGCTCGTGCTCACCGACACGGTGCCGGGCAACGCGGATTTCCAGGTCGGGTCCGTCACGAACAACCTCGGCACCACGGGGCTGTCGGTGACGGTGGCGTACTCCAACAACGGCGGCGGCACGTGGACCTACATACCGGCGAGCGGCGGGGGCGGCGCGCCTGCGGGCTACGATCGCCAGGTCACCAACGTGCGCTGGAGCTTCACCGGGAACCTCAGCTCGACGGCACCCAACAACAGCGGCTCGGTGTCGTTGATCGCGCGGGTCAGGTAGTTACGGAGCGCGTTACCAAAGCGTAACGCTCGGTCTATGTGATGCAGGTCACACGTGGGACTGTCGTGATAAGTGACTAGCTAGCAATCGGTTACGATGGTGCGCCAGCACGAGACTACGGCATGACGGCTGCACAAGGCATCTGGCAATCGAGAGGGCGGACAACCGCCCACTACACGAAGAGGGGAACGACGACATGCGGCATGCAAGCGACGTGAGCAGCACCTGTCATCACTGCGGGACGGTCGGGGCGGCGGCGAGCGGCATCATCGTCGGAGCCTGGGTGATTTGCATCGACTGCGGACGCCCGCGTCGGCGACCCGAGTCTGTGAAATCGCGTCGCGG
>Ga0137437_1000571_pt1 | contig 11749 bp, 12 predicted proteins | sample EasRivERMGT138_2_FD_102332 | JGI IMG/M metagenome (GOLD analysis project Ga0137437, IMG submission 102332) | Soil microbial communities from meander-bound floodplain in the East River, Colorado, USA - East River MetaG ERMGT138_2 | ecosystem: Environmental > Terrestrial > Soil > Floodplain ...
ACAAGCGGATCGGGAAACGATCGCCCGCGGCGCGGACCTTATTAGGTCCGCGAGAGGATCCGGCAACACCGCGGACCGTCTCAGGTCCGCGAGAGGAACCCAAACCGGAACAATCCCGCGGAGCCGAGCCGCCTTCGCCAGGGGGCGGCTTCGGCGAGCCAAGAGGGTCCGCGCCGCCTGAACAGAAACTGACGACGAAGATCTGCCTGTCCTGTTGCACCGTCAACGACGTTGACGCGCGGTTCTGCAAGGGTTGCGGATATCAGATGGGGGATTGGTGAGAGGAGCTTTGACGAGGTTTGGCGGACTGGCTTTGGTGCTCGGGGTCGCGAGCACCGTAGGCGCACAAGTTCAGATGCCTGACCCCTCGCTGATCAACGGCAAGGCGATACCTGCCGGGGACCTGCAGACCGGGACGATCACCGTTCGCGTGGTCCGTGAATCCATCGGCAACAACATCATCGGCCAGCGTGTCTCGATGACGGTTGGCGATACGACGAAGACTGCGGTCACCGACGAGCAGGGACGCGCCGAGTTCAAAGGTCTGCCCGCAGGCGCGAACGGGCGCGCTGAGGCTGTCGTCAACGGGGAGAAGCTGGCTTCCGATCCGTTTGTCGTCCCGACGTCCGGAGGCCTTCGCCTGATCCTGGTGGCGGACCTTGCGAAAGCAGCCGAGCGGCGCACAAAGGAAGAGACGCAAGCCGCCGCAGCCCCGCCGGTGCGTGGAGCGGTGATCCTCGGCGGCAATAGCCGCATCGTCGTCGAATATCCCGACGACTTGATGCGGGTCTACTACATGCTGGAGATCGTCAACAACGCCCGGGCGCGAGTTGATATCGGTGGGCCGCTCATCATCGATCTTCCGGCGGAGGCGGCCGGCGCGTTCACACTCGAGGGATCGTCACCTCAGGCCATCGTCGGCGGGGCACGGATCACGGTGACCGGTCCTTTTGCATCCGGCGTAACGCCCGTCCAGGTCGGATTTCAAATGCCTTTCAGCAGCGCCACGCTGACCATGACGCAGAAGTGGCCCGTGCCGATCGAGCAGGTGACCGTCGCTTCACAAAAGCTCGGGACCCTGGCGATGTCGTCGCCGCAGTTCACGACCGTTGGCGACGTCAAGTCCGAGGACGGCACCAGTTTCATCCTGGCAAACGGCGGTGCCATGCCAGCGGGCGGCACGCTGACGATGCAGATCTCCGGGCTGCCGGTCCACAGCTCGACGCCCAGGAACGTCGCGCTTGGCCTCGCGGCGACCATCGGTCTGCTTGGGCTCTGGCTTGCGCGATCCAGCGGGTCGGGATCGCGCGAGTCGCGGTCGAAGCTGATGTCGCGCCGTGACACGCTGCTCGGCGAGTTGGCGCGCATCGAGGAGCGCATTCGCAGCGGCGACGAATCGGCGAAGGACGTGGCGCGCAAGCAACGGCTCGTCGCGGAGCTGGAACAGATCTACGGAGAGCTTGACGAGGCGAGTCCGCGGGGAGGCGGTGAGGGCCTTGCCGCCTAGGTGATCATCGACTTCGACCAGATAACGGCCGACGACGTCTCACGTCATTTCGGCCGGCGACGCGCCCTTTCACGCATCTCCTTCCGCGCGGGCAGCGGTACGATCCTCGGGCTGCTCGGCCCGAACGGGGCAGGCAAGTCGACGATGATCGCGCTTCTCGCCACGCTGATGCGTCCGAGCGAGGGTGACATCAGGTATGGCCCCCACACATCGAAGGCCACCGGGGCGTCGCTTCGCCGGACCATCGGCATCCTTGGCCACGATCTGTTCCTCTATCCCGAACTGACGGCACACGAAAATCTCACCTTTTTTGCTGGTCTGTATGGTGCGGCGAACGCGCGGGCGGCTGCTTCGGCTGCACTCGAGCAGGCAGGTCTCTCGGACCGTGCGGACGACCCGATCGCGAGTTTCTCGAGGGGGATGCGGCAACGCGTAGCGCTGGAGCGTGCGCTGATTCATCGACCCCGGCTCGTGCTGCTCGATGAACCGTTCACCGGGCTCGACGACGCGTCGGCGGCGGCGCTGGTTGGCAGGCTCCGCGGATTGCGCGCCGAGGGCGCCATTGTCGTCCTCGCAACCCACGACCTCGACCTGGCAGACGGCCTTCTCGACAGCGCCTTATTCCTGCGCGACGGACGGATGGTCGACACGGTCGCTCGTCCGGATGCGCTTCGATCGACCTATCGCACCGTCATGGGCCGCACCGGAGTCTCGTGACATTTGGCCGGACCGCGTGGCTCGTGCTGCGGAAGGACCTCACCGTCGAAGTCCGGAGCCTCGAGATCGCGTACACGACGCTGTTTTTCGCCATCTCGTGCGTGCTGTTCTTTGCGTTCGCGCTGGTAAAGGAAGGGAAGGCGCCCGAGGATGGCGCCGCAGGGATCCTCTGGATCGCGATCGCCTTCGCGGGGACCCTCGCGCTTGGCAGAACGTTCGAGCGCGAGCGGCAGTCGGAGACGTTGCGCGCGCTCCTGATGGCGCCCGCCGCTCGGCCTGCAATCTACGTCGGCAAGCTCCTGGGCATCATCGCCCTGCTCAGCGCTGCGGAGCTCGTGCTCGTGCCGCTCGTGGCCTTTCTCTTCCAGGCCCCGCTGCTGTCGCATCCATTCTGGCTGAGCGCGGTCCTGATCAGCGGCACTATTGGCTTCTCGGCTGTCGGAACGCTGTTTTCGGCGATGCTGGTGCGGGCACGCAGCCGCGACGTCCTTCTGCCCGTGCTGTTGTATCCGATCACGGTTCCAGTCATCATTGCCGGCGTCCGCGCGACGGCGGCTCTCCTGGAGCCCGACGTGGAGCTGTCTCTCGTGCGGTTCTGGGTAGCGTTGCTCCTCGCGCTTGACGTGGTGTTCGTCACGCTCGCGCTCTGGACGTTCGAGCCGTTGATGACGGATTGAACCTGAACGAAGTTGTTTACGCTCGAACCTGAACGGAGGTGTTCACGCTTCTGACTTCTCGCTTCTCAGTTCGTGTTCAGGTTCGGTGCTGTGTTCGTGGTTCTATGTTCTGCGTTCCGCGCGGCACCGGCGGCGAACCACGAACCACGAACGCCGAACGCTGAACCGAACATGAACCTGAACACGAACCGAGAACCTCGAACCCAGAAGCGTGAACCGTAGGATCCATCTATGCCCAAATGGTTTATGCCCCTTGCCGGTCTGTGCGCCGTGATGTTTGCGGCGTCACCGTTCCTCATTGCCAACGCCGATTACGAGTCGACGATGGGGCTCGTGCAGAAAATCTTCTACTACCACCTGCCGTCGGCGTGGATCTTTCTGCTGTCGGCCATCGTGTGCGGGATCGCGAGCGCGCGGTTCCTTTTCCGCGGTTCGCCCCGTCAGGATCGCCTTGCGTACGCGGCGGCGGAGCTGACGGTGCTGTTCGGCGCCATCGTGCTGGTGACGGGACCGCTGTGGGCGCGCAAAGCATGGGGCGTCTGGTGGCAGTGGGACGTTCGCCTGACCTCGAGCCTCATGGGATGGATGGTGGCGTGGGCATACCTCCTGGTGCGGAAGTATGGCGGCCCGGGCTCGGACAAGCTCGCCGCCGGCCTGGCGCTGTTCGGCATGGCGAATGTGCCATTCGTCTACGTGTCGGTGAACTACTGGCGGACGATCCACCCGGCCACGACGGTCGTGCCGACGTTGCCCGTGGACATGGGGCTGGCGCTCTGGTTCAGCGTCGCCTGCTTCCTGCTCCTGTTCGTGCTGTTACTGAGGCTCCGCGTGCACCTGGAAGAACAGCGCTCGCGGCTTGACGCACTCTACCTTTCGCTGGATGAGTAACCCTATGAGCTTTTTACTGAGACGGGCCACGGAGACACGGAGACACGGAGTGTCTCTTGTAGGAGCAATAGGGATTTCGGTTCTGTTGCTCTGCGCACCGCTGGCGGCGCAGCAGCCGCAGCCGCAGCCACAACAACAGGACGAGTTCGTGCCGGTGTCACAACTGCCCGCGCAGGATCAGTTGCCAGCCGCACCTCTACTGGTCATCGCGTATGCGTTCGTCTGGCTGGCGCTGTTTGCGTACCTGGTCTCGGTAGCGCGTCGCCTGTCCTACGTGCAGCGCGAGGTCGAGCGACTGGAATCGGACATGAAACGAGGCTCTCGCAGCTGATGCCGACCGCTGCGCACTTCCTCTATATCCCCGGCGTCCTCCTGCTCGGGGTAGTCGTCGGTTGGATTCTCGGTTCACGCGCCGCGGCGGACGCGTACGCTTCTGAGCTCCGTAAGCGAGGAGCAAATCCCAAAACCCAAAGCCCAAATCCGAAATCCTAAGGGTTCGAAGAAAACGCGCTGTGTGAGAGGCGAGAGCGCGGTAAGGGGTGCCGCGGAATCAGGCGGGCGTCGACAGTCGCCGATAGAGCCAGGCTTTCGCCAACGCCCATTCGCGCTCGACCGTGGCCGTCGATATCCCGAGCGCCTCGGCCGCCTCGTCGATGTTGAGTCCCGCGAAGAATCGTAACTCCACGACCTCGCACTTCTGAACGTCGAATGCGGAGAGCGCGTCGAGCGCCTGATCGAGGGCGAGCACGTCCACGCTCGTCTGCCGAGCGGCGGGCGACACGTCATTCAGACTCATCATCGTGGCGCCGCCGCCGCGCTTGTCGGCGTGCTGCCGGCGGGCATGATCGACGAGGATCTGCCGCATCAACCTCGCCGCCACCGCAAAAAAGTGCGTCCGGCTATTCAGTGTCAGACGCTCCACATCCACGAGTCGCAGGTAGACCTCATGGACCAGAGCCGTCGCCTGGAGGGCGTGCCCCGGAGGTTCGCCTTGGAGATGGCGGCGCGCCACCCGGCGCAGCTCGTCATATACGAGCGGGACCAGGCGGTCGAGCGCCGCGGCGTCTCCCTGGCGCCAGGAGAGGAGTAGTCCGGTTACGTCGTGCACGCGGGGCAGCCCGTCATCGGCTCGTGAGGGAACGTGAGGGAAAACGGGTCCGTTTTGCGCTTCGTATCTTACAGGACCAAAACAGGTCAGACCGTTACTCACAGGAGCCTTATGAGAACCACTCGCCTTCACAGCCGCGTCGCTGGCTTCGTCGGCGCCGTGACACTGCTCGTCCAGATCTCGCCCGTCCTCGCATCGGACGACAACCACAACAATCGGCCCGTCGAAATCTCTTTCACGAAGTGGGGGGCCCCGCCTCCTGCGGTGCCACCGACCCCGTTCTTTGGTCTCTTCGAGGGCTTCTCCGGTAACGGTCTCCCGGGCTCGTTCGTCGCAGAGGTTCTCTGGCGGCAAGCGAGCGTGAACGGGCACGCCACTGGACTCGCGGCCATGTACGAGGTCGTGGACGGGGATCGTTCGTTCACGGCGCTCATCCGGGGCGGGACGAATGCGGCGGGCGCCGGCCTGCTCGACGGAGTCATCCTGGCTGGGTGGCGCACCGGCGCGCGGGTGCACGTCGAGTTTCAGAGGCATCTCGCTAGCGAAGGGGGCTGCGTGGGGGCACCACTCGGCAAGACGTGTTTCGAGGGAATCATCCAGGTCGGGCGCGCCCCAAGGGACTGAACGTGCGGCAGGCCAGCCGGGTCCACAGAGCGGGCCCCGGCCGGCGTTCGGTACTGTTGCGACGCACGCTCACCGCGTCAGATTCATCAACACGATATCGGCATTGTCGCGCAGTCGATCGAACACAATCCGCGTGCCGTCAGGCGACACGTCGAAGTTCTGAATCACGAAACCGGTCTTGAAGTCGGTCAGCTGACGCTGCTGCCCGCCTTCCAGATCGACCCAAAAGAAGTTTTGGGCGCCCAGACTGCCTTCGAGGGTAATCAGCGCCTTTCCGTTCGGCATGAAGCGATACGGCGTCGCGATGGTATAGCCGACCTCCAACGCGGGGAGGGGGACTGATGCTTTATCCGGGGAGATCGCTTTTACTTGGAATGCCCCGCCGCCCTGCTGCTCTGAATACACGATGAACCGGCCGTCTGGCGACCAGACCGGATTAAAGGAAAGCGTATCGAGCAGCCGGACCGGCTGCCCGCCGTCCAGGGGGACCTTGAACAAACGCGAGCCGTCTCCTTGATTGGCGGCTACGGCCACCCACTCGCCATCCGGGGACCAGGAGGCGGCGCCGCGCACATCGAAGGAGTCCACCAACGTGCGAACGTTCGTGCCGTCGGCATTCATCACGTACAGACCAGCGGTCCCTTGTTTGCGGTAAGAGAAGCAGATCACCCGACCGTCGGGTGAAATGGCCGGCGGAGCCACCACGCCGCCCTGGTCGCCTCGCCAGAGCTCCAGGACCGCGCCGCCTTCCGCCTTCCACAGTCCGTTCGCTGCGCCTTTGGAGGAAAGGAATGCCAGATAGCCGGGAGCGAAGCGAGGACCCAGAGCACGCGTGTTGGGCACTGCCACGCGCGTCGCAGCAGTGTCCGCCTGAACGCGATCCGACACCGGAACCGACCACAGGCTGGCGGTTGAAACCGCGACCGTGCTGACCACACGCCGGGGTCGGGTCTCACTAACGGCCACCGACAGATACTGTTCCGCAATGCCGGAGCTTACCCGGTGCGGGATGCGATGTTCGACATCGATCGCGTACAGCCACTGGCCCGAACCGTCTTCAGCCGTGGCGGAGTAGATCAACGTGCGCGCATCGAGCCAGGCGGGGTACTCCACCCGGGCGTTGTGAGACGTGATTCGCTCGGGCGTCGCGGCCGTCCCGGTCCGCGACACGGGGAGGCGCCAGATATCCATTTCCTCCGTTTGGGGAACACCGCTCACAAAATAAATGAAGCGACCGTCTGGCGACCAGGTCGGATAGTGGTCGTGAATTCCCGGCTGCGCCCCGAATATCCGCCGGGGATTGCTTCCGTTCCGGTCCGCGATAAAAACCGGGTCGCCGGGATCGTTGGTGTGATACGCGAGGCTCTTTCCGTCGGGCGACCAAATGGGATTCATCCCGCGTTCCACAAAGGGACGCGGTGCGCCCCCCACGGTGGGCGCCAGCCATAACTGGTTCTTGCCCGGTGTATATGCCAATTGCAGAAACCACACCTGCGCACCATCACCCGAGAATCCGGTGTAGCGGATCGTCCTGTTGTAGGCGAGCGAATGGCCTTTGCTGATGTTGACGAACTCGCCGCTGCCGATTTGGCCGACCCAGGCCTCGATCGGGCCGTCGCGGTCGGAGAGGAACACCGTGAACTTTCCGTCCGGCGAAATCGCCGCGTCGAACTCTTCGCCCGCGAAGTCCGTCAGTCGTTCGACCGTGGCGTCGGCCAGTGGGTTCTGCCAGAAGTAATCCTGTTGCCACAGCCGCCAGACACCAGCCGACACGACCAGGACGACGCCGGCTGCAACGCCCGATCGCATGGCCCAGTGCCGCTTTCGACGTCTCGGTGATTCGTGGTCTGAAGCCGGCACGCCAGTCCCCAGAGGTTGGATCCGCCCGAGGTCCACGGCGGTCTTCGCAGTCGGAGTCGCCAGCGCGTCGTCGATCTCCAACCGTGCAGCCGTGGCGGAATCGAGCCGGCGCGCGCGATTCTTTTCCAGACACCGCCGGAGCAACGTGCGAATCGCTGCGGGCGTCTCGGCCGGCAGCCTCGTCCAGTCCGGCTCGGTCGTAACGACAGCCACCAGCACATCGGTCGGACTGTCGCCGCCGAACGCCCGCTCCCGCGTGAGCATCTCGTAGAGGACGCAGCCAAACGCCCAGAGGTCAGCGCGTCGGTCGACGGCTTTGCCTCGCGCCTGCTCGGGACTCATGTACGCCGCCGTTCCGAGGATGAGGCCGGTCTCGGTCGCATGCGCGCCCAGCGTCGGCGAGTTCATCAGGTCCACCCCTGCGCTGCTCGGGACGTCGAGGCCTTTGGCCAGCCCGAAGTCCAGCACTTTCACCATGCCGTCCTCGCGGACTTTGATGTTCGCGGGCTTCAGGTCCCTGTGGATGATCCCTTGCTCGTGCGCCGCTTCGAGGGCGTCTACGATCTGCGAAGCGATAGCGAGCGCCTCGTTGATGGGGATTGCCCCGCTCACGATCCGATCGGCGAGCGTCGGGCCCTCGACCAGCTCGATCACCAGGGCGTGTACGCCTTCGGCGTCCTCGAACCCGTGGATCTGCGCGATGTGCGGATGATTGAGCGACGCGAGCACTTGCGCTTCTCGCCGGAAGCGGGCGAGGCGGTCGGGATCGCTGGCGACGGCGGGCAGCAGGACTTTGATCGCGACCTGGCGATTGAGCGTGGTGTCGCGAGCTTGGTAGACCTCGCCCATCCCGCCCGCGCCGATCCGCGACGCAAGCTGATACGGGCCGATGCGCTGCCCCTCGAGATTCCTTGTCACCCTGGTGTCGTCGCCCCACACCACCGCTGGCGCCTCGAGAAAGCTCTTCGCGCGCTCGTCCGACGACAAGAGCGACTCTACTTCCTGACGCAGCGTCTCGTTGCCGCCGCAGGCCGCCGCGAGGTACGCGGGGCGATCGTCCGCCCGCAGCGCCCGCGCGCCCGCGAACACCTCTGTTAGACGCGGCCAGTCGTCAGCGGGGAGGGTCACGTGCCTGTGGATTCTACTTCTCGATCCATTGCTTGATCACGTCGAACACCTGACGCCGATTGTTCTCGAACATCGCGAAGTGGCTGTTGCCGAGGATGCCGTTCAATGGGCGTGTTCTCGGGGCTATCTGCGCTGCGGGCGGGCCTCGTTGAACCCTAGCGTCGCAAGAGCGCGTACAGGCTGGCCATCGCCTTGCTGACATCTTCACCGTCGTGGATCGTGGATGCGTCGGTACGATTCCACACGACTTTGTCGTCGCGCACCGGGATCATGAATATCGGCCCGGCAATCGGTCGATAGCGTCCAATCGCAGCCTCCCACCGCAAGAACGCGACGTATTCTTCGCCTCGACCGAGTGGCGTGCGTCCGTCCTTGACGATGTGTATGGTGGCAGGGATCGATCCGCTCTCCTGACCCATGTTGAGGATGCTGATGACCGTCGCGGTGTGGTCGATACCGACGACGCAGAGGTCGTTGACGATCCAGCGATCCGCCGCAGAAGCAGCGCCGATGCGAACGTGCAGAATCGCCTGCGCCGCCTGGAGTCCCCACGATAGCCCGCCATCGACGTACGAGCCCTCTTCAAGACATGCGGGGTGGAGGACGAAGTCGGCGGTCGCGGTTGCGCCGCGCGCAACGGCTACGCCGGGACGAGTCTCCATCACGTATCCGGGCATCTCAGCCTTGAGGTTGTACGCGCCGGCCGTAAGCGCAGGGAACTCGAATCGACCCGCGGCGTCGGTGACGAGCTGACGGTGGGTTTTCAGACCATCAATGGTCACAGTCGCGCCAACGAGCGGTCCATTCTCCAGCTTCGTCACGCGACCCGTGACATGGCTCGACCCGCCACAGCCCGCTAAGATGACTCCGACGGCGATAATTTCCAACACCCAACTTCCAACTCCCAAGGCGTTCATCTTGGGAGTTGGGAATTGGGAATTGGGAGTTGAGACGCCGATAGTCAACGTCCTACGGCCAATCGCTGCGCGAGGACCTCCGGCAATCCGGCGGCGATGATCTTGGCCTGTGCCGCGGCCACGTCATACTCAACCCGTATCAGCGTAAGCGAGCGCGTATCGGTGTCGAAAACCCCGAACGCCGCACGCGGATCGCCGTCGCGCGGCTGTCCGACGGCGCCGCAGTTCACGAGGTATCGCGCCTGGTCGTCGACGGGGATGTCCACGCGCGCGCCACGGAGCGAGCCGATGGTCCGCAGCTGGCTATCGAACACGAACGCGGCCGGCACGTGCGTGTGGCCGAAGAGACAGAGCGGACGCTCCGAGGCACGAAGCGCGCGCATCGCATCGAGGTCGTCGAAAATGTAGACGTCCTCGTCGAACGGCGCCCCATGGCAGATCTCGACCATTGCGTCGACGGCCAGCGGACCTTTCGGGAGCGCCGCCAGCCACGTCCGATGTTCCTGGGTGAGCGCGTTTGCGGTCCAGGTGATGGCGTGTCGGGCCAGATAGTTGAAGCCGTCGGTGTCCTCGAGCCCGGCGCCCACCTTGTCATGATTGCCACGAATGAAGGTCACGGACGGAAGCGCCAGCACGCGATCGATGACCGCATTCGGATCTGCGCCGTAGCCGACGAAATCTCCGAGGGCCAGCGCGTGATCCCAGTCGCCGGCGGCAGCCAGGACCGCGTCGAGCGCCTCGAGATTGGCGTGGATGTCACTGATAACGAGATATCGCATCTATTCCGCGGACCTGAAAGGTCGCATCTATTCCGCGGACCTAAAAGGTCCGCGCCGCAGAGATCCCAACAGATATGGTCTCTCCGTGTGTCTCATTGTCTCTGCCTGCCCGCCGAAGCCTCGGCGAAGGCGGGTGGCCCGTGTCGTCAATAACCGATCCATTCTAGTAAACGCTCGACGATCTCAGGAACCGGCCGCGACGCGTCGATGCGCACGTGCGCCTGGCAGTAGGAAGCCTGCCGAAGCGTGTAGAGCCGCTCCATCTGCACGCGGTCGGCAGCGAGCGGACGGCGGCCATCGGCAGGCACGCGCTCGATCACGCGCTCGAGCGGCGCGTCGAGCCACGCGACGGCGCCATCGGCCAGCATCGTGGTGCGATTTTCAGGGTCCACGAATGTTCCGCCCCCCGTGGACACGATCATGTGGCGCTCGTGCAGCAGCTCCTGCAGTATCGTGCGCTCGACGTTACGGAAGTATGGCTCGCCTTCGCGGGCAAAGATGTCGGCGACGCGCCTACGTTCGCGCGCCTCAATGCGGTGATCGACGTCCTCGACGCGCCAGCCGATGCGCCGGCCGAGCGCGCGGGCCACGCTGGTCTTGCCGGCACCCATGAATCCCACCAGGTACAGCTTATCGGTCTTCACGCGCGCAGGGATTCGAGCACCGAAAAGAACTCGGGATACGAGACCGCCGCCGCGCCGGCATCGTGTATGACCGTCGGCCCCGATGCACCGAGCGCCGCGATCGCGAACGCCATCGCAAGCCGGTGGTCGTTCTTCGCGTCGACCTCGCCCCCGCGGAGCCGGTTACGCCCGCGCACATGGAACCCGTCGGGCTGCTCATCGATCTCCCCTCCCATGCGGCGGAGCCCGTCAGCGAGGGCGGAGATACGATCGCTTTCCTTGACGCGCAACTCCTGTGCGCCGCTGACCGTCAGCTCGCCGCCGTGGGTCGCGAGCGCGGCAAGGACCGGCAGCTCATCTATGACGCCGGGCACTTCGTCCGGGGTGATCTCCGCAGCGACGAGGTCGCCATGACGGACCGCGATCGTACCGATCGGCTCGCCCGCCTGTGCGTGCGCGATCGCCGGGGTGATATCCGCGCCCATACGCCGGAGCACGTTGATGATCCCGGTGCGCGACGGGTTGAGCCCGACGTGCTCGATGATCACCTCGGAGCCAGGGAGCGCCGCCGCCGCCACCATCCAGAACGCGGCCGACGAGATGTCGCCAGGCACATGGAGCGTGCCGCCAATCAGCCGCTGGCCGCCGCGAATGGCGACCGCGGTTCCAGCCCGCTCGACCTGTACACCGAATGCTTCGAGCGCCCGCTCCGTATGGTCGCGCGTGGACAGCGGTTCGACGACCCGCGTCATACCCTCGGCGTGGAGTCCCGCAAGGAGCACGGCGCTCTTGACCTGCGCGCTGGGGACATCGGGCTGGAAATCAATCGCCTTGAGCCGGTCAGTCCCCAGGATCGACAGCGGCGGACGTCCATCGTCGGACGAAATCCGCGCGCCCATACGCTCCAGAGGCACGATGATG
>Ga0137437_1000573_pt1 | contig 11748 bp, 9 predicted proteins | sample EasRivERMGT138_2_FD_102332 | JGI IMG/M metagenome (GOLD analysis project Ga0137437, IMG submission 102332) | Soil microbial communities from meander-bound floodplain in the East River, Colorado, USA - East River MetaG ERMGT138_2 | ecosystem: Environmental > Terrestrial > Soil > Floodplain ...
AAACTCGTATGCATCCGCACCTCTGAACGGGGTCCCCGCCTATACCACCAACCGCGTGATGCTCGTGTTCGAGGCGCAGACCGGGGCCGGCCTGTCCGCCCTGACCGGCGTCGATGCGGCCATCAGCAGGCGGGATGCGGCGCGGCAGCAGCGCGAGACGGCCCTGCCCGACCTGCGCGAGCGCCTCACCATGGACTGGGATGAATTCGTGGCCGCGCGCGTGCGTCTAGAAAATGCCACGCAGGCGAGCAGGATGGCGAAAGAAGTGTTCGAATCCTACACGCGTCAGTACACGGCCGGGCGGAAAACCTGGCTGGATGTGATGAACACCGTACGCGAATCCACCCAGTCAGACGTCGCCGTCACGGATGCCGGCACGCAGGCGGCAGCGGCCTCGCTGCGCTTGAAACTGGCGAGCGGAAATCTCAAGGAATTGCCGCAATGAACAGCACTACGCTCACACCCTTCATCATGCAGTTGGGCAGGCTTGCCGGACAATCGGTACCGCGCGAACGCAAGGGCGAAATCGAGTACGCACTCGCCCGGGCGAATCAGACCGATTCGGTTGCGACGCTGGTACAGATAGCCTGGCGGGCGGCGAAACTGGACGGCGAGCCCGTGATCCTGGTCGCACCCCGGCCGAGCGACTGTCCCTTCATCGGCTGGCAGGCCAATCGCGGCTGGTTTGTGGTGGCATCGCGCTACGCCGATGGCAGCTGGCTGGCACTCGACACGGACGGCGCTTCCGAACGCATCAAGAGCCTGGAGGATGCCGAGTGTGTTTCGCTTCCGGCCAGGATCGATGGCAGCGAAATCGCGCCAAAGGCCTTGCATCTGATCTGGAAGGCGATCTGGCAGCGCAAGAGCGTGTTCGTCGACGCTTTGCTCGCCACTTTGCTGGTCAATTTGCTGGCGCTTGCCGCATCGATATTCAGCATGCAGGTGTATGACCGGGTCATCCCGAATCAGGGCTTTCACACGCTTTGGGTGCTCTCGGTCGGCGTCATGAGCGCGCTCGCGCTGGAATTCATGCTCAAGCACGTGCGCAGTTTCGCCATCGAAAAGACGGCCACGCGCATCGACGCCGAGCTCTCGGAGTGGTTCTTCGAACGAGCTCTCGGCATACGCCTGGAATCCCGGCCGTCGACGGTCGGTACGCTCGCCGCGCAGATAAAGGGCTTTGAGCTGGTGCGCGGGATCATGAGCTCAACTTCGATCTTCATGCTCGCCGACGTGCCGTTCGCGGTGTTCTTCATCATCATCATAGGGATGATTGGCGGCTGGATGGTGATAGTCCCGTTCGTGCTCCTCCCCATTTCACTGGTCACGGGCCTCATGTTCCAGCGGCAAATTGCCCGGCATGCGAAAGAAAACCAGGGGCAAAGCAACCGCAAGGCGGGATTGCTGGTCGAATCGATCGACGGCGCGGAATCGCTGAAGGCCAACAGCGCCGAATGGAAGCTGCAGGCGCGCTGGAGCCGGCTCGTGAAGGAGGCCGGGGAATCCGATTACCAGATCAAGCATTACTCCTCGCTGTCCCAGCACATGACGGTATCGTTGCAGCAGATCGGCTACGTCGCACTGGTTGCGCTTGGCGCCTATATGGTGAGCGAAAACCAGCTGACCATGGGCGCCCTGATCGCCTGCACCATCATCAATGGCCGGGCGCTGTCGCCGATCGCGCAACTGCCCGGACTCATGGTGCAGTGGGAGCATGCGCGCGCGGCGATCCAGGGCCTGGACAAGCTCATAATGCTGCCGAACGAGATCGACGCTCGATCCGATGCCTTGACCCCGGGGTCGTCGGATGGCGGCATACGCTTCGAGGAGATCCGGTTCAGCTATGGCATGGCAGCCGGTATGGCGCTCGAATTGGAACGCCTGGAGATCAAACCCGGCGAAAAGGTCGGAATCGTCGGCGCCATCGGCTCGGGCAAGAGCACCCTGCTGAAGCTGGCTTCCGGGCTGTATCGTCCGGCGCAGGGCAAGGTCTGCCTCGATGGCATCGACATGGCGATGATCTCGCCCCATTTTCTGCGCGAGACTATCGCCTATCTGCCCCAGGACATCCGCCTGATCAGCGGCACCCTGCGCGACAACCTGCTCCAGGGTCTGCCCGACCCCGGCGACGAAGCGCTGCTGCAGGCGGCGCGCGACACCGGGCTCATCGCGCTGATCTCCAACCATCCCAAAGGACTGGCACTGCCGATCAGCGAAGGCGGCCGCGGCATTTCCGGCGGCCAGAAGCAACTGGTCGCGATGACGCGAACGCTCCTCGCCGAACCGACCGTGTTGTTGCTGGACGAGCCGACCGCCTCCATGGACGCGGCAGCCGAGGCCAGGATCGTGGCCACGCTCAAGGCCAAGGCATCCGCGGGCGTGACCATGCTGGTCGCCACGCATAAGAGCGCCCTGCTCCCTATCGTAGACCGGCTGCTGGTCATGCAGGGCGGACACGTGGTCATCGATGGGCCGCGGGATCAGGTCCTGGCCAAACTTTCCGGCGGGCCGCAGGCCTTGCCACCCAATGCGCAGAGGGACGGCGCTGCAGCAGCATACGCCTGACACGCTCATGACCAATACAGACGATCTTCCGCGTTCGGGGCGCATACTGGTCTTGTCCAGCGCGGCAGCCATTGGCGGCTTTATTCTCTGGGCCGCCTGGGCGGAAGTCGATCAGATAACGCGCGCTCCGGGGCAGGTCATCGCCAGTTCGCGCAACCAGGTGATACAGGAACTCGATGGCGGCATCGTCGAAGATCTCCTGGTCAGGGAAGGATCGTTCGTGAAACAGGGGCAAACCCTGATCCGCTTCGAGAAATCCAAGACCGAAACTTCCTATCTCGAAAGCCGCGCCAGGGCGGCCGCACTCAAGGCAGCCGCAGCACGCCTCAATGCCGAGGTATATGGCGGCGAGCCCAAATTCCCGCCGGAACTCGATCAGTATCCAGGGATACGGTCCAATCAGGCGATGCTGTTCCGCATGCGGCAAGCCGCGGTCAACGAAGAGATAGCCGCACTGCGCCAGTCCCTGGAACTGGTCACGACCGAACTCGACATCAATTTGCCGCTATTGCAGCACGGCGATGTCAGCAAGGCCGAAGTGCTCAAACTGCAGCGCCAGGTGACCGAGATCCAGGCAATGATTACGAACCGGAGAAACAAATACCGGCAAGACTCGCAGACCGACCTGTCCAAGGCGCTCGAAGACCTGGCCGGTCTCGAGCAGATCATGGCGCAACGCAAGGATCAGCTCCAGCATACAGAGATCACTTCCCCCATGGACGGGGTTGTGCGCAATATCCGCATCACCACGCGCGGCGGCGTTGCCCGGCCCGGAGAGGAAATCATGCAGATCGTCCCGGTCGAGGACGATCTGGTGATCGAGGCCAAGGTCAAGCCCGCGGATATCGCCTTCGTGAAACCCGGCCTCCCCGCCACGATCAAGCTGGATGCCTATGATTACACCATCTACGGCTCGCTACAGGGATCGGTGACCTATATCAGCGCAGACACGCTGAGCGATGAAACCCGCAACATGAACGAGCCGCCCTTCTATCGCGTTCAGGTCAAGACCAAGGCGAGCGAGATCAAGCAACACGGGGGAAAACGCATCGAAATCCAGCCGGGCATGACCGCCTCGGTCGAGATCAAGACCGGAAGCAATACCGTCTGGCATTACCTGACCAAACCGATCACGAAAACCATGAGCGAATCGCTCGGGGAACGCTAGCGCCGGGGCAGGGTTTCCGCTTGCTACCCTGGAGCGGACCGCCGCAGGATACATCCTGCGGCCGGTAGCCAGGTTGAAGGAGAACGCCGGCCTCAGCGTTTGAAGCGGTAGCCCCTGTAATTGAATACCAGGCTGTCGCCGGAAATCTTCTCCAGCTTCACGCCGGGCGCGACCTCGTCGCCCTCGCGCACCAATCTGTCATTCACGATGACCATGCTGCTGGAACCCTCGTCGCGGATGAAACCGGCCACGGACAGGGCAGGCAATTCCCGTTGCAGCGCAGGCGGCAAGTCGCTGCCGCCCGCCGGTGTCGGACCAACTTGTGCAGTGCCGGCTGCGGTCGCGACCGCAGCCGGAGCCGCCACTGCCGGAACCGCGGCTGGCGGCGCCGCGGTTGCGAGCGCGACAGGGGCCGCCACTGATGGAACCGCGGCCGGCGTTGCCGCAACTGCCGCGGCAACCCCTGCACTGGATCGGGCTTTCGCCTTGGGTGCCAATACAATAGTCATCGGTACTGGGGTGTTGTCATTCGCCGAGGTCACGGACAGCGTCCCGGGCAGCGCGACGGCCGGCGCCGTCAAGCGCGCCATGCGCGGTTCGTTGCCGCGCTCCGGCTGGGACGGCGGCTGCCTGGTTTCGCGCAACACATTGTCTGCCACATCCGCGGCGGGTTTGGCGCTCTCGGCCGACGGCGCAACACGCGGTTCCGCTGCGGCCAGCGGCGCTTCCACCGCCCGCGGCAGCATCGGCACCTTGATTGACGCGGCGTTGCCCGGAAGCGCCGGGCGCAGCCATAGCTGCAGCACCGCAGCGTTCACCAACAAGGCACCGGCGAGCGCAAAAGGCCAGACGCGCCGCCGCGGCATGTCCTCGCCCACGACCGCCAACAGCGAATGCCTGGGCACCGCCGCGAGCTGCTGGCGCGCCTGCTCGGAATCCGCCAGTGCCTCAAGGATGTAGGACATTCGAACCCCTTAGCGCCGTCTTGCTCAGCAGCGGCAGATTCTGATCGAGGCGCTGGTTCAGGCGAATCAGCGTGAACGCGCCAGCCGCGCCGTCCGGCGCCATTCCCTCCGCGAGTTGAAACGCCTTGACCCGATCGACAAGATCATCGTCGAACACGGCCGGGCCGTTCGCAATTCCGCCCTGCAGCCGCGCCAGGCTCTGCCGCAGCCACGGCACTGCCGGGCTGCGGCTGCCTGCGGCCAGCACGTTGCCGAAGCCGGGTGGCGCATACCACAGCAGCATGTATTTGCCCGTCCACAACGGCGCAATCTGCGCCAGCGGAACCCGGCGTCTGGATCCGGCCACGATGAGCGTTGCCGACTCCTCGTCGAGCGCCGTGAGGACGGCATAGAACTGACGCTCTTTGCCGGCGCCATCCAGCAACAGCACCGCAGGTTGGTTTGCCCGCAGCACGTCGGAAAGCCCGCCACGGGCATACAGGCAGTGCATGTTGATGGTTTCGGCGAGCTTGCATGCGGAACCCTTACCGGACGCGTCGTACGCGATGCCGTAGAGGCTGAACAGGTCCTGGAAAGCCAGCCCTTCGCTGCGGCCGCGCGGCAGCCTTGCGTCCGGCCAGCGCAGATCCTCAATGGCGGGCTGATCCGGTGCGGCGACGGATACCGGTTCCGGCGCCGCGGCCGCTGCTGCTACGCTGACCGGTTCAGGCGGACTTTGCACCGCTGCGGCGGCCGGTTCGGGCGCGGGCGCCGCAGCAGCCGACTCCACGTTCAGCCACGGGATAGACCAAAGCGGGAGCGGGAGCAAACTCGCCCCGAATACGCCGCCGGCGCACGCTGCAGCGAGGACCAGCGAGGGCCAGGCGAGCAGGCGGCTCAAGCGACGCCGCGTCGGGGGCACATCGATCACTTCGCGCGCAGCCGCTTTCAGGGTCTTCGGCGTGACCTGGAGCTTGCGCTGCACATAGGCTCCGAGCAGCGCCCGGTCGCACACCAGATTGATCAGGCGCGGCACGCCGCCGGTCAGGCGGTACAGGGTACCGACCAGCGAGTAAGGAAAAACCGGAGTTTGCGTGCCCGACACGCGCAGGCGGTGTACGACGTAGGCCGCGACTTCGAGCCGCGTGAGCTGGCCGAGGTGGTAGCGCGCGACGATGCGCTGTGCCACTTGCCTCAGTTCCGGCCGGCGCAGCATGTCCTGCAGTTCCGGCTGGCCGATCAGGATAATCTGCAGCAGTTTGCGCGTGTTGGTTTCGAGATTCGTAAGCAGGCGCAGCTGTTCCAGCACATCGGTGTGCAGATTCTGCGCCTCGTCGATGATCAGCACTGCGCGCCGACCTTGCGCGTTTGCGCGCAGCAGATGCGCATTGATGGCGTCGACCAGCACCTTGACGCTGGGCGCAACCGCCGGGAGCGCGATATGGAATTCATCGCAAATGCTGGCGAGCAGCTCCTCTACGCTCATCTTCGGGTTGAGGATAATGGCGACGTCGCAGCGCGCTTGTATGTTCTCGATCAGGCATCGGCATAGCGTCGTCTTGCCGGTGCCGACTTCCCCGGTAAGCAGCAGGATGCCGCCCTCCCCCTGCACGCCGTAGAGCAGATGAGCGAGCGCCTCGCGATGGCGCGCGCTCATGTAGAGGAAGCGCGGGTCCGGCGCGATCGAGAACGGCATTTCCGTCAGGTGGAAGTAATCCTTGTACACGTTGGCACTCCAGTTCGGATCGTCAAATGGCGTTGCCGAGTCATCAGGGCAAATCACCGCAAGTGGGCAGCATTCGGGCGGCTTTCCCGGCCGCCTGGTCATTTCCATGCGCGGCCCAGCCGAACCCGCGCCGCAACAGCCTGCGCGAACCGATATACACATTAAGCCTTACGGCGCATGGGTGAGACAATAAGGTGGCGCCCCTACAACCCGGTAGTAGAAGCTTGTAGCTCAGGCATATTGGCCAAACCCGGGATCGGCCTGCATCCGGGCGCGGCGCGATGGCGGAACGCTTGCGGCGTCCGGATGAAGACGCGGGGTCTGCAGGCATTCGGCACGTGAGCGACGATTCGCAACAGGCCCCTAGCCGCCGGAAGTGTAGATCACCAGCGCTATGGCGATGGCCAGGGCGATCGCCCAGCCAATGGTGAGCGTCTCGATCAGATCATTCTCTTGAAACGGCGTTTGGCGCGCGCTTCGAGGCTGGCGGCGGTCCGGCGCGCTGCGCTGCATTGCGCGTTCCATGCTGTCCCCGGTGTCCTTGGCCCCTTCAATCTGCGGACACGGCGAAATCGCAAGCGCGAATTCGGTTTCCTCGAGCTTGGAATCATCGTATAGATATCGACTAGCCGACATTGCCTTCATGAAGCCTCCCGCGTGATAGAGGGCCATCCGGGTCTTGCGCAGGCCGCGAAACCACGTTCCTGTCGACCCGGCTGGTATTCAGGCTGTCGTTGCAGCGATCTGCGGGCAAAGTCTAGCTATTCGATCGATGCAAAGCAGCGGGGCAATGACCCCAAACGCAGAGGGTGGGGACTGCAATGCAGCGGGAGGGTTACAGGGTAGCGGGGACGCTCCCCGGAGACGCTCTCAGGAAAGCAGTCCGCGCTCTATCGCATAGGCTGTCAGTCCGGCCGCATTGTGCACGTCGAGTTTTGCCATCAGATTGGCGCGATGCTTGCCGACTGTCTTCACGCTCAGGCTGAGAAGTTCGGCAATGCACTTGCTCGACTTTCCGGCAGCCACGAGCCTGAGCACATCGCGCTCGCGCGGCGTCAGCGCGTCGAGGGCGCTGGCCGCGCTGGACGAGTTGCCCGCCGGGTAAGCGTTGGCTGCTTTCTCGGGACCGTTCGTATCCAGGTAAGGCTTGCCCTGCAGCACGCTGCGGATCGCCATGCGGAACTCCGCGTACGTCGCATCCTTGCGGATGCAACCGTTGGCGCCGGCCAGCATGCTCGCGAGCATGACATGCCCGGTCTTGTTCGGCACTATGATGAGCACGCGCGCAGCAGGAAAGCGCCGCTGGATTTGCACCAGAGTCCCGACGTCGTGCATGCCAGGCACCGACCTGTCCACCAGGAGTAAATGCGGCGTTAGCGCGACCGCTGCAGGAGGCGCGTCGCCGCCCTTGTCGGTTTGCGCGAGAACCTCGATATCCGCGTCCTCAGCCAGCAGTGCGCGCAATCCGGCCTTGAGCAAGAAATGGCCATCGACAATCATAATGCGCTGCAGTGTTTGCATCGTTGACTCCAGAAGTTGCTAACGTCGGCTATCCAAAAGCAATATCCGGTCGGGCCGCATCATCTTCACCAGAGAGCAGACGGCGTAGCGGCCGCCGGTCGCTGCCCGCGCAGGCGGTACCCGGCAACGGGATTCGGATTTCGTGGTTCACTTAATCCCCAGCTTTTTCCGCAACGCATGTTGACGCCGGATGCGCAGCTCTGCGTCACGTATCTTCCGCTTTCTCACGGCGCGGAACTGCTTGCGTGCATCCTGAGTCTGACTCTGGCTCGATGTATCGGTGAACTCTGAATCAGTCAGTACATCGTGCAGCCTCATCTTCGTATGTACTTTACCCATAGCGTTATTTCCATTTCTGCTGCGTACAGCGACAAGCCCGGGCTTATTGCCGGACGCCGAACTCTGGAACAAAAATCATTCCAGGCAACCCGGCGCCATTAGCCTGCAATTCTTAATGCACTTCCCGTGCCAGCTTCGTGCCGCGCCCAAGCCTATGCTTCTTAACGGCAAATAACGGCAATACGCGCAGCGACGACGGCAGCATGCCTGACATAAAGGGTCAATTGCCCCCGCCAACGCGTGCCTTCCCCCCCCAGGGATGCCGTTTCTACGTATTTCCGCCGCCCGCCATGCGAATGCCTGCGGGTCGGAGCGCTCTATGCGCTCGCGACGTGACGCGGCTTCCGCGGTGGGCCGCTGATGCTGCGACTTGCATGCCGCCATCCCCGGGGGCGCGTACGGGTATCGTGCGGGCGCCCATGCGCGGAACCACTACGTGTGAATTCGGGTAAGGCCCCATGGCATCACCTGACGGTCTATTCGAGAATGCTCGCACCCGCTGCCAGGATGACTGCGCCGGCAAGACGGCCAGCCCGGGTCCACTGCGGCCTGCAACGAGAGGCATGACGAAGCTGAAGATGCTGACAAACCTGAAGATGGCGGATCAAACGCTGCCCATGTGCAAAGCGCACCATCGCTCGTGCCCTGGACTCGATCGGTTCTGCTTGCCGCGCTGCGCTCACGGTGCAAGATGAGACAAACCCTGCATGTAAGACTGTCGCAGCAGCTGAGCATGACGCCGCAGTTGCAGCAATCCATCCGGCTGCTGCAACTATCCACCCTGGAGATGAACCAGGAGTTGGAGACAATACTGACCGAAAACCCGCTGCTGGAGCGTGACGACCTGGAACCGGAACTCGTGCCGCTGCCGTTGAACGGCGCCGCGCGCGAGGAAAGCGCTGCGAAAGACAGCGAAGCGCCGGCCGATGAGTCGAGCAGCGGCGACGGTGACACCGCCGACATCGACTGGTTTACGGAGGGTTCCCCTGCCGGCGCCCGCGGCGACGATGGCGAGGAGTCCGAGTATCCGCAACACTCCGCCAGCACCCCAACTTTGTGCGAACACCTGCTGGATCAGCTGCGGATGACGCGCCTGTCGGAACGCGACAAAGCCGTGACATCCACCCTGATCGCGGCGCTGGATGAGCGCGGCTATTTGTCGCAGAGCCTGGAGGAAATCGCCGAACTGCTACCGCCGGAACTGGAGGTCGGCCTGGATGAGTTGCAAATCGGCCTGAATTATCTGCAGAGTCTCGACCCCGTCGGCGTCGGCGCCCGCACGCCTGCCGAATGCCTGGAACTGCAGCTGAAGGCGCTGCCTCCGGGGACCCCGGCGCGCCAGCTCGCGATCAACATCGTGCGCGAGCATCTGAATGCGCTCGCGGCGCGCGACTTCGTGCGCCTGAAACGGGAACTGCGCTGCGACGAGGAGGGCCTGCGCCGGGCGCAGCAGCTGATTCAGAGCCTGAACCCCTACCCTGGCGCCGCGTTCGCAGCCTCCGAGACGCGCTATGTCGTGCCCGACGTTCTGGTCGTAAAGGTGAAGAACGCCTGGACCGCCAGGCTCAACCCGGAAGCGATGCCCAAGCTGCGCATCAACAGCATGTACGCGCAGATTCTGCAGAACAAGGGGCAAGCTTCCGGCGGCCAGATGTCCAGCCAGCTGCAGGAGGCGCGTTGGCTGATAAAGAACGTACAGCAGCGCTTCGACACCATACTTCGCGTTTCGCAGGCGATCGTGGAGCGGCAGCGCCATTTCTTCGATCACGGCGAAGTGGCGATGCGGCCGCTGGTGCTGCGCGAAATCGCCGAGACCCTGGATCTGCACGAGTCCACGGTGTCGCGCGTCACCACGCAAAAATTCATGGCCACGCCGCGCGGGATTCTGGAGTTGAAGTACTTCTTCGGCAGCCATGTCGCCACCGAGGCCGGCGGCGCCTGTTCAGCCACCGCGATCCGCGCTCTGATGAAACAACTAGTCAACGCCGAGGACGGCAAGAAACCGCTTTCCGACAGCAAGATATCCCGGATTCTCGGCGAACAGGGCATCGTCGTGGCGCGCCGCACTATCGCGAAATATCGCGAATCGCTGAACGTGCCCACGATGAGTATGCGCAAGTCCCTGTAGCTTCGAAGCGCGAATAAGCTGTTGGACCGCACGGGGCGCTGCCTGCCGCGCAGATTCCCCGCGTAAGAACCTGCGCAGGCAAGCCGCGCGCTTTGGCGGCTGGTTCGAGGCCGTTTCAGAATTGCCGAAACGGCCCCTGAACTGCTGACTCAGGCGAGTGTGAGTGATCTATCCCGCCCGCACCGTATTGAACGCCTATATTCCCAGAATCTTCATCGCCTTGCCGAGCGTATCGACCGACTCCTGGTGTTTGCCGGCTTTGTGCAAGGTCTCGCCGTCGGCCCGCAGTTTCTTCACCTCGGACATCTGCGCCTCGCTCAGCGCGGGTTTCTTGCCCAGTGCTTCATCAATCTTCTTCATGTCCGCCGGGCAATGCATGGCGAACGCACTTGCGCTTGCCAGCAGCAAGGTGGAAAACAGCACAGCGATACGGGTTTTCATGGGGTCCTCCGGTTCGTGGATAAAAGGGAAACGCGCTGCGTAAACATCGGCTGCCCGGCGCTTATTCCTGAACCAGCCCGATATCTTCCCGGAACATGCGCCAGCGCGAGCGAGCCGCATCGCGTAGCAACAGCGCGACGACACTGGACATCCGGCAGCACTTATCCGAACGCAGCCGAAGCGCTAGAACAGCGGGAACTGGGAAGGAAACCGCACCTGAATCTCGGTCCCGGTTCCGGGATTTGACTTGATCTCCATGTGCCCCGCCACCTGCCGGACCCGCTCGGCCATCGCAATCAGCCCGAAGCCGGCATGCGCGCCGCGCTCGCTCTCGAGCCCGATATCGAAGCCGAGGCCGTTATCGCGCACGCTCAACTGCAACTCGCTGTTGCTCTTGCGCAAACTCACCCACACCTGAGTCGCGAGGGCGTGTTGCGCGACATTGGTAAGCGCCTCCTGTACCACGCGAAAGCAGGCGATTTCCACGTCGCGATGCGGCCGCTCACCCGATTCCGGCACTTCGAAATGCATGCTCCATCCCGCCGCCTCGGCCTGCTGCATGCAGTGGCCGCGCAGTGCCGCGTAGAGCCCCATTTCCTCCAGTTGAGGCGGGTGCAGGTCAAGCGACATGTTGCGGACTCGCCTTAGCGCCTGCACTGCGATCGCGCGCGCGTGCTGCAGCTGGGTTTGCGCCTCCTTGCTGACGCAGTGTGACTCCAGAATTTGCAGATGGATCATCAGCGTGGAGAGTTCCTGACCCGACTGCTCGTGCAGGTCGAAGGCGATCGAGCGGCGCTGCTCCTCCTGCGCGCGGGTCAGGTGCTCGGACAGCGCCTGCAGCCTGGTCAGCGCCTGATCCAGGGCTTGTTCCGCACGCTTGTGCGCGCCGGCCTCGTCGCGCAGCGCCGCATCCAGC
>Ga0137437_1000574_pt1 | contig 11747 bp, 10 predicted proteins | sample EasRivERMGT138_2_FD_102332 | JGI IMG/M metagenome (GOLD analysis project Ga0137437, IMG submission 102332) | Soil microbial communities from meander-bound floodplain in the East River, Colorado, USA - East River MetaG ERMGT138_2 | ecosystem: Environmental > Terrestrial > Soil > Floodplain ...
ACGATTGAGAACGGGACGCGCGCCTGTGCTGCAAAGGCACGGAACATGTCCCGGTGCCGCCGCTTGAGGAAGGTAGCGTCGACGATCACGCCGTGCCCGGACTCGAGAATGGTTCCCGCCAGTTCCTGCAGCCGCTGGTAGGTCGAATCGGTGACGTCCGCGGAGTAGAGACCGCTGGCAACGCCTGGCTCCCGGTGATGCGTCGCTGAAACGGCGTGCATGCGCTTTCTTTCGATGTCGGATCGGATCCGGATCGCGCCGGTCAGCTCGAGAAGCGGTTGTGATAGTGTGGTCTTGCCGCTTCCCGAGAATCCGTGGGTGAGTGCAACGAAACCGCGCGGCTCACGAATGCTACTCTGCGCCAATGCCAGATAGCGGCGGAACTGTTCCTCAAGGGCTAACGACTCCGCAGTCCCCGGTCCGAGCTGTCGCGCACGCATGAGGTTGATCTTGGCACGCACCATCGCCCGGTAAACCAGGTAGTAGCGCAGCACCCCCAAACCGCCATAGTCTCCGCCGGATTCAAGGTAGACATTCAGGAACCGGGCGGCGAAGTCGGGTCGACCGGCTGCCCGCAGGTCCATGACCACAAACGCGACCTCGTTCATCACGTCTATCCAGCGCAAATCCGGGTTGAACTCGATGCAATCGAACACCCGCGGCTGCCCGTCGAGCAGCAGGATATTGCCCAGGTGAAGATCGCCGTGGCACTCGCGCACCCTTCCTTCGTTCTTGCGCCGCAAAAACGCTTCCCGCAGGCGCTTGTGCTCCAGAAGGCTCCAGGCCTCGATCTCATCGACAGGCTGCGGTTGCGACGCCGGTAGCGGAAGAGCACGAATCTGGGCAAAGTTTTGTGCGGCAAAGGCCAATATCGTCTCAGGGGCGCCGTATCCATGGTTCTCGCCGGAGCACGGCACGCGGCGGTGAAACTCGGCTACCAGTGCAGCCAATGCGTCGATATGGCGCGATGTCAGCTCGCCTCGGGCAATCACCCGGTCCGCCAGCGCCTCCTGCGGAAATTCGCGCATTCTGACCGCGTATTCAATGACAGTCCCGCCCCCGCCCACCCGCGGCACCTCGGGCGTTCCGCTGATCGGCACGACATCGAGATAGATATCCGGCGCGAGCCGGGAGTTCAGTCTGAGTTCCTGCTCGCAGAACAGCCGCCTTTTTTCCAGAGTCGTGAAATCGAGAAAGCCCAGATCGACCCGTTTCTTGATCTTGTAGGCGTAAGTGCCCGTCAGAACGACGAACGAGATGTGGGTCTCGATGATGCGAATGGGGTGCACCGGGTGCGGATAGCAGGCGGGATCGCGTAGCGCCTCGACCAACCTCCTCTGGGCCTCAGTGGCCTGATCGACCGTTTCCTGTTCCCGGAGCATGCGCCTACCCTCTCAGCCTCATTCGAGCAAGAAGGAGATCTTGCCATTGATCCGGTAGTTTGCGATCTTGCCGTTTTCGACTGTGGCTTCCATGTCATGGATATAGATCGACTTGATGTTGCGAACCGTCTTCGACGCTTCCTTGACTGCCTGTTGCGCCGCATCCTCCCAACTCTTGTTCGATTGGGCGAGGACTTCGATCACTTTCAACATGGTCATGATGTCTGCTCCAAGAAAATTCAACACAAGTGGACTGCCCGTTGCAGTCAAACCCGATGATTTCGCGTCTGTGCTCCGCCCTATTTCGACCTTGCCTGCGACTCCTTTGTAGCCCCGAAACGATTGGCGGAGCTTGACCTGGATCAAGCTCGACGGCGGCCACGTTGCCGTTCGCGACCAGTGCGCGAGCCGGTGGCACCCACGGCAAGGGCTTGCTCGGCTCGATGACCAGGCCACATATATCGTGTTCGGAGTTGACCGCCATCAAATCGCCGCCCCCGTTGCCGGATTACGCTTCGTAGTCATTACGCGCCACCTCGGCCTTTTGCGTGCTCGTAGCCTTAAGACCCGCACTGCGTCCTATAAGGGGCAGCCGGGGTATCGAGTTGTATGCAGCCAAATGGAGGAATCCATGAAGATCACACTTTCCACGCCGGATAGTCGTTTGCGCGTCCGCGCCGAAGCAAGCAAGCGCGCCGCGGATTAGGTGCCTGCTCTTGCATGCTGCGCCTTCCTTGAAACCGGTTCTCGCGCTTGTTGCCGGCGATGCCCATGCGCGTCTGGCGGAGGAAATTGCGCGCCTTATCGGAATAGCGCTAACCCCCACCTCCGTGTCGTCTTTCGCCGATGGCGAAACGCGCGTGCGCATCGAGGGTGAGGTTCAGGATGCCGACCTGTACATCGTGCAGCCGACATCGGCCCCCACCAACGAGCGTCTGATGAGTCTGGCACTGATCGCGGATGCTGCGCGCGGCGAGGGCGCCTCTCGCATCACCGCCGTGCTGCCTTATTTCGGCTATGCGCGCCAGGACGTGCGCAAGAACCCGGGCGAACCGCGCTCGGCGCAGCTTGCTGCGCGAATTCTGCGCTGCGCCGGAATCGACCGCGCGGTGGTGCTGGAGCTGCATTCTCCCGCGTTGGAGAGTGCGTTCGACATACCGCTCCTCCACTTGCAGGCGGACGAACTCGTGTTGCCAGTCGTGCGCGCGTGGGGTATCGCCGATCTGGTGATCGTTTCTCCCGATGCCGGTGGGCTGAAGCGTGCACAACGCTATGCGTCCGCTCTCGGAGCCGGGCTCGCGGTCGTCGCCAAGACCCGTCCCGGCCCTGACGCGGCCGTCGCGCTGCAAATCCTCGGCAACGTGCACGACCGTGTCTGCCTGATCGTGGATGACATGGCGAGCACGGGGCGCACCCTGGTCGCGGCGGCGGAGTCGCTGGCGCACGCCGGGGCCAAAGAAATCCACGCGCTCTTTGTCCACGCGGTCATGGCGCCCGGTGCCCTGGACCGGATCAGCGCGGGGCCGCTGCGGCGTATCATCACCACCGACAGCGTGCCGGGCACGCCCGACCCGCGCGTTCAAGTCGTCCCGATCGCGCCGATTCTTGCCCGCACCGTGAGACGCCTCGCGAGGCAGCCATGAACATGTTGCGCCCACACCTGAAAGGAGATCGTCCATGCTGACACCGGAGCAGTTGGGAAAACTGCGCGCCATGATCGACGAGCGCCACGAGGCGCTCGAGGCGGAGATTCACCGCGACGCGGCGCAATCGCGCGACGAGCCCTACAGCCTGCTCGCCGGTGAGGTAACCGACGCGGCCGATCAGGCGACGGCGGACCTGATATCGGATATCGATAATGCCGCGCTCTCGCGCGACCTCGAGGAACTTCGCGCGCTGGAGACGGCACAGGAAAGGCTCGACGGCGGCAGTTTCGGCTCGTGCCTGGACTGCGGCGGGGAAATCGAGTTCGAAAGACTGCTCGCGCAACCGACGGCACTGCGTTGTTTCGACTGCCAGCGGGTGCACGAAAAGACTCACGCCCACGCCTCCGAGTCCAAGCTCTAGGAGCAGCGACCGGACCATTCGCAGATCCGGCGGTCGCCGTGGACTGGGACGACCCACGACAACGCCCGCCGCTTACTGACGATCGCGTCCCCGTCGCCGGGGCTTATATCCTTATCGGAACGATGGCCGCGCCCAATCCGGCCGTTTCATCCTTTGCGAATCGACGATAACGAGATACCGGCCCGACCAAGGTGTAGGTTCGCGGTCGGGCCGCAGCACCCAGATGTTCTTGCCTTCGAGCGTGGCCCATTCATAGTCGGCATCGAGCAGTCCATACCGGTCGATGAAGACATTGAGTGTTGCGGGAATCCGTATGCAGCCTTTGGACTGGGGGCTGCCAACCTGACGCTCGAGCAGATCGGGATCCGTGGAATGCATCTGCAGACGCATCGCGCTTTCGCCCCCTTTTCCCCAGCCGCGTTTTGCTTGCTGCCATCCAAAGTCGTACACGCGCATACCCTTTTCACCGTAGCCGCGGATGCCGATTGAATTCTTTGTGCCCTCCGAGCGGAAATCGAAATTGGCGGTAGAGTGTTCGAATACCCCGACCGGCGTCTGGAAATGCTCGAATTCTCCGGGTCTTCCGGTGGAGGCAGGGGAGGCACCGATAAAGAAGTATTCGCCTGAAGCAGATGTCCAATAGATCATGATCCCTTGCACATGGGGATTTCTGTCCACCAGTACGAAATATTGCGACTGAAAGCGGGAAAAGCCGGCCTGCTCGATCTCTGCCGCAAGCAACCCCGCATAGCGCTGTTGCTCTTCCACGGGTAAGGTTAAGCGTCGATCAACTTCCTCTTCATAGACAGGCGCGAGCACAGTCCCGGACTCGACTTCGCGAGCGCTCGCCTGCAGGGTAAGCAATCCCGCCAGAACCGCCGCCACACCTCGCGTCATGCTTCGACTCCCGACGGCCCATCCACCGCCGCCTCCGGTCAATGCCCGGGACATCGCCCTATCCCTTGACGCAGATGAGCGGCTCGACGCGCGCCACTTTGCGCGCGAGGCCTGCGGCGTGCGCGGCATCGACGACTGCTGACACGTCCTTATAGGCTCCGGGCGCCTCTTCAGCCACCCCACGAGAAGACGGGCTGCGGATCAGGATGCCGCGCGCCGCGAGCTCGTCGATCACCTGCCTGCCGTGCCAGGTCCGGAACGCCTGGTGGCGGCTCATCGCCCGCCCCGCGCCGTGGCAGGCCGAGCTGAATGCAAGCGCTTCGGACTCCTTCGTGCCCGCCAGCACATACGAGCCGGTTCCCATCGAGCCGCCGATCAGCACCGGTTGCCCCGCGTCGCGCAACGCTTCCGGCACATCGGGGTGCCCGGGGCCGAAGGCGCGCGTTGCCCCCTTCCTGTGGACGTAAAGTTTGCGAAGGCCGCCATGGACACGGTGCTCTTCGACCTTGCAGGTATTGTGCGAGACGTCGTACAGCAGCCGCAGTTGCGCGTGCGCAAAGAAGTGGGCGAAAAGCTTGCGCGTGAGATGCGTGAGGATCTGGCGGTTGGCGAGCGCGCAGTTGATCGCGGCGCGCATTGCGCCCAGATACTCCTGGCCGACGTCCGAATTGATTGGCGCGCACGCCAGTTCCCGGTCCGCCAGTTGTATGCCGTGGGTCGCCGCGGCGGCCGCCATCCGGCTCAGAAACTCCGTGCCGATCTGATGTCCGAGCCCACGCGATCCGCAATGGATCATGACGACGATGTCGCCCTGCTTCAGGCCAAACGACCTGGCGATGGCCGCATCGTAGACGGCGGTAACTTCCTGCACCTCCAGGTAGTGATTGCCGCTGCCGAGCGTACCCATCTCGTCGCGCTGGCGTCGCTTCGCCCGCTCCGATACGTTGCCGGGCAGCGCGCCGTGCATCTGTCCATGTTCTTCGATGCGCTCGAGATCTTCGGCGGTTCCCCATCCGCGCTCGACCGCCCAGCGTGCCCCGCCGCCGAGCATCGCGTCGGTTTCCACGGGGTCCAGGTGAATCGTACCGGTGCTGCCCATGCCGGCCGGTATACGCTGATAAAGCATGTCGGCCAGGTCCTTCTGCGCGCGCATAATCTCGTCGCGCGTCAGGCCGGTATGCAGACAGCGCACCCCGCAGGAGATATCGAAACCGACCCCGCCGGCCGACACGACCCCGCCTTCGTCCGGATCGAAGGCGGCAACGCCGCCTATCGGAAAGCCGTAGCCCCAGTGCGCGTCCGGCATCGCATAGGATGCCTTGACGATGCCGGGCAATGTGGCGACATTGACTGCCTGCTCGTAGACCTTCTGGTCCATCTCGCGGATCAACGATGCGCTGGCGAAGATCACGGCCGGCACACGCATGGCCCCATGCCTGGGGATCTCCCACTCGTGTTCGGAACGCTGCGTAAAGAGTCCGGTATCCACGATTCAGACATCCACGATGGTTTGTGCCATCCAGCCGCCGTCCTGACGCGCCACGCGCAGAGTCGTAAGAGTGGCCCCCTTGACCTCGACCGCCGGATGATGGCGCGCGACATCGGTAGGTTCGCCCCAGGCCTGCGCACTCAAGCGCGTGCCGTCGAGGCGGATGGCAAAGCGGCTGAACAACATGCGGCGCGTGGCCATCTCAAAAACCAGGCTGTTCAGCCATTCCGCGAGCAGAAGTTCCTCATCCTTGGCCTCGCATTCGATGGTGACCCTGTCGCGGGGCTCGACCGCAGCGGGGTCGCTGATCACGGCGGTCATGGCAAGTGCGACCTGCTCGAACGCTTCGGCCTTGGTGGCGCCGAAGCCGCGCACGCCCATGTCGGCCTCGTGCGGATAGTGCTCCCAGTGCGCCACGGCTTCGCGGGCGCTGCTGATCTCCAGTTCGGGCGGCGGGAATCGGTTCTCGACCATGACAGTTCCGATTCTCGACTGTAAGCAGGCCGACCATTTGATCGCCGTCAACAGCCGGCGCTTTTGGGCGAGGGTGTCGGGCGGCCGATGCGCCCCGCCGCACCGGGCGTTTCCACCGGGACGTTGACGAAGATCAACACGGCTGGCGCTCCGATGCTGTCCAATAGCGGTATGTATTGCTGGGTTGGTTTATTGCCCGATAGCCAAAGGAGAAGCTGTCATGGTAAACGAGACGAAAGCGAAGGAATCCGACTCTCCCGAGAAAAGCAAAGCAGTGCAGAAAGTCCCGGCACGCACGGTCAGCCCGCTCGAGGAAGTGGAACGATTGATGCAGCGCCTGTCGGGGTCCTCCCTCCCACGCAGGTGGTTGCGCAGAATGGGGTGGGAGTGGCCGGAGTGGGCGCAGCTGCCGGAATTGCCCGAATTGCGCACTCCGCGAGTCGATATTATCGATCGGGACGAAGACGTCCTCGTGCGCGCTGAAGTACCCGGCGTGGACAAGAAGGATCTGGACATCTCGGTGACTGAGGATGCGATCACGATCAAGGGAACAACCAAGCGCGAAGAAAAGGAGGAGAAAGGCGAGTACTACCGGCGCGAGATTTCCGAGTCGTCGTTCGCCCGGACCATCCCCTTGCCCGCCGAAGTCGACGGCACACGTGCCAAGGCCAAGTGCAGCGACGGCATGATCGAACTGGTGATCCCCAAGGTCAGGAAATCCACGCGTCACGCGATCAAGGTGGATTGATTGAACTGACGGCTGCCCGAGAGGCCGGAATCGGCACTCGGGCGGAGCCGGCGGATCGCGAATAGTCCATCATGGGTCTGGGCTTGGATAAGCGCATAATGCTGGCACAGAGGGTGGGCTTTCCCGCGGCATGATTATGCGCACGCATGCTCGGGCATCTTCCAGTCATTCAAATTTTTAGGAGGACAGAATCATGTTCAATTCCCCCTTGGAGTACTGTACGGTGTGCCGGATGTACGTGGCCCTGGACCAAACCCAGCGCGAATGCGCGGCCGAGCATGACTGCACGCCGCAACAGCCCTGTCCATTGGTGCATCTGTTTGCTGTCCATGGCTCCGGAGCGGTGCCCGAGCACGCCGGCGACGCGCCGGCTGCCCAGATGCAAACCGGGACGCCGGCGCCCCAGCGTTGAAGAAGAAATTGACGGTCTCGCTCGTCAGCGCCGGTATGCCTCCGTGACGTAGCGGCGCATCATGCGGTGGCTGTTGAAGGAGACCGCGTTTTTTGCGATGACCGACTTCATCATTCGAAGCCAGCCCGCCCGGTCTTGATAGAAGCACGGGAGTACGGACTGTTCGAGCTTGTCGTACAAAGCTTGTGCGTGGGACTCGGGCGACTGTGAAGGCTCGCCGATTGCCCACCCCGTCACGCCTTCGATCCAGCCCTCGACCCACCAGCCATCCGATACGCTCAACTGTGGAACACCGTTGAGGGCGGCTTTCATTCCGCTCGTGCCCGATGCCTCCAACGGCGGAAGCGGTGTATTGAGCCAGACATCGACGCCCGCGACGATCGTCGCCGCCGACTGCATGTCGTAGTTCGGAAGGAACGCCACGGCAACCGCCCCCTGCAGCTCCCGTGCGTAATCGTGCAAGCGCTTGATCAGATCCTTGCCCGGCTGGTCCTGCGGATGGGCCTTGCCGGCGAGAACGATCTGGAACGGGTAGCGGCGGGCGATGCGGCGCAGCCGCTCGAGATCCGAAAACAAGAGCTCCGGCCTCTTGTAAGCGGTCATGCGCCGCGCATAACCGATGATGGGCAACTGGCGATCCAACGCCATGTTCGTCGCGCTTTTCACGGCGGCGATAAGCTGTTCCTTCGCTTCCAAGTGCGCACTCAGGACCTGTCCGTCCGGTATGGTATCTACACGGATCAACAACTCGGGCGCGTGGGCCCAGCCCGGCGCGTAGGTATCGAACAGCTTGGCGAAACTGGGGCACGCCCAGGTAAAGGGGTGTACGCCATTGGTAATGGCGTGCACCTGGAAACCCGGAAACAGTTTCTCGGACACTTCCGCATGGCGCTTGGCGACGCCGTTGACGTAATCGCTGAGGTTGAGCGCCAGCATCGTCATGTTCAGCACCTGGTCCCCCGCCAACGCCTTCAGGGTCGGCAGCTCGAGGACATCTCCGAGGACTTGATGAACCAGCTCGTAGGAGAACTTGTCGTGACCCGACTCGACGGGCGTGTGAGTGGTGAACACGCACAGTTCACGCACGCGGTGCAGGTCGTAAGGGGATTCGCCGGGTCGCAGGTCGCTGTGCGGGTAGCGATGAGCACGCAGCAGGCTCAGGCCGAGCAATGCGGCGTGGCCTTCGTTCATGTGGTATTGATTGATCGTGAAGCCCAGCGCCTGCAGCATTTGCATGCCACCCATGCCCAGCACGGCCTCCTGCTTCAGCCGATACGCGTGGTCATCGCCATACAGGTAGCGGGTGATCGTCCGATCTTCAGCAAGATTCGTCGGCAGATCTGTATCGAGGAGAATGACCGGTGTTCTCCCGGTCGAACCCGACGCAACGAAGAGCCACCCGAAGATCCAGACAGGCCTGCCCTCGATCGAGATCGCGACAGCGGCATTCAGCGGCCGGCAATGCTCGGCTGGATTCCAGGCATCGGCATGTTCGATCTGCCGCCCTTCGCCGTCGATTTCCTGGCGGAAGTAACCGTCGCGGCTCACGAGCGTCACGGCAACCAGGGGCAACTCGAGGTCGGCTGCCGTGCGCACCACGTCACCCGCCAGCACCCCGAGGCCTCCCGCATAGGTGGGAATATCGCTGCGCAACGCTATCTCCATGGAGAAATACGCGGTACGCGGCTCATCGGTAAATTCATCGAGAAGGGCGAACTGGTCGGGCATGTTACCTCCGGAGCAGCAACGCAATGCGCTGCATGAAACAACGCTTCGACAGCCGGTCCCTCATGCTGCTCATTCCGACAGTATCGATCATGATGGCATCGACTGAAGAGCGCGCACCGGCTTGCGGTCGCTGCACACGAGACGCAGCAGCGTCAATTCCGGCTCTGTCCCGAAGCGCACCGGCGGCCCCCATGTGCCCGTGCCGGCGCTTACGTAAACCCACATGCGGCCGCGACGCGAAAGCCCGGCAACGTGCGGCGCGTGCACCAGGTGAACAGCGAGTGTCCACGGAAAGAACTGCCCGGCGTGCGTGTGCCCCGAAAGTTGCAGATCGAACCCGGCCTTTTCCGCCAGCGGCGCCAGCTTCGGGTTGTGGGCCAGCAACAGACGGAAGGCGGGACCTGCATCCTGCCCGAGCGCAAGATCGGGACGCGGCACCTGCGCCGGGTCGGACAACTGGGCGGCCGGATCCAGGACGCCGCCGATCACTACCCGTGAGGCGCCGATCGCGATCGTGGCGGACTCGTTGAGAAGAACGCGCAGGCCGAGAGCCTCGAAATGCACGATCCATGGCGCGGCACCCGCATAGTACTCATGGTTGCCGAGCACAAGAAATACCCGCCCCGCAGGCATCAACGCTGCCAGCGATGCCACCTGAGGCGCGAGGCGCGCGACAGATCCATCGATGAGGTCTCCGGTCAGGGCGACGATGTCGGGTGCAAGCGCGTTTGCCATGCGCACGACACGCCGCACGTATCGAGCGCCGATCGTCGGCCCCACGTGAAGATCGCTGATCTGCACGATGCGCAAGCCCTCCAGATCGGCATGGAGGCCTTCGACTGGAATATCGACGTGGCGCACATGCGGGCCGCGCACCGCCGCGAGGGCGCCCGCACCCAGCGCCAAGACCGACCCGATCCACACCCACGTCACCCCCGTGTCGCGAAGAACCGCGCGTATACCGCTAAATGCCGGCAGCAACGAGCTCGCCAGCAGCAGACCATCGCGCGCGGCGCACAGTACGGTCGCAAAGTTCACCCAGCCCATGCACAGGTAACTCATGAAGTGAACGGACTCGTCGATCCATCCCCTGTTCTCGCGGTCGCCGACCCAGTACAGGACCGGGACGATCCAGATCATCACAAACGGCATCGCGAGGGCAAGCCGCGCGGCAGTGCCGGCAGTCAAACGCCAGGCGAGATAACCATAGGCAAGGGCAAGTATCGCGGTGATGGCGACGACGAAGGGATTCAGCAGCCGTTTCATCAGCGATGCTCCGTTGCCCCGGCCCGCTTCAGCACGATCCCGGTCAACCCACCGGCGATGAGGGCGGTGACGTCGATGAGAATGGCCGGCAGCGCGATACCGCCCGGCGAGGCCAGGTAAAGCGGAGTCCAGACCGGATCGAATTTCTGCTTGTAGCGCCGCAGTCCATGGAAATTGTAAAAGTGTTCCCCATGCCGGTACACGAAGTTGCCAAAGCGATGCCACAAGGGTGGGTCGGCACGCGTGTCCAGCCCGGAAAGGGGCGCCATGCCGAAATTGAACCATCGATAGCCCTCCTGTCGGCCCCAAAGCAACAGCTCCGTGAAGAGGAAATCCATGGTTCCGTTGGGCGCATCGGGAAGATGACGCATGAGGTCCACCGACAGTTCTTCTTTGCCGGCGCCGAGCCAGAGGTTGGCGAAGGCGATGATTTCGTCGTCCTTGCGTATCACGGCGAGCGGGAAGTAGGTCAGATACTTCGCATCGAACGAGGCGTTCGAAAAGCCCTTCTCGCGTGTAACTTTCCGGGCTAGCCATGCATCGGACACGTGCGCGAGCGCGGGCAACACCGTTGACACAGCCTCGCGCGGCAGGATTTCGAAGCGCCAGCCGCCGCGCACGAGCGTCGAGCGCGAGTGTCGCAGATCCCTGTGTGCAGGCCCGTCGAGCGAGAAGCGTGCGAGATCGACGCGCGCCTCCTCGCCCAGTTGCGTGAGCACAAGACCAAGCTCGGCGTAAAGGCCGAGATGCTCGGACCGCACCTCGAAAAAGACGCACCAGCCATCGAATCGATCGCACAGATCGCGGAACTGCCACAGCAGCTCGCGCGCTTCGTCCTCGGGACCGATTGGATCGCCCATGGCGATCCAACTGCGTCCCATTCGACCGTACATCAGGAAGGCGTTTCCGGGCTGGCTGAAGAGCAGCGCCTTGTCGCCGCGGAACACGAGATTGGCATGGGTCTGCACCGATTGCTCGACGATCGGCCGCGCGCGTTCGATGTCGGCTGCACCAGGTGGTGCCGGACTCGGACGCACTGGGCGAAGCAACTGGGCTGTGGCGAACAGTACTGCCAGGCTGATCGCGCCGACCGCTGCCCGCAGCGAACGCGATGCTTCCGCCTGCAATGCAAGCCGCCACCAGGGTTCGGTCGAATAAGCAGGATGCGTATGGGCAAAGGCGGCAAGCCACGCGGATCCCGCCAGCACGATCGCAATCGATGTGATCCAGCTCCACGTGAACGGCACCGCGAGGAACGATGCCTTGCGATAGAAATGCCTGCGC